>Ga0210387_10002552_pt1 | contig 13941 bp, 16 predicted proteins | sample IncBWC7OmetaG_FD_160108 | JGI IMG/M metagenome (GOLD analysis project Ga0210387, IMG submission 160108) | Forest soil microbial communities from Barre Woods Harvard Forest LTER site, Petersham, Massachusetts, United States - Inc-BW-C-7-O ...
AATGATGGCTGGCCGGAGGGCGCCGGGATTGTGGAAGCCACGGGGATGGGCGCGGAAAAGCTTGATGTCGCTGTCTACACAATCCGGGCGTTAAATGATCTGGAAGAAATGGCGGCGAGCAAAGGCGATGTCCAAACCCGAAATTTCGCGCGACAAAAGGCAGACCAGCTCAGTCGGAAATTCGACGGTGACTGGTGGGAGCCCGATCAGGGCTTATTTGCCGATTCACTCGCCCTGAACCACGCAGTTTCTGACGATCCGGGCGCAACTCTCGGCACCGCGCCGATCACGAAATTGCAAACGTTCTTTTGGATTAACGCGACTCCGATGGAGACAGATATAGCTTTACCAAAGCGAGCGGTCATCGCTTTCCCGACCCTGGAGTCGGACAGATTTACGGAGCTTCCCCAGCCCCCCAATGACCCCACTTCCGGTGGCTTCTACCAGCAGGGTAGTGGACCCAACATCACGGGTAGTTTTCAGGCTTCGGCGGTGAATACGGGAGTCATGGCCGTGGCGGAAGCTAACTACGGTCGGATGGACCTCTCTCTTACCTATGCGACGTTCATTGCAAAAGAACTCGATCGGGAACAGCCTGGCGCATTACCGGAACTCTTCCCGAGCCGGGACTACACCTACTTTCAGGCTTTCACCGGTCGGGCAATGGTGATGCAGGCCTGGTCATCGTACGGAGTCGAGTGGCCGGTCGTCTACTACTACCTAGGTATTCGACCAGATCTACCGCAGGGCGAAATCTCGATTATTCCGGAGCTTCCGAGCACGTGGCCTAATCTTTCGATTAACAACGTGCGAATCGGCAACGGCACGGTCAGTGCTTCGACCAGCCACGCGGGCAATCAGTATACGACTACTGCCACCGTTCCGAGAGGTCTCCGCGTTCACATCGGATATGCGCTGCCGGCGAACAGCAGCATTGTCACTGTCACTCTCAACGGCAGCACAGCCTCCTACAAGTTCGAGGACACGCATCGCGGCCGCGAGGTCATCGTCACGACCAACTCAGGTCAAACACTCCAACTGGTCGTCACAACGCGATAGTGAACTAACCACCATTAATAAGGAATAAAGCAAGGAACGAGCGTGGGCCGCGTTCGGCTTCGCCGAACGCCGGGTCGCTGACAAAGCGAAAGGGAGTGACCTCCAAGCAGTTCGGCGAGTACCGGCGCATGTAGGGGTATCAGTGCGTGACGACCCCGCAGGTGCGAACCGACGTCGGCCTCGCGCAAAAGTGACGACAGCCTTCCACCGGCAGCTCCATTGTCCGTCCTGGACAGCCGAGCAAAGATGTCCCGTCGCAGTTCGGCGTCGAGAATGGATTCTCCCGCACCAGTGTCTCGTTGCCCGCCGCCGCCCGCAATTGTAAGAAAATTCACTCGGACAGCAAAAAATTGCCTTTAACCGCGAGTATCGTTGCTTCTCGTTGCCATTAACCAAACGAAAAGTGCAAGATTGACGGCCGGGTTGTCGATCAACGCAGGGACGATCAGCGCAATATCAGCCACGAGATAGAATCGACGGAGTGACAGGCTATCCCGCCGATCTGGTCTGCCGTTGATTATCCGCCATCCCCTTGTCGGTGCCGCAAGTCGATTGATTTGGAATTGCACATCGTCGGTTTAGCCCAAATCGTTCATGGAGCGACCTCTCACGACGAAGCTGATATCAAAGCGAGTGCTTTAAAAACTGGCCCCAGTTTTGGATGTAGAATTCCGTCAAAATTGGACTGCTAACTATCCTCAGCTCCTTCGACGATGGCGTCGATTGCTTGCTGTAACAGTTTCGTAAGCCTAGCCATGTCTTCAGTTTTTTTTTCATCCGCTTGCGGCTAACTTTTCATAAATTTCGTGCGCCAAAAAAGAGGCTACAAGTGTCAAAGCAGCTCTGGTCGCTGGATGTAAATTTAGTTACGTATCTCTGCGAAATATCCGCGGAACGCGATCGCGGTCTCGACCCGGTTCGGAAGGTAACCAGCCACACGATCCCCTTGTTGCACACCGAGACGTCGCATCGCGGTAGCCACCCGGTTAACGCGGTCGACCAGCTCGGCGCGGGTCAGGACTTGGCACACCCCTGGAATGTCCGGCTCAGCGCAGAAAAGTATTGCAGGTCGATCGTCCCCCACCCCGATTGTGCTCGATCCGAATCTGAGCAGGTACTCCGCATAGTTGAGCCTGGCGCCAGGGAACCATTTTGTGTTCACCGGATCCAAATCGCGCCGGAGCACAGCTTCCGGAGCTGTCGTGAACCGAACATCAAAGTATTCGCTGATCGCACCCCAGAATGTTTCCAGATCCCCAACCGACCATTGAAACAAGCTCCGGCTATCGTCGAAATGCAGAGACTGGTTCTCCCGAAGCCATTGCCGAAACCGCGCAAGGTTGCTATTCCGAATTTGCTCGGCATGCGGATGCCAGAGCGGTTCTGCAGTGTGGGCACGGTCTAAGGCTTTTTCGTCGTTTATAGTTTTGACGCACCCTGTTGATCGGTCTCAAAAGCGTATTCCCATTTCCGGCCATCTTCAGCCCGATTTCGGTATCGAAACAACCCAATCGCTCGGACGGAGCAAACCATTACACAATTTGCAAGTGCTACAGCCAGGAACAGACTCTTCCGCATGACCCCAAAAAGCCGACGCTTCTCATTCTGTTTACGGATTTGTCCTTGGTGCATCATCATCCCTCCGGTGACCAAGCCCCTCTAAATCCGATACGCGCCTGACCCGCCGCGTTGCCGATGCCGCTAGAGTCCTCCAGATCCACTTTCTGGATCATGTTGTCGGCTTGAAGGAACAATTACAGCAGAATTCAATGTCGATCCGACACCATCCGCAGTTATTTCGGGCTGACGGGAGAGATCGGGCCGGATTTTCGCACAATAAGCACGAACTCATTGACGGCTATCGCAAACAGACATACTAGAGTCTGACCTTCCCGACAGTTACGAAATTGTGTAAAAGGATGTGAATCCTTCAGTATGCCCATATATGACAGATAGAGAGACGATAGGAGCTAGATATTCTGCGCAGCAACCACTAGGAATCAATCATGCTGTGGGCGCAGTTGTTTTTTTGCGAATAATGTCGAGTCTGGCTTGGCTGGATAGCGCTTTTGTCGGCAAAGACGCGAAGCTCACAGCAGCTTTTCTGAGTGGCACGCGCTTCGCGGATTTCGTTCATACAGCGGTGACTCCCACTGTCGTGAATCTTCTACAGAACATCGTTCTTCCCCATGCGAAGATTTTTGCCCTGTTGATCGCTTCTGCCGATCTCGCCATAGGCCTCTCGTTGTCCCTCGGACTTTTTACGCGTCTGGGCGGTACACTTGCAATCGTGCGTGCGATTACTAACATCCTTGTGGCTGGTGGCGCGGGCGCTGATACGATAGGATTCAACGCGATGTTGATAGTTGCAGGGGCGATATGCATTACGACTGGTGCCGGTAGATCCTATGGTATAGACCGTTTTCTCCTTGCACGATGGCCATCTGTTGCCTGGTTGCGATTCATTGCATAACAAACTTATTCGATCAGGGCCGCTCCTTTCAACAAGGGGATCGCTGTGCACTAATCTTCTTCAGTAAAATCGATGGCTGAATTTGATCTCCCAAAGCGAGTACTGTACTGGTATACGATTTGTGTTGCTGCCAGCGTTCTAGTATTGATCTGCAGCGGCGGGCTGGTAACAAGTCATGAGGCCGGGATGGCCGTTCCGGATTGGCCCAATAGCTTCGGGTACATGTTCCTGTTCGATAGGAAGTGTTGCAACTTTTCGATTTTGCGGAAAAACCCCTCGCTTTCGCGATTTTGCAGAAAAGCCCGGTCGTTGATTGTGAGGCACTTAGGCAAGGCGGTTTGGCGGTTTTCGAGCAAAAACTGGATTTTTCGGAAGAATCAAATCTTTGCAACACTTCCCGGAGCACCATTCAATAGAAGAATGATCACGAACGACATGAAAAGTGCGGCCGCTATAACTCCGCTGGCTAAAAGGACGGCCTTGTTTCGCCCAGGAAATTGCCTCGCCTCTGTGGGTCCGGTTTCTCCCTACCGAGGGTTCATGTTGAGTCCGACGTTGCCTCACAATCCGTTATTCTAATTGATACGAGCGTCGGGGGCAAAGTTCGTTCTACCCTTGGGCATCAAAAGTATTCTGTTTCGTTCGAACGCTGGCGCCATGAAATCATATTGGATTCTCGAAAATCACCCTATTTCCAGGTTGATCGATTGTCAGGCGAAACTTTGAAAGCAGATCGTTACCGAGCAAGCCAGCTTCGCCTGGGAAGATCGGCTCCCCGCGAATGCCTGTATTGACTCCGTTGAAATATTGCCTCCCGAGCTGCACGGAAGTATTGATGTGATGAGCCGGGATGCCTGAGAGACCGATTGAGCTTCGGCCCGCCCGCCGCTTATCCGTCCTGCTAACCACCCATTCCAAAGCCGCATCGCAGCCCGTATCAAGTCTCATCCACTGGGCTGAATTTCCGGCGACTCGCACTGGGACGCAGAATGCATCGTTGCACATTTTGATCGGAAGTATCTCGCAGTTTGCGAGATTTGGATTGCACTTTCCCAGTACCGGTAGGAGGCGGTGGAGGATCGCACTTCTCGGGTGCAGCCGCGCGCTTCGCTGGGACACATTTCACTGCCCGGTCGGGCAATCGTTTTCATCGTGATAACGCGCAAGAGTGCCGCTCATCGCTTTTAAAAGTACAGCCGTCTCTAGCCCAGCTGGCGCAGTGGGTATCAGTTAGGCGCCTACTAAAATCGTTGAATGACTTCCGTTGGCATAACAGCTAATCTTTCGAATCGATGATGGTGTCTTCTTCTCCTTCAGCACCCTCGGTTAAACCGAAAAGGGACTTGACAGGCTGCGGGACGCTCACTGCTTTTTGTCGTTTTTCAATTTGGGTCTGGCATTCGATCGTAAATCTTGCAAATGGGATGGCCTCAAGCCGAGCTTGTGGAATTGGTTTGCCCGACATTTCGCAGATGCCGTAGGTCCCGGCGTCGACGCGTTTGAGCGCCTCTTCGATTTCGTACAGAGCATCCTGCTCTTGCGAAAGCAGATTTAGTGCGAAATCGCGATCGTACGCGTCGCTACCCGCATCCGCCTGATGCATTCCGAATGCGGACGCCTCGCTATCTTCCGCCCGCGAATGGAGGTATCCCGCGAAACTCCCGTCATTAAATCGAGGAGTGTATCGGGCGGTGTACTGCGCTACGTGCACGACCTGGCCAAGAGGTGGAATGTCGACGATTATGTACCCTTGAGGACTGACTGCCCGGCCTGTTTTCGTATCAAAAATCAGGTAACCCTGAACACCTTGTTTGGAGCTGCTCGAAATTCCTTGGGTAAAGTACGCTCCACTTGTCTCGGAGTGGTCCAGTTTGACTGAAAATTCCGCATTTAGCTCCGCGGCAAGCATCGAGTTTGCCGCGACGACGAGATATTGGGGCTCCGGACCGACCACGCTAGCATTTTTTTGCCAATAATCCCGGGCGCGCTGTTCCGCGAGCCGAATTTCGTTCGACACCGGGTAACACGTATCGACGGCATAATTGCGGTTATCGGCTTTGGAGGAATCGGAAACACTGCATGCATAAAACAGAGCCAGAAACCCGGAAAAGAGCACTAAATAGCGGTTCATTGACCTGGAACGACTCAGTTTTAAAGGCACCTCGACACGTTAAGCCGCGTCGGCGACGCAGTTCACGTCGCGCACGTGGCTTCCGGTCGAGGTTGCCTAATCCACCTTGGCTCTGTAGACCAGCAACCACCGCCTTTTATTCCCAAGCGCGGTGTTTTTTTTACCGGCGCCCTATATCGAGATCTACCTATGTCTGGCTACGAATTTCCGTGAGGACGTCACGCACGCCCTGGAGCTGGCGCTCTACAGGACTACTGCTCTGGTAGCCTGCGCTTGTCGCTTTTCTTACCGTGATGTGGAGAAGTGGGTCTAGTGTTATGCCTCGGAAATGGAGCGGCTCTTACGCCAGCACCTCAAGCCGACTAACGACTCGTGCCGGGTGGACGAGACGTACATCCGGGTCAAGGGCAAGCAGTTTCGGAGTTATTCATGGCCGAGGGCCCGCTAGTGTTTGTGTGTCATACATCCTGAATTTGCGAAGGTAATTTGTGGCGGGGAAGCAACTGAACTTGGTGGGTCAGTTGCTATCCGGAGGTGAGAAAGGCGCCCGTTTTTCGGGTTTAAGAGAACGTGGGTGACGCGGGTCACCGGTTTGTCGTCTTTGGAAAGCTCCTTTGCGAGATGGGTTTGTGTCGCAGACAACATTCCCTCTCTTCACAACGACGCTCAGGTGGCAACAGACCCGGGTTCGATTGAGATCCCGTGTACTGGCGGAGCGCCCTGACGGAGTTGCTCAAGCAACCCTCTACGAGATCATCTGAACCCCAGTCTCCCGGCAGAAGAAGAAATCAGCTCCGGATCAACGTGGACGCGGACCACCTCAGGAAGCAGAACGCGGAGCGCATGCTCCAGCTCCGCCATCGCCTCATGGACCCTTTTCAACCCGGATGGGGCCGGAAAGCTCTGCTGGAGCGTCACGACCCAACCGTCATCGACAATCAGGACGTCGCGAACCGCAAGGTGGCTGGCATCGAGCTCCCGTAAAGCCGCTTCAACGCGTGCCCGAGAAGAACTCTTGCGGACGGCAGGCACAGGGCGATCGTCTCGGGGCTCCAAGTGAACACTCAGCTGCAGTGGACCGGATAGTTCACGTGCCACTGCAGCCTCCAGGGCTTCGGAGTGACGGTGAGCCTCCTCGAGCGAGAACTCTTCGCTCAATTCGAGATCGAGCTCCACTTCCACGCCCGTCGATAGCACGTAGACATGCAGGTTGTGCACGCGGAGGCCAAGTCGATCGGCGACCGCACGCACCACAACGGCAGGGCCTTCGCCGGTGGCCGCGACCGGTTCAACGTGGACAGTCGCATTTGCGCCTTCCAATTCGGCAGCAATCGCCCGTTCGACGCCTTCGCTGACCTCGTGCGCGGATTCGAGTGAACCGCCCCGCGGAGTGCCCAGAGCCACTTCCACGTAGGGCCGGCTACCGACAAAGTGAGCTCGGACCCGGGCGCTGCCCTTAACGACGCCTTCCACACTTTCCACCCGATCTTTCAACCGTCCGGTCAAAGTGGGTGAGACGTCGTCCATCAGTGCGCGGACCGCCTCCGAACCGAGCCGCCAAACTGAGTGGAGCGCGATAGCCGCCACGGCCAACCCGGCTATAGCGTCGGCGCGGCCCACCAGCCACTCTGGAATGGGCAGCACCTTGGCCAAAGCGACCACCGCCAGCCCAACCATGACGGCCAACACGCCCACCATGTCGTTGGCGAAATGCTCGGCGTCAGAGGCCAGCGCGTGGCTGGCGTACTGTCGGGCGAATTTTCGCAACGAACGCGCCCGCAGAAAGTCAACCAGGAGCGAGGCCAGGAGAACACCGAAGGACCATGGAGTGACCTCGGGAGGCTCAGGCGCAGCGACGATTTTTACGATCGCATGGTAGGCGATAAAGAGGGCAGTGGCTGCCAGCAACGTCATCCCAGCCAGCGCACCCAGGTTCTCGGCGCGCTCATGACCATAAGGGTGATTTTGATCGGGCGGCACCGCTGCGACTCGCACCACCACCAAGGTGATGAGGGTTGAGACAAAGTCCAAAAGTGAATGCGCCGCTTCGGCCAGAAGCCCCAAGCTTCCGGTGAGCAGGCCCACCAGGAATTTCAGAATCGCCAGACTGCCGCTCGCCACCACCGAGAGGGTGGCGATGCCCGATTTAGAGTCGGCTGTCTTCGCGGCGCCTTGGGCTGTCATGCTCGCCAAACTTCCCTGCACCCGGATGGCTTGCAACGAACGTTTGAAGCAGGAAGATTTTTTGTCTGATCGCGATTCTGTCCCATAAGATTACCAGGCGAATCGTGGGAAATAGGCATGCTACGGATCCCCAAATACCGAAATTAAACCCGCTGTCCCACAGAATCTAAGCAAATCCCACCGGTCAATCTCTCTCCAGGGGGCGGCTCGCAGCAAGGTGAATAGCTTGGTAAATGAGTGACTCCCGCTAACCGTTACATGGACACGCCACTGCTTTCGGCACCCTTTCAGGTCATTGTGGGCGGCCTGCTCGTCTTCATTGTCGGCATTTTGATAGGCTCTGTTTAGAGCTCTTGACTTCGCGTTCTTGAGCTGGGAAAAGGGGCAGATATCGACCCGAAAAAAGAGCCGGACTTGTCCCGCGCCGTTCCCGACCTGCGCGGCCACGGGCGGAGTCGCGGACTTCCGCCGCCGTACACGACTCTCCAGCTTGCATATGACCCATCGCGCCTGATCGACCATCTGGATATCGGCTCTACTGCGGTGCTCGGCTACTCGGCCGTTTGCATGCTTTTCGCCTTTGCAACGGGCAAACGCCCGACGATCTTTGGCCGTCGTCAGCTTCGTATTCCTCGAGTTGCTTCTTCCTACTTTGCAAAAAAGGTGTCGGCTATGCGAAACTAGTACTAGTGGACCAACGATAACTGATTTTCGAAGATGGAAGCGGGCCAAACCTCACGCGTTTGTCGGCACAAATCCTGGGCGCACACGGTATTTGATGAAGAATCTAAAACCCAAATCTTTAATTCTATCTCTCTTTGTCGTTTTCGTAGTTTCTTTTATTCTAGCGACGTTACCCGGCGGCGCGGAAATTACCGATTTATGGAGCGCATTGGGCATCGCATACAAGGCAATTCCCATTGTCGTCGGAGTTGCAACGGCGTTCGTGGTTCATGGCTGGCGTTGGCGGATTTTTCATCCCTGGTTAGTGCCTTTCCCAGACCTCAGCGGCACTTGGCGAGGCACGATTCTAAGTACCGGGCGGGGTCCAAATACAGCGCACACTCGCCCTATTCCGGCTATTCTGACGATCAAACAGTCCTTCGTTGGACTCAGCTGTGTCATGCATACCTCCGAAATGTCGAGCCGAAGTTTTCTCGCAGACTTCTGGCTCGACGGAGATAAGCAAATTCGCAGGTTCGGATATTCTTACACGAGTACGCCGCTGCCTTCGGTGGATTATCGAAGTAAGCCACACGAAGGAACCATGGCGTTTGTGATCATAGGGGACCCTGTCAACGAGCTGAAAGGAGGCTACTGGACCGAACAGAATACGACCGGAGAAGTCACTTTGACCTTCCAGCAGCCCGGGCTCGTGGAAAAGGTGCCAGACAACCGAAGGCGGCATCCATCTGCCAACAGGCGAAGGGCTTAAAAATCCGGAATCTCGCAGGAGATTGGCCCGCCATGCTGATATTTCTCGCTATGGAAACAGGGTCACTGCTGGTATCCCGCGCTTCCGCGCTCGAGGAACGAGGCGGTTCTACCATCTTGATCGGAGCTGGATCCTAGCGGGTTTACAGTTTGGCCTGCCCGTAGTCGCGCAGCCAGCCGTTGTATTCGGGGACGCTCTCCTTAGAGCATGCCGGGCCCCGGGGGCTTATAGTGCGTCCTGCCACGAATGGACGTCGCAACATTGCCAAACGCTAATCTGATGGGAACATCCACGAAAGGTGCATTCGAGTAAATAAATACCGCCACTCGGTGAGGGTCGGCCAACAACGAGAGTGGAACCATGAGAAACTTTCCACAATCACCCTTTTGTCCGCGTGTTGGAGAGATGGGCGACACCTTATTCAGCACTTGTCAGGAGAGTGTTCGCCAACACCACCGAGCATTTTTAAGTAAGGGCGTGCCATCGCTCCTTATGGCACGCAGGCGTCAGTTACAGGATGTGCGCCGATGAGTAGATTGTTTAAAACCTTCGCTTTCCGCCTGGCGGTGAACTACGGTGCGCTGGTATTAGCCGCGGTGGCGGTGCTTTCGGCCGTTCTATATTTTGGGACTGCTGGCGTTCTCGTCCCCGCCATCGATTCGAAACTCTTTGTGATCTCGGAACGGCTTACTAGCCACTTTGAGACTCACGGTATAGCGGCACTTCAGCAGGAGATAGAGCGACTGCTGACGGACGACATAGAGCAAGATACGGAGGTTTATCTCCTTCTCGGACCGGATGGACAAAAGATCGTCGGAAATCTTTCGGGATTGCCCAGCAGTATGTTGCCGCTTGATCGCTTAACAGATCAGACCGTGACCCGTTACAGTCGTTCTTCGATCAGCCGACTCCTGCCGCACGAATTGCCGAATGGCGCCACACTCGTCGTTGACGCGATATGGAGGACGTGCACGAGATCACGCAACTCGTGTTGCGCGCTCTCGTTGTAGGAGGTGCTATCGCCGTGCTGCTCGCAATAGGAGGAGCCGTATTATTTCACCGGCAACTCGAGCACCGTGGTTGGCTGCGATCCGTCGAACGGTTTTGGAGATTCAAGCAGGAGACTTGAGCCGCCGCATCCCGGTCCTGGAGGCGGAGGACGAATTCACACGGCTGAATCGCGATATCAATCACATGCTTGATCAAATTCAACATTTGATGGGTGGTGTACGGGATGTTTCTAACTCGGTTGCCCACAATCTTCGAACACCCCTGGGCCGAATTCGAAGTTTACTTGAGGAGGCACTTCGGCCCGGGACTTCGATAGAGACGGTCTCTGCAACACCGGGCGTTGCTATTCGAGAGATCGATGAATTAACCACTGTTTTCGATGAGCTGCTACAGATCGCGAAGGCAGAAACAGGCACTGGACGGCAATCCTTCCAGCCGATTGCGGTCGACGAAATCATCATTGGCGTTGTTGAGTACGATGCCACCGCAGAGACAGAAAATATCGACCTAGTCATCGATATTGATGGCGAACCCACCGTGCTCGGCGACAAAGATCTTTTCGCCAGAACGACAGCGAACCTGATTGACAACGCGCTCAAGTACGCTGGGAGCTTTGCAAAGGTACAGGTTCGAGCGACGCAAGGGCAGAACACCGCGTCGATAGTCGTTCAGGACAACGGCCTCGGTATCCCCGCTGAAGAAAGAGCAAAGGTTCTAACGCAGTTCTACCGTCTTAATCGGAGCCGAAGCATACCGGGCAACGGCCTTGGCCTGCGCCTAGTGACTGCAATCAGCCATTCTGCATTCCGGGACGCTCTCCTTAGAGGATGCTAACCAGGGCTTATAGCGCGCATCGTCCTGCCACAGGTCGCTGCCGAGAGCTTGCCGAATGCAAAATTGAAACCCGATGAAGTCACCTAACAAGAAACCCGTGATTGGGCGCGCTGGCGGTGCTGGTCACCGGTGCAGTTTGCTATAAAGGTCTTTTCAGGTCCGAGTCTGAGCTCGCCAAGACGGAAGCGACATCGATCTCCACGGTCGTGGCGTCGACGGCCGCCTCCACGGCTGGAACTGCGTGACTCCCAAGTGGCTTCGATCAAAATCCGGCTGCGGAGCGCTATCCATTTTTGGTTGAGAAAGAGGCTAGCGGCTTTGATCGTAGACTGTACCTCCTTTTTGCAGCTAAATCGTAGGCCATTTGCGATCCGTTTCCACGAGGATCCATCCGAGTCAAGCCCAACGGAAGTTTCCCCGCGGAGACGGTTCCGCGCATCCTATCGGCTCAGGTAGGCTCGGCTTGTTCCGTTCAGCAACAAAATCCAACCCGGAGCTTGGAATTCGGTGATCGTAAGACTCAAATAGCGAGGTGGGAAACGTTAGCCAGCGCAAGCGAGGGGATCCCGCGCACCATTAACTTAGTGGCTCGCGCCGCCTGGATCCAGGCGGCCAAAGACAAGAGCCTTCAGATCAGCGCCACCCACCTCCAGAGCGCTCTGGAACTTGTTCCGGATGTCATGGAGATCCGAATCGACCTGAAGCCCGATCAGGCCAAAACATCAAAAATCTGGTCCCAATTGGTACGCGAACTCCACGAGCTTTACTGTCACTGGACCGCTCAGACTCTCAGTCTGCGCTTCGATCGTGAACGGGCTCTGGTATGAGTTCCTCCGCGCCGGCGTATCAGTGAGGATCGTCAAGAGCAACGTAAAAATCTCTGTCGTCAGTACACCAAACTTGGCCTGCGATGAGTCTGCGTGAGACCCTCCAAGCCATTTACGCAAACTCTGACCGTCAGGTGGCCGAAGCTGAACTTCACTGGTGGTGTGGCTGGGCCGCGCGCAGTCGCCTCAGCCCCTTCCGCGATTTAGCCAAGACCGTCCGCAAGCATTGGGAAGGGATCCTAGCCTACTTCGACACCCGACTGACTTCCGCAGCCATCGAAGCCGTAAACGGCGTCATCCAACTAGCCAAACGAATGGCTCGCGGATTTAGAAACTTCGTCTACTTCAGAACAGCCGCCTATCACCGAGCCGGTAAGCTCAATTTGGCTGTCCCAACTATGACTTAATTCGAACTATCCACAGAAAACAGCGAAGGAGCTAACATTTCCTCAAAGCGACCCTAGTTTCCTCGAGTCGCCTTTTCGATCCCGTAGTCTTACCGCAGTCGTTGCGGAGCTTCCCTTCCCCGGCTCCGACGACCTACCGTAGAATGTTAATCGCGGTCTTTGTCCTCGTAACGATAATAGTGGCCGTCTTTCCAGTAACCATTGTGACGGTGATGTTCACGGTATTCGTGCCGCTCTCGTTCTTCGCCGCGATACCACTGACCATCGTGCCATTGATAACCGTGATGCTCGTACCATTCGCGATCGTGTCCGCCCGGTATGGTAACGGTGAGTTGCTGCGCTAGCGCGCCGGAGACCGTGAAGACAGCTAGTAGGGATGTAAGAATTAGTCTCATGTTAAGCGGGTTATAAGCGCTACTTATCTAATTCCCAAATTTACTTTCAGATCTGCCAGCATCGCTCGGCCTTTTCGGGCGTCACGATCCCCGTGATGCGAAAGGTTTCCTGCGACCAATAAATTTTCCCGCTGGAAGCATCCCAGCCGAAACTTCCCGTTCGGCTTAACCTCTGTGCCTCCGACAAATAGGCCCTCACTTCGGCGCAAGGCTTCTTCGGCGCGCCGCCGCTCTTCAATCTCGCCATTCAGCTCTTTGTTGACGTCCGCTAGTTCACCATATAACCGAGCTTGTTCCAACGAAATCGCCGCTTGCGAAGCGATCAGCTCCAACATGGCCAACCGATTCGGCATGAAAACACCGGGCGCGAGGTTGTTCTCAAAGTAGAGGACGCCAATCAGTTGACGTTGCTTGATCAGGGGCAGGCAGGGCACTGATCGAGGACATTTGCGGCGTATGTATTCGTCTTCCGAAAAAATGTTTTTGGCCGAAGCATCACTCAGAATTAAGCTCTCCTGGGTTCGGATGACGTAACGGAGCAATGACTCCGGTAGCTCAGAAGGCGTTATCAACGATTGACGAAAATGAATAATGTCCTTGTCGCGATCGCTTCTGGCTTCGGCCTCGATTCGGTGCTCAACCCCTCGCCCAAGAATCAAGAGACTTCGCTCAGCACCGGCTTGCTCCAGGGCTGTCCGCATGAGCGTGTTGATCAATTTCTCTAGGACAATCTCACCCGAGGTCCCTTGCGAAACCCTGATAATTGCTGCGAGGTCAAGATGTTCGACCGGCGCCGCGATCCTAGTCGCCTGACCTGGCGGCGGCAGTTCCCCCCGCAAATAATGGTACAACGCATCGAGCTGCCGCACCTTGCCGTCGCCCCCCCAGCGCAGATAACAGTACCGGGCGTTCCGCAAATACGTCTGGGCGATCGCCTCAAAACCGCGCGCCGCGTAAAACCGGACGGCGAGTTTCTTCGTTCTGAACGAAGCCGTTCTCCCGAGCCGAACGGATGGCCTGCTCATACAGGCGTTGGGCGTCCAGCTCCCGTCCTTCGATGCGGGCGATCTCGGCGCCGACTAGCGCCGCGCGGTTTCCAAAATTCTCGGGGCAATTCTGCGCCCAAGCATCGATCTGCTTATAGTGAGCGGCGAGCGCCTCCAGATGCTGGGGGCGCTGCTCGGA
>Ga0210387_10002553_pt1 | contig 13939 bp, 14 predicted proteins | sample IncBWC7OmetaG_FD_160108 | JGI IMG/M metagenome (GOLD analysis project Ga0210387, IMG submission 160108) | Forest soil microbial communities from Barre Woods Harvard Forest LTER site, Petersham, Massachusetts, United States - Inc-BW-C-7-O ...
TTAAATCCGTACGTGAGGAGCGAGCAACGCAGAAAATCGGCCAAAGCGCCATCGGCCCTCCGGGTTGGCTTGAAAAGGGTTTGTCTGCGTCGTTGCTCGTTCGTTACGTATCGCAGCGGATACGCTCATCACTCGCGCCTAGCATCCAAACCCTTTTGAAGCCAACGGTACGCCTCCTACTTATGAGACGATGCACTATTTTCCTTTCCCGATTCAGTTTTGTGATTTCTCCAGTTTCCATATTCTCCGTTACAAAACCGACCTCAGCGGACCTGTGTCGCCAAACCCCTCGATCAGTTGAAGATGTCACGCCAACCAATTGGTGTTCGCAGGTTTGTGTCGGCCTTCTCGTCCAAACTGCTCAGTTTCTCAAGCCCGAACCGCTCCCCGAGTGAACCAGCCCCGCTATTCGGCGCCGGTGCGTTTTGCGGATTGAGCCGGATGGCCTCCTGGAAGGCTCGCTCCGCTTCCGCAAACCGGCCCCGTTCCTTCAGCAAGACACCTAAATTATAGTGCGCCTCCGCGTTTTGCAGATTTAGATGAATGGCTTTCTGGAAGGCCCGACCCGCTTCTTCGAGCCGCCCAACCTCCTTCAGCAAAACGCCCAAAATATAGTGCGCCTCTGCGTTTTGCGGAAAAAGCCCGACGGCTTTCCGCAAGGCTCGTTCGGTCTCTTCCAGCACCGGCTCCTGCCGTCGTCCTAACGTTTCCAACGCAGCCTGCTGCACGTAACGAGTCTCGCTTTCCGGCTCTAGTTTTGCCGATTGACCTTTGCCACTCGGACCTCCGTCCACCTGGCGGCGGTTCAACTGTCTCGCAAGCCGTCGTCGTTTCGCGCGAGGCCCGCCTTGCGCGGCCATCCCGGAAAGAATATTGCGCAGGATGCTCACCGCCCCGACACCGACCAAAAAACAGAGGGAGTAATCGATCGGATTCGTTTTTCTCCCCGCAAATACACCAACGCCTCCGCCGAGCAGGATCAGAAACAAAGTGATAAACCAAAATTCTATACTCTTGAACAAGGCAAAGAATCGCTTTTCCGGCATTTCATTCCATTGTTGCCAGCGCTTAAGAAGCTCAGCGAGAATGGCGCCAAAGGCGCCGAAAAAAAACGTGAGAAACATACAAAAAAGACCTTCTTGGTTCCGTATAGAAGGTTCACTTCCTTGAAGAAAGCCTGGAAGCACAAAAAGGTCGAAGATGGATGTTCTCTCACGGCTAGGCGAGGCAATGCCCGCGCCGCGAACGATCAATGTTTATCCGGACCTTCTTTGCCCGCCGCTGGCGGGAGATGTTTGACCGCCGAAACCGACGCCGCTACTTGCCCGGGGGATGGTAATCAACAGGCATCCTGACGGCCTGATCGACCTCTTCCGGCGTCAAAAGGACGACCGTTTTCGTGCGAATCGCCCCCGTCGTGATCGCCAACGAGATGGCAGCAGCCGTCGCATTGTCCGGGCCCTCGGAAATTACGTAGGCGTCGTTTTCACCGAACGCAAAATAGAATCCCTCAAGGCGACCCCCCAGTTTATCCAGCATCTTCTCGACGGCGGCACGACGAGCTGTACCACCCTCCTTCACAAGTCCTTTGATTCCTTCGGGAGTGTAGGAAACCATCGTCAGATACTTCGGCATAACTTCGAGCCGGTGAAGGGCTCCGTTCCCCTCAGTCTCCCCACTTCCGCAGAATAATCCAGTGCTACTTCAGTTAATTGTGGACGAATCGGTGAAACGCAATTGAATTTCCCCAGTGTCTGATCCGGCACCTTGGAATTTCACGGAATTTTAACGAAACTATGAGAGCATCCATCCTGTTGGTCGTGGCCGCCGCGGCCATGACGCTGACGTCCACCGCAGCTGAGAACAAATATGACGAACTTGTCGCGAAGGGATTTCGCTGGGCGACCGCCGATGGCCCTTACGCCTGCGTTTCCAAGGAGGACGCCCATCGAATGGCAAACAACCCGGGAGACGCGGTTGAATTGAAAATGATCGAACAGGTGAAAGCGTATTATCTTACGCCGGGCACGATCGTGCAGGTCACTGAAGAGGATTCACACACGGGAACTTCAAAAATCCGGCTCGCCGGGATTACGACCGATCTCTGGACCCTGACCAGGTTTCTCACCAAACACCCGATCAAGGATACGTACGGAGTCATTGAGACTCCCGAAACTTCGGGTCTCATTCCGTCCGCGAGTCCTGTCCTCGACGCTGGTCCGACGCCAGCGCCTGCTTTCAGCCCCATTCCTGAGGTGAGCCCAACGCCTAGCGCGAGCCCAACGCCCTCCCCGTAGGGGCGTTCACCGTTCGGCGTTCGGCGGCTTTTGGCGTTCGGGAAGCGCTCCGCTTGCTTCTAAAAAAAGGGGCAAACCGAACTTGATCAGAAAGGGTCGGTCGCCTTCTCTGCTGCGCTGTTTTCTTTCCAAAAATCACTTTCGCGTATAGGTCTAGTGCGCGTTCTAAAACGTATTGCCTACACCTGAATTGATCGCTGCAAGACTAATATGGCTACTGAAATACGATTTGGACTCATTGGATTGGGGCTGATGGGCAAGGAATTTGCCAGCGCGGCCGCACGCTGGAGCCATCTCCTCAATACCGATGCTCGACCCGTTCTCACGGCGGCGTGCGACACGAATGAAGGCGCTTTCGACTGGTTCAAACAAAATGTTTCCACCCTGGAATTCACCACCACGGATTACCATGCGCTTCTCCAGCGTGAGGAGGTGCAAGCTATTTATTGTGCAGTTCCTCATCACCTGCACGCCCAATTCTATACGGATATCATCCGGGCGGGTAAGCATCTGCTGGGGGAAAAACCATTTGGAGTCGATTTGACTGCTAACCGAGCGATTCTGCAGGCAATTGAAGAGAACCCTGGGGTTTTTGTCCGGTGCTCATCGGAGCTACCTTTCTTTCCGGGCGGGATCGCCATCATTCGCGCTCTGCTGGAGAAGGATTTCGGGAAAATTATCGAGGTGGAAAGCGGCCTGCTTCATTCCTCCGATCTGAATCCCAAGAAATCGATCAATTGGAAGCGGATGATCGAGTACAACGGTGAATATGGCTGTATGGGCGATCTGGGAATGCACACCCTTCACATTCCTTTAAGGTTCGGCTGGTTCCCGGCCAGGGTTCATGCGCAGCTAAGCAAAATCGTCAAGGAGCGCCCTGATGGCAAAGGCGCTCTTGTCCCATGCAGGACGTGGGATAACGCGACCATCTATGGGGAAGTTGATCAAAAGGATCACCGATTCCCGATAACGATTCATACTAAACGGATTGCTCCGGGCGAAGGCAATACCTGGTTCATTCGGGTAATTGGCACCAAGCGTTCCATGACCTACTCGACGAAGTATCCAAAAACCTTGAGGATGATGGAGTACGCAGAAGGCGGCCCACAGGCATGGCAACATATCGATCTCGGTTACGAGAGCGCATATCCAACGATCACCGGCTCGATCTTCGAGTTTGGGTTCACCGACAGCATCCTCCAGATGTGGGCGGCATTCTGCGACGAGCTAACCAACGGACGGGAAAGGATGAAGCAACCCTTTTATTGCGTGACACCCCAGGAGACTCATCAGAGTCATTTAATCTTTACACAAGCGTTGGAGTCCTACGGCAGCCGCGCATAGTGCATTGACGATAGTGAAGCCTTGGTCAACTTTGAGGGAGGTTATCGTTATCGGAATTCGGACAGCTAATGAACCAATTTAAAACACTCCGAGCCTCTTCGCTTTATTGTTCAAAGTGCAAGACGGCTCAACCTGTGCGCGAAAGGCTGCTGCTGATATTGCCAGATCGAGAGATTTACGACTATTTGTGCACTGTCTGCGCGACATCGGTTGGATCACGCGAGGTTCGAGCCGCAGAGTTACCGCGTCCGCCTTTAATCCTGCATTAATTGAGAAATTGCGGGAGCGGGCGTGCCGAAGCCTACCTGATTCGAGTTGCATTTCGGCCTTGGATATGTTCATCTGAACATATGAACGATTCTGACGTCATTCCACCGTCGGTCGCCGGTTCTCTGGCGGAAATTGAACGGTCCGTTCAACGATTTCGGAGCTGTTACAGTCTTGGCGCGGATCCAGAACGATTGTTAACGGATGAAATCATCACGATGAGGGTCGAATTGATCCGGCTTTGGTCGGAGATCAGTGCAGAAAAGAAGTATCGGTAGCAAAGGCCTTATTAGCGTGGTTTCTGCCCCGCACGCGCAGGGGCTCCACGACTTAGCCCGGCCTTAAGACGTCGTATCCGTTCTGCGCGGTGTTGCGGCCCGACGGAAGACGCGCGGAGCGTGAGAACGTCCCCGCAGCGGGAGGGCGTCGTCCCAAAAGCGCAAAATACTCTCCAATGCTTGCGCATTTTCGTTCAACCCTGATGTGTAACTTGCTCGATTCTTCCTGTTTAAGACGTTCGCACGCCTTGGCATAATAAATGCTGTTTACGAGTTATTCACCGATGAAAGAGCCGAACAGAGGTCCGATGGAGAGCCGAGCGATTGACTGCTCTAACCGGCCGGAAGCCGCGGGCCGAAAGGGTTCGGAATTTCAGGCTGACAAACGCTTCGAACAAAACAACGAAAACGATCGCGTGCGCAGTTGCCGAGGAATCCCGGTTACCACTAAGGATTCAGGTGAATGGAAAGCCCGTGCCATATGAATAATTCAATCAGCAAAGCAGCATACGCCGGACTCGGCCACTGCTCGGTCTGTGGACTATGGACAAAGCTGGAGATGTGGGACGAGGGACTTAACGGTCGCTTCTGTTCCGAATGCTTTGATCAGGTAGTGGACGCAGAAGAATTGTTAGCAAGCCAGGGATTGATTGTCCCTGGACCGGAAATAAAGCAACAGATGAGGAACTCCTAATGATCATCCGCATGTTAGCTAAGACCGTGTACTATCCGGCCGCACCACGCCGCGAGACCAATTTAATTCGCAAAAGCTGCAGGGTTCGATCAGTTCATGGCTGCATCCTGGTAAATCAAAAAAAACTGACCTGAGTCACGGCTTCACAGACACGGGAGAAGCTGCTTGACCTGCAGGGCGTTCGACAAGAGGGTACGGCCTGAAGCCCCATTCAGGGCGCCTCTGCTGCGCGCTGCCAATGCCTCACGACGTAATTATCAGTCATTCCACAGCGGGGAAATTGACTGCGTACGCGATCTGCAGTGAGCTGGAATCGATTGGAATCCGGTGTTGGATTCTGCCACGAGACCTGAACATAGGGATAACGTGGGATCAATCTTTCGCGAATGCTGCGACGTCTTGCCGGATCATGATTGTCGTCCTATCCGACTACGCCAGTCGTTCCGATCGAATCGAACGACAGCTCGAACTTGCTTTCAACAACGGAGTGATGGTCATTCCGTTTCGGACCGAAGGTCACCTGGTCGCCCGTGAGGCGCAACCTTCTCAGGATTCGGCGCACTGGCTCGATGTGGTGACTCCCGAAATGGCCCAGCGTCTGAAATCCCTCTGCGATCTGGTTCGAGGACTTCTTTTTCGGCAGACAGACGCCCATCTGCCCGTCAACACCTTGGCCATGGAGCGGGAAGAGATCCCACACCTGGGCACCGAAACGTTGACACCCCCCCCGCAAGGCAACACGGCGACGGACAAAGTGCGACTACCAACAAATGACGCGGCCGTGGAATCGCCCTCCACTGAATCGGAAGAGAATTCGTTGCCGGCTTTCACAGGAGTCGACCAGAACGAATTGGAGAAGGATGGAGGGACCCTGCAACAACCGGCGAAGAACTCGAAGTGGAGGCCAATAAGAGCTTTGCTGCTGACTCTGTTACCGTTTGCCATTGTTTGCGGCGTTGGCATCTGGCACACCAAAAAGGAGTCTCGTTCGGGTCCGGCAAAACCGGTGGCGGCAACGACCGCTTCAATCGCTCCACCGAGTGCGGTGAAAATTCAACGTCAAGAGAGATTTGCCGCATCGGATCCTGGATGGGGCACACCTGACGCAAACTGGACCGTCGCAGACGGTAAGCTACAGGTTACGCCTCTGCGAAACAGCAGCGCGCTGCTGATCAATCACGCGCCAAGACTCGGAGACGCTGAGATTACGGCAGAAGTTGCGATGTCCAAGGGCGAAGACGTGGACCAGCTTGGCGGGTTAATTTTCTGGGCCAAAGATTATAACGACTGTTATGCGCTGGTTGTCTCTGCTAACGGGAAGTTTGCGGTCGGCCGAAAGCTCATCGGACGTTGGGTCAACCCGATTGCCAAAACCGGCAACGTTGCCATCAAGAGCGGTATCGGACAGACCAACAAGTTGAGCGTACGAACGGAGGGAAACTTAATAACGGCATCGATCAACGATGTTCAGGTTGCGACCTTAGCAGGTGAACTGCCGCGAGGCGTCTATAATATCGGGCTGTACGGCGAATCTGCAGAAACGACACAGAATACTTGGGAGTTCACGGACGTGACGGTAACCAGCGTACACTAGTGTACCGTCTCTTAAGTGGGAGGCATACCGCCTACTTATGAGACGATGCACTAGGGGGTACCTACCTGCTATTTCGGGGAGAGGACACTAACCTGAATTCTGAAGATGGGTGTTGCGCGAATAGAGATTGTAAGCCCTGTTTTCGTTGTCGACGGCTTGCATGATCAATTTGGGAGGAGCATTTAGCCAGATCGGATTCTGCAGGAGGGCTGGCGTCTGCGTTGCAGGCAGCAGGAGGTAGTTTGCCTGGGCCGGAAGATCCGACAGACGATGAAAATAACGCACCTCCGGCTCCAGATAATACCAAAAAGGCCTGTAACTATCTTCCAGTACCCAAAGCTGCGCACCGGCCGGCAATGCTGCACGGATGGCGCCAGCCACCGCGCGCGAACGATGTTTATTTGCTGAGTCAAGGCGCGGCATGATCAGCGTCGCTAAAATCATCATGGCGAGCGCCGCGACGGCGCCGCTGAGGATCGCTTGCGCGACCAGGCGACTGCTATTGACCGGCGGAACGTGTGGAGACTGAGGTCCGTTAGCGAGGGCGAAAAACCAAATGCCGGCAACCAGAAGACCCTCGATGCAGGTCCAAAGAAAAATCCAACGATCGCCTCGTGCAAAGAGCGGCATGGCCGCCACGCCGAGAGAAACGGTCGCCAAAAGCAGAAGGTTAAGCCGACGCCAGATCGAGACGAGCCAGTCCGGAATGCTTGAGCCATCATTCACGGTCAATGCGCGCCCCAGCAACAGGCAAGGAACGGCAATCAAAGGGTAAATGTAACGAGGAGAACCACTTGGCAAAAGAACCATCAGAGTTGCAGTAAAAACCATCCCCCATCTTGCTCCTCGGAATAATGCCAGGTCCCGGGGGCGTGTGCCGATCGCGCCCGCAACCATTGCCACCGTTTCCTTTCGCCATAAAAAAGGCAACAGCAACGTCCATGGTAAAAAGTTCTTCAGGGTCTGCGGACCATTGAGCAGCCAGGCCGAGAGCCGAAAATGCTGGTCGGACTCTACCGAAGCGCGTGAAGCGAGTTGATCCCACCAGAAGCGCCAAACGGCAGCCGGATGGTGACTGCTGACCGCGAGTGAGCACGGAATCGCCCAGCAAAGCAATGCCCCGACTATCAAGACCAGCGACAGCCAATGTGCCGGGTGAAGCAGCGCGCGCACATTCTTGCCGAACAGAAGAACCGGCAGAACGACTCCGTAATAAAAAATCAGGTGCGTTGGCCCCTTCGTCAGCATGCCTAGAGCGAGAAACGGGGCCGGCAAGAGCCAGAGCTGCCAGGAACCGGCTTCCTGGCGCCACGAGGTCATCCAAAGAACGAGGGCTATCCCGGTCACCGAAACGTAGATGGCCTCAAGTTCCGCGAGTCTGCCGGTTTCGACCATGGTGAAGTTAACGAGAAAGAAGATCGCCGCGATCAAGGCGCCTTCCAGGCCGAGCCAGCGCCGGGCGGCGACTCCTACGATCGTAAGTGCGAGGGCAAAGGTGGCGAGCACGGAGGGAAGCCGAACAGCCCATTCGCTTACGCCACCCGACAATTTGCAACTCAGTGCAATCGCCCAATTGAGCAGCGGCGGTTTGCGCAAGTAGGGATCTGAACCGACGCGAGGCACGAGCCAGTCGCCGGAAGCGAGCATATGAAGCCCCGGAAGAGCCCGGCGCGGTTCTTCGTGCTGGAGTTGGAGGGTACCGAGGCCGGGGAGATAAATACCAGCCCACAAAAGTGCAACTAACACGCATGCACCGAAGGGCGTCAGCCGAAAGGCAGGAATAAGCGAGCGGGATTTGACCGAAGAGCTCACTTTGAAGCGGCCGCCTTATTGCCGGGCTCGGATCGCCGGCCGACGAAAAGGTAGAAACGGTTCACCTGGCGGCCGTCCTGAGAGGTGTGGATCTCACCGATTGGTTGGATATCGGGAAAGTCCGCTTGGAGCGAAGATGGCACCCGATTGGAATCCGACACATAGATTGCGTCGTCCGAAGGGTATTTCTCGCGATAAGTCGGCCAGAGCACGAGCTGGTTAAACGGAGGGCTGGAAACCGGCATGAACGTGTCCGGTTGTCCGGGGAGATAAAAGGACAACAAAGCGGCGGTCATATACTTATTGGCAATGACGACACGGGCGCCGGAGCTGGTTTGTAACGCATTGACCTGGGCAGCCAGATCGCGGGATCCGCGTGCGCGATCAATTGGATCAAGACGTCCGGGCAGATGCAGCCAGGAAGTTTCATGCAGGACAGCGGTCTCCAGAAAAGCGACCCCCAACCCGGTTAGCACGACCCATCTCGCCCATGGATAAATCCGAACTGCCTCACACCATTTTGCCGCGACGAGGATCAGCCCGCTGACGTAGGCGGCAGCAGCCCAGTTTGCCTGGCTGGCTTTCTGGAAACTAAGGACCAGGTAGACGAGGAAAAGCGGCAGAAAGAGCGCCAGAAGGTACCCGGTCGGGACACGTGGCGTTTGAGCGAACCCCGGCCAGCAGACTGCTGCGAGCAGACCGAGAAACAGGACCGGAGAAACGACTCCGGCTTGCTGGCCGAGGAATGAGAGCACCTCCAGCGGGCGAATACGCATTTGCTCGTCCAGGGCTCCGCGATGAACGAGGAAATGGCTGGTTGGAAACCCGTGTTGCCAGTTCCAGACGAGCACAGGAATCAGGCAGAGAGCAACGACCAAAAGCATTGCCAGAAGAGTCGTTCTGCGAAAGTGTTGGCGGTACGGCTTGTGCCAGGCGCAAAATCCCACAAAGGAAACCAACTCGATCGCGCCGGTATATTTCGACAGCATGCTCAAGCCGACCAGGAAACCGGTCAGGATCCAGAATCCGAGCCGGGTCTGGTCTTTTGCATACCAGAAAGTGAGGGCGGCAAGAGTCCAGAAGAAGATATAAACGGTGTCGATGGTCATCAGCGTGGCGCCGACCGCGAAGAGAGGCGTCAGCGCCGCCAGCAGAACCGACCAGAAAGCGACCCGGTCAGAAAACAATCGGCGTGCCAGGAAGAAGATTCCGATTCCGGTACCAAGCGCCAAGAGCGTCGCAAAGAAACGAATCCCGAATACCGTCTGACCAAAAAGGGCTGTTCCGGCCGAGATGAACCAGGCGATAACGGGGCCTTTGTCAAGATAGCAGATGTCAGGGTGCCGGGACCATAACCAGTAATAGGCCTCGTCTCCGACCAGCTCGAGATGGGTGCTGTACCAAAGGCGGAAGATCGTTCCCAGGAGCAGGATTGTGACAGCCCAGAGCGCGTATCGAGAGGAAATCAGGGTCGTCATGACCTCTCGCTCGCGAACGCAGCCGATTCTTTCTCTTTTTGCCGGTCTAGATATGCCTGGCAGGCGATGGTGAAAACGTGATCGACGGATATCGACTTCATGCAAATGTTGTCGCGGCAAGGGCTCTGCCGGTTGTTGTAGGCGTTGACACAAGGGCTACACGGTAACTGCATCCAGATCGGTATCGCGCGCGGAGTCAGCGCGCGAAACAACAGAGGCGTTTCCGGCCCGAATAGTGTGATGACGGTGATGGGCGTCATGGAGGCGAAATGGGCCGGGCCGCTGTCGTTGGTGATCAGCAACTCGGACAACGTGTAAAGCACCAGAAGTTGTGGCAGCGTGGTCTTGCCGGCGAAAGAAAAACAACGAGGAGAACCCACCTGCGCTGCAACCAGACGAATCGCTTCCGCCTCGTCCGGAGCGCCTGTCATGCCGATGCTAACGTCAGCGAACCGTTCCAGCAGCCGCCGCGCGAGGTCGACATACCGTTCAGTGGGCCATTTTCGAAGCGGTAGCAAATCACTGGCATTTGGATTCAAAAGTATCAGGGAAGGCTCCCCTGCCCGGCCGCTTTCGCGTCGAATGATCGCCCGTACTTCCTGCTGGGCGACTGGCGACGGGACGAACTGCGGCGAGACCGCATCTGCAGCCGGCACCTTCCCTGCGAAGGTCGGGAGTCTGTCAGGGGCTTGCTCCAAAGCCTCCACCATTAACTGAAAATTCTGGCTGGTATGAATGTAAGGATTGTAGAGCAACCGATGCGTCATCAGATCGCCCCGGTAAGGGCCCTCGCCGAAAAAAGTGTGAAATCCGACCCGCGATCCCGCGCCCGATAAAAATGTGAGGGCTGCGGATGAGCGTGAAAAAAACTCCAAATCGATCGCCGCATCGATTCCGAGTTCACGTATTCGCTTGAGTGCGTGCAATGCATGGAGCCCTGCATCCAAGATATTTTTATGCCCGACCGTGACGACATTCTGTTCCGGTATGAGATGCATCACATCCAGAATGAAACGATTTTCCTGAAAGACGAGGAAGTAAACGTTCTCCCGGCCAACCATCTCAATGGCGCGGCAGATGGCGTGGTACGCAAGCACGGTCGAACCCTGCTCCGCGAATTTAACGAACAAAATCTTGGAGGGTTTGCGCGCGAGGTTCCCGGCGCGAGGGGAACCGCTCACCCGGCGAATAAAACTCAATACACCGCACACGAACATGCCGATCCACCGATCGATGAATTGCAACTTGCGGGTATCGAGTGGAGGTCCCATAAAGTAACAGTTGCCGTCAGCGGCTCCGCGACCGGGGTGAAAAGCTGGCCAGAAAGATCTTTAGTTTCAATCTTCGGCTTGAGCAACTCCCATTCGTGAAGATTCTCGGAACTCACATTTCCTCTCGCCTCGCTGGAAAAAGCGGGTTAAGCCGAACTCCGTAAGCTGGAACTTAAATAATAAACGCGCCGTTTCTGAGCTGATGGAAGCAGCGATTCGGCGAACGAGATTTTGGAAAAGCATCGCATTTGGAATAGGATAGCCGGGATTGTCTGGACGGGGGTCCTCCTGGTATTGATCCTGCGTCCGTTACTGGTTTCTCAACGCGGCACCTCTTTCGATACGTACCATCTCGCGGGGTCGAATTGGCTGCATGGCGAAAACATCTATAGCCAATGGATGGGTTTCGTCTATAGCCCTGTGATAGCGGCGTTCTTCGCACCGTTCGCATGGATGCCCGCTTCGTTGGCAAATATTCTTTGGCGGATTCTGAATGCAGCTTTGTTCCTTGGCGGCGTGGCAGCTGTTTTAAAGACAAACCTCTTCGCCGGCATCAAAGAAAGAAATTATGGCATCCTCTATATTCTCCTGCTTCCGCTGGCCATAGGGAACATAGATATCAGCCAGGCGAACCCTTTAGTGGAGGGTTTGCTACTCTTCGCGATCGCCGCTGTCTACGCCGAGCGCTGGAACAGCGCAGCCCTTTGCGTTGCCATAGCCACCTGTTTCAAGATCTACCCGATTGCCGTCGGGCTGCTGATCTGCCTCCTCGCGCCCAGACGCTTCAGCGGCCGGATGCTGATTGCGCTATTGCTGCTTGTATTGCTCCCTTTCCTTTTCCAGCACTGGTCTTATGTTGCAGACCAATATCATACCTGGATTGCGACGCGGACGTCTGATGATCGACGCACATGGCCGATCGAAAAACTGCCCTTGGATCTCTGGTTTCTGATTCACTGGGCCGGACATCTACCGGTTCCGGTGAAGATCTATTCTCTCATTCAATTGGGAAGCGCAGGCGCGCTTGCTGTGTTCTGCGCCGGGCAAGCCTGGAGAGGCTGGGCGAAAGAACGCGTGTTGATCGGTCTACTTTGCCTGGTTTCGATCTGGATGACTCTTTGCGGACCGGCAACGGAATCTTATACCTATTTGATTTTGGCACCGGCGATCGTTCTTGCACTAGTCCAAGCGTTTGACGCAGATCAACCGGCGGGTCTCCGTGCTTTGGTTTCAGCGGCATTTATTCTTCAGCTGTTTGCCGCGACGAGAGCGAGCTTTATTCCGCATTTCAAGCCGTTCTGGGCGCTCTCCGTTCTGCCATGCTCAGCGCTTATTTTTCTGGTCTACACTCTTTGGTGGCTGTTTGACAATTCGCTCTGGGCAAAGGATCCCGAAGTCCGAACTGCCATAAATCCAACGATTCACCGCGATCCACCGCCATGCTAACAATTCACCAACGGCGTTCGTTCCGGAAGTATGTTCGGCCTGACCGCCGAGCCGAGAAGTGTTTCGTTTCGTGCTGAGGCTCATCTCCGGCTTTTGGTGCCGGCTCCCTATGAAATCGTGCAACGAACCAAAATTCCACCGCCCGTTCAATGTGATGGTGATTGGACTTTGGATCGCAGTTTTGCTGGGGATCTGGATTCGTATCGGATTGTTTTCGCATTCGCATGACGTTTTTGCCACCTATGCGGATGCAGGCCGGAAGTGGATCGCGTCTCAACCTCTTTATTCCTATACGCGCGGATTCGTCTACAGCCCCTTGGTGGCGGCGTTTTTCGCTCCGTTTTCCTTTCTGCCGATTTCACTGGGATCGGTGGTTTGGCGCGCCCTGAACGCTGCTATATTTGTCGGGGCAATTTTCTGGTGGCTGAAAGCGGAGATTATTAGTCGCATACCAAAGTCATCCTATTGGCTGGTTTTTCTCCTGATTCTTCCGCTGTCACTGGGCAATTTTAACAATGGTCAGGTCAACCCGATGATCATCGGGTTGTTAATGGTGGCAATCCTGGCCGCGCACGAGGAACGTTGGACACTGGCGGCGATTGCCGTGGGGTTTTCGACTTACCTCAAGATCTATCCACTTTCCGTTGGTTTGTTACTGGTCTTACTTTACCCGCGCGACCTCGGCTGGCGCCTGGTCCTGACATTGATCCTCATGGGCGCCGCCTCATTTGTTCTTCAGCGGCCGGCCTACGTCCTGGAGCAATATCAACGCTGGTTCAGCACGAGGGCCGCCGATGACCGACGGATGAACATGGATATCGCGCCGCGTGATTTTGCCATGATTTTGAGACTTCTCCACCTCAACCTGAGCGCCCGCCTCGTGCTGGGTCTCCAAATGGCCGCCGGCGCCGGAACCGCTGCTCTCTGCGTTGTCGGGCGACTGCGCAAATGGTCCGAGGAACGGCTCTTGACGTGCGTACTTGCGACAGGCACATGTTGGATGCTGCTCTTTGGACCGGCGACAGAAGATGCGACGTACGCGATGATCGCCCCGGCCCTGGCGTTCGCACTGGTACAGGCTTTTCAGCAAAAGACCTCTCGATGGATGCGGGTCTTAGTCTGCGCATCTTTTGCCATCTTGCTGCTGGGCTTGATGCTGAACGCATTTTTCAGTTTGAAGAAGACGCCCTGGTCGATGTCGGTGCAGCCGTTCGGAGCGCTTCTCTTTGCCGGCTACTCGATCATCTGGGTATTTCGTTCCTCTCTTTGGGAAGAGAGTCGGGAGTTTAGCCTAGATCGATCACAAATCTCTGGCAAGTAAGACGTCCCGCCTTACCCTGGAGTCTGAGACATTTCAGAGTTTAACGCGGTGGCAGTGGCGGTGCGGGTGTTTCCCGGAGGGACGACTGGAAAGTAGGCCGGCTGGCGTGAGTAGGGATCAAAGGCAGGGGAAGTGAG
>Ga0210387_10002555_pt1 | contig 13937 bp, 11 predicted proteins | sample IncBWC7OmetaG_FD_160108 | JGI IMG/M metagenome (GOLD analysis project Ga0210387, IMG submission 160108) | Forest soil microbial communities from Barre Woods Harvard Forest LTER site, Petersham, Massachusetts, United States - Inc-BW-C-7-O ...
GCGCTCGCGGCCGTCACCGAGAAGCTCGAGCTCATGGTCGCGGTTCGGCCGACGTTCCACAATCCGGCGATTCTCGCCAAGCAGGCCGCGAATATCGATCGCATATCGAATGGGCGCCTGTCGCTCAACGTCGTCTCCAGCTGGTGGGCCGATGAGGCGCGGCGTTACGGCGTGCACTTCGAGCAGCATGACGATCGCTACGCGCGCACCGACGAGTGGCTCGCGGTCATTCAGGGCGCGTGGTGCAACGAGACGTTCACGCACAAAGGCAAGTACTACTCGGTCGACGAGACGGTATTGGCACCAAAACCAGTCCGCCCTCCAGTGATTTACGCCGGCGGCGAGTCCGAGGCCGCGAAGACGCTCATCTCGTCACGGTGCGACGCCTACGTCATGCACGGCGATCCGCCGGAGCGCGTCGCCCCGAAGATCGCCGACATGCGCCAGCGTCGTGCCGCCACCGGCAAGGCTCCCATGACCTACGGTATGGCGGCCTACGCGATCGTGCGCGACACGGTGGAAGAGGCCGAGCGAGAGAAGGCGCGCATCACGAACGTCTCGCCCGGCACTCCGGGTTACGGCAACTACCAAGACTGGCTCGCCAACACGAAACTCGAGCAAGCCGTCAGTCTCGAGGACTACTCCGTCTCCAACCGCGGTTTGCGGGCTGAGCTTGTCGGCACGCCGGAGATCGTGGCTGAGCGGATCCGCGCGTTCGCGAACGCCGGTGTCGACTTGCTGTTGCTCCAATCCTCGCCGCAGCGGGAAGAAATGGAGCGCTTCGCCGAGCAGGTGATGCCCCTGGTAGGGACGCCGAGCTAACGCTCGGCGCCCCGATTATTTGAGGTCGGCGCTTTGCGCCGACAGGTCTGTTGACCTGTGTCGCGCGATAATCGTATATTCGATGCAGTCAATTTGATTCGCTGTACGCTTGCGGCTGACGATAAGAGCCCCTGGGCTCTGCCGAACCTGGCTAGTCAGCCGCTTCTTTTTGTGGTCAGTAGTATCGCGTAGGCCCAAATCTGAACGGTGCGAACTCGGTCGCGATCTTGTCGGCGATCAATTTGTGCGATCGGTGGTCCGCGCTTTCCCATTTTCGCTGAATCGCCCAAGCGCAGTAGTCGGCGATTTGCAGGCAGGGATCGCTCGCTCCGTCCCAGGCCGCTACCCGAACGGTGAACGTTGGCGAGACCTGTCGGATCACATCCTGTACAGCAGCATGAAATCCCGCGCGTTTCTTCTTCGTGCCCAGAGACGCACTTACCACCAGTAGCTCGTCGGAGACCCGAGCGATGTGTGGCGCGACGTGCTTCATGTGAAGGTACCAGGCCATCTGGTAGAAGCGCTCTTCGGTCACACGGATCGACGGCTGCGCCTTCGCTTTTTCCAGAATCGTGCTGTCGATCCGTAGATCGTGGTTGGCCAGGAGCGCAAATACGCGATCTCGAACGATCTGCTTGTCCGTGGTGGCGTGAAACTCACTATCGAGGCCCATGCCTTCCCATGCGAGTTTGCGCCGCAGGCGCAGCAAGTCATCCCCGGCTGCGCAATCACCTGCGCAGACGGTTGTCAGGATGAAGTACTTCGACGCTCCCAGCTTGGTGGAGAAGTCGAAGTTGCCGCACTCGTCGGCGAACACATAGCGGCGCGCCATAGCGCCGCAAAATCTTTTGCAGTCGTGTCCCGCGCCAGACGTGAGAAAGAGCCCCGTGGTGTCTTACGCGGGGCTCTTCTTCTTCGGCGGCTAACGAGCGGCAACGCGGAGCGTCGACGACAGCGGCGGGATGGGCTCCATCGAGACATCGGCCAGCGCCGCACCTGCCGACGTCGGGTGAATCCCTGACGCGTGATACGGCACGAAGCCAATCGCGCGGACATCGACCGCGTACGTGTGCGATGGCTCGAGATTCGAGATCACGAATCGACCATTCATCTGGCTCAGCGTCTCGGTCGTCGCGCCGGTCGTCTCATCGGTGACGCGCACGTGAGCACGCTGAATGATGAGACCCTGCAAGTCCATCACGCGGCCTTCAATCGGCGCCGTTTCGTTCGTGCGTGAGGCGTTCGTAAACGCGACCGCTCCCATGAGCGCCACCGCGAGGGCAGCGCCCGAATGCCACATCCGCATCTCATCTCCCTGTTGTCTTGGGGTTCCTGCTGTTCGTACGATGAGATGCCGCGCAGAGTGTCAGGGTTTGCAACGACTCGCAAGAAATATCTCAGTGCTCGCACCATCGCAGTACGACGCGACCGAGTACTACTCCACTCGAAGATGTGATGCGCATCGGTGCATACGCGGGGTTGAGTGAACCGAGAACGATGTCGAAACCATCGGTGGCGGTGACCTGTTTCACCACGTAGCCATCGTCGTTGTTGCGCGCGACGATGATCGAACCCGCGGTTGTATCGTTATTGTCAAGGTCAATGAGCACGACATCATCGGAGTGGAGCAGCGGTGTCATGCTATCGCCGCTCACGCGCATCGCGACGTAGCGTCGCGCTGGCAAGTCGTTCGGCACCGCCACCCACGCGTCCGTCACTTCGTCCCACAATTCGCGGCCAGCACCCGCGGCCACACCGGCCTCGACGAGTGGCGCGGCGCCGGATGCGAGCGCTGGCGTCAACACGTGCGAGACGGGACCTACTATGAGTGCCGCATGTCGTGGCGCCGCGCCCGCGACGCGAACGAGCGGCGCGTCGAGCGTCGCGAGTCGTGCGCCGACGCGATCGAGAAATGGCGTGACGCCGGACTCGGTCTCACGCCGTTCGTCGGCGGTTTGTCCGGCGCGACACGCGCGCGTGTACCAATCCCAGAAACGCCGTGAGCCCGATGCGGGAACGACGCGCTTGCCGACGAGGTCGATCAGCGCGTCCGACGGATCGTGCTCGGGTTCGTGTGCGCTCCGCTCGAACAGCTCGCCCTGAGAGTCGCTCATACCAATGGCCTCGACTCGAGCTTCAGGAATGGCGCCAGGGCGCGACGATCGTCAGCGCTTGACGCGCTCACGTGACGCTCGGCGACAGTACGCAGCCGTGCGCGGAGGCGACTGACGCGCTTGCACAGCGCCGGATAGCTCACGCCGACCCAATCGGCGATCTGCTGCTGCGCGATGCCGTTCGCGAGCCACGTGGCCAACATGCGGTCGTCCTCGCTCATCGCCGCATCGAGCGCCGCGGCCAGGCGCGCAACGGCAGGCGCCGGCGTCGTCTGCCGCTCGACCTCATGATCAGCGCCCGCGCTCGCTCGCTCGGCGTGCTCCGACGTGCAGGATGAGTCGGCGATGCGATTGTCGAGACGATTGCGTGCGCGCAACGCGTTGAGCACGCGGTTGCGCAGCATGCGAACCAGGTACCCGGCCACCGAGCCAGGTACCGGCGTCGTCGTCGAGACGAAGTGCACCGCCGCATCCGTCAACACATCCTCCACGATCGCCTCGCTATCGACCGCATCCGCGGTCAATCGCCGCGCGGCGACAACGAGCACCGGGCGGAATCGCCGGTAGAACTCGGCCAACGCTCCGCGGTCGTGGCATCGCATCGCGACGATAAGACCGCGGTCGGCCAACGCGGCCGCGTTTTCCGCCACGCCTCGCGGCCGCACTGCCTCCGCCCGCCAGCCGCGCACGTCGGCCCCCTCTTCGTGTAATGACACCACGCCCCGACTTCGGGCGGTCGTAGAGGGGATACGATAGCCCGAACAAAAGCCGAAGTCAAGCTAGCGCGAGGTTGCGGCCGTATTGGCGAGGGGAGCACCCCATGACGCGCTTGAACGCCGTGCTAAAGGCGCTCTCGGATTCGTAGCCGAGTGACGCGGCGACCAGCGAGATCGAGTCGCGGGAGGTGGTCAGACGGTCGCCAGCGCGAAGCATGCGCCATTGCGTGAGGTACTCCATCGGCGACGTCCCGACCATCGCCTTGAATTTCAGCGCGAACGTCGATCGCGACATGAAGGCGTGCTTCGCCAGCTCCGCCAAGGTCCACGGGTGCCCGGGATCGTCGTGCATGGCGCCGATCGCCGCACCGATTTGCTTGTCGGCGAGAGCGAAGAGCCAGCCAACGCGTCCTTCGGTGACCTGCAGCCGCAACGCGAGCAACAACATCATGTGCGCGAGATGCTCGGCGACCAGAAACCCGCCGGGGCGAGGATCGCGCAGCTCGTGCATCATGCGCTCGACCGACCACCGCAGCGCGGCTTGGTCCCATTCGTTGCTGATGTGCACGATCGGCGGCAGCACGCCGAGGAGCATGCCCGCGTGATGGCCGCTCACGGCGAAGCGACTCCCGACGAGAAAGAATTCGCCACCGCCATTGCACACGGCGACCCCACCGTGTCGGGCGACCGAGAAGATCGCTTCGGCGTCCACGGACGTCGCCGTCAGATCGCTCGCCAGGCGAAACGGCCGGCCGCTCGCCAGCAGGAAGCAGTCACCAGCCTCGAGGCGCACGGCGCCCGGAACGCCATCCACCGCCAGCCAGCACCAGCCCTTCACCACCGCGTAGCACTTGATGAAGCCCTCGTGCTTGGCGAACTCGACCGACCACTGTCCGCCGGCGTCGAAGCCCGCGGACAGATAGCTGCGCGGTTTGAGCAGCGAGAGTACGTCGGATAGCGGGTCCATGTGTCCTCGGGACGATCGCGAATGTAATACAGACTTTACAGCATAGATCGTCCTAGGACAACAGCTATTTCTCGTTCATGCGAATTTTTCTCACTGGAGCAACCGGATTCATCGGCTCGGCCATAGTGCCTGAGCTCATCAACGCCGGCCACGAAGTGGTCGGCCTGGCTCGTTCGGACGCGAGCGCAAAATCACTCGCGGCTGCGGGCGCCCAAGTCCATCGTGGCTCAATCGAGGATCTCGACAGCCTCCGGAGCGGCGCCTCCGCGGCGGATGGCGTGATTCACACCGCCTTCAACCACGACTTCTCGAATTGGGCTGAGAACTGCGAGAACGACCGGCTCGCCATCGAGGCGCTCGGCTCGGCGCTCGCCGGCTCCAACCGCCCATTGGTGGTCACGTCCGGCACCGGCCTCGTGACGAGACCTGATGGTCGACCCGCCGCCGAGAACGATGCGCCGACGTCGACCGTGCCGCGCATCAAGTCAGAGGAGGCCGCAAACGCCGTGGCCGCGCGTGGAGTCCACGTGTCGGTCGTGCGCTTGCCTCCATCAGTGCACGGCGACGGCGACCATGGGTTCGTGCCGACGCTCGTCCGCATTGCGCGCGAGAAGCGCGCCGCGGCGTATGTGGGCGAGGGCAGCAACCGATGGCCCGCGGTGCACCGGCTCGATGCGGCGCATCTCTATCGCTTCGTGCTGGAGAAAGGCGCGGCGGGGGCGCGGTATCATGGCGTTGGCGAAGAGGGCATTCCCTTCCACGACATCGCCGGCGTTATCGGGCGCCGGCTCAACGTGCCCGTCGTCTCGAAGACTCCCGAGGAAGCCGCGGAGCATTTCGGCTGGTTCTCGCACTTCGCCGCACTCGACAGCCCGGCGTCGAGCACGAAAACGCGAGAGCAGCTCGGATGGCGCCCGACGCGCGTTGGGCTTATCGCCGATCTGGAGCGGGGGAGCTACTTCGACTGACGTACACAGCGCGCGCCGAGTCGAGTTGGGCCAGTACGTGGTCACGCTCGGCCGGCGCGTTCCAGCCCGTGAATGCGCGGACGCCCTCGGCGAGGCGGTCGATCCAGGCTACGAAATACGCCGCGTCACTCGGCGAGCGAACCGGTTGGTTGCCGACGGTCACATAGATCGGGCTCGTCGTGGCGAATGGGTACATGTCCATGATCACGTCTGACGCGCTGTCGGCGTAGGCGCGCACCGTGTACCAGCCGCTCGCGGTAACCGGGACACTCCAGTCTGCCGTCGCCGTCGTGTGATCGCCGGTCAACGTTGCGCTCGCGGCTACGCCGCTCGCGCCCACGAGCTCCAAGTGATCCACGGGCACGAGTGAGGCGAGTGTGGCGTGTACGTGCAGCGTCGCGGCGCCGGGCAAGTGAATCTCGTCGCCGATTTCATGACCATCGATCGTCAACGTCAATAACGGTCCGTTCGTCGCGAACGTGTGCCCGGCCCGCAGCGAATCGAGCCACGCGCCGTGCCACAGGAACGTGCCCGTGTGCACGAACACGCGATTGAGGCCGACGGGTCCACGCAACGACGCAAAGTTGGCCATGGCGTCGGTGCCCGCGCCCGCCGGAATGCGAAATCCGCAGTTGAGCAGCTTGTACCAGACCTCGGCCGTCGAGCGATGATCGGCGAATCCGACGATCTCCATGTAATCGACGCCGCCGAGCGCGGCATCGACGGGGAGCTCGTCGGTCAAAGGCTCCGCGTGATTGGCGGGGTTGGGAATCGTGTCGAACGGATGCACGTAGCCGACGAGCACAGAACGATCCTCGGCCCGCGCGATCGCGGCGACATCCGCGTTCGTCGGGACGAGGCTCGCGGCCGCCGTGCCCACGTAGGCCGCGTAGCCTGGGAGCACGAGGTGCGTGCGGAGTCCGAGCAGCCCGGTGTGGCCCCAGTAGCTCGTGTGGTACTCCTGGCTGTGCACGATGAGCGTCTCGTTGTCGGACACCGGATCAGCCTTGCCGCCCGGCACGAAGTAGCTGACGTCCGGGATCCGTCCTTCTTTGTTCACGATCAAGCTTTCGATGACGTGCACATCCTCGGCCCGCGCCTGGTCGGCCAGATGCGACGGCGTGTTGCGATAGGTGCCGCCGTAGTTCATGTGCACGTGGAGATCGCCGCTGTACCAGCCGAGTGGCGGCAGGTTCGCGAGGCGCGGAAGGCCGACGGTCACGTGCGTCGTATCGTTTGCGCGTACCAGTACGCGGCGCGTGATGGGCCGATACTCGAGGCCGCGGCTCACCGTGACCGTCACGCTCTCGGCTGGCACGGTCACGTTGGATTCGCCGGGCGTGTCGAAGTAGCCGATCTCGAGTTTCCGTCGATGACGGTCGAACGCATCGTCCGCGTAGCGCCACGCGTCATCGCTCGCGTATGAGCGGTCGCCGCTGCCGATGACAGAGACGCGGGCCGTCATCCGATGTTGCCCGGTGGCATCGCGCACCGCGACGCGGACGGTGCCGACCGGATTCTTATAGTGGCGGTGCGCCGCGACGAGGATCGTGGTCGCACCGTTCGGCACGTCGACGATCCGAAGCGACAGCGGGCCGCCCTCGTTGGCGATGAATGCGATCCGGCGGGCATCCGGCGACCAGCGCGGAGCGGTGGCGTCGAAGTCGCCGTAGGTGAGTTGGAACGGATTGGAGCCATCGGCTGGCATCAGCCACAACTGGTTCCGCTGACCGCCCAGGTAAGAGCTGTAGACGATGCGGCCGTCGCGCGACCAATCGGGTCGCGTCTTCCATGCCGTCTCTTCAGAGTGAATTTCGCGGCCACCTCGCCAGATTCCGCCGGTGCCGTAGATATGGCCGCGGTTCGAGATCCACAGCATCTCCTTTCCATCGGGCGACCACGCGGGCGAGAGATAGTGGTCGTAGACGCTGTAGTAGTAGCGGGGCAGTCCGCTGTCGTGATCTTCCGTGATGCGGTGGACGCTGTCTCGTGTCCAGACGAAAATGTGAAAGCGTCCCTGGTATTGCGTTGAGACGAAGGCGATCTGCTTGCCATCCGGCGACCAGCGGGGCTCGACGTTCACGGCGCCGTTCGAGGTCAGGGCTTTTGCCTCTCCAGACGCGAGGTCCAAGACCTGGAGCTCTTCTGCGTCGCCCCGATACGAGGTGTAGACCACCGTGCGGCCATCCGGCGACCAGTCCGGTTGGTAGTCATATCCCGGACCCGCTGTCAGCTGCTCGGCATCCGTTGTGCCCAGCTTCTGCCGCCACAGCGAGCCCTGCATCGAGTAGATCACACTCTGGCCATCCGGCGACCACGTGACCGCGCTCGGGCCGCTCGTGACCTGCGGCAGGTACATCTCGCGATAGTAATAGGCGTGCGGCAGCTTGATCTGGTTCAGCACCGGCTGCCGCTGCGCCCCGGCTACGCACGCGAAGAGAGTCAGCGCGGCGGTCGCGTGTTTTGTGATCATGAGTGCCTGCCGCGTCGATAGAAGAGCCAGCCGACGAAGTAGAAGAGTCCCACGCCGCCGAGGACTTTGGCCTCGAACCAGAGGGGGCTCTGGTCGGAGGGTGGGATCGCGGCGACGATGATCGCGAAGATAGTCACGAAGAGTCCCGCCGAGCCGGCGATGTAGCGGCCGATGCGACCGCCGGGGATGACGGTTGGGCCGGGTGTGTCGCCCTCGAAGAGCAGGCAGCAGAACAGGTAGATGAAAGGGATGAAGTAGATCAGCACGTTCATATCCAGCACGATTTGATAGACCTGCTCGACCGATGATCCCTTGCCCAAGGTCACGAGTGGCAGCACGATGGTGGCGGCGATCGCTTGCACGAGGATCGCGACGTAGGGCGTGCCCCACCGCGGGTGAATGCGCCCGAATGCCGGCGGGAAATACTTGTCGAGCCCGATGACGAACGCCACGCGTGCCGGGCCGGCGAGCCACGCGCCGGCGCCACCGATGTTGCCGATCGTAAAGACGGCGGCGGCCAGCGGCGCGAGCCACCAGTACTGGCCGGCCGCGCTCTCGATGGCTTGCAAGAAGCCCGACGTGATGCTGATGGAATTGAGCGGCACGACCCACAGCACGCAGACGGTGCCGAGGATGTACAGGCCGGCGATCACGGGCGCCGAGAGATAGATCGCACGCGGGAGTGCGCGCGCGGGCTCGTGGATCTCGTCGCCGAGCGACGCCGCGAGCTCGAGGCCCGAGAAAGCGAAGGCGATCGATGCCCAGAGGTTGACTTCGGACAGTGAGCCGAAGTTGGGCACGATCGAATGGAGCGTGATCGGGTTGGCGCTCGGATGCGTGAAGACCGCGTGGATCCCCACTGTGAGCAGGATCGCGCCGGCGAGAAAGGCGCCGATGCCGCCTATGTTCTGCAGCCACTTGCCGGTACCGAGTCCGACGATGTTGAGCGCGGTCGCGAACCACAGCATGAGGGTGCAGGCGGGCATCACGTAGTACCAACTGCTCGCGAGGCCCGAGTCGCCCTTGCCGACGACGTACAGCGCGATCACGGCGGCGGCCGTCAGCAGGTTGGGGTAGTACAGGATGTTGACGACCCAGTAGCACCAGCCGCAGAAGAATCCGTGGCCTTCGCCGAAGCGGCGGCGGGTCCAGAAGTAGATCCCGCCCTCTTTCGGATAGCGCGCCGAGAGCTCGGCTACCGCGAGGCCTTGGGGAATGAAGAAAAGCACGGCTGCCAAGCCCCATAGCACGAGTGACGACGGGCCCGACTTCGCCGAGGTGTTGAGCCAGCGGAGGCTCAGCACTGCTACGAGGTTGAACAGCACGAGGTCGCGCAACGACATCGTGCGACGGAGCACAGGAGCGGCTTCGCTTCGCTCGCCGCTCGCCGTAACGTCGGTGGTCGTCACTTGAGGAACAAATTATGAGGGTCGAGTTTACGACGTAACAAGTCGATTTCATGCGGCGACGGCGGCGCGACGTCGCGAAGCGACGCGCGTACCCGTAACGGCCACCCGACACCGCGAGAAAACGCCTCGGCAGTCACGCCTGGGTACAGGGCGGCCAATTCCAATTCACCAGACTCGGGGTCGGTTTCAAGGATGCCCATGTCAGTGATCACGATAACCGGCCCGGCGCCTGGTAACGATGGCGCCGAGCGGCGAGTGCCATGATAGCGTTGACCAGGACTCGTGATGAAGTCGACTGCTGCGGGAAACGTGCGCGGGCCGAGCTTGGCGATGACGATCGTGCGACGAGCGTGCGCCGCGATCTCGGCCGCACCGCCGGAGCCTGGGAGTCGCACCGCAGGCGTTGCGTAGTCGCCAATGACCGTTGTGTTGATGTTCCCCCATCGGTCAATCTGCGCGGCACCGAGGAAGCCAACCCCGATGCGGCCGTTCTGCAGCATGTACTGAAAGACGTCGGCCATGCTCGCGACCATCAGGCAGCCGGTGACGAGCGCCGGGTCGCCGATGGAGACGGGCAAACGCTCGGGCACCGCGCCGACCGCGCCCGATTCGTAGATGAGCACGAGATCTGGCGCGTGCGTGGCGCGCGCGAGATTGCAGGCCAGGTTCGGCAAGCCAATGCCGACGAACACGACCTCGCCGTTGGCGAGCGCGCGAGCGGCCGTCACCGCCATGATCTCGCTCGGCGTGTACTCAGAACCCATAGTTCACGCCGGGCGCGATCCGCGACGTCGCGCGCAGGCGGTCCTGGAGACCCGGGTGCGCGGCCAAGTACGACGCGCGGTCGCGCACGCCGTAGACGAACTCGTCGAGGTAGCGCGCCAGCCGCGCGGCGTCCCGGGAGATCGTCTCCCAGTTGACGTAGAACGCGTTGTCGCGGTCGTAGTAGCCCTGGGCGTACGACGGGTGCGCGCCCCAAGGCTCGACGACGACGGCGTCGACGATCATCCCCGGCACCACAGTTCTGTTAGGATCAGCCCGCACCACAGACTCGTCGACGAGCTCTTCGACGACCACGATCACGTGGCGTGAGGCGAACGCGGCTTCTTTTTGGACGCCGACGAGTCCCCAGATCTGCGCGTTGCCCTGGGCATCGGCACGCTGCGCGTGCACGATGGTCACATCCGGGTTGAGCGCCGGGACTGTCGCAAGCGTCTCGCCGGTGTACGGGCAGGTCACCGAGCGGATTTGTGAGTTAACGCTCGGGAGATCTGTCCCGGCGTAATCCCGTAGGGGCCAGAACGGGAGGCGCGCCGCGCCCGCCGAGAAACGCGCGACCATGCCGAAGTGGGAATATTCTTCGATTGCGATCGAGGGATGTTTGCCCTCTACCGCCCGGCGAAACGCGAACAGCGATCCCGCGCCTGGGTTCCCGGCCCACGAGAAGACCAGTTTTTTCGCGCACCCCGCAGCGATCATCTGGTCGTAGATGAGATCGGGCGTCAGGCGGCAGAGCGTCAGATCACGGCGACCTTGACGGATAATTTCGTGGCCCGCCGCAAAGCAGATGAGGTGCGTGAATCCCTCGATGACGACGGTGTCTCCATCATGCACGAACGCGCCAATGGCGTCGTGCATGGAAATTACTTTCGACTGGCCAGACACTCGTCGATCATCGCGAGACCGGTGTCGATGTCCTGCGCATCGATCACCAACGGCGGAGCGAGCCGCAACGTGCTCTTGCCGCAGCCGAGCAACAGCAAGCCACGGGTGAACGCGTCGTTCACGAGGTCGCGGACCGCGTGCGGATGTGGTTCCCGGGTTTTCCGGTCTTTCACGAACTCGACACCGATCATGAGCCCGAGCCCGCGGACATCGCCGATCACCTCGTGCCGCGTGGCGAGGTCCCGCACGCCGGCCAAGAGCCGCTCGCCCATAGTGGCGGCGTTGGCGACAAGCTCACGCTCGACGACGTCGAGCGTGGCCAGCGCGGCCGCGCAGCACACCGGGTTGCCGCCGAACGTCGACCCATGCGACCCCGTGCCCCAGCGCATGATCGACTCTTTCGCGACAATGGCGCCGAGGGGCATGCCCGACGCCAACCCCTTGGCCGTCAGCAAAATGTCCGGCTCGACCCCTGCGTGCTCGGCCGCGAACATCTTGCCCGTGCGGCCGATCCCCGATTGGATCTCGTCGAACACGAGCAGTATGCCGTGCTTATCGCAGAGATCGCGCAGTGCCTTGAGATACCCCGGGGGCGGGACGACATATCCGCCCTCGCCCTGCACCGGCTCGACGAAGATCGCCGCGACATCGTGCGGGTCGAGATCGCGGTGGAACAGGTCGCTTTCAATCGACGACACACAAAACAGCTCGCACGACGGAAACGTCTTGCTGAAATCACACCGATAGCAATATCCGAACGGGAGGTGGTACACCTCTGGGAGCAGCGGTGTGAATCCCGCGTGCTGTTTCGCCTTGCTCGACGTCAAGGACATCGCGCCGTAGGTGCGACCGTGGAACGCGCCCTTGAACGAGATCAAGCCCGTGCGGCGTGTCGAATGGCGCGCGAGCTTGATCGCGCCCTCGACGGCCTCTGTTCCTGAATTGGTGAGGAAGACACGCTTCTTGCTCGTGCCGGGCGCGATCTTGGCCAGCCGTTCACACACGGCGGCCATGCCCTCGTAGTAGAAGTCGCTCCCACAGATATGCAAAAACTTCTCGGCCGCGGTCTTGATTGCCGAAATAACCTCAGGGTGGCCATAGCCTGTCGACGCGACGGCAATGCCGGCCATCAGGTCGAGATACTTGTTGCCGTCGACATCTTCGACCATCACGCCACGGCCGCCCGCAATCGCCAGCGGATACTCTTTGATGTATGACGTGGAGGCCCAAGCGCTATCGCGAGCGACAATGTCGCGCGCCTTGGGACCCGGCGGTGCCACAACGATGTGGGGGTAATCGCGCTTCATTCATTCGTCTCGGCTATGACTGTTCGGCTTTGCTCTCGCATGAATTGCGCGACGTAGTATGGGCCACACCCGCCTTTGCCAGTGGATCCAGAGCCCTTCCAACCACAGAACGGCTGAGCACCAGGCCACGCGCCCGTCGTCGCACCCGTGCGCTTGTTGGCGTAGCATACACCCGCTTCGACCTCGTCGAAGAAGCGTTCGACCTCGGACGCCGAGCGCGAAAAGATGCCCGCGGTCAGGCCGTACTCGGCCTTGTTCGTTTCCGCGATGGCTTCGGCGAGTCCCGAGACGACGCCAACCGCGAGGAACGGCACGAACAACTCTTCGAGAAAGAGCGTGCTCTCGACCGGCAGTCGAGCGACCGTTGGCGCCACGAAATGCCCGTGTGAAAATACACCGTCGCGCAGGCGCCCGCCGCCAGCGAGGATCGTCCCTTCACGGGCCGCTTGCGCCACTGCTCGCTCGAACCGTGCGACGGCGCGCTCGTTGATCACCGGACCGACGAACACATCGCGCTCGGTCGGATCGCCAACACGAAGCGCCGCGGTCTTCGTCAGGACCGCGTCGAGATACACGTCGGCGACCGATCGGTCGACGTACACGCGAGAGGTGGCACTACACTTCTGACCCGAGAGGCCGAACGCCGAGCGGACCGTCCCTTCGGCGGCGGCGTCGATGTCCGCCGAGGCGGTGACGATGGTGGCGTTCTTTCCGCCGAGCTCCAAGAGCGCGGGCTTGATCCAGCGCTGCGACAGGCCGGCATGGATACGGAGGCCCACGGCCTTCGATCCCGTGAATACGACGCCATCGATCCAGGGATGCTGCCACAGCGCGTCACCGATGTCGTCGCGGTGACCCGTGAGGTAGTTGAACACCCCCGCGGGCACGCCTGCGTCGCGATAGACCTCGTACAAGCGCAATCCCGTCCAGGGCGTGTCCTCGGCCGGCTTGTACACGACCGCGTTGCCGGCGACGAGTGCCGCGCCGGACATGCCGGCCGAGAGCGCGAGCGGGAAATTGAAGGGCGCGATACAGGCGAACACTCCATAGGGGCGCAGCATGTCGGTGTTGCGCTCGATCGGCGTCAGGCTCGCCATGCGGCGCACGAACCCATCGGCATCTTCGACCTGGCCACAGTAGTAGTCGATGAGATCGGCTGACTCTTCTGCATCGCCCATCGACTCGAAGCGACTCTTGCCGACCTCGATCGCCATCGTGGCGGCGAGCTCGAATTTTCGCTCACGGATAAGCTCCGCGGCGCGGTGCATGACGGCGACCCGCTCTTGCCACGGCAGTCGCGCCCAATCCCGTTGCGCACGCCGCGAAGTCGTGACGGCAGCGTCGACGTGCTCACGCGTCGCTGACGCGAACGCGCCGAGCACGATACGCGTGTCGATGGGCGACGTGTCGGCGAATGGCGGACGGTCGGGCTGGATCGCCACGTCGCCGATGTACAGTGGGTAGGTGCGACCGATCTCGGATCGCACGCGCGCGTT
>Ga0210387_10002556_pt1 | contig 13925 bp, 8 predicted proteins | sample IncBWC7OmetaG_FD_160108 | JGI IMG/M metagenome (GOLD analysis project Ga0210387, IMG submission 160108) | Forest soil microbial communities from Barre Woods Harvard Forest LTER site, Petersham, Massachusetts, United States - Inc-BW-C-7-O ...
CGAGAACTCCGGCGGCACCGGTAGCCTCACCACGATCGCCGGGCAGTACGACCTCAGTTTGGCGCGCCTGCTCCGCTATCCCGAGCAGTTCTCCGGCGACGGCCCGGACATCTTCATCAGCTTGTTCGGTATCCAAACCAAGGTGCACAGTGCGGATCCCACGATCGATGCCGTGACCAACCGCCCGGAGTTCGACAACGTGACCAAACGCAAGGTGGGCGCGATGGGCTCGTACAGCTTGCTGCCTTGGCTCGCCGCCACCGTTCGCTACGATCGGGTTCAACCGAACGTGGACGAGAGTAGCGCGACCTTCTCGGTGATCTCGCCCGCCTTGATCTTCCGCACTGGCTGGCAGGCGCACGACCAAGTCGCCCTGCAGTACTCACATTGGTTCGACGGCTCGAATACCAACGTTCAGGCGGGCTATCCGCCAGTCGAAGACCATTCTGTCGTGCCCGACAAGGACATGCTTTCGCTGACCGCCAGCTTCTGGTGGTGAGCCCCGGACCGCTCACCGCGCGCCTGCGCGTGGGGCTTGGTCTGTTGCTCGGCTCGGTTTAGGCTGAGCGGATGGGAACTGGTTTTTCGTCGATCGTTGCAGGTGTGGTCGTGCTGGTGGTGGCCGAGCTCAGCAACGCGTGCTGTGGCTGTCCGAAGAGCGCAGCGGTCGCTCCCGAGCCCCCACTACCCGCGGCGGCGTCTGGCGCGCCTCTGACGCCCAACACGGCTGGTGCCGTGGTCGCGGTCAAGACCTGCCCTGGCCCAATGATTCCGGCGGCTGACGGCTTGGTCGACGACGTCGAGGACAACGACAACCAAGTTCAGAAGATCGCTGGCCGTGGTGGCTACTGGTGGGCCGCGAAGGACGACAAAGGTTCGACGATCGAACCGCTCGGCGCTATGAAGATGAGTGAAGGCGGCGCCAATGGCTCGAAGTACGCCGTGCACGTCACGGGTAAGAACGCACCTGCTGGCGACATGGCTTGGGGCACCGTGCTCGGACTGCGTCTCGCTGAAGGTCAACTTTACGACGCCTCGAAATACGCTGGAGTCTCGTTCTTTGCCAAGGCGGGCGACAAATCTACGTCGACGGTGCGCTTGAAAGTGGCGGACGTGAACAGCCACCCCGATGGCAAAGTGTGCAAGGACGGCTGCTGGAACGACTTCGGCAAGGACTTCACGTTCAGTCATGATTGGCAAGAGTACCGAGTCAGCTTTGCCGAGTTGAAACAGCAAGACGGCTGGGGAGACCCGCGGCCGCCCTCGATCACTCCTGGGAAGCTCGTGCAAATCGCATGGGCAATCAGCACGCCGGGCGCGGACTTCGACGTCTGGTTGGACGACGTTCGATTCCTGGATTGCAAACCCTGAACGCTGGCCGAAGCGCCTAGCTGAAGGCGACTTGCCGAACCCCACGGGGTTGCGGGCGCGCGATCCTGCCATGCACGAATTTGCCGTCCCTCATAGAGTTTGGCGACATGGCGGCTGGCTCCATTGGGTTCGACAATCCATGTCGAGTCGAGGTTTGCATGTATTCCGGAACCGGTACCAGAATTCGCGCACGACTTAGAGGCTTCGAGCTTGCGACGAGCGTGCCCCTGAGTATGCTCCCCGGGTGAAAGGCAGAACCCGGCCTGGCCCTCGCGGAAGCCTAGCAGTGCAGCGCCGGGTGGCGGTGGGCGTCGCAGGTGCCTGTGCGCTGCTCGGAGTCGTCGCCTGTAGCACTTACGGTGCTGACTTGCTCACGCAGTCGCAACCCGGCGTGAGTCCCACTGGCGGTGGCGCGACGGCCACCGGCGGTAGCACTGTGACCGTTGTCGGTGGCTCGTCCGACGGTGGCGGTTCCGGCTCCGGTGTTGCTGGTGGCGTCGTCGGTGCTGGCGCAGGCGTCGGCAATGGCAATGGCAATGGTGACGCTGGCGCTGCCGGCACGGATGGCAGCTCGAACAACGGCGGAGCGGGTGGCTCGGTCGGCGTCGGTGGCAGTGGCGTCTCCGGCACCGGCGGCCACGCAGGGAGCACGTCGACGGCCGGCGGCGTTGGTGGCAGCGCGGGCTCGAGCGTCGCGGGTGCGACGAGTGGCGGAGCAGGTGCTGGCCCAGCCATCGAGCTGATCGATGACTTCGAGGACCAAGACCTGGTAGTTCTGCTCGAGAACGGACGCAACGGTCCGTGGTACCCGCTCAACGACGGGACGGCCGCGGGAGTTCAAACTTTTGGTGTCGTCTTGTTGAAGGGTGCCGACGTTCGTGCCGGGAGCACGAGCACGGCAGCGCTGCAGATGACGGCGAGTGGCTTCACCGATTGGGGTGCCGGCTTCGGCGCGGACTTCGTGAACATGGCGGCCGCGAAGGTGCCGTACGACGTCTCCGCATACAAGGGCATCCGCTTCTACGCAAAGATTGGTAGCGGCGCGCAGTCCGCTCTGAAGTTGTTGATCCCGACGGTGTACTCAGACCCCAAGGGAGGCAAATGTGATCCCAGCTCGACCGCGAAGGTCGGGACGCAGTGCAACGATCATCCGTATTGCGCAATCAACTCGGTGACGACTTCCTGGGCAGTCTACGAATGTGACTTCAGCGCGCTCGTGCAGCAGAGCTTCGGCCTGCCGCAATTGCCGCTCGATCCGACTAGCGTGTACGGCGTACAATTTACCTTCGTGACGAAGGTGTTAGCGGCTGACTTCTGGCTCGACGACATCGCGTTCGTTTTGAAGTGACGGCGCGCGGGAGTTAGCGCGTGATCGCGTAGCTCAATGTCGCGCCTTGGAGCACGGTCGACAGTTTCGAGTCAGTGGTCGTCGTTACGGGCACGGGGTGGGTGATCGCGCCGAGTGCCTCTGCGTGCCAAGCGTCTCGAGGCAAGGAGAGCGTGACCGGAACGAATTGTGCGAGCACTGGGCCATCCCCGAAAGGGCCGACCGTGGTCTTGTCCGTGGATTCTGGGTGATGGGCATTGTTGGCTCGGCCCGCGACCGTGAACAACAAGCGCCGCGATTTCGCGACCGGCAGATCATCGAGGGCGAGCAAGCTGACGCACGCAAATCCGCCGGAAAAATCAGCGAATTCTAGGCCAATGTCTCCGAACTTCAGGGCACTTTGCGCGAGCTGCCCGCAGACCAGCTTGAGCGACTGTGCATCGACACTGAAACGCGGGTGCTGACCATCAGACTCCCAAAATAGTTCCCCCGTATCGCTGCCGAGCGCTCCGCTCACGTGCAACGCGTAGGAAGCCGAAACGGGCCCCGAACCGTCGCGCAGGGTGATGCCGACCTGCCGAAGTGCGACGGCTGTCTGAGGGACTCCGTTCGCGGTCCACAGCGCGGGGAGCGCGTTCTCGGAGAAGGGCAGGGCAGTCGGGGTTTTGGGCACGAGCAGCTCGACGCGACTCGTGGCGGGCGCGACCAGGCCGCGGCGAAATGAGCTTGCGGCAGTCGTCACGAACGCAAGCTTGATGGGGTGACCCGCGAGATCGAAAATGCCGTTGATGCGCGCGGGCTCGTAGTCCTGCTTTTGGTCGGTATAGGCAAACGCGAACAGCGCGTCCCAATCTTGAAGCCCGGCTACGCCGATCAAGAGCGGGAACATCTCGGCCGCGTATTCGTTCGGCGCAGCGGAGGCATATTCCGAAACGCTGAAAGGCTTGCCGAATACGCGATAGCTCGCCATCACGCCCAGCGTGCCGCCGTCGCTGGCGGTGACCTGCGGAGTGTTTTGCACGGTCCAGCGTGGCTCCTTCGCGCCGTCATCTAGGCGCGGATGATCCCAGTAACCGTGCACGTCGATGAAGTCACTCAGCTCGGCTTCACGCAGCACGCCAGCGAGTCCGCCGAAGCTTGCTTGGGTGTTGATTAGCATCGAGTGAAGCTTGAGCTCATCTCGAACGAAGCTCGCCAGTGCCTTGACGGTACCGAGCTCCGTCGCGCGCAGAAATTCGGCGTAGTCGGTTCGCTCGCTGAGCGAGCTTTGAAAAGTCGGTAGCTCGCCTTTGGCTTCCTCGGCAGCGGGACCCGGTGCGCGAAACCCTTCTGCGGTGCGCTCTGCGAGCCATGGTGCATAGTCATGGGCCAGCTCAGCTCGATAGCTCGCGGGAGCGTCGTCGGGACTGCCCGCCCAAGACGGAAAGATGCTGTCCTCGTTACTCAGCTCGACATACAGGAGCGCTGGCTCCGCGTTGTATGCCGTGTGAGTGTAGGCGTTCTCGTGGCCCAGCAAGCGGCGCGCAAAGTCGCGCTGGGCATCCAAGAAGGGGCGATGAAAGCGGTCCAGTACTTTCCCCTGTGGAAAGCGCGCGCGAGCATCGCCCTCGAGCCCCGGATAGCCGCTTGCCGAGTGGAGTGTGAGCGTGAAGGAGAGCCCCTGCGCCTTGAGCGCCGCGGTGAAGTAGTCGAGGCGATCGAGCGCGTTCGTTGCGAGCTCAGCGTTGTCCGCCAGTATGCCGTGGTCCACGTCGAGCGCGAGCAGGCGCACCGCGTTGAACCCAAGCCTTCTGAAGTGACGCGCAAGTCGATCGGCGACGGCGTGCTCCGGGAAACACGCCACACCCGTCAGGTTGACACCGAAGAAACGGAGCCGTGTCCGGCGATCGTCGACGAAGTGCCCGAGCTCGGCGCGCACGAAACCGTGGCTGCCGGCTGGTTCGGGATTCAACGCCGAGAGATCCGTGAATTCCGCAGCGTCATCGAGGTGACTGGCGGTGACCTCGAAGTACTGGATGTCCGGAGTCACATGGCTCGGAGCTAGCGCAGAGACTGGAAATTTCTGTTCTGCGCGGCATGCGATACTCAACGCTGCGGCGCTGAAAAAGACTCCCAAACGGGACGCTACAGAGATTGCACAAGAACAGTGACCACGATTATGGTGTGCCGCTCCGCGCGTTTCAAAGGGGCGTTTTTCCCGCTCAAGATCATGGTCGAACATCGTCGTTTGGTTACTTTGCTGACACGCTTCGTAAACCCCGTTCTGGTGAACGCGCCTGTCGTCGGTTGTTTGCTTCTGGTCCCCAGTGTGGCGCTTGCGGGCCCGAAGGATTCGACCGCCACCAAGCTCGCCAATCAGGCGATGCAGACGGACTACGTCGGTACTCAGTTCAAAAAAGCCGAACAAAAGCTGAAAAAAGCGATTCAGCAATGTGGGGCCTCTGCCTGCTCGTACGACGTCGTGGGGCGTCTGCATCGCGATCTCGCGACAGTCTACATCGGCGGCATGAACCAAGTCCCGAAGGGAAAGGCCGAGCTGAAGTTGGCGTTGGCGGCCAACCCGGATTTACAGCTCGACAATGACCTGGCGACCCCTGAGCTGCGCAAGGCTTTCAAGGCCGCTGGTGGTCACACGCCCAAAGTCGTCGATGACGACAAAGACGACAAAGACGATCAGGACGACAAGGACGATCGGGACGAGAAGAAAGCCAAGCCTTGCACGCCCGGCTCAGATGGCTGCGACGCGGAAGCCAAGCCCGCTGAAGAATCCGCGCCAGCTAGCTCCGATGACTCATCCGGCCGCCGCAAGAATTGGGTGAGCATCCACTTCGAGCAAGATTTTCTGGTCTACTCGGCACAAAACAAAGTGTGCGCGTCCAACGTCGATATGACCTTGGAAGCGCCGGAATATGCCTGCTACCAAGGTGGCTCGCAGTACGGGTTCTCGTCGGGACAGGACATCTACCAAGGTGTGGGCAATCACGTCGCAGGCGGCGTTGGCGTCGCTACGTCGCGCATCCTCATCGGCTTCGATCGTTTGCTCAGCGCGAACCTCAGCGCAGGCGTCCGCTTGGGCTTCGCCTTCGGTGGCGGCCCGACTCCGTACACCGGGGACAAGTTTCTGCCGCTGCACGCGGAGCTTCGAGGCAACTATTGGTTCGGCAACGATCCGTTTGCGAGCGACGGAGTGCGTCCGTACGTCGGGCTATCCGTCGGCCTTGCCGAGATCGATGGCCATGTGCCGGTCGAGTACTACCAAGACCAAAACGGCTTCAACACGAACAATAAGGGCACGCTCGATGCTTGGCGTAAGACCGGCAAAGCGTTTGCGGGTCTCGGCCTGGGCATGATGATCCCGTTCGCGGGCAGCTCTGGCATCGTGCCCGAAGTGCGCGCGATGGAAATGCTAGGCGCGACGGCTCTCGCGTTCGACGTCTCGCTCGGTTACGCATACGGTTTTTGAACGCGAAGCGAGGGACTTCCTCGCTGGCCGCCGTTCGCCCGGCATTTTTCGCGCACAAAACACTCGAAGCTCCGTGCACACCTCTCGGGGTGCGGCGGAGCTTCGAGGTCAGCGCGTATGGCGCGTCGTGCTTCCGATCAGAAGAACCTGATGTCGTCGATGCTGTAGTCGAACGCGACAGCCGTCGGGGCTTGGAACTGCATATTGATGAGGCTGCTCTTGTCGAACGTCGTCTTCACGCCCAGCCAGCTTGTGCCCAGCTCGCCGCGTCGGCGAATGTGATCTTGTACTGCGTCCACGTTGCGGTAAGCGCAGGCGTGGGCGTGAGCGTGAAGTGATCGTCGCACATCATGGGCGTCGAGCAGCTTCCGCTGTCCTCCGTGGTCGCTGTCGTCGCCGGGATCGTTATCTGGGCCTTGAGCGAGATGTTGCCCTTTGCCCAGAACGTGATGCCGGAGTAGGCACTGGCGTTGTACACGCACGCCTTCATCGCGGTGTTGTTGAAGTTGAAGCCCATGCCCACGTACGTAGTAAACGCGGTGCCGTTGGTCTCTGCGGAGAAGAGTGGGCTCTGCGGTGCACCACCCGCGGTGGGCTTGAACGGGATGAGGCCTGTCTTGTCGGCCGCGGGCGTCTGCGTGCCGCTGCCGTCATTGTAGGTGAACCAATAACCGACACGGTTTCCGATAGCCTCGATCGTGTTGTCACCGTCCTCGAGGTCATCGATCGGTAGATCGGCTATCGTGCCGGCTGCCATCACACACGTGCCGGGAGCCGGGGTCGAGCCGCCAGCGCCGACGACTGGACCTGCGCCGCCGGGGGCGATCACGGTGCTGCCGGCGACGCCCTGCGAGGGGCTGCCGCCAGTGCTGCTGCTCGAACCGCCGCTCGGCTGAGTGACGACGGTTCCGGAGCCCGCCGTGGGAACCCCGGTGTTGGAGCCGCCGCTCGAGGTGTCCCCGGTCGACGTGTCCCCGCTGTCGCCGCGCGGCGGGACGCCAGAGCTCTGCGCGCTACAGGCTGCGATCGTGGCGCCGAAGGCGCCCAAGATGAACGTAGCCAAGGACAAGTTGCGTGTCTTCATCTTCGCCGAACCTTTCTGGTGAATCGATACTCACCGTGGCACGCGAACGAGCGGCACGGCGCGAATGCCTAGACAGTGTACAACAGAATTCGAACAAAGCAGCTCAAATCTGGAACCAGTACCAGTTCACGAATCAACTAGTTTTAAGGCGGTTGGGAAAGGTAGCAAACGAACCGGCAGAGAGCGGTCCCGGAATGCTTGCCGCGACCCCCCGAGCGAGTCGAATCTGACAGTGACCGCGGAACCCGGCTAGCGCTGCATTCCTCGTGAATTTGGCTGAGGTAGCGTGTTCGATACCGAACGACGGAGCTAGCGCCGGGCTGCTTCGCGCCCGCGGCGCATTCGTTTACTGACGAGGCAAAAAGCGACGCGCTCGACGCAGTGCGGCGAGGGATTGCTGGGATTGCTGGTTCGCCGCGTCCCCGGCGACTAGTCTGGAACCGGTACCAGTTTTTCGGCGGCGGGGCAGCGGAACCCGCTAGAGCCAGCCCTCGAGTCAGTCATCGGCTTTTCGCGCCGAGGGCCGCGGCTCTCAGCAGCTATGGAGCGGTCGCTCTGGGGAGACCAGAGGCCCCGGCAGACGAGGGAGGACGGGCGTTGTCGTTCGAGAATTGAGCCCATATTCGAGCCATGGCTGCCAGTGACTGGCCACAACGCCAGAAAATTGCGACGCTGCTACAGCCGCGGTCGGTGGCCGGATTTAGGGCAGCGCGGACTTGGCCTCCGAGGCCGCTGAGAGCCCGCTTCGACGCTCAGTGAGCAGGATGTGAAAGCGGTTCCAGGTTTGTATCGGCAGCGTGCTCGAAAGTTATGCAAAGGCCGTGGTTTCGGTTGACAGGCGAGCCGCTGGGGATGAACATCACGACTCGAGCTCGCGCCGCGATTCGCATGAACTCAGTCGGCCACGTCGACGGTGAACGAGCCAAGTGAGCTAGCGCTCGATTTGGAGTGACGAACGTGATGAAGGCAACAAAGACGAACGTGATGATGCTCGGTTTGGCGTGCGCGGCTCTCGTGATTGGGAGCGGCTGCAAGAAGCGGCTCGATATCACCTCTGCCGACGTGAAGAACTCGCCGGAAGGCAAGGCCTGTCCACCGAGTGAAGGCATGATCTCGGACGGCGAGGCCAACAGCAATCAAGTCAATCCGATCAAAGGGCGCGGCGGCTACTGGTACACCTTCGTGGACACGAACGGCTCGACCGTGACGCCGACGGCTGGCTCGCAAGGCGGCACGTTCGCCATGGCTCCGGGCGGGGCGAACGGCACCAAATACGCGGCGCATATGACGGGGCAAATCGGCACTGCGGACACCGTGTACGCGGGCATGGGCTTCAACTTCGTCGACCCGAAGGGTCAGTACGACGCGACCGCGTACAAGGGAGTGTCCTTCTGGGCGAAGAAGGGACCCGGTTCGACTGCGAACGTGCGGCTCAAGTTCCCTGACGCGAACACCGACCCAGACGGCAAGGTGTGCAAGGAGTGCTTCAATGACTTCGGAACCGACCTGAAGCTGAATGACGACTGGACGCAGTACACCATCCCATACCTGGCCATGTCGCAGATGAAGGGTTGGGGTTCGCCGCATACGCCGGGCGTTGATTCGTCGAAGGTTTACGGCATGCAGTTTCAGGTGAACGAGAAGGGTGCCAAGTTCGACGTCTGGGTGGACGAGATCCAATTCACGGGTTGCCCCTGAATTTTTGGCGTCAATGAGGCTCGTCGCAGGCGCTCTGGCGCTCACTGCCTGGTCTTGCGTTTGGCTGGGCGCGAGTTGTGTGCCGCGCCCAGCGCCGCTTGCGAGCAATCCAGCGCTCGGCGGCACGGACGCGAGCTCTGCGGTGCCGACGTCAGCGGGCAACAACCTGCTCAAGAACAGCACGTTCGAAGACGGCACGAGCTTGCCGTGGATGACGTCGTTCTCGCAGCCCGCTGACGGCGCGGCCAACGTGAAGAAGGGCGCGTTGTGCGTCAACGTGACGAACAAGGGGTCGAATCCTTGGGACGCTCAGGTTCGTCACCGCGAGATGGTGATTCAGAAGGAGCACACCTATACGGTGCAATTTCGCGCCTTCGCTTCTGCACCGACGCGAGCGCGCACGAAGGTCGGCATGTCCGGTCCGCCCTACGCGGAATACTGGTCGTCGACGGTCGACGTCGGCACGGAACCCAAGCTCTACAGCGGCAAGTTCACGATGCAGGGCAATGACGACCCGACGGCAGAGTTTGCATTCCACATCGGCGGGTCGGTCGCGCAAGCGTCGGTGCCGTTCGATTTTTGTATCGACGACGTGCGCTTGGACGACCCAGATTTCGCGCCTCCCGCCAAGACAGAGCAGGGCGTCGTCGTCCCGAACGTGCTCGTCAACGAGGTTGGCTATTTGCCCGACGCCGCCAAGGTCGCCACCGTCAAAACTGCAGCTACGGCGCCGCTCGATTGGGAGCTGCTGAGCGCTTCGGGCAGCAGTGTCGCCAAAGGCAAGACGAGTGTGTATGGCCCGGACGCTGCGTCAGGCGACTCGGTCCATGAAATCGACTTCAGCAACGTCAAGGCCGTAGGTAGCGGTTACTCGCTCAAAGTCGGCGCCGACAAGAGCTGGCCCTTCGACATCCGCCCCGATTTATACAAGCAGCTCAAGTACGACGCGCTCGCGTACTTTTACCAGAACCGCAGTGGTATCGAGATCGCAATGCCCTATGCCGGCGACGCATCGCTCGCGCGGCCCGCGGGGCACTTGGGCGACAACAGCGTCAAGTGCCTGGCAGGCAGCGGTTGCGACTACACGCTCGACGCAAGCGGTGGTTGGTATGACGCGGGCGATCATGGGAAATACGTCGTAAATGGCGGCATTTCGCTGTGGACGCTCCTGAATGAATACGAGCGCGCGAAGTTCATCGGTACGAGCGTTGCCGATTTCGGTGACGGCAAATTGAAGATTCCAGAGGCCAGCAACAAGGTCCCCGACCTGTTGGACGAGGCCCGCTGGGAGCTCGAGTTCCTACTGAAGATGCAGGTTCCACCTGGCAAACCCAGGGCTGGCATGGCGCATCACAAGTTGACGGACGCAGACTGGACAGCGTTGGGCACCGCGCCGAGTGACGACAAGCAAGCGCGCTACTTGCACGCGCCGAGCACGGCCGCGACCCTCAACCTAGCGGCCACGGCCGCACAGGGCGCGCGAATCTGGAAGAGCATCGACCCAGCGTTTGCCGCAAGGTGTCTGGTGGCAGCTGAAACCGCGTGGAACGCCGCCAAGGCCAACCCCAAGCTTTATGCCTCACCGTCCGACGACAAGGGTGGGGGTTCCTACTCGGACGAAGACGCGAGCGACGAGTTCTATTGGGCCGCTGCGGAGCTGTTCATCACGACGAGTAAGCCGGAGTATCGACAATTTCTCGCTTCCTCGCCGTATGACAAGCGGTTTCGAACCGAGGCAGGCGGCCACCTTTCTTCGATGAATTGGGGCTCGACCGACGCTCTCGGTCAGATCTCGCTCGCGTTGGTGCCGAATGGTCTGGAGGCGTCAGTGGTGAAGCAAATCCGCGCACGCATCACGGCCGCGGCAGATGGCTACCTGAGGGTAGAGCACAGCGAGGGGTATCGAACGGCGCTGCAGCGCACGGCGCAAGGGCAGTACGTCTGGGGCTCGAACTCGTTCGTCTTGAACAACCTGATCGTGCTCGCTCTGGCTTATGATTTCACGAAAGAACAAAAGTACCTCGACGGCGTCGCGACTGGGATGGACTACTTGCTAGGCAGGAACCCTCTCGGTCAGTCGTATGTGTCGGGCTACGGGCGAAAGCCACTCGCGAATCCCCACCATCGCTTTTGGGCTTATCAAGCGAACAACAAGTTCCCGCACGTTCCGCCTGGAGTGGTCGCCGGCGGACCCAACTCCACGGTCGATGACCCGTACTCCAAGGCCGCTGGCCTCCGTGGTTGTGTGCCGGAGAAGTGTTACGTGGACAACATCGAAGCTTACTCAGTGAATGAGATCACCATCAATTGGAACGCCCCACTGGCCTGGGTCGCGGCGTTCCTCGACGAGAAGGCACATTTGGTCGCAAGCAAATGAGCTCTCCCGACAAGTCTCGCGTGCCACGCGCGAGGCCACACCAGCTTGGTTCGTAGTCAGTTAGCCCTCTGGAGCCCCAAAGTCATGCGTTTTGGTCATTTCGACGACAACCACAAAGAATACGTCATCACAACGCCGAAGACTCCGTATCCGTGGATCAACTACCTCGGAAACGAGAATTTCTTCGGTCTCGTCTCGCACCAGGGTGGCGGCTATTGCTTCTATCGTGACGCGCGCCTGCGTCGTTTGACTCGCTATCGCTACAACAATGTCCCCACGGACTCCGGTGGGCGTTACTTTTACATCAACGAAGGAGGCGACACTTGGACCCCGACCTTCATGCCCATGAAGAAGGAGCTCGATTTCTTCGAGTGCCGTCACGGCTTGGGCTACACCAAGATCACTGGGCGTCGGAATGGGCTACGCGCCGAGGTGCTGTACTTCGTGCCGCTCGGCGAGACGGCGGAGGTTCACCAGGTAACTCTCAAGAACGAGAGCTCCGCCGCGAAGAACGTCAAGCTGTTCTCGTTCATCGAATTTTGCTTGTGGAACGCGCACGACGACGCGACCAACTTTCAGCGGAATTTCAGTACCGGTGAGGTCGAAGTCGAGGGTAGCACCATCTACCATAAGACCGAATATCGCGAGCGCCGCGATCACTTCGCGTTCTATCATGTGAACGCCAAAGTCGCTGGCTTCGATACGGATCGAGAATCATTCATCGGCCTCTATAACGGGTTTGGTGACCCCGACGTGCCTTGCGCAGGCGAGTCGAAGAACACGGTCGCCAGCGGTTGGTCTCCGGTCGCATCCCACGGCCTCGACGTGTCGCTCGCCCCCGGCGAAGAAAAGACGTTCGTGTTCGTGCTCGGCTACGTCGAGAACCCACGCGCGGAGAAGTGGGAGAAGCCCGGCATCATCAACAAGAAGCGCGCTCATGACTTGATCGCCAAGTTCTCCAGCGCGGAGCAGGTGAGTGCAGCGCTCGGCAAGCTGCGCGCGCATTGGGAGGGCCTACTCTCGAACTACGCCATCGAATCCGGGGACGAGAAGCTGAACCGGATGGTGAACATCTGGAATCCATATCAGTGCATGGTGACCTTCAATATGTCGCGCAGTGCCTCGTACTTCGAGTCGGGCATCGGGCGCGGCATGGGTTTCCGGGACTCCAATCAGGACCTCTTGGGGTTCGTGCACTTGGTGCCGGAACGCGCGCGAGAACGCATCATCGATATCGCTTCGACTCAGTTCGCCGACGGGAGCGCTTATCACCAGTATCAACCGCTCACGAAGCGCGGCAACAACGACGTTGGCAGCGGCTTCAACGACGACCCGCTGTGGTTGATCCTCGGGGTCTCCGCTTACATCAAGGAGACTGGTGACTATGGCATTTTGGATGAGCAGGTGCCGTTCGACAACGACACCAAGAACCAAGCGACCTTGCTCGAGCATCTGAAGCGCTCGTTCGATCACGTGTCGCACAACCTCGGCCCGCACGGGCTACCGTTGATCGGGCGCGCGGATTGGAACGACTGTTTGAATCTGAATTGTTTCTCCGAGACTCCGGACGAACCGTTTCAGACTACCGGTAACCGCACGGGGCGCACCGCAGAGTCGGTCTTCATTGCCGGCATGTTCGTGCACATTGGTCCCGAGTACGCCAAGATCGCGGAGTACAAAGGTCAGAAGGACGAAGCCGCGCGCGCCCTCGCTGAAGTCTCGAAGATGGAAAAGACCGTGCTCGAGCACGGTTGGGACGGCGAGTGGTTCCTGCGTGCCTACGACTTCTTCGGCAAGAAGATCGGCAGTAAGGATTGCCCCGAAGGCGACAGTCAGATCCTGATCGAGCCGCAGGGCTATTGCGTCATGGCTGGCATCGGTGTCGCCACTGGCGAGGCCCAAAAAGCCCTTGATTCAGTCAAGGAGCGGCTCGACACGCGTTACGGCATCGTGCTCAATAACCCTCCGTATCGTGAGTACCACGTGGAGCTCGGCGAGATCTCTTCGTATCCGCCTGGCTATAAAGAGAACGCGGGCATTTTCTGCCACAATAACCCCTGGGTAATGATCGCCGAGACGGTGATCGGGCGGGGTGAGCGGGCTTTCGAGTACTACAAAAAGATTGCGCCCGCCTACATCGAGGACATCAGCGAGATCCATCGCACCGAGCCGTACGTGTATTCGCAAATGATCGCCGGCAAAGACGCCGTGCACCATGGCGAAGCCAAGAACTCTTGGCTCACGGGTACAGCCGCTTGGAATTTCGTCGCGATCTCGCAGTACTTGCTCGGCATTCGGCCAGAGTGGGACGGCCTGTGCGTGAAACCGTGCATCGGCAAGGACGTGCCCGAATTCACGGTCACCCGCAAATGTCGGGGCGCGACCTACCGCATTCGAGTCAAGAGCACAGGCGGCACCGGCACGGTCAAGCTCAGCGTCGACGGCAAGGCCATCGTGGGCGATACCGTGCCATACGCCAAGGCTGGTGCGACGGTGAATATCGAGTGTGAAGCGAGCTGAAGCGCGTAGCTGGAACCGGTTCTAGGGAAAAGCATTTAACAAATCGCGACAAAGTGCGGGATCACTGGTCCGTGATCTCAGAAAA
>Ga0210387_10002559_pt1 | contig 13921 bp, 8 predicted proteins | sample IncBWC7OmetaG_FD_160108 | JGI IMG/M metagenome (GOLD analysis project Ga0210387, IMG submission 160108) | Forest soil microbial communities from Barre Woods Harvard Forest LTER site, Petersham, Massachusetts, United States - Inc-BW-C-7-O ...
AGCTTCGTCCAAGTGTTCGCAGCGGGGATCGAGTAAGCGAACGGATAGGAGCGGGTGCCCGCGTAGTTACGGATCGAGCCCGAGAACGTGCCGGTCAGGCTGGTGTAGACCCAGAACGACAGCGTTACCGGCTGCGCTTGTGGCGTTCCCCAAGCAAAGTCGCTGACCTGATCAGCTTCGATAGCTTGATAAAAATCGTAGAAGTCAGCCGCCGCCGCCACATAAGCCGAATTGGAAGTAAAATTCAGGAAATATGGAGTTCCAGTAAAGGCTGTGGTTGTAGATGTCCCACCCGTCTGGCGCTGCCACGTTCCCTTGCCTGTCGGAGAGCTTCCAAAACCCCACCGATCACAGGTATAACCGTTCACCGTCCCGCTCGCGCCGTTGTTGCGCTGATCCCACCGCATGTCGCCGTTGATGATGCGGTTCGAGTTTTCCTTGGTGACGGGTTGATGGCTGTTGAACCAGGCCGTGGTGACGAGCTTGCTCGAACTGTCCGAGGCGGGCGGATCGGCGGCGGCGGCGACGCCTGAGAAGGTCGCGGTCGTTCCCAAGAGCGGCCCGGTGAGCGTGCCGCCAACAAGGGGGAGCTTGGTCGCGTCGCCCGCGTCCACGTAGTTCTTGGTCGCGGCGTGACCAGGGGCAGTCGGATCGGCGGCGAGCGTCAGTGGGCCGCTCATCGTCCCGCCCGCCAACCGCAGGTAAAGCGTCAGGTCTTGCGCGGTGCCGATTTTCGTCCAGTTGGCGGCGGTGAACGCGCCCGCCGCAGACGGCGCGGTCGCTTGGTAGAGAGCGCCCGCGTAGACAACGAAATCGCCGGTCGCGTAGGGCGCGGTAGACACGAACAACCGGACGGCGAGCAGCTTCTGGGGAGCCTGCGAAGCGTCGATGTAACCAAGATGCGCGTCGGCGAAGTTGACCCATAGCTCGCCCGGCGCGCGGGTGCCCGCCTGGGGCATGTTGCCCGGCACCGAAGAGCGAAGCGTTTGAACTCGGTTAGGCATGGCTCATCTGGCCTCGTGCTATGCTGGAATATTCCGGCAGGTTGAGCGCTCCCACGTTGAACGCCCATCTCGAAAGACGCGCTTCGTTCCTGTTCGCGCCGCTCGCAACGCTTCCCGCATCTGCTCTGACTTGGGATGCCCTTTGTGTCTTCGGCTTACGAACTCGCCGTGGTTCTCCCCCACTAAGCAGACCTTGACGTTGCCTGTGACATAAGCGCCTCGATCCCCAAGCCGAGACATGACGTACTGTCCACGTCTAAACCCGCGCTGCTCCCACTTGCCGCTTTCCAGCCAGATCGCTTTCCACTGGTCGAACGTCATCAAAAACGGGATGCCGCGTGTCTTCGCGTTGCGACGCTGGTGATGAAATTTATCAGCCATCGCATCCATCAGAATGTTCCAGCGTCGATGGTGAAGTTGTCGATCGCGCTCTTGGTCGGGTCGGAGCCGTCGATGCAGGTGCTGAGCGACGCGCTCGCGGTGAAGGTGATGACGGCTGAAACGCTCATGACGCCGCCAACAGTGGTGGTGACGGCGTTGCCCGCCGTCATCAATTGAGGGACTGTCGCCAACAGCCACGGGTACGGCCCGAGCGAACCTCCGCTCAAGAGCACTTGTTGCGGCGCGCTCGCCTGCGGCAGCGCAGGCGTGAGCTGCATGGCGAACGGCGAACTCTGCGCAGACACGTAGGTCTGGTTCGCCCCGGTTGGCGGCGGCAAAACCGACGACGAAAGAACAGGCTCCCACTCGAAGTCAGGCCCAGGCCCAGACAGAAGCGATTGCCCCTGCCCCGTCGCCGCAGGGACACTCGCCTCGACCGTGGTGCCGGGCGGCCCGGCGATGTAGTTGCCCCAACCTGTCTGGAACGGCGGCCCAATCGAGACGACTTCGACCACTTCGCCCGCGTTCGGGTTCGGCGGAATGAACAGCGCGCTGTCGAAAGCCTTGGTCATAGCGTGTCGCCCAACGCGGTGTTGTTGAGCGGCGTCTTGAACCAGGAGATGAACACGTAGGCGTCGGCGGTCGGGGCTTGGTTGAAGGTGATGCTGTCGCCGCTCACCGCGTACTGGATGGCGGGCTCTTGGATGACGCCATCGACCGAAACCAGAAGCTCTTCAGGCCCGGCCAGATTGGGATTGGTGCCGTCCGATTTCACCGTCAAGACGAAAGTCGTGCGCGATCCGTCCTGGAAGCCGGGCGGGGTGTTGATGTTGACGCACGGGTGTATCGCGACCGCGCCGGGCGCGAGCTGCGAGGCTGTCTGCAAGACATCGATCGCCACCATCGCCCCCGCCGGAAGGGGCTGCGCCAGCGTGATCCAGTTGTTTTGGGCGCTGGCGAAAAAGTCGCCGGTAATCATGCCGGGATTGTTGTCGGGCGTCAGCCGCGCGCCGTTAACGTAACACTCGATCCCTTCGGGGTCTTGGAGGTTGAGGGTGAAGGTGTTGTTGTAGAGGTCCGGGGTAGACAGCGAGAAATGCTGCTGACTGTCGCTGGCGATATAGTAGAGGCTGGCGGTGAACGCTTTCTGCGGCACCGTGAACGGTTGCCAGGCCGAGCCGTTCCAGACCTGCATGGTCTGGGTGTTGGTGTCGAAGTAGAGACAGCCGGGCGTCAGCGGATCGCCAATCAATGTCTCGGTCGGCGGCACGTCGGACGCGCCGCAGTAGAGCATCGCCATCATTCCGAACATGGCGGTCGATTTCATCGCCCACCATCGGCTCGACCAGTGCTCCCCGGTGATCGCATTGGTCGCCAGGATGTTCGGGGGGATGGTGTCGGGCATGTGTTCGGCCCAGGCGATCGACACGTTGGCCCAGTCTTCGGCGACGGCGGCTTGTCTGAGGATTTCGTTGGCGTCGTCGAATGTCTGCGCGCTTTGTGTCTGGACCTCCATCAGCATTGGCGCGACCTGCGCAGACATCGCGCGAGCCTGAACCTGAACCTTCTCGCCTACATCCCGCGTCGCCTGATTGTCGGCGGAATTCTTATGGATCAGCGCACGCAGCTCTTGGGTAGACTTGTCGATGGCTTTCTGGCGCGCGGTGATTTCTTTCAGCATTTCCATCGTCGCCTCTTGCGCGCGAATGGCGTCGCTCAAGGCCGCGGATTGGATTTTCTCTAGGGTTTGCTTGGGAAAACTCTCGGGCGTCAGTAAATCGTTGTTGAGCTTGCCATCGGCGCGCAGAAGCTTTGCGACTTGTTTGATAAGCCCGTCGATCGAGCGTCGATGATTGTCGAATTGCCGGTCGATTTCGTAAGCGGGCGCAACCTGCACTGCGCCGAAATCAAAGAGTTTGACGGGCCGCTCGATCGCCATGCGCGAGGCTCAGATGAGATCGCGACCATGCCGAGCGGTCCTTAGACGGCGGCGGAACCTACAACGGCCGACAAAAACCCGCAAGCGGCCAGGACTTGCCTGAACTTCTACGCCTGACTACGCTGCGGCCATGCGGACCCACCGGGTAAACCGAGGGGCGAGCATGGCGCGAAAGGCAAGCATCTGGCCCACGGGGGCTGCGAGGCCCCCACTTGTCTTAACCTTCCGTCAATCGCGCCGCCCCCTTATATTGGGCATGACCGACGACGAAGAGAAACAGTTGAGACAGGAGCTGCTGGCGATGGACCTGCAACTAAGGCGCAAGCAAACCTTCTGGGAGACGCCGCGCAATCTGGCGATCGTCGTCGGCGCAGCGGTGGCGATAGCGGGGGCCGGGGCGGGTTTCCTCGGCTACAAAATAGGCCAGACGCCAGGGCCGCCGCCCGTGGTCATCAACCTGCCAGCGGCGAAGTGAGCTTGACTGAACTTCCTCGCCTGACGGCCTTTCATTGGGCCGATCTGCCCGAGTGGGTGATCGAACAGCGAAAAAGCCTGGAAATGAAGCTTTGCTCACGTTGCCGGGAGCCAGCCGCGATTTCGCGCGGCAATCGAAACTGGAAGCTGCGCAACGACCCGGCGGCGGAAATCATATGTAATCGCTGTCTGCTTGAGCAACACTTCAGCGAAGCCAGAGAGTATACCTGAACTTCCTCGCCCTTGCGCCCCTTTGCGCCCTTCTGCGGCCCAATCATGCTTGTAGAAAACTCTCGGAGAGCCCTGCATTTCCGGGCGTCTCGACGGGCACCACGCTGCGGCCCAAAACTCCAAAAAGTTAAAAATATAGAAATTTAATCCGCAACGGTGCGCACGCGCGGACGCCCCGGATCGCTGGGGGCGGGGGGCGGTTTGGCCCTCCGGCCAAGTCAAAGCCAAGTCTAGCCTAGACACGTTCCCTAGACGGGGTATTGCTGTCTACAACGATATCAATGGCTTACGAGCGACGCAATCCGCGCCTCAAGTTGTTCTAGGGACATTTCGGACGCCGGAATAGTATTCAGCGAGCTTGGGTCTGCATGTCTACCGAGCGCCCCGACAAGCTCTAGTAAGGTTCTGGCGGCGGTTGCTTTGGCGTTGCTTGGCGCGTCAGAAGATATACATATCGCGCACAAAGTCGCCTTCGCGAGTTCTATGGTTTCTTGCTTGTCTAGGCGAGCCGCTGGCGGCGCTGTTGGCGTGTCTACAGACAGAGCAGACAAAGTCGTGATTGGCTTAGGTTTCTGCCTGCGAGGGTAAACTTTTTTATGGTCGCGCATTTGACGGGATAACGACAACGCCATCCTTGCGGACATAGGGCCGGATCAAGCGCGCCGTTTGCGCCGCGCCGCCATGAGCGCGGCAATGGTCGCAGCCTCGCATCGCAATATCGCGGCATATCCCGCCATCGCGTCTACGAGCGCCGCAGAGCCGATGCTTGCCGCTGCCGATGCCCGACACGGCGGCGGCGGCTAAAAAAGCCGCTGGCGCTTGTTTCTGGCCATTGAAGCGGCGCTGGCGGACATAGCTTCCCCGGCGCTTTCCTGGCCGCCAATCGAGCGCGGTGAACTGGGTTTCGGACATGGCTGTAAAGTTTGCATGGCGAGAGCCGCTCGCAAACGTCAATTAGTGCTTGTTTTGTCGGCTTTGTTGGCGTATGTCATTGATTGTCGTGTTTGACGTGGTGTTGAAACGACACAGGCAAGTGAAAACAAGGCAGTAACGCAATGGGTATCGTGAACAATCGAAGCCAAAGATATGGCAACGCGGCAAGAGCCGCGATCAAAACGGCAATAACGTCGCATGGTGATTGGAGTTACTACCGCACAAAACGAGCGCATGAACTTGGCGTAGACATTAAAGAATTTCACTCTGGCTCGTTGAGCATGGATGAAATATTCAACGCGTGTGACGCATTGGGCATCGATGCTTTGTCAGTCGTGACAAACGCGAGTGTTAGCGTCCGTATGCCGCGCGCCAAGTTTCAAGCGCTAGACAGCGACGAAGCCAACAAAACCAGCGAAAGCGACGAGGGCATGACCGAAACAGCAACCGAAACAGCGCCAGCGACGAGCGCCAGCAATGGCTTCGTTGGGCAAGACGTTGAGAGCATGATTAGTCACGCGTTGTCGCCAGTTGAGGGATTGATCGCAGACAGGAAACTTGCGGAATTGCGGGCGCTCGTTTCACCGCTGGCGATGGCGGCGGCGCATCCGGTCGAAATTGTTCGCGAGACAGTCAAGCTTGTGGAGACAAGCGCGCTGTCGGTTCAAGCCGCTGCAACGTCAACGAAGGTTGGCGAGAAAACCGCGCGACAGGTGTTTGGCTTCAGCAAGAGCGAAGGCGGGAAGGAATGGAAAGCCGCTTTAGACGGCGCGAAAGTCGCGGTCTATTCGAGCGCTTTAACGGAGCCGATTGACCCCGACTATGTGTGGACGCCGGAACTTGCGGCGGTGTTGTGCGCGGCGGACGCGCGCCAGCGCAACGTGCTTTTGTACGGACCTGCGGGCACGGGAAAAACGACCGCAGCCATGCAATACGCGGCTAGGACGGGGCGTCCGTTCATGCGTATCGCGTTCGACAGGACGACTGAACCCGCAGACTTGAAAGGCGGACGGTATCCGAGCGAAAGCGGCGGTATCGAGTGGCATGACGGAAACTTGACGCGGGCGTTTCGCGTTCCTGGCATGGTGTTGCTGCTTGACGAGCCTACGTTGCTGCGCAGCGGCTCGCTGGCCGTTTTGCAGACAGCGCTCGATACGCGGCGCTTGGTGTTGGACACGGGCGAAGTTGTCCACGCCGCCGCTGACTTGTTCGTCATCACCGCAGATAACACGGACATGACCGGCGACAGCACGGGAAGGTATATCGACACAGCGCCAGTGAACCTTGCCTACAGCGACCGTTTGGCATGGCGCATTGCAGTCAGCTACCTGCCTGAAGCGAAGGAAATTGACGCCATCGCATCGCGGACAGGTCTGCATCGCGAAGCAACAAAACTCATGGTCGAATATGCGACTAAGACGCGCAACGAAGCCAACGGCGGAACGCTGACAGCGCCAGTGACGACACGGCGCTTGCTGGCTTGGGCCGATGGCGTGATGAGCGGCTTTCCAAGCAAGTACGCGTTCAAGGTTAGCGTCTTGCAAGGCAGCGACGCGGCAGACAGCGAAAAGTTGCGCGAGTTGGAGCGCGCAACGTTGGAAACTGGCCACAAGACAATTGACAGCATCCGCGACGGCTCATGGACTTTCTTGCCGCCAACACTGCCAGTTGAGAACAGCGACGAAAACCCATTTTCGAGCGCCGCTGACGCGCGCGCCGCAAATGATTTTCGCTCGGCTCCGTCAATCTGAAAATTCGAGAGAAAGGAAAACGACAATGGGTAAGATGGTAACAGGTGGCGAAGTGTACGAAGCCATACGCGAGACCTGCCAGCGATTGTATATCGCGGCAGGTGGCGACAAGAACGCAATTTGGACCGTGCAACCATATCCCGAAACGGCTTGCATCGCGGTCGGGAAGAACGGGAAATTTTGGAAGCTTGGAATGCCAGCGGTGCCAGCGACAACGCGCTTGACAACGCGCGAAGCCGATATGTTTGTCGCGTTTGGCGTTCATGAAATACTTCACGCGCTTTGGACCGATTTTAAGGTTGTGGTTCAATCGAGCGCGGAAGGTTTGCACTCGTTGTGCAACGCGTTGGAGGATTGCCGCATAGAGGCGAAGGCGAAGCGCGGCTTGCCAGCGGTGGCGGAAGCCGCGACGTTGTTGGAGGTTCTGACTAACCACGTTGTGGCGAAGGCAAGCGAAAAAACGCCGTATCGCTTAGACGACGAGCGAAACTTCGCCTTCACTCTCAGCAACATCATTTTCGTCGAGAAACTAAAATATCGGCTAGTGGATTTTCCGCGCGATTGGCGCGCGGAAGTTCCTGCGCATTGGTTGCCAGTGATTGACCTAGCGCTGGCGCGTTTCGGCTCGTTGCAATCGACTGGCGACGTTTTGATGCTGGCGCGCGATTTAACGGCGCTGGCGCAAACGCTGACTAAGCCGCAACCCAAGCCGAGCCAAGGCAAGCCGAGCGAAGGCAAAGGCGGCAAAGGCAAAGGCGAAGGCAAGCCGAGCGAAGGCAAAGGCGAAGGCAAGCCGAGCGAAGGCAAGCCGCAACCCGGAGACATGGTCAATCCTAGCCCTAACAATGACGCCAGCGGCGCTTTCCCGAACAAACCGAGCGATGACAGCGACGAAGGCAAAAAAGCCGCTGGCAAGCCATCTAGGGCCGCTGGCGACGAAGCCGACGAAGCCAACGAAGCCGACAAGAGCGAAGGCGAAGGCGAAGGCGAAGGCGAAGGCGAAGGCGAAGGCAAAGACGACGAAGCCGTCAAAGATTGGGAGCAAAACGGCGGACGCGGAATTAAACCGGATGGAACGCCAGACAAGCCGAGCGAAGGCAAAGGCGAAGGCGACGCGCCAAGCAAAGGCGACAAGCCGAGCGAAGGCGAAGGCATAAGCGGCGCTGGCGACATGTTGCAAGGCGGCGCGGACGAAGGCAAAGCGCCGGTCGATTTGACCGATATGCGGCAGAACGCGCCAGACACGAAGCTTGATGACGTTGCGGACAATGCGTCGCGCCGCGAAGGCATGACCGGCGCGGAAGCCGAGTACGCCAATCAAGATGCGGAAAGTTTTTTCTCTGCGATCGATGGTGTTGGCTATCGCGAAAACATCCCCGCCGCTGACACGTTCATGATCGAAGCCATCCGGACGGCGCTGTCTACGCCAGCGAAACTTAGGCGCGACGTGACGCAAGCCGTCAAATCGCCCGAACGCGTTGGCCGCGACCGTCGCCAAACGACAGGCAGAATGGACATGCGGCTTTCGGCTCAAATGCGCGCCGGTTCGCAAAACGTCTTTTCGCGCCGCCATGACGAGACAGGGGTTCAAGCCGCTGTCTCGTTGCTGGTTGATATGTCTGGTTCGATGCGAGGCGAACGCGCAAGAGCGGCGGCGGCGCTGGCGCTGCACCTTGGCGACGCGTTGAAAGCCGCTGGCGTTCAATTCGAGATCGCGGGCTATTACCAAATGGCTTCGCGCGATGACGGCGCTTGCCGCGCGCGGCTTGGTTTCTGCAAAGAGTTTAAACAAGGTTGGACGCAAGAGGCGCGCGGCAAGACGGCGGCGCTGTCCGCCATGCCGAGCGGCGGAACTGCGACCATGCCAGCGGCAAAGGAAATGTCGCGGCGGCTCTTGAACGAGCGCAACGCCACAAGGCGAATTTTGCTGGTTCTGACCGATGGCCAGGACAACTACCCGCCGGAAGCGATGAAAGCTTGCCGCGACTATTACGCCAAGCTTGGCGTGGAAATTGTCGCGCTGGCCATGATGGTAAACGAGAGCGGCGCGGGCCGCGAGATAACGCGGCTTTTCCAGCGCTCATTTGGCAAAAATGTAACTTTCGTTAATGATCTGTCTCAAATCGCCAGCGCGGGCTTGCATGAACTGGTTAAGGTTCTCAACGCCAGCGACCGCGCGACGCTGCACGGAAAGGCGGCTTGATATGTTGCACATTATCGGAATTGGAATTGCGGTGTATGTCGGTATCGTTTTGTTAAGCTGGTTTCAGGCGGCGCGACGAGACGAGACGTTGGAGCGAGGCGACCGCCATTGGGTCACAGTAACGGACTTAATCCATATGTGGTTAGATCGAAGGCGGCGGCGCAAAGCAGCGCGCAAAACCTGAAAACCCCAAAAAGGCGGCGCAAGCCGCCTTTTATTTTTACCCAAAATCCAAAATAGCCTCTAAAATCGCCATAGAGGGCCGCTGGACGGCCCTTTTTGTTTTGGGCCATCACCCTAGCCGGGACATGGCGCAAGGCCAATTTGGGGCGCTTGGCGGGTCTTCCTGCTAGCGCTCGCGGCTCCGGCGCTCGTCGATCGCGGCTCGCGGCTCCGGCGCTCGTCGATCGCGGCTCGCGGCTCCGGCGCTCGTCGATCGCGGCTCGCGGCTCGCGGCTCGGCGCTCGTCGATCGCGGCTCGCGGCTCGCGGCTCCGGCGCAGACAGCTAGACACAGCCAGCCGCCGCCCCCAGGCCGGGCCGCCCCACGCCCCTCGGGAACCCGAACCTGAATTCCAAGGTGGCGCGGGGCTTCTGGCATACCGACTGCCCCAAGCCCGTCTCGGCTCTTTTCGCGGGGCTTCTGGCGCATCCGACAACCCCAAGCCCGTTCTCATCGATTGCTAGTATTATTATATATGGTTACGCGCTACGCCCGCACCGCACGCGCGAGGGCGCACACGCGGGCGGTGCGGGCGTAGCGCGCAACCATACTAAAGAATATATATAGTAATAGGGATAAGGGATGCTCCGAAGCTTGCGGCCCCAACGAGGGCCGCAATCAGAAATTCAGGTTAACCCCCTGACATATCGATCTTATCCGCAGCCTCTGTCAAAAACCCCGGCTTCAGATGTACGTAGGTCGCCATGACCGTCTTGAGGTCGTCCTGAAGCCACTGAGCCACTTCAACCGGGCTCACGCCCGCCTTGATGTGGTTCGTCGCCCACGAATGGCGCAGGTCGTGAATATTTAGATCGGGTTTTTTGGAGTTTTTAACCAGGTTTCGCCACTGGTCGCGGATGCTGACAACCCGGCAGACACGCAGGTCAGAGAGTATTTTGGGGGTTTTTGAGGGCGACGGACCCACTAAACCCGCTCGATCGAGCGCTTCGCGGAACGCCCGGAGCAGGATCGGCTCCAATATTTTCGGCGCGGGAACGTGCGACCGGCGCTTGTTGCGGTTGGCGGACGGCTTGTCGGAAGCGAAGTTGAGCATGATGCGACCGCCCGCGCCGCTCCAATTAATCTGGCCCCAGGGGAGTTCGAGAACGGCTCCCCGGCGTGCGCCGGTCGCGATGGCGATCGTCGCGAACAGGGTGATCGGCTTGAGGTCGCCCTGGCCCTCTGGCGGGCTCGCGGCGAGCGCCAGCGCCCACAGGTCGCTGATCTCGTCGGTCGTGGCCGAGTTGTTCCTCGGCGGTGACGAAGGGGGAAGCTTGAACCGGGGCAGGTCGGCGGCGCTGATCATCTCGTGTTCGACGCCAAACCGAAGCGCTGCCCGCAGCGCCCCCAGCTCGCGCCGGATGGTGGCGTCCTTGACGCCCTGTCTGCGCCGCTCGGCGGCGTAATCGACGATCTCGAACCGCTTGAGAGGATGGTCCGAGCGCGGCCCAAAAGCTCTCAAGACAGGCTTGAGCGCGTTGGCTTGGCCGGTCGTCTTGCGCTCGCTCTCGCAATCCTTGAGGTAGCGCCCGGCGATCTCGGCTGTCGTGGGCTTGGCGCTGGCGGCGATGATCTGGTTCAGATCGCGCCAGATTTCTTCCGCTGTAGCTCGCGCCGCGTCGAAATTTTGTTCGCGAGTAGAGCGCTGTTTCGTCTTGCCGTCTGCGCCTGTCCAACGGAGTTCGTAATATCCGTGCCGGTCAAGCGCGAGTTTGTAGGGCTTGCCGTCATAGAGTTTTTTACTACGCATAGTTTGTTCGCCTCTAGGAAGTTCAGGAAATCAGTTAATTCGATGAGGGATGGACGGCCTTTGAGAAAACGAAGGCCGGAAGTCTTGCGCCAGCGCGCGATTGTCTGTGCCGACTTACGAACGAGAGCGCCCGCTTCGCGGTCGGTCAGCCACTTTGGGTTCATCTGTGTTGGGAGCATCTGTCTTAGCCTCAACGACGAGTGTTTGGCCGACTGCGTTTTCAATCAGCACGTCGTAATTGGTCGCTAGTAGGAACATGATTTTCGCTGCGACTGTCTCCGGCACTATTTTGTTGACGCGCAGAAAAACCTTGTTGTCATCGCCCTGCACCTTGGTGATCGAATACGCCGGGTTTGGTTGTTCGATCATCGCGTTGCCGAAGTGTTCGGGCGCAAGTTCGGCGACTTCGACGCCGAGCTGGTCGGCGATCTTTTTCAGGTTGCGCGGGTCGGGGAACGCCTTGCCCGCGATATAGACGCTGATCCGGTCGCGGTTCTTCGCGACATCGTAGCCGCTCTTGGTTGTCGTCTTGCCCCACACGGCTCGGGCGAGATCGCTGTAATTCCAGCCCTTTTGATCCAGCAACTGTTGCAGTCGCTGGCCGAAGGCTTGCTGACCTATTTCCACGGTCGGCGGGTTGTCGCCTCGATGGGATACAAAAACTCTTTTCGCAGGCATTGTGGCGGTTTCCTTTCAGTTGGTCGGTATTGTCGTTTTTGTCGCTTTTGTCATAGCATGTCATAGGTTGTCAACTCTAACTGTTAACACATGGTAAATTTGAAACGTTTGTAAAACCAACAACAAAAAGGATTATCACACATAAAAATGCACCTTTAGCGCACATCGAGGACAGATGTTCCACCTGTCTTAAATTGTGGGAACTGACAAAAACATTGCTACCCGCTCGTTGGTTCCCAGAAAGCTGTGGACAAGATGTTAACACAGCGAAATCAACGGTTTGCGCGCGAAAAGTACTCGTCAACTGACTTTTTGGGGGAGGCGCGTTTACCACGCATAGGTTGTAAACAGGCCAGCGTCAGAGTGTGAAATAGGTGGAAATGCCCTACGTAGGTAAAATCACCTACTTGACCGTCTTGACAACCAGATCACAGTCCGTTCTGTTGACGGGATAGCCGACATCGGCCAGCAAAAAATTTCGTCCACAGGAAAACCAGGGAAGGACCGTCCCGAGTGCGGTATTGCGGCATCGACCCTGGTTTGAGCGGCGCGGTCGCCTTCATCCGCCCCGACGCGGCGCATCCCTCCAATCGCCTCGCTGTGTTCGACGCGCCGCTGGTGGGCGGCGAGTTTGACGGCGTCGCCTTGGCCAAGCTGCTCGCCGAGCGTCTGCCCGACATGGTGGCGATCGAGCACGCGTTCTCGCGGCCCGGACAGGGCGTCAGCAGTACGTTCAAGTTCGGCAAGACGTTCGGCCAGGCGCTGGGCGTGATCCAGGCGCTGGGAATTCCCTACGAACTGGTGTCGCCGTCTGTCTGGAAAAAACACTTCAAGATCAGCCCCAGCTCACCAAAAGACGCGTCCCGGCTTGTCTGCAAACGGCTTTATCCGGGGGCCGACATCCCCTTGAAGAAACACCACGGGCGCGCTGACGCAATTTTGATCGCCCACTACGCGTGGCAACGCTTGACGACAGTGAAGAAAACTGAACCCGAAGTGTTGTGTGAAGTATGAGCGCCCCCCTCGAACTCGAACCCTACCAAGAGGATTGCCGCGATTGGATGGCGGGTGTCTCGCGCCGCTGTCTGGCGGGCGACCCCGGCATTGGGAAAACCCCGATCGGCGTCGCTGTCTGCGACAAGCTGAACGCCCAGAGGGTGCTGGTGCTGTGCCCGGCGATCGCGCTCGAAGTCTGGCGCAGACACTTTCTCGCGTGGAGCAAGGTCGGTCTGCCGATCGTCATCGTGCGCACCGCGAGCGACCTGCGTTCGGGGCCGGGCGTGTTCATCCTGTCGTACACGCTCGCCGCGCTGCGCAAAGACATCGGTATGCTGGCGAAGGGCGGCGAGACGTTCGACGTGATGCTGCTCGACGAGGGCCACGCGCTCAAGAATTCCCAGAGCAGCCGGACCCAGCAGGTCTACGGGCTCGACGCCCAAGGGGGAGCAGACAGCTACGTCGCCAACGCGATGCATGTCTACGTGCTGACGGGATCGCCGACGCCCAACCACGCTGGCGAGCTATACACCCACCTTCGAGCGCTCGCGCCCGAGTTGATCCGCACCAACACGGGTCATCCGATGGACGAGTACACGTTCCTGCAACGCTACACCCGTGGCGTCGAAGCGCCCGAGGGTTGGCGTGTCCACGGCAACAAGAACGCCGACGAACTGCGCCAACGCATCAAGCCGTTCATCAAGCGCGTCACCAAGCGACAGGCGTTCGGCTCGCGCGGCTATGTTGAGCCGCTGGTCGCGACCTATCCGCTTCCAGACACGGCGCTGCCCAAGGATTTCAGGCCGACCAACGCGCCGCGTCTCAGCGAGCTGGCCCGGCGGCACGACAGCGGCATGATCAACGACGACGAGTTCATGCTCGCGGCGCGCAATCAGATCGGCGAATTCGCCAAGCTGAGACACGAAGTCGGCGTGGCGAAGGTCGAGGGCGTCGCCCAGCTCGTCGAGAACGACCTCGCCGCTAGACACGACGAGAAAATCGTCGTTTTCGCCTGGCACTTGGATGTGATCGATAGGCTCGCCAACCGGCTCTCTAAGAACGGGGTCCGGCTCGAAGTCATTGGGGGCTCGACCCCACAAGCTGAGCGCACGAAGTCCATCGATGCTTTCCAGACACGCGACGAGCCGCGCGTCATGATCATCCAGATGGCCGCCGGAGGCCACGTCATCACCCTCACCCGATCGCACAACGTCATTATTGTCGAGCCTGATCCGGTGCCGGAGAACAACCGCCAGCCGATCTCGCGCTGTGACAGGTTCGGGCAGACAGAGCGCGTCCTGGCGCGGCTGATCTCGATCCCCGGCACCATCGACGACCGGATCGCCGAGATCTGTACCC
>Ga0210387_10002561_pt1 | contig 13917 bp, 11 predicted proteins | sample IncBWC7OmetaG_FD_160108 | JGI IMG/M metagenome (GOLD analysis project Ga0210387, IMG submission 160108) | Forest soil microbial communities from Barre Woods Harvard Forest LTER site, Petersham, Massachusetts, United States - Inc-BW-C-7-O ...
CGTCTGTTTGAAAATGATGGCAAGGGCAACTTTAAAGACGTTACAGAAAAGGCAGGGCTGGCCGGAACCGGATACGACGTGGGCGTTGCGATTGGTGACTATGACAACGACGGACACGAAGATATTTTTGTCGCCGGCGTGTACCGCAATACTCTCTACCACAATAACGGAGACGGGACGTTCACCGATGTCACCGCGAAGGCCGGGCTTGATAAGCCAGACAAAGAGTATGGCCCGCTCTGGTCAGTTGGCGCCGCCTGGGTCGACGTGAATAATGATGGGCTGCTCGATCTGATCGTCATCAACTATCTTCAATGGCGGCCGGAGGACGAACCAGTTTGCCAGGGGGACGGGCATCGCGACTACTGCCACCCGAAGATGTACAAGGCGACGCCGAACCAACTATTTCTCAACAATGGCGACGGGACTTTTCGCGACGCTTCGCTCGAGTCTGGATTGCGCGCGCATCCAGGCAAAGGCATGGGGATCGCAGTAGCCGATGCGAATCTTGATGGCCGGCTCGATCTGATTGTGCCCAACGACAAGCTGGTGAACTCCTACTTTCGCAGTAAGGGCGGAGTGAAATTCGACGAAGCGGCATTCGAAGCGGATGTTGCGTTGCGCGAGGATGGCGTCTTCATTTCCGGCATGGGCGTTGACTTTCGCGATCTGGATAACGACGGCTACCCCGACATTGTTATCGTCGCGCTCGACAACGAAACGTTTCCGGTCTACAAGAACACCGGGAAGGGAAGCTTCGTCGAGGTGACTGAGCCCAGTGGAATGGCCGCCGCCAGCCTGCCGATGGCGGGCTACTCGCCGATGATCGCCGACTTTGACAATGACGGCTGGAAAGATATTTTTGTGTCGCGCGGGCACGTGCAGTCGTTGTTGTCGGCGCCGCGACTTATGATCGAGCAGCCCAACACCGTGTTTCACAACCTCGGCGGGATGAAATTTGCGGCGCTGACCGCCGAAGCCGGGTTCACCTCGCAACCTCCGTCGCGGCATCGTGGCTCGGCGGTCGGAGATCTCAACGGCGATGGGCGATTGGATGTGGTGGTAAGCGCAATCAACGCTCCGGCGGAAGTCTGGATGAACCGAAGCCCAGGGAACAATCATTGGCTTGAGATCAAGCTGCAGGGGACAAAAAGCAACCGCGACGGCATTGGCGCGCGCATCAAGATCGTGACCAAGAATGGAGCGCAGTATAACCACATGTCGACGAGTTTCGGCTACGCGTCGTCCAGCGCGGGGCCAGTGCATTTTGGGTTGGGGTCGAACGCGACCGTGGATCTGGTCGAGATTCGCTGGCCCTCCGGGATTATGCAGCAACTTCGCGATGTGGCGGGCGATCGTATTCTTGTCGTGAAGGAACCGGCGCAGTAAATGGCGCAGTAAATAAAGATAACCACAGAGGACACAGAGGAAAGGCGTTGGTAATCTTCTCCTCTGTGTACTCTGCGGTGAATGATTTTCCGCTCTCGACGGGACCCCATTGTCTGCGCGAAGAATCCGCGCCATAATGCCGGGTACGGTTTATATCCGCGCCGTTGCGGCGGTCCGATTGTTTTGCCGGAGGAGGTTAGTCATGCTCGGGAAGAGTTCGCTCGCCTTGGTGTTTCTGATTTTTTCGGGTGCGCTCGGTCTCGCGCGCGCTCAGAATGACGGACAGATTCACCTTCCTCCTTCCATCTCGCAGAGCCCGAACATGGGAAGCGTGCCGGTGTCGTCCGGGGACGATATTCAAAAGCAACAAGCTCGCGCTGCCAGCGTGCAACGCCAGGCTGAGATCAGGCGCGATACCGACAAGATGTTCGAACTCACCACGGAGTTGAAGGATTACCTTCAGAAATCCGAACAGGGCACGATCTCAATCGACGCGATCAAGAAGGCCGAGCAGATTGAAAAGCTGGCGCACAGCGTGAAGTCGAAAATGAAGCAGTCGCTGTGACGCGAAATTCCGTTGACGAAGTTCACGGGCGGCGATTGCGATAGAGCGATGGATCGACTTCGCGCGCCATTGCCTCGGCATCCAGATCGAGTTCAAGAAAATCCCGAACCGTTTTCGCGGAAGCCGCCGGGTCGTTCAAAACTTTGCGGTATCCCATGCGGCAGACAGGGATGTCTTCTCGCGCCTCCAGCCACGCGATCACGCCCTTCATGTGGTCGCGGAAGGCGGAGGTCAGCAGCGCGGCGTGGACCGGCTGGCTTGATCCGCGACGCTTCAGCATTTCATCCTGCGAGGCAAGAACTTCGGGTAGCGGCCGCTCCATGAAGATGAGTTTGTAGTTTTTTCCTCTGGGGACCGAGAGCAGAAGCTGTGAAATGACCTTCACCGCCTTGCCTTCGGCCTCGTCGATGCGATGCGGTTCCTTGGGTAGAAGTTTGATCGGCTCCCATTCACAGTATCCACGCGGGTTGTCGACGTCGGCCCGGCGTTCGTGGTCGGTCAGCAGCGTCATGCCGCCGGCGGCCAGCATCTGCATCATGAGTGAGGTTCCGGAGCGGGGCAGGCCTGAGACGATGGTGATCACGGTCCGACTATAGTACCTTGCGCGACGGTCCAGGGCTTGCCATCGAGGTGCCCAGGAAGCGCCAGGCCGAATAATTTCAGAATGGTGGGCGCGACATCGACGATGCCGGGTTTTTCTTCCGCAATCTTGCGATTACAGAAAAGCACTCCCGGCACCAGCCGCGGATCGATGCAGTGATCGCCGCTCCATGCCTTCAGATTGTCTTCGAAGATCAGGCTGGTAACTTTTCCCATGACCGAGTCCCATGATGCGCGGAAGCCGTCTCCGTAGCCGACGATCAAGTCGGGGGCATTATCGACGTAGGGCCCGGCATATACGGCGTCGCAATCGAAAACTCCGGTGATGCCGATACGGCCCGAGGCGGAGTCGACGAGTCCGTCGAGCTTGTGGCGCAGTTCATTTTTCAACGCGTCGGCGTCGGCGCCGGCTTCAATGATGCCTTCGCGCTCGCGGCCTTTGATGTTGAGGTACAGACCGTTCAGTCCCATGGTGTAGGCGCGGGTGCGCGCCCAATCGACATCTTCGAACCAGTCTCCGCTTTCGGTCTTCCCGGCTTTCAGCGCCAGGTATCCATTCTGATGCAGCCACGCATTCAGATTCACGCACCGTGCGAATGACTTGAAGCCGTGATCGGAGACGACCATCAGCAGCGTCTTGTCGTCGATCTGTTTCATGACGCGGCCAACCAGTTCGTCCATGCGGGCGTAAAGAGCCTGGATCACCTGCGGATGCTGGGCGTGCGGCACGTCGCGCGCGGCCGGATGATCCTCGTCGAGATAGCGCCAGAACATATGCTGCACGCGGTCGGTGGTATCGAATACGCAGGCGCACAGACCCTGTTGAGTTTTTTCCAGAGCGTCGAACAGCATGCGCTCGCGGTCGTCGTGATTGGCGTAGCACTGCGCGAGGAAAGCATCGTCATCCAGCACGTGCTCGTTCAGGGCCCACGTGTCTTCTGCCAGGCCGAGCGTCGCATACGGGCCGAACAGTTTGGCCAGATAGATCGAATAAGTGACGGGATGAGAGATCGGCAGATCGGGTCGTCCGGGGTCGATATTCACCGGCGTTACGTAGACCTCGACCTCGGGTGATAATTCCTTGAGATAAAAGCGGCATATACCGTGCGCGTTGAAACCCGCGCCCGCCTTGAACTTCACAGGAATCCACTCGGAGTATTCGCCGACCTTTAGCGTGAAGTTTTGTGACTCGACGGTGAAACGCGCTTGTGTTCCAGTCTTGTCGGGACGAATCTCAAAGCTGGCGCGCAGCTCATCGCCTGAACCGGGCAAGAGCGGATCCTCCGGGCCTGGAACGTAGGAGTGCGACGCAGAACCGTTGCGCTCCACCGGAACGCGAACTCCGCCCTCGCGAAACTTGTCGCCGCTGGCGCGAGTTGTGCACAGACAGAACGTGCCTTGGCTCCCTTTCAAATCCGGCACGCACATGCCCGAGAGCAGCACGCCGGGAAATTTTTCGGGAGGAAAAGTTACGGGCACCCGAATTACCGAACAAAAAATTCCGGCCTCGCCCAGCCAATGCCAGAACGGCGTGCCACGGCGCATGCCTTTGATTCTCGGCCCGCCGAGCGGCACGGTGTATTTGCCAATCTTGAAGCTGCGCTTCGGACCCTTGATTTCCGCCGACGAGAGATAAGGAAGATAGTTGCTGAGATCGCGCGCCAGGAAATCGTAGATGTTGTGCTTGCCCGGATTGACGCCCGTCATGAACGTCGACCACGCGACCGGAGATATCGCAGGATACGTCGTGCGCAACTTGCGGAATGTACCGTGATCGCGCAACTTCGCCAGATTCGGCAGGCGGCCCTCGGCGATGAACCGTTCGGTCAACTCCGGGTCCATTCCGTCGAACCCGAGGATTACGCCGCGTTTAATCTGCGCATTGCCGTACGCCTTGCGCTTCCGCAGCACGCGAAATAGCTGGCGGAACGGCCACACAAAGAAAGCGTAGATCGAATAAAGCAATGCGACGAAGAGCGTCCAGAACGATGACAGTACGGCGAAACCCGCGCCCGGGCCGGCATACGCGTGGCTCGGCAAGGGGAAGAAGAAAATAATGCCGAGCACGGCGAGGAACAGTGCCAGCCGCTTACGATCCACCGAAGTTGTGACTCTGCGCCGCTTCATATCTCAATCCCGAGAATACTCTTGAAGAGGAAACCTGCGGCCAGCGATAGCAAGAAGAAGAGCCAGATCCAGTTCCACTGGAAGCTGGCAAATGCGATGTCGCGCGCCGGATACTGCACTTCGATCGCTTCCACGAGATTGTTTTCGGGCAGTGCCGGTTCAGCGGAGTAGAAAAGACGCTCCCAGAACTTTCCTCGCAGCCGTTCGGGCGACAGTCGCGGCAGCCCGGACCCGACCACCACGCGCTTGGCAAACGACTGCGCCGAAGCTTGCACGTTGACCACGTAGTCTCCCTCGCGCGCCGCCATAACTCTCCACACAACTTCATTTTCCGCCGGCACATGGACAGCGGGTGCCGTCGCCACAAGTCCGTCCGGCAACTGGAGGGACGCGTCGTTGAATGCAGCGGCATCAGTTACTCGAGCACTGACCAGAAACGATTCTCCGGCCTTGATCGGGAAGGAGCCCAGATAGCGGTCAATCTGCACTATCAGAAATGTCAGAGGCACAATCACAACCAGCAGCGGCATGAATGCCAGCCGAAGGTAGCGGCCCGTCGCCAGCACGATGCGTCCGTAGGAGCGAATGACGACTGGAATCTGATCCTGAAAGAGTCGCAGCGCCAGCAGATGCGCCTTCAAGTGATCCTTCGCAATCCGGATTGCGTCCTGATCGGAGGTGTAGCGAAACAGCACCACCATGAGCAGTCCGATGACGAGTGAAATCCCGACAACAATCAAAGCCGGCAGATTGACTCCAAGAGAGCCCATAGGCGCAGAGAAAGGAAAGGCGTAGACATTACTCGATGTAACCCAGCCCCTGTAGCCGCTTCTTGATAATTTCCTTCGAGGTCGTGCCGCCTTCGCTGGGCGGCAGAACCTTGTTTACTTCTTTTTCGAGTGCGTGCACCACGAATTCGTCGACCGAGGAATAACCGCAAGCCTCGGCGCACTGCTTTACCTTGTCGAGCAATTCGCCTTCGATTTTTACTTTATGAGAACCGAACATTGCTTTCCTCTATTGTTGCGGGATCCGAATTAATGAGCGTCATGACCGGACTGAAATACCGACTGTCCAATCATACCTTCCCCCTTCTCGATTCCAAACTCAGAGAGAATGGTCGGAGCAATGTCGGTGAGCGCGGGTGCCTGGGCCGCAATCTTGCGGTTGCTCAACAGCACGCCGGGGACGAGTGTGTAATCCATGCAGTGATCACCGCTCCATGGGTTGTTGTTGTCCTCGAGTTCATCCGGAGGAAAAGCTCCGAGGATCGTTTTCCATCCTGCCCGGTAGCCGCGGTTGTAGCCGACCAGCATGTCCGGTCCGGAGTGCGCGTACGGTCCCTGGTAGACCTCGCTCGCCAAATCGATGCGCGTGACGACCGGCAGATTTGCTTTCGGATCTTTTACCGCCAGCAGCCGGGTGCGAATTTCCGCCATCAGCGCGTCGGCGGCAGAGCCGGGCTCGACAACGCCATTGGTCTCGCGGCCTCGTAAATTCAGGTAGAGTCCGTTCAGGCCGAGGCCGTAGGCGCGCGTATGGCTCCAATCGACATTGGCGAAAGGTTCGTTGGAGTCCGCACTCGCGTCAGCCTTCAACTTGATATAGCCGTTGTTCAGCAGCCATGTATTCAGATTAAACGAACGATAGTAAGGCGCGAATCCGTGGTCGGAGAGCACCAGCAGCGTGGTTTGGCTGTCGAGCTTGGACAGCACCTCTCCCAAAACCTGATCGATCTGCTGGTAGAAGCTTTCGATTGCCGGCCCGTTCTCCGCCGCGAGCGCCGCATCGTATTCCGGATGCCTCTGGTCCATCAACCGCCAGAACATGTGCGAGTTCAGGTCGAGGCTGGAAAAGTAGAAAAAGAAAACACCCTGCTTGAACTTGGGAAACTCGGCATCGAAAATGCGGCGATGCTCGGCCAGCACGGTTCGCGATTGTTCCAGATATTCCTTGTCATCGAGCACGCCATCGGAGAGCGCTTTGGTGTCCTCGGCAATTCCCTGGGTATGAAATTCTCCCGCTTCATCGGTCAACAGACGCGAATAGTTCGACGGAGTTGAAATGGGTAGCGCTGGATCGGCCGGATCCATATTGATGGGCGAAACATAGAGTTGAAATCGTGGGTGCGTCTGCTTCAAATAAAAGCGGCACATGCCGTGTACGTCTCCAAAAAACGGAATCAATTGAAATTCAACCGGCGTCCACTCGCTCCACTCTCCCTCGCGCAGTACGAATTCGCGGCCTTGCACCGCAATCTTCGCAACCGATTCCAGAGGATCGACCGAAACAGTAAATGGCTCGGTTGCCGGCGGCGATCCCTTCTTGAAGGTATTGTCCGGCCCGATCAGGTTGGCGAGCACGCGCGAGTTCTCAACCTGCACGGGGATGATTTGCCCGCCCTCCACCGCGCCTGTCGCGGCCGTGGGGTCGTCGGTGTAAAAGGAAAACGTCCCGTAGGTTCCGCGCAGATCGGGAGTGCCCATGCCGGAGAGCGTTTGTCCCTTGGCCGGGACGGGCGGAAAGTTTGAGGGAATACGAAAAATAGAATTCGGAATTCCGTGCCGATCCAGAATCTGCCAGAATGCTTCGCCCTGCCGCAGTTGTTCGGCGCTGCCGCCGCCAAGTGGTATTGTCCACTTACCAAGGTGAATCGCGTGTTTCGGTCCCTCGACCCGGGAGGCCGAGAAATAAAGCTCCAGAGTTTTCGGATCGCGGTGAATGAAATCAAAAATGCCGTGACCGCCGGCGTTCAGGCCGGTAATCAGGTTCGACCATGCCACCGGACTTTGCGGCGGAATGCTGGTGGTCAGCTCGCGAAAATCTCCCTGGGAGGCCAGCCGGGCGAAGTTGGGCATCTTGCCTTCGCGCATGAACTGGCGCAGAAGTTGCGGGTCCATGCCGTCGATGCCCAGAATGATGAGCCGCTGGCTGCCTCGCCATTCCTTTCGCGCGGACCTGCAAGCGGGCAGCATCGCCGCCGCTGCCAGAAGCAGGGGAACCCATGCCATCCACGCGGTTTTCTTCAGAAGCTCAATCCTCGGACGATCATTCTTAGACGGTCCACTCCTGGAGGCTCTCACTCGGGCGATGCGTTGTCCCGCTTGTGACACAGTTTCGGAACGTTGTTAGACTTCTATCTATGCGGCGTTTGGGCTGCTGGATTGTTCTCGTCATTCTAACCCTGGATGGTTTCGCGGTCGACTCCCGCGTCGCAGCGGGCCGACCCGCGCGCAAGCCGAATATCGTCCTCATCACTCTGGATTCAGTGCGGGCGGACCGCATGGGCTTCCTCGGCGCGCACAGCGGCCTTACGCCCAACCTGGACACCGTCGCCCGTCAGGGGATTATTTTTACCCAGGCTTACGCGCAAACGCCGCTCGACGTGTCCTCTCACGCGACGATTCTCACTGGGACCTATCCTCAGATCCACCACGCCAGCGAATTCGGGAATCCGCTCGCTCCGGCAATTCCGTATCTGCCCGATCTGCTTCGTGCCAGCGGGTACCGCACCGCCGCGTTCGTAAGCTCGATCCTGCTCGACCCGCGCAATGGTTCGTTCCAGAAGTTTGATCGCGGATTCGACGTGTACGATGCCGGCTTCCATCGACCGCAACGTGGCGAAGGCCGCTACCAATCGGTCGATCGCCATGCCGACCAGGTGGTTGCGCGCGCCACGAAGTGGCTGACCAGCAACCAGCAGCGGCCATTTTTTCTTTGGGTGCATCTGCATGATGCCAGCGCGCCGGACGGCCCCTACGACCGCGTGGTAGCAACCACGGACGCCGCCGCCGGGAAACTGCTGAGCTTCCTGCGCACGCAGTCGCTGTTCGATGACGCTGTGATCGTGATCGCGTCATCTCACGGTGAGAGTCTGGGTGCGCACGGCGAAGATTGGCACGGTATTTTCCTCTACGAGGACACCATCCACGTGCCGCTGCTGGTGAAGCTGCCCAAGAATCAGATGGCCGGGAGGCAAATCAAGAATCGCGCGCGCCTCCTGGATGTTGCCCCAACCATCCTTGAAGCTGCGGGAATCTCTGTTCCCTCCCAGATGCAGGGCCAGTCGCTGTTGCGGATCGCCCAGGCCAGTTCCCAGGCCGATCAACCGGCCTACGCGCGCAGCGATCTTGCGCAGCAGGGCTTTCAGTGCAGCGCAATCGAGTCATGGCGTGCGGGAAAATATCTCTACATCCGCGCGCCCAGGCCGGAGCTCTATGACTTGTCGGTGGACCCGAATGCCACTCGCAACCTGGCGCAGACTTCGAAAGCTACACTCGATACCCTGGCCTCGCAACTGCAAGGTCTCGATATCCGCCTCGGAAACGAGCCCGGAAAAGAAGCGGGAGGACTCACCTCCAGCGAGATGCAGAAGCTCGCATCGCTCGGATACGTGGGTCTGCAGAAGTCGGCTGCGGGCGTAAGCGCCGCAACCGAGGGCGCCGATCCCAAAGACGTCATCGCTGCCGCGAACAAAACTCTCGCCGCGATTTCAGACATGGATGACGGCAAACCAGAAAAGGCGATCGTCACACTGCGGCAGGTGCTTGCTTCACAACCGAATCTGTACCTGGCGCAGTACGGCATAGGCGCGGCTCTGGCCCAGCAGTTGCAATATGCCGACGCGATTGCGTATCTGCACAAAGCCATCGAATTGCAGCCTGATTCCGGATGGGCACACTATGCGATGGGAGTCAGTCTGATGAAGACCGGAGATTACAAGACGTCGGCGGTGCATCTGGAGATTGCCGCGCAACGCCTGCCCGGATTCTCTGCGCTGCACTCGTCCCTGGCCGAAGCCTACGAGCATCTCGGGCGCAATCAGGATGCGGCTCGCGAGCGCGCGTCCGCTTCGAGCGGAGACAAGGCGGTCCAACAAGCAAGAGGGGTTGAAAAGAATGACTAACCGAGAGCGCCGCAGAGTTCGCGTAATCGACTCCCACACCGGGGGCGAGCCCACGCGGGTCGTGATCAGCGGCGGCCCCGACCTCGGCTCGGGACCACTATCCGAAAGGCTGAAGCGCTTTCGCAACGAGCATGATAGTTTCCGATCGGCAGTGGTGAATGAGCCGCGTGGTTCTGACGTGATGGTGGGCGCGTTGCTTTGCGAGCCGGCTGACCCGGCCTGCGCCGCGGGCGTCATCTACTTTAATAACGTGGGATATCTGGGCATGTGCGGACACGGAACCATCGGCCTGGTGGCGACGCTGGCTTTCATGAAGAGGATTACTCCCGGTGAGCACCGCATCGAGACGCCGGTGGGCACCGTGAGCGCGATTCTGCACCCCGGCGGCGAGGTCACCGTGAATAACGTAGCCAGCTATCGACTGGCTGCGAATGTCGAGGTCAACGTCCCTGGTTATGGCAAGGTGCACGGTGATGTTGCCTGGGGAGGAAACTGGTTTTTTCTGGTACGCGATCACAGCATGGAGTTGTCGCTCGCAAAAATCGAAGAGCTCACGGATTTCACCTGGGCGATCCGCCAGGCTCTTCGACAGCAGGGAATTACTGGAGTTGAAAATCAGGAGCTCGATCACGTCGAGCTATTCGCCCCGTCTGCCGTTGCCGGCGTCGATAGCAGGAATTTCGTTCTCTGTCCCGGCAAGGCATACGACCGGTCGCCCTGCGGCACTGGGACCAGTGCCAAACTCGCCTGCCTCTTCGCCGACGGAAAAATTCGCGAGGGCCAGGTGTGGAGGCAGGAAAGCATTGTCGGCAGCATCTTCGAGGGCAGAGTGACGGTGCGCGACGGCAAGATTTATCCCAGCATTCAAGGCTCGGCCTTTGTGAACGCGGAGGCGGAACTGGTGCTGGATGCGCGCGATCCGTTCTGCATGGGGATACGATCGTGAAAATTTTCTGATAAGAACCTATGAGTAAATATGACGTCGTCATCGTCGGCGTCGGCATCGTCGGCGCGGCGTGCGCTGATGAATTTTCCCGCCGTGGCATGGCGGTCGCAGTCGTGGACCGCGACATGATCGGAGGTGGCGCGACCGCGGCGGGTATGGGGCACATAGTCGTGATGGACGACTCCGAAGCGCAGTTTGCACTGACCCGATATTCGCAGCGTCTTTGGCGGGCCTTACAGCCCGAACTGCCGGACGATGTTGAATACCAGCAGGCGGGAACAATTTGGGTCGCTGCCGATGAAGAAGAAATGGCCGAGGTTCGGCGCAAGCAGGGCTATTACAGCGAGCGCGGAGTCGCGGTTGAAGAACTCGATGCTGATCAACTGAAGCGATTCGAGCCAAACCTGCGGCCGGGGCTCGCGGGTGGCCTGCGCGTTCCGGGCGATGCTGTGCTGTATCCGCCGTGTGCCGCGCGTTTCCTGATGGAGCGTGCACAAACGAGAGGCGCGAAGCTTTTTTTGGGGCAGGGCGTCACGCGAATCGGAGATGGCCGCGTTAAGTTGAGTGACGGTTCCGAAGTTGCTGGAACCTTCGTTGTGAATGCGGCTGGGGCGTTCGCGCCAGAGCTGAGTCCTGGAATCGATATCAAGAAAAGGAAAGGGCATTTGGTCATCACCGACCGCTATCCCGGCTTCCTGCGGCATCAACTGGTGGAACTCGGATACCTGAAGAGCGCTCATTCGGTGAGCACGGATTCCGTCGCGTTCAACGTACAGCCGCGCAGGACCGGTCAGATTCTGATCGGCTCGTCGCGACAGTACGGTGCCGATCACAAGGAAGTAGACAATGAGATTCTCACCCGCATGTTGCGGCGCGCCGCCGAGTATATGCCGGGCCTGGGACAGATGTCGGCAATCCGTACATGGACTGGCTTTCGCGCCGCCACGCCGGACAAGCTGCCCTTGATTGGTCTGTGGACGGGCGACAAGTCTCTGTTTCTTGCCACCGGACACGAAGGGTTAGGAATCACGACGTCGCTCGGGACGGCGCGGATTCTTGCCGATCAGATCATGGGAGTGCCGTCGGAGATTCCGATCGAACCCTATCTTCCTTCGAGAATGGTCAGGGAACAGGCCCATGCATGATGGACGCGAAAGCAAACTAACTAGGGTGAACGGGAAAATTTGCGGATGAACACGAAAGATCTGGAGACCAGCGATCTCGCATCTCTTTTCCAAAAAATGTTTGGATCTCAACCACGGATCTTCCGTGCGCCGGGGCGCGTCAACCTGATCGGTGAGCATACCGACTACAACGACGGGTACGTGATGCCCGCGGCCGTTGGCTTTTCTACCTATGTCGCGATCGGTCCGCGTCCTGATCGGAAGCTGACGATTCACTCCGAGGAATTCCCCGGCAACTTTGAGTTCGATCTCGACCGCCTGCCTGAAAAGCGTAGCGGCGCGTGGTGCGACTACGTGCTGGGAGTCGCGACAGTCCTTCGACAGCGGGGAATAAAACTAACTGGCGCAAACTTGATCGTGCATGGGAAGGTCCCGATCGGCGCGGGACTCAGCTCCTCCGCGGCACTGGAAGTGTCTTCAGCTCTCGCCCTGATGAGTCTGAGCGGGGCGAGTCTGCCGCTGCCCGAAGTCGCCAAACTCTGCCGCCAGGCGGAGAATGAGTTCGTCGGCGCCAAAGTCGGCATCATGGATCAGTTCGTTTCCTGCATGGGAAAAGCAGGGCACGCTTTCTTTCTCGACTGCCGTTCGCTCGAGTTCAAGCTCGTGCCGATTCCCGCAGGTCTTCAACTGGTGGTTTGCAACACGATGGTCAAGCACGATCTCGCCACCGGAGCCTATAACATCCGCCGTGAAGAATGCGAACAGGGAGTGCGCGCCTTCTCCAAGTGGGATCCGTCGATTCGCGCTTTGCGGGACGTGTCGGTAGATTTGCTGGACCAGCACGCGAAGGATGTCCCAGCGACGATCTGGAAGCGTTGTTCTCACGTAGTCCGCGAAAACCAGAGGACGCTCGATGCTGCGCGCGCACTTACAGAAGGGGATTTAGCGCGAGTGGGGAATCTAATGCGCGAATCGCACAACAGCCTGCGCGACCTCTACGAAGTGAGCTGTCGCGAATTAGACGTGATGGTTGAAGCCGCCGAAGGTTTGCCCGGTTTCTGCGGCGGACGCATGACTGGCGGCGGTTTCGGCGGATGCACCGTCAACCTCGTGCGCGAAGAAAATGCCGAGCACTTCGCCAAGCAGATCGCCGAGCGTTATCGCGAGGCAACCGGAATCAATCCGCAGGTATACCTTTGCTCCGCGGAAGATGGCGCCCAGGTTCTCAACTAGAGCTCCTCAACGCGAGCCGGAAGAGTCTCCAACCGTCTCTACCGCATTTTCTGCGACGCCCGGCGCCCACTCCTGCAGCTTAACCAGCCAGTTCGCCGGCTCGGGCAGGATGGCGAACTTCGGCAATTCGCCGCGGACCATCGCAACTTCGTCGCAGCAATGAAATCGAGGGCAAGCGTGGCAGTCTTTGTAAATCTTGTCCGGAATATCTTCGCGTTGAGCGACAGAAAATCCCTGGCCCGCGAAGAAATCGGGCTTGCGGGTGAACAGGCAAATGCAATCGACGCTGTGGCGTTTCGCTTCGGCCATCAATGCCTTCACCAGTCGTCCGCCGCCGCCCCGGCCTTGCGCCCACGGCGCGACCGTGATGGAGCGAATTTCCGCCAAGTGCGTGCCATACAGGTGCAGAGCGCCGCAGCCAATGATGCGGGCGTCGTCTTCGAGCACCACGAAGTCGCGGACGTTCTCGCAAATCTCGGCCAGAGTCCGAGGCAAAAGTGTGCCGTCGCCGGAGTAGGCTGAGATCAGTTCGTGAATATGCTGAGCGTCGGGCAGGATTGCTTTACGCGTGCGCATGGACCTCCTCGCGGAGAGAAGATATTTTCTTCCTCGTGGCATAAATCGCCTGACGCACCCGTACTGGTGCGGTTCCTCCCGGAACGTCGTGAATCGCCAAGACTGACGCCAGCTTCAGCGATTCGTAGAAATCCTGGCCAAATGCTGAACTGAGAGATTGCAGATCGTTCAGAGGCAGATCCTGCAGTTCACAACCGCGCTCCAGGCACATCTGCACCGCCTTGCCGATCCGCTCATGTGCCAGTCGCGACGGCACGCCGCGCTGCACAAGATACGTCGCCGCCGCCCATGCATTCATGAAGCCGGACTGCGCCGCCTGCAGCACGGTTTCTTCGTGAAATTCCACGGCCTTCATCCATCCCGTCACCAGTGGCAACATCTGCAACAGCGTGTCGGCGGCGGCGAAAAGTGGCTCCTGTGTTTCCTGCAGGTCTTTGTTGTAGGCCAGGGG
>Ga0210387_10002562_pt1 | contig 13913 bp, 12 predicted proteins | sample IncBWC7OmetaG_FD_160108 | JGI IMG/M metagenome (GOLD analysis project Ga0210387, IMG submission 160108) | Forest soil microbial communities from Barre Woods Harvard Forest LTER site, Petersham, Massachusetts, United States - Inc-BW-C-7-O ...
GCCTGCGTCGGTTCACTTTTTGCATGGATCCCAGAGTCCTCCGGTCGCATATGCGGGTGTAGCCAACCCTTACGTACCAAAGTCGTCAATTGTCGGGAATAGAGCTTCTTCTCCTGGGATTCAGTCCTCGAGAGAGTCTCAGAACACCCCTTTCGACCTTTATACCCCGAAGACGAATCAAGTTGCCAATGGCCATGGCCTGGAGAGAACCGCATCGCCAAGCTCATTCTCAAATGGACCTCAGCGTGCACACCAATACATCCCATCAAATAGCGTATCAATCCGACCTGATCAGCTTCGGAATCGTTCAATGTCAAATGGTTCCGTTTTCTCCTCGTCATCCGCCAGTCCAGGCGACCCTTACGCAACCTCTCAATATATTAGGCAGCAGCTGCCAAGTGAGACGTCAGACTATGGAAGCTACTCTTCCCGACATTATCACCCACATTCCAATGAAACGGCGCATGGGTTGGCACACGTGCAGGCCCATGACATTTTTGCGGGGCAGGAAGTCTTGACGAAACCAACTCAAGCACCTTACGCACCTTCGCCGTCGCTCATGGGAGCGAACGATCCCCTAGGACGCACAGCAGCTCGCATACCTGTCTTCAGCTTTGGTTTCGGTGGAAAATTGGTAACTTGCTTCCATGGGGCTGACTCCCTGAATACCGGTTTCGATGTTGCCTTAGCTTCGCGGAATTCTACTGGTATCCACATTCGCGTCCTGAATAAGATCATCCCAGCATCAGCCCTCAATACTTCTACTGCCTCGTATCCAGGCCCTTTGTTTTCTGATCCCGGCACTCCTACCACAAGCCTTGTACGAGCGGGCGCCTCAGCACAGACCAAGACTAAAAAAGGCCGAATTGTCAAATATCTTACTGAACGGGCAGAGGAGATATCTCGAGGAATCGGATATCTCAACGCAGACAGCGTAGACAGACGACAAGCAGAGGGCAAACTTGTTCTTGTCCGATTACTAAAGGTGATGATAGAGAACGATGGTCGTCTGTCCGGAACGTTAGTGACATTTCCATACCTTTTTCTCTTTATGCTTATTTTATTCCAGTCCACGAATCGACACAGCAGTCCGTGCCGCTTTAGTGCCTCAGTTGGACGCTTCTGGGACTGGGTTATCGGCTGATTCCTCCAATACGACACCTGCCGTTGGTTTTCCCTCGGTGGTCGATATCCATGTCCAGTCATCTGATTTATCTTCGGTCCCGTATTCTGGGCTTTCGCGATCACTCGTGGAGTCCAATGAAGCTCCGATTGCTATCTCCACGCTTCGTCCGTCAGCTCTAGACAAGATCCAAGATTTCCTCCTCCGTGGCGAACGTAGACAAGCCTACCACTACGCCCTCGACGAGAGGCTATGGCCACATGCCATGATCATTGCGAGCAGCATCAACAAGGAGGCATGGAAGGAAGTTGTGAACGAGTTCCTTAAAAGCGAACTCGGTGTAAAAGACGAAGCCACTCGTGGACCTTCTCATTTGCGGGGCGCTGAAGCGTCATTTCCAGTTGTCAACGGTCGAGAAGGTCTCAGGGTTGCATACAGCCTATTTTCTGGCCAAGGAGCGGCGGCTGGTTTGTTTTCCTCCTTTATCCCATGTAGAAACTATCTCATCTCCAAACAGTCCAGGAGTTGGTGCCCCAAAACTTGTTATCCAGAGCAACAGGTCGTTTCCAACTCCTGCCGACTATATCCCATGTGACTCCAATAACGCCAAATTTTGCCGCACCATCCTTACCAGCGAATATACCAGTCGAATCCCTTTCCAAATGGGCCGAAACTGCCGCCATGATGTTTTCGAGCCCTCTTACTCCAGAGTCTTCTGCTGCCTTGACTGCACTTGGAGACCAGTTACTGTCAAATCAATGGATCGAGGCGGCACATTCTTGGTGAGTCGTCACAAGATTAATGCGATAGTGCCTCTCAAATCAAAATTTTCCAACTAGTTACCTCCTTGCGCCTCAAACGTCGCCTATGGGAGGTCTTGGAAATCCATCTGCACGAATTGTTCTGTTGGGGTCTCGGAGTCCCCAAGTTTGGCCAAATTTCTCTAAAGACCCAGATCCAATCATTTTCTCAGAAATTGTTGAATTCGCGTTGTCGCTGACACCACCTGCCAAAGGACAAGATGCTTTCAATGGTTTGCCCCATTTGCAGGCATATCGATTAGTTCGGGCTATATCACTTGCAGAAGTCGGTGACATTCAGCTTTCGAACAGGTTTGTGTGTTCTATGAGGGATCGATATATATCACTAAATTAATCACGCCAGGTATTGTGAAGCGATTACAGCTTCATTCAGTCGCAGTTCACCTTATTTTACTGGGATTCTTTTGGAGCAACTCAAGGGACTCTCCGATCGCATCATAGGCGTATCCCACGTGGACAAGTCGGGATCTTGGATAGGTGGTAAATTGAGCAAACCCAGCCTTGATACCATTGGCGGGTGGCTCGAAGGTCGTTTTACTAAGCTCGTCACCGGTGATGCTGATTCAGCAACTCCACCAGAAGAAGAGTCGACCAAAACTGAAGAACGTGCTTTCATTGGTCCCTTTTCCCATTACAGTACCATTTCTTCTGCGACTCCGTCTGCGAGTCCCTCCCCACAACCATCCACCATCAATGCCAATGTTTTGCCACCACTTTACAGAAGCGGGTCCGCTATGGAAATTTCGCCACCTAATTCACATGTCCAAATTGATCGAGCTTCTTCAGCTATGGACTATATTCGACGTAGGCCGTCACCTGTCCCACGTATCGCATCTGCAGGAGCGACCGCCACTGCACTATCACCGTCATTTGGTCAGGTCATTAACAGTGACTATTCCCCGAGGACCGATTTTGCCAATCATAATACAATGACTCCCAGACCTTCCATTGATAGAAATGAGGAGCTTATTGGCCAAGAACCATCGTGGTGGAGTTCAAGTTCGTATAGCGAAAGCTCCACGTCCCAGACCCCCACTGCCGCAACATTTCTGCCAGTGGACGAGACCGCGGTTGCGTCATCATCTGAGGGATTTATTTCTCTCATGGATGATGCCACATTCTCTGTCGCTCCTAGGCCCGCTGTTAGCAGAGAGCCTCAGCATTCACCGAGATATGAGGATGAAGAAGATCTTGGATTTGGGAATTCTAAGCCCCCTCCTGGTAGTGATGACGAAATGAACAAGGCTTCGCAACAGTCTGAATCACCTCAAGCTGAGCCTGAGCGACCTGGTAAGTCTAACGTAGCATACCTATAAATGATTGATAACATTCTTTTATCCAGAATCTAAGCCAGCAGTCACCGGTTCCTGGATTAGCCGATGGTGGGGGCGGGGAGAAGCAACACCTGGCCCAATCAAAGCCAGCCTCGGAGAGGAAAAGACGTTCTACTACGACAAGGACCTCAAGCGTTGGGTCAATAAAAAGGTCCGTTACCCACCCTTTGTGGCGAATGCTGTGTCAACATCTGTCAATAATTTTAGGCTGGTGGTGAGGAATCTACCAAACAGTCTGTTCCTCCTCCACCTCCATCAAGAGCTCAAACTACCTCCCCTGGAAGGACTGGTCCCAGGCTTCCGAATGGCACGATTGCTGGCGCACCTCCAGCCCGTTCTGCTTCTGCCATCGACCTGAGCACATCACCTCCAAGCAAGACCGTCGTGCGTGTACGATCGAACTTGATACCCCCTACAGAGGCAGAATCTGCTCCGAATATCCCGACGGGGTCAAGGTTGGCGCCACCTGTTCCTCCTCCCGGACGCCCCAAGTCACAAGCGTCCAAACGGAATATTCGAAGTCGATATGTTGATGTCCTTCAGCCGGAAGGTGGTATTTAGACATTGTAGAATAGAGCAAAATTATCATCTTATTGGATTTTATGCGCATATTTACTTTCCTTGTGGTGCAAGAATGGTGAATGGGTCAATTTCCTACATTCTACATATATTTTCTTTAAGAACTACTGAAAGCTATCACCGTTTTGCTAGAAGAAGAGTTTGAATGGATAGCCTGCAAGTGAATAGCTAGGTCAGTCATCCTGATTGAACAAAAACAGTTAACCTACCTCTGTTTTTCAACTTGAACAAGGAGACCAGCACAGAGTAGATGATCATGATGACCCCAGTCCATAAGTATATTTGAAGTCTCTGGCGTTGAGGTGACGATTGATATGGAGTGATCATTATCAGCATTAGGAATGCGAAGGCTAAAAGTCCGTCTGTAGTATCAAAGGTCAGCATGATGGTTTTATGGTGTGCACAAGCACACCCACATATCAGGGCGACTACATGCACTTCCTGACCAAACTGGTTCTGGAAGCCCGCCGCGATCCATTGGCCATTTCCGTCAGTGTAAGGCGATCCTCTGATACGAGTAAACATATGACCAGAGGTCATGATGAGTGATGTTAGAATGGTCCCTGCCGCCCACGTCCAGCGGCTGCGCAAGATGGGTGCAATGAAGCGTAGGGTCAGCGTGCAACCCAGCAAGCCGGTAGCGATGGTGACCCAGCGAGCCCAGTCGATGGGGGCTTTGTAAGGGATAGGAATGGGCGTGTGGTTCGAGAGATGATTAGCAAGAGGTTCAGCCTCAAATCCGCTATATCAATGAAAGGGTCAATATTTATATAAAGGGCAGGTATCATCCTTACTGTGAGAAGTCATATTTTGAAGGGGTTACCCTTCCATTGGCAGGTTGACGGGGACCTTCTGTAGGTGGAAAAACATAAACAACTGGTGCCGATGTCAGGCCGAGCTGGTTGGTAATGTCAGTTACAAGACCAATATAGATCTTGGAACAGTGAACCTTTTGGAATACAGTTGGACCCTCATCAAAGTCAAGAGTGGCAAAAAAATGATTGTCCCGGTGTTGCTTGGGCGCAGACGCCCATGCTTTCGCAACAGCGTTCCACGAAGGGTCAAACTCCCTGTCAGATAGTCAGAGTTGTGAACGAAGTGAGATGGGGCATTGGCCGACTGACTTGCACGGAGAACATCTCCGCCTTTTGTCCAAGGCAGTGAAGTGAACAGAAGCCGACCAGTTACGCTTCCCAGAGGTTAAGAGGTCGAATATTGTGTCATCAAGCTTAATGAGACCATTACCGGCAGCAGCGAGATCCACCAGCTGCTGTTGTTTGGATTGGTTGGACGCAGCGAGACAGAAAGGCAGACAAAAAACCGCAAACAGGAGGGTATGAAATTTCATTGGTTGCCAGTGTGTTTTTATAGTGGTCGACGTGTAAACAAACCTTCAAGTTGGACGCCGAATGCGGGCATGTAGTAAGATGTCAAATGTTCAGCGACACTTACATGTACCATGTCGCATGCTCTCCTCTTACGCCTCTTTCTTTCGCCCTCTTACTTTTCAGTCCATGTGGCCCTTCGTTATCTCAGACTCTATGCTGACAACATAGGAATCACTTATTATCTTACCCGCCGGCTCAGGGAACTGGACACTCATGAACTCCGTGACGTCTGGGGATTTATATGGTAGAACATTCCTCATAATGCAGAGGTTGTTTTTGACACCCATTGGATCCCAGCCATCTTCTTGTCACCAGACCTTCAAAGTCAAGGGCACTTGAATGCTTTGTGGTTGAAGTCGCGCAGAGGTCAACACACCTTGCTATGATTGTACGTCCTTGTTTTGCTCTGTGCCATTTATTTCATGGCTAAAAGTGCCATCAGACACTATGGTTCATGCAAGCAGCTCTCAGAGACCTCTCTCTAACTCGTCACGATTCCCAGCCATTCGTTATATGCCAACGAATTCTGCACCAGTGCCATGAAATTATATTCGGCGATCTTCCTCCGCCTGCCTCCACTCCTTATTCGGCTCTACATGTACCATTTCAGTCACGCTTTACACGAAGGAAGGTCAGACACCACGCCGAGCCGGTGGTAATAGGCGTCGGCGTTGTTTTAGCTGGCGTTCCGGGGATGCCTCACCTGACGGGCATTATGGGTGAGGTTGCCATCGAACAAGGACGCATAGATGATGATGGCCACGAATATAAAAGTCTCGAGATGCAAGATGACCAAATTGCACATGGCATAAGTTCAAGCCAAAGCAGCCTGTCTGCGGAAGAAGATGAAGATGACTTGGACGGGCCAGACGAGATCAGTCAGGAAGAAACATCGGGAGAGAAAAGCCAATCTCCAGATCGGCTTTCGCAAGACGGTGAGAATCCACCAAAAATGGGTGTATTAGTGCGTCGTCGTACAATTGGTGCAGCTCAGACAGTCCCTGCACTTCCCCTTCACTTGCGAAGTATCCGACGACCCCGGTTACCTGAAGACCCCTTGGGTCAACTCGATTCAGAACCCTCTGTCCATGTAACGACACCATACCAGTCCTCGCCTTCCATCTCATCCTCTGGACATCCTCTACGCTCAGCGACTCTAGACTTGGCAGATACTCTTCTCCAGGAATATGACATGCCGTCTCAAATACATCTTTTGCGAAGCCAGTATTGTCGAGCCGAGGTTTGTGGTTTCTCATCTTGACCTGCTGATCGGGAGCCTGAATTTCATCATAGGTCCAATTTTTACTGAGTCTAGAGAACATTTCTAATCGACTGCTGGTTGTACCCAGGCCCGCTCGTGTCAGTGCCCTCAGAGCCGAATTGACCGCATTAAACCATAAATTACCTTCCGAGGTAATGTCAAATACTTTTGGTGCAGAGATGTATGGTTCTCACATCCATCCATATCCAAGGTGTGTATGCCAATGTGGTGTTCGTCATCAGACAAGCAGATACCGGCCCATGGGATCTCGCAGCCCCATCATCGAATAGTCCGAATACCCCCCAGCGAAAGTGTCGTTCTGAATTCGGCGGAACGAGCGCCTTACCTGTTACTTATTGAAATCCTGAACGACGATCTAGATTTTGATCCTGCCAAAAGAGGTAACAAAGAAGTGTTGAAGAAGATTGTCGTCAAAGAGCATGAGCGGAAGGGTGCTTCGCGAGATTTGATTTCGTTCAGCACTTCCGCAACCCCCCATGGTCACAAATCCAAATCAGATTCCGTCAATGGATCAGACGTAGTACTTGGCGAGGACCAACAAGGTGCCAAATTCCCCGTCGTCATTATACCCGTAACACCGACAAGCCCTTCCTCGTTTCCCGACGAAGAAGAGGAAGTAGATTTAGTGGAACAATTATACGGTACAGATCACTCGCTTCACTCTCGACCTGTCGATTTGTCGGAATCAATCGTATTGCCCCCTGCGCCGAAGAATAAAGAACTGGATATGGTCGCATGGTCACGCTCATCGTCTGTACCTCCATCCCCGGGTTTAGGGGAGGGTTCTCCAATCTCCCGATTACCCCCGGCTCTCTCTGTGTTTCCCGACAACAACCACTCGCATCGACCGTCCCAGCAATCCACCCCCAAACAGGAAGACTCCTTTCCTAACAACAGCAACAATAGACGTGTACTCTCCCTTGACGAATACTCAGAGCGAATGCGTACAGCAGCCATCATGCTCGCTCAGCTCAATGCCAACATCTTTCGAGAACCAGTCACCGGAGTCTCTCTGTCAGGAATGCCAGCCAACCCGTCAGAGGTACCGCTACAGTCCGGACCAATGAGTTGGCTACCTGATTCCACCTGGCTAAGTAGCTCTGCCGAGCAGCCCACGAGAGGTCCAGTACATCCTTCATTGGCCAGTGGACAGTATGATCACTCCCAACCCGTCCCCACTCGAATGAGACTACACCATTCAGAAGCATCCGCCATCCGAGATCGTATCATGAAGGAGATGCTGGCTCTTGAGGAAGAACGAATGGAGCGAATGCGAGAGAATCGCGAAGATGATGGTGTGGTGCGGATTGGTTATACTAGCGGTGGAATGGAGACTGCAGAGGATGAGGGTATCATTCGGCGAGAGCTCAATAAAGCCGATCCTTCTGCTGTGGTGTTCAGTGAATCATGGGCCGCAAAAAAAGTGAAGTGCTAGTTTATTCCTTTCTTTATGAGCGCCTAGCTGATCTGTATGTAGAGTCGAATACGCCACGGTTCCCCTTATGGTCACCTGGGCATGTGCTTCTTTTAGAGCTGTCGTCGAATTTGCTGACTCCTTGACAGCCAATTGGGACTGTGTTTCCGTAATCGTTAAAACCGGAGGCGATTTGCGTCAAGAACAACTTGCCGTCCAGCTTATTCAAGAGTTCGAACGCATATGGCGGGAGGAAAACTGTCAATGCTGGGTGAGACAGTAGGTGTACATGTTTAATGCTGGGATTTGTGTTAATTCTCCTCCTTTCAGTTTCCGTATCCTAATCACTGGTGGCACATCAGGTCTGGTCGAAACGATTACGGATTCCGTATCGATACATTCCATTAAAAAGGCACAATATGCACGAAGACTTGCTGAAGGCAGATTTGGACATGTCACTTTGTTTGACCATTTCAAAGCAGTAAGTTGCAGCCGACTGACGAGGTTTGAATAGTCTTTGACGCTGTCTCAGACATACGGCGATCCCTCATCAGCAAAATTTGTTCGGGCACAACAAAACTTTGCCAAATCGCTCGCAGGTACGTACCCGCGTCGGGACCGAGAACGTATTGCCCATTTTTTGTGCAGGATATTCTATAGTGACATTTCTCCTCCAAATAAAGGACAGGCACAATGGCAACATTCTGCTAGATCGGGACGGCCATCTCATTCACATTGATTTCGGCTTTATGCTATCAAACACTCCAGGAAATATTGGGTTTGAGGCGGCGCCTTTCAAGCTACCCCCAGAATACATCGAAGTATTGGGTGGTATTAATGGTGCACCGTTCCTCGAGTTCAAGCGGCTTTTCCGCGAAGGGTTCGAAGCCTCACGAAAACATTGTGATAGAATTATCAGTAAGTGATATTATCCAAATGGTCTTGAATCTTCGCTTATTCCTATGTCTAGCTCTCGTGGAGCTTATGCAAAAAGGTTAGTCTAATTCTTTTTAATATCTCCCGATATTCGCTGAATGTATGCCATATCCAGATTCAATGCTGCCTTGTTTTGCTGCTTTTGGTGAACAGACTTCAACACAGCTGCGAGACCGGTTCCAACCGGCCCTCACACATTCCTTGATTGGTGAATATGTGGACCGCCTCATCGATAGCTCGCTTGGTTCGAATTGGACTCGGCTATATGATTCCGTAAGGTTCTTTACTATGTCCTGGAAGCTTACTAACCAGTATCACCTACCAGTATCAATATTATTCGCAGTCAATTTTATGATGATCGTTATCTTGACTGCCAGGACACATCCAGAGCCGGCATGGTCAGTTTAGGGATTATTTTTTTTCTGTACTCATTCTCTAATGTAGATCTACCATTTATACGATCTTCTCATGAAAGAATCCGAGTGCTGATGGTTTAATGATCCAGCTTGTGTGTAAACCCTGAATGCCGACAGCAATTTTTCGTTTTACTCCTCCTGGGTTGCGTCATCTCTAAATTAATTATTTAATACAAGCTTGCAAACCTTGAAGAAAGCTGAAGGATTGCATGTGCAAAAGTCAGATGCGAAATTTGATTGAAATTTGGCATTCCACAACTTTCACTAGCCAACCAAAAAAAACAATTTGGATCGATTCCAGGGCATAGGCTTGTACAGCCCTTGCAGAAGCATGAAGAGAATTGCAAAAGAATTGAGGTACCAACACGGGTAGATGGTTGGAGGTTTTGACCGCCCGTTGGGCTTGATATACTGTTTCAGTTGGATCTTAGGATCAAACTGCTGATACAGTTGCAATCCTAGTACAACAAGAATGTCAGACACGACCAGGTGATGTCTTGTACCATCATCATAAGGAGTATGATGAGAAACCGGAGCAGGCGATATATAAAGGTAGATGTGCACACAGCATTGATTCTCTACGCGAACATCTTGTCATATCTGTTCAGGCAGGAGTACCACTCGTAATCTGTGAAGTATATACTTTTCAGCGTTAGGTATACACGAGAGGTGGAGAGGTCGCACCGAAGTTCTGTGTGCTATCACACCAACACTTTCCCTTTGCATGGGATGGTTGTTGCGGGCAGTGCTGGAAAGGTTCATGCCTGTACCCTATAGGGTTATAAGTTTGATTGTTAATTGATGTTGTGTGGAATAGATAACTAATCAATAACCTATATCGTTGAAGAAATGCTGAATAGATTATGAGGTTAGTTGAGATTATGACATGGCAGTGGAATGAGATCACTATTTGTTCTTTCTTGGCGAAGAGAGCTGCTCCAATACTGTGTACGGGTGCATCACCCCAACGCTGTACGAGTCGTCAGCGACGAGGAATATCGAAGCCCCGGCGAAACGAACCTCATAGTAGAACCCGCCCTTCTCATCGAGAAAGTCAAAGAATTTCGAATATGCTTCGCCTCGCCAGAGATCAAGGTCACCTATTTCGAAGTTGCTCCAAACTATTCGAATTTTAGTCAAAGGGTCGGACACCTTAGCGCGTTACGCAGGGCTCACAATGGCATCGGTTATAGGTTTCGCCGCCATCATCAGATAAGAAGGCCATAGCGTTTTCGGGAGAGACCAAACCGGGATTCTTGTTGATGAATTCTTTTGTTATTCAAAAGTCAGCTTGTGCTCAAGTCGACGTGAGACGGTCATACCTTTGACGGCATTCCAAAGTGTAGGGATGGTGGCTTCATACTCATATAGAGACAAAGTGAAGCCTGCGAATTCAAAGATGTAGAACTTATTGGCTCATATACGGGGTGACACTCACCGTAAACTTTATTTTGGTCCTGCATAATTAAGAATGGGTCGTAGTTGAGATCACAGAAGAATTTGACATCGGGTCTAGGAAAAGTGAGATGAATAATTGACCTAAAAAACGGAGTTGAGACCCACTCGACTCTGAACAGAAACCATCAACCAAAATACTTTCAACAACGCGATCAAATAGGGTTTCCACGGAATTAACAGACCTCCAGTAATACTTGAACGGCTTCAGAAGCTCATGTCTGAAAAAGAACTAAACATAAATTAGGCATGCTGTCCGTCATAACGGTATATTGTCTTACTCCAGAGTTGAAACGGCACATATTCCGGTATCTAATGGAGAATTAAAACGGAAGACGGCGCAGAGTGAGATATACATACGGCACACTGCCTACAACCCACACATTAGCAGTGATCCGTCTGCACAAGAAATAAATTTACCTCCGTAAATCACATTATTTTTGATCATATCTTGACGAGCAGCAGTCGCCCTCACTTCGTCAATCGACTCAGGCTGATGCCAGTGATCCGGTGGGATGAGCCCAAACTGGACTTGGGCATCAGTAAGCTCGGATATGCGCCTGTCATAGTGGTCAGAATGTATGCCATTTCAAAGGACAGGATGAAGTAGTACGTCTTGAAATCGTCCGAGAATGGCTGTTCATTGAGGAAGACGTAAGGATATTGAAATCTTTTGTTGAACCTGTCCTCCATTTGCTTCATGCTGCTAATGATGCCGTTCATATCGCTAAGAAGATATGTGTTTCAGGTTTTCGACTCGACTCTTTTACCGACGACATTCGAACCTGTTCCTGGCCAATACGACGATGGCCGCTCGCGCCCTGCGCCCCTGCGGTGAGGTTTGGTTACTATGAACATAGTACTCCTCCGGGATCGGAGTCTTATATGGGGGGCTGGGGTCCTTGGGACCGACTATTTTTTCCCTGAGGTTTGATAGGGATGTTGCTCGCCCATAGCCCTCATGTGAAAAAGTTAGAAGATAATGTAAACTGATCTGTTGGCGTTGGTGTCAGATTGTATGCTCGACGAGAGGGTGACTTGCATACAATAATGGCCAGCACAAGTACAACGTAACGTATGGGTGTCATCATCTTGGCAAATGCTATAGCTCCTCTTCGGATAATAAAGATGTAGTGAGAGAGATTGAAGGAATACCACGTGGAGCTGTGCTGCTTACTTACTTCACCTAGAGTCGGGTTAGGGTTTGCTTCCACTTATAATTAAATAAGTTCGCAACTCTCAAGTAAACATCACTCAATATTCAGTCCAACTCTTTGAGAATTGATCGTCTTTCGCCCGCCTGTCAATCAAATTCAAGTTCACATTTCGTTCAAGAAGCGAAACTGGCCCATTGAAAGAACAGGGCAAACAAGAAGATCTGAACTGCGGTCCGCGGACGCTGGTTAACTTTCGAATAACTGCCACTATTATTGTCCTGGCGTAGTACATTCACTGATCCATGGATGTTCTGACTGACACCTACTCCAAACAATCGCAATGTATCATGCCTACCATAGTGCCGTTCAACGAACTAGGCGTCGCGGCCATTGAACGTCACATTCAGCTCTGAAAGCTGGATGTGCGATACATCTTCATTGGCCGCTTTTCCGTTGGCATGGTTATAAACCCAAACGGCTTCGAACCTTATCCGACTGCAGATCTGGACGCCGTCCAAGGCACTCCGCGTCCGCGAAAATATTGCAAAGGCGGACCGGGAGCATTTTGTTTTAGGTGGCATGCTGGAGAATAAGCTCTTCTTCCGCATGTCTGGCGAATCCTCCGTTCCGATCAGTGGAGTTTCTGGCTAGAGGTAGACTCTTGCTCCCCGATGACTTGAACAAGGCCGAGATATTGGAGGTTCGGGGTCCAGTGTCAATGGGAGTATAGGGGAAAAAATCCGGCGGATCCCCTCTACTCCCACCTTCTGACAAACTGACGAACTGACAAACTGAGCATCAAGGCTAATGTCACCAGCACTTGCCAGTGCCAGATCTAGAATCTTAGTCAAAACTGAAACCGACATGGTATATTGGTAACATTTCTGACTCGACCGAATACAAAACCGTTTATCGGTAAGACCGAAATTCGCAAATTACTTACATAAATAAATAAACAAAAGTGATTGAAGTGGATGTCGAGGACCACAGGTTGGAGGTTCAAAACGAAACGTCTTTTGCCTTCAATAATAATATGTAAAAAAAAATTCTCTGGAAAATGAGCAACCTTCCAAGGCGTCAGAGCTCTAACTAATCATCAGGTACATGGCCACGCGGAACCCCCCTGAGGCCCGCCCCAATCTCTGCATTCAGCCGACTTCGGTGGCCATACGGTCCATACCCATACGCTGATCCTCTGAGCAACATCCTCCAGGGTCTCCACTGTCCGCCCGAGGAAGTTATCATATTCCCCCTGAGTCTCCTCTGCTTTGGTGTCTGAATAATTTTCCTCCAGACCCGCGAGTATATTGTACGTCACCAATTGATATGCATGACTCTTTAATGAGTCTGGTTCCAGTGACATTTGTGAGAGCTTTACACAGCCGCAACAACGCTAGCAGTGTCGGAAATGGAATCTATGTCCAGAGGACAAAGCCAGCCGCACTGAGGATGCGGGAACGGTGGGCAGATCGTCGATGACAATATCCATGAAGGTAGGAACAAAGTGCAAGATGATGACGCCCCCCATGATATGGTCCAGCGGACCGGGGGATGTTGGCTTTATGAACCACGATGTGACCAGGGACAGTAGTTGGTTTGTAGGGTGCGAAGCCGGCGGTGGCAAGGTGATCGGATACAATAGTATCGTCCCGAAGGTGGAGATGATGCTGTCAGTTATCAGCAATTGGGACGCTCATTGCTTCAGTGCCAAACACTGAGGACTGATCGGACATTGGCTCGGTTTAGGAGAGATGCCACCAACGGAGACTGAGGCTCTCTGCCAGCCCAGCTCTGCCCATTTCTAGTCTTATTTGTAGTTCTGTCGAGCGCTAGCACAAAGCTTCGAGGGAAGGCACTGGCAGTGCGGCCAGACTCAGATCACTGTGATTGTCTGTTACTTTGTCGATGTTTGGCCACTTTTTTCCTCAAGTACTACCGTACTAGATCAGCTTGTACGCGTCGAGTGTTCAAGCCTGAGTTGTCAGCGATGGTGTCCACTTCGTCTCCT
>Ga0210387_10002563_pt1 | contig 13909 bp, 11 predicted proteins | sample IncBWC7OmetaG_FD_160108 | JGI IMG/M metagenome (GOLD analysis project Ga0210387, IMG submission 160108) | Forest soil microbial communities from Barre Woods Harvard Forest LTER site, Petersham, Massachusetts, United States - Inc-BW-C-7-O ...
TGAAGAATGAAGAAAAGCTAAATGAAGTGCAGCGACTCGGCGAGGCTGAGGTTAACAAATGGGCAGATGTCCGGTTTGGGGGCGTTGATGTAGTTGGCTACAAATCCGGGCGCGACTTTGCCGCAAGCCAAACGGGGACCGATAGTGAAACCGACAATCGGTTCGCGCCGCTTGATACCCGAGGGAGCGCTGGAAACCTCAAGGCTGCCCTAACCAAGATGATTAGCGATCCTGAGGCTGCCAGAGAGTCCGGCAACGAAGAGGCATTGATTGATGCGTTGGACCGGCAAGCTGAGGGCGAAGTCGTAGCCTTCCGTGACAAAAATCCGACCTACTATCGCTCGAATGAGAACTGGGTAGCTATGGTCCGCTGTATGGCGTTCAACTTCTTGGGACGCCGGGACGTTGAAGATGCCGATCCTGATGAGTGCTACAGAGAGCTGCTTAGAAACGGCCACTTCGTAGAACCCAACCTCACGGCCATATTCAAAACGTTGTTCAATGCTGGCTCCCTTGACGTAAGCCCCGATGCGCCACGCCCACTTACATTGCAACAGCAACGCGCTGTGATGCTACTCGCGAGCACGAATCCCGAGGCGGCTATCGGCAAGTATCTACAGTACCGTTTGCCAGAAGGCGTCATTGAGGATTGGAGCGAGCTTGATGACATAGCTGATCCCGCATACGCTCACGTTGTCGGCGAGGCAGCTTGGTTTGTTTGGGAGAATTCGCGCCCAGGTTACAGTCCCACCAGTGAGCGCAGAGATTTCATGAAGAGCTACGTCGCGGGGCGTGTGCCAACATTACGGCTCCTAGACGCGGCTTGGGTTGCCCGGCAATCAGAAGAGAAGGATGTAACCCGCCAATCCGTCCTCAGCCAACTCAACCCAAGCACTCAGCCTACAGAACAAAACATCGACGATCTCAGTGACGATGAAGTGGCCAACCTGTATAACTCCACCCGCCGTCACATTTCGCGCAACAAACCTCGAAGGGTAGGGATGCTTATTTGACACGCAGTCCCAACGGTCAAATCAAACTCGATGATCTTGCTGGCAAACGCTTTGGCCGGTTGAAGGTGATACGCCTCGCCAGCAAAAAGCTACACACTTACTGGTTTTGTCGCTGTGATTGTCGTCGCGCCGCGAAAAGGGTCCGTGCAGATTCGCTACTAGACGGCTCTACTCTCTCTTGCGGTTGCCTTGCCACAGAACGACGATTGGCTGCGATTACCAAACATGGCAAGAACCGGCGCACGGCCAGATCGCCTGTGTATTCAATCTTCTTTCGCATCAGAAATCTATGCCGCAATCCAGAGGCGAGGGACTATCTGCGCTTCGGCGGTCGTGGATGTGAGTTTCTCTTCGATACCTTTCAGCAGTTGATTGCGGCAGTCGGCGAGAAGCCAGGCCCAGCTTTCAGACTAGAGCGTGTAGACCCAGAGGGCCACTACGCTCCAGGAAACCTACATTGGATTGAGCTTCATCCACGTCGCCGCCGCAAATCAACATCCCGTCGCCGACAGGTTGTCAATCCCGTCGCACACAAGCCGTAGATCACTACACCTTCCCGTTTTACTCCGAGGTACACAATGCCCATCCCAGACGACGCAGCTAATTCCCTAGTTGGCGTCCCATCTCAAGACCAATCTCAACCGGCTCCGCAGCAAGCCGCCGCGCCGCCCGCCCAGGCCGCAGCGCCAGCAGCGCCCGCCGTTCCCGCGCACGTACTTCAAGACAACGTCATCGGCAAGGGGGTTAAGGCATTGGCGCGTCTAGTACATGGCCAAGAAACAAACTACCAAGTAAACCCGCAGACCGGCGAGACAGTTGAGACCACAGCACCAGCGAAACCCGGAGCTGTCTTCCGCAATATTTTGCTCGGTGCTCTTGTCGGCGGGGCGGTCGGCTCGGAGGGGCACGGAGGCTTTCTTGGTGGCGTAGCGCGTGGCGGTGCGGCAAGCGCAGCTCAGTCTCAGCAACAGGACTCCCAGCGGAGACAGCAGGCACAGCAGCAATTTGATAATCAGATCAAGGCCAAGCAGGAGCAGCGTGAGACCAGTGACGCAGATCAAAAACGGCTCCTATACAGCGCCCAAATTGCACATCAAAACGTCTTGACTGTTGGCTTGCAGTCTGAGGCTCACCGACTCGATCAAGAGACGCTTGAAAAACACAACGCCGCAGCTAGGGAATATGAAAAAACACTGACCGACGCGGGCGGAGTAAGGGCTAAGCTGACCGTCGATGGCAAGCCAAAAGATGTGGTGAACGCTAGCGACTTCATGGCCGCGTATGTAAAAGACCAGTCAATCGGAAAAGGGCCAGACGGTTTTCAACGACATTTTATTCTGACCAACGATCTCTCGGAGATCAAGTTCAACGGAGAGCACTGGGTGCGCGACGACGGGTCGCCTGCCGATATGGACAACCACGCCCAGATAATCGCTGTGGACATGCCGGTCAACAACATGCGGACTCATCACATGTCTCAAGGCAGCAGGCTTAACAAGCTCGCGGGCGAGAAGCTATTCGACGATGACAAGATGTATGACACAACGCCAGAGGCGGACGCCGGTCTTTATAGTATGCGGCTTAAGAATGAAGGCGAAGCAGCCAGAGCTGCGCATCAACGCGAATTCGCCAACAGAACCCAGGAAAACTCGAAGAAGTTTGGCCAGATAGAAGCAAAGATGAGGGAGGGTTTGGCCAAGGCCGAGCACAAATACTTCACCGCGATCCAGAAACCCAATAGCGACAAAGACGAGGCACTGGCCACTCTGAATTTTGAAAAGCAGCAGGCGCAAGACCAATACGAGGGCGCGATCAAAACTGCCGGTGGCACGCCACAGCATTCCGTTTACTCCAAGCCTGCTGGTGCAACCATGAAAGTGCCCGGCTCTGACGGCAAGCTGCATTGGAGTGATGGCAAGACTGATCTGGGAGTTGCGTTGTAGAACATGGCCGACCAGTCGCCAGTCACGCTTGATTTCAGTAATCCGCAGCCGGACTCCGCCCAGAATAGTGTCACGCTCGATTTCGGCAAGGCACAGCCTCTCGCGGCTGCACCGGGAGTTCGTCTCGACTTTAGCAAAGCTCAGGATGCAAGTCCAAGCCAGCAACCTGCGACCGGCGAGATTAAGGCTTACCAGCCTACCGTGTGGCAAAGAATTTCCAACGCGATTACGGCAGGGATTCCGAACTACAGCAACCGCACCGTATACAACCAGAAATACGGGCAGACGCAACTAGTAAGCCCAGAAGAGGCGCTTACTCCCGCCGAGCAAGAACGCCATCCCATCGTTACGGGCACCGGCGAGTTTGTCGGCGGACTGACCTCGCCGGAATCCGTTGGATTGATTGCTGGCACGGGAGGATTGGGCGAGTTGCCTGGGGCCGCCGCTGTCATCCCGCGTCTGATCTCCGCTGGCTTCGGGGCGCAATCAATCTACAGCGCCATCAGCCAAAGCCCAGACATCATCGACGCATTCAAGCGGGGCGACACCTCAACTGCGGAGCGATTAACCACTAAGGCCCTTCTAAATCTTGGCCTGGGTGCTCTGGCTGCTCGTCATGCCGCGATGGGCGAAGGCGCTGTGTCCGGCAAGTCTGAGCCAACACCGATTGCAGAAGAAATTCCCATCCACCCCAGCTCTTCAGTCGCAGAAGCTCTGCACGATGCCAATGTGCCGGATGTCCGCGTCGTCGAAAGTGCGGCCTCGAAAGCGCATCTAGAAAACTCGGACACGCTGCATCCTTCAACCACTGAGCCGTTATCATCAGCCAGTGTTCGCGGCCCAAGTGACGTTGCGGAACTGCGAGCGCCGACTGCGAGAATAGTCAGTGACCATGTGCCGGTCGTAGCGAAGAGCGAAGTCTTAGCCCAGGCAGTACAAAACGCAATCAACAACTCGGACGAGTTGCAGAAGCTCGGACTTGACCCAGCCGCAATCAGAACTCCCGCCGATGCCGAGGCAATGCTCCAGCAAGCGGCCAGTCACATTAAAACTAATCTTGATCCACGCGCCTCAGCCACAATTACCTTCGACGCGCAGAAACAGCTTGCTGCATCCCTTGGTATGTCGGTAGAGGATCTGTTATCGAGAAAGAGTGGCCAGGCGTTCAACTCCGAGCAGGTCATCGCATCTAGATCATTACTCGAAGCCAGCGGTCGCAATGTCGTCACGGTCGCAACCGAGTCCGAAGATAATCAAGCTCTGGCAGACGCCTTGGCGCAACACCAAGCCGTGATGGATGCAGTCAAGGGAGTTGCGGCGGAATCCGGTCGGGCCCTTGGCAGCTTCAGAGTACAGCCGCCAGAGACTCAAATCTCGAATGCACTCCGCGATCTATCCGGCGACGCGCTTGATGAGGCACGCAGCTTGTTGCGGAAAATTGATACACAGAATCCGCGCCAATTAAACATGTGGCTAGAGCAAGTGAAGCCCAGCACAACGGCTGACAAAGTATTCGAGTTTTACCGCAACAGTCTGCTCTCTGGTCCCGCAACCGTTATTAAAAAGGGCGTGAGCGAAGCCACGATGTTGGCGCTAGAGACCACAAAGAAGGCGGTCGCGGCAGGTCTCAGTAAACTCCAAGGCAGTGACGACCAGAGATTCGCCAGCGAGTCGTACTGGTTTGCAAAGGGCGCTATCGACGCGCTGCAACACACCACGGCGGTGCTGAGCGGAAAATTTGATCTCGCCGATATGCCCGACTTCGAGAAGAGCGGCCAACGGGCTATTAAGGGTACGGCAGGCGACATCGTTAGGTTTCCGAGCACACTGTTGTCCAGACAAACCAACCTGATGTACGTCCTAAACTACATGGGTGAGTTAAATGCCCGTGCTGCCCGCCAAGCACTCAGCGAGAACCTGAGCGGGCCGGAACTAGCGGCACGGCAAGAGTACCTTGTCCAGCATCCGTCCGTCACGATGACCCAAGCGGCGAATGACGTAGCTTTGCGCGGGACGTTCCAATCGCAGCTCGGGAAATTCGGGAAGCAATTGCAGAACGCAGTCCGTAGCGAACCCACGGGCATCGCGCAATATTTGTTTCCTTTTTTCAAAACGCCCATCAACCTGGCCAAGACCACAGCGGAATACAGCCCTTACGGATTGTTCAAAGGACTAGCTAAGGGTGATGTCGATGCACAGGCGCGTGGCCTAGTGGGAAGCTCTCTGGCCGCTGGCATTGCCTACCTGGCCCTTTCTGGCCACATCAGTGGCGGTGGCCCAGTTGATTTCCAGAAGCGCCAGACACTAGAGGCAACGGGCTGGCAGCCATACTCCGTGAAGATCGGCGACAAATATTTTTCGTATCGCCGTCTTGAGCCGGTTGGCTTGGCGTTCGCGCTCGTCGCAGATGCCGTCCACGGAATACAATCCGGCGATCCAGAAGTTGTGGCCACATCAAAGGCGGACACAGCCGTCGCCCACATCGTTAGAAATCTACAAGATGTCGCGTTCATTCCGACGCTTTCAAACCTGGCGGAAGCCTTGACCAGCCCAGGTGCTCGTGCTCAGAGTTTCATTAGCCGCGAAGTGGCCAGCATCGTCCCAGCGCTGGTCAAAGACGTAGCGCAAGCAGGTGACCGCGCTATCCGTCGCCCGCAGGGCATCGCGCAAACTATCGAGAGCCGCGTCCCAGGATTAACCCAGCATGTGCCCGCTGCTATTGACATCTCTGGCCAGTCGGTCAAGCGCCCAGCGTCGAGCGTCGGCGGGATGAATCCGTTCCCTGTTACGACGGCCAAGAACGATCCGACGTTGAACGAGTTGGCGCGGCTGGGTATCTCAACGCCGAGTGCACCGACGACGATAAAGCTACGGGGCAAGCCATCACCGCTGAGTCAATCGGAGCGTCAGCAGATCGCGCAAGAAGAAGGCCAGCGGTTTTACCAGCAGGCGTCCAGGCTAATCAGTTCGGGATCGTGGACTAGAAAGTCGGACGACCAAAAACGAGAATCGCTCGCAGAAATTAGGCGCGACATCGACGAAAACAGAGCCGCAAGACTGATAAAAATACGGAAGGCCGAGTTGGCGCGAGGGAGTCTTTGAGAGCCTCATTGACCAGCACGCAGACGCAGCAGCGCCCGAGGATCGCAACACCATCGAGAAAGTAATCTTCTCCAAGATCATCGACCATCGAAACAGCGTTAAGCGTGGCGTAGTCGGCGACGAAGAGGCAGCGCGACTCAGCAGCAGGATTGCGGAGTACACAGCGAGGGTGCGGCAGTGGGCATAGCAGGGCGTAGCGAAGAGGTCACAATGAGAGTCATCCACTTGGAAGGTGTACGATCCGATTATCTTCGTCTACCACCTGGAGAAATCGAGCACGCGGAAGCTGCGCTGCGCCGCAACGCGGACAAGTTAGTTCCAGAACTAGCTCTGGCTGGAAATTTGGGGCCGTTGGCAGTTCCCAATTGATTGCCCGAATCCACTCCGTGCAATCGGGAAAGCGCGTGCATTGGATCGCGAGATATTGCATGACTCTTTGAAGATTGTCTATCGCAGGCGACGCGCATTGCAAACCTGCCGGGCAAACAGATGGCCCGGATCGCTTGGCTCTTACCCCAACCGAGCTTTCCGGGCCTTTCTGTTTTAGACGTGCGGCTGAGACTCAGCCTTTAGGCGCTTGACCAGTAACGCCGGGGACACACGCAACGAGCGGGCGATACTACGAAGGCTGTCGCCGTTGGCTTGTCGCCTCTGGACTGCCTTCATGTCAACATTCACACCGGGCCGTCCTAGCCGCGTGCCTGCCTTGCGCGTGCGTTCCAATCCAGCCTTGGTTCTTTCGGATATAGTGATCGCTTCCTGGGCAGCCAAAGTTGCTGCAATCGAAATGACGACATCGCGCATCATTCCGCACGAGTCAAAGTATGGCTCCATGAAGCTTCTCCATCCGATTCCCCAATCATCGAGTCGCTGTAGATGGCGCAGCGTCTTGCGGACTCCCTCTCGGCTGAAACGGTCTAGCTTCCAAAACAAAACAAGATCGAACCGTTTCTGGCTGGCCGCCAGCATCATGGCGTCAAACTGCGTGCGTGCCTTCTTGCCAGTGCCCGTGATTGTGTCCACGTACTCCGCAACGATCTCCCAGCCCTGTGTGGCCGAAAACTCGCGGAGCTGTCCGAGCTGATTCTCATTCTCCTGCTTCGACGTGCTAACCCGCCCTAGCAATGCGACTCTCATTGTCACCTCCCCTGTTGATCTATCGGTCGTATCGTGAACGCCTAGCAAAACCATCTCAAGTCCGCGCCAAAATGACGCAGTTTGCGCCGACGTTTTGTGAACGCTAGTGTTTCTTCTTGCCCCACCGTGCCTTGGCTGCCTTCTGCGCCCGCTTTTTTCTCTGGGCAGGCGTTAGGTTCTGCATCGCCTTCTTCCCGCCATGTCCACCTCGACAGGCTGGGCAATACCGAAACACGATTGGCTCTACGTCTGGGTGCTCTTTGCAAAATGGTTTCTCAGTCATTGGCGCACCATAGCACGTGCTCGGCATGACTGCAAGCCTCTGTGCTCATCGCACGCGGCATCACCGCACGCCGGACAGCACGGCTCTCCGCTGACCGCTTTGTCGTAAACCGCTTGATTGTGAATGATCTCGTGGCCGTCCTGGGTACTGGCATACGGCTCAATCTCGTGATGGCAAAAGGGGCACCCGTCATTGCACATGCAGTCCCACTCGTCATCCCATTGGACGTTGCAGTGGTAGTAGTGATTTGTGTAGGTCTCAGCCATTTTGCACCTCCACTCCGGCAAGGGTAATCGCCGATTGCGCGACTACCGGATCAGCCGACATCATCTCAACCTCAAGAGACATGAATGCATCACGAATATTCCCGTTCGCATCCTTCACGATGCGCCGCACGTTAGGCATGGCCAGCCTGCCGCCAGTCTCAATAGCCCAAACGCGCTCTAACAGTTTCGTCATCTCGACTGCCAGCCCGTAGGTAGAAAACTCGACAAGCCGTACACGCGACAAAAAGCGCCGCTCTAGCCCGTCAACGCTGTTCCCAGTGAAAACGAAGATTGTGTTTGGCGGTTTGGCTCCTGTGCCGTCCAGCTTGGACAGGAACGCATCCTGAGCCGGGCGCGACATGTTGTCAGCCTCATCCACATGGATCATGTGGAATTTATTCGGCGTCATGGGCACGTACCAGCACCGGGCGCACGTTGAGTTAACTACCTCCAAAGAACACTCGCGTGACGGGATGTGATGCCGTTCCGCGCCTACTTGTTTTGCCAGTACCATTGCCATCTCGGATTTGCCCAGTCCGCTCCCGCCTAAGAAAAACCACTCGGACGGAAATGGCTTTGCCGCAAACGTTGACATGATCCGGCGCGGCTTCTCGCATAAGAACTCAGAGACGCGGGCAGGCGTGTACTTGTCTGATAGGGGAGTTGGAAAGTCAAATCCGGCTTGGCTCATCGAGACCTCCCGGTACAAGCGGCGATGAATCGCTCAGCATCAAACCGGCTATTGGTTTGACGTAAAGCCTCAGCAAACCGAGTGATTACAACGCAAACGTTAACCACCTCACACGTCCCGTCTTGGTGAGTGGGAAGTAGCTTTATCGTCTCAGCTATCAACCTAAAGTCTTTGCGGCTCATGTCTAATCTCCTCTCGCGGATGATGCCTAGCACATGCAGGGCATGTACGAGCACGAGCGGAAAATAACACACGTTTGCAAATGCACGAATGCCCAGCACATGCATCGCAATGGAAACGCAGGTTGATAAAACCTCTTGACACGTTTTCGTAAACGCTCGCAGGAATTTCGATGCATTAAGCAGATGCAGTCCAAGCAATCCGGCACGATCCGCAACTGATCCGCAAGCAACCTGCGACGCAATTGCAGGCAAGCGGCAATACCGCAACCGGCAACGTAACGCGAGTTAGTAAGTGCTGGAGAGTTAGTGGCGAATCAACTGCGAGTGTTCTGCGGATGTGCTGCTATTCTCTTCGCCGATCCGGTTTAGGGGCTCCATTGAGAGCCGACAGACACCCTACCCGGCCTACCCCTTAACCACCCTTAGCACCGCCCGCGCCTATTTCAGTTCCACTTTTCTCTTCTTCTTCCCATGATCCCATCTACGTTCTGTGACAACTGTGGAGCGCGTCTCTCGCCTCCAAAGAAACTCTTCTGCTCGCGCCGCTGTCAGCGCAAGGCTGAAACGGCGAAGCTGCGGGCAGAATTTATCGAGGCGTATGGTGGGAAGTGTCAATGCCCTGGCGGTTGCGACGTAGACGAGCCGGACTTTTTGTCACTCGACCACATCTTTAATGATGGCGCTCAGCATCGTAAACAAATCAGGCGCGGGAACATCTACCGGGAATTAAAAGGGCTGGGCTGGCCAAAAGACCGCTATCGTTTGTTGTGCTACTGCTGCAATCAGGGCAGGGCGCGGCGCGGGGGCAGATGCCCGCATGAAGATGGCGCGACTAACAGGCGAGAGTCGGAAACGGAGATGGACGCAGACCTTGCGCTCGTGGCCGATTTGCAGGCAGCGTTGCCAGCCGCATCGCTGTGAATCTCGCCGATGCACATGGCAAACCGCCAGGCCGGTTGAATGTCGAACTCGCAAGTCTGGCCAACGCCATTCTCGCCTACCAGAAAAAGCCTCTCACCAAGTCGAGCTTTACGCCGCGCTCCAGACAGCCGGAGCGGAACTTCCCCGCGACCCCGAGGCATTTCGGCTGTGGTTGCACTGCGCCAGAAAACAGGGTTCAGTCACATGTCGGAAGCGGGCCGAATGATGGGAAATATTCCGTCTGTTCGCGAGTTTCCTGAAGGAATAAGTTCGGCCCGTCCTTCCGAAGCAGCTAGGGTCGTACTGCGCCTTGCTGAGTAGGCAGCTTGCTTGAGAGGCCCACCGAGCCGATTGGCCTACCTGTTACCCTCCTGCCCTAAAATGTGAGACACGGCCGCGAGTATGATCGAACAGCTTGATTAAAACGACGGTGTACAGGCCAGCCTCGACGATGCTCACAGGTACGAACCACACCAAAGGCCATTGCGGGTAATGGACTAATACGGCACACAAAGCAAGTAGATGCAAAATCAACAGGCCAGAAACTGCCCACCAAAATGCCGGACGCTTCCAGTGCCTCTTCAAAGGTTTAACAACCCACCAGAAGAGAAATGGTGTCCAAAATACCAGCCCAGCCCACCTGCGAGGAACGACGATGCCTGTGTGAACACTAAGAACGGCTAGCAAAGTGAACACTGCGAGGAAGATCAGCGCGAGCCCGACATAGAGTAGACAACGCCGCACATTTTTCCATAAGTTCAGTTCCTTCACTGGCAATCTCCGCTGATTGCCGCCGTCACGGTCGTAACAACAGCATTTCCACTAGCAAGTATTACCGTCGCCGCTGGTGCGGATGCCTCGATGCCCTCCGACAAGTCGAGCAATCCCCTGAACACGGAAGACTTAAGCGGATAGGTGAGGCCATTCGTTGCTGCGTAGTTCAATGCTTGGTTGTAACTGACTGCGCTCAAGAACCGAGTAGCGGGTTCGACGGCCTCGGATGATCCAGGTGTATCGCTTGGGTCGCTAGGGAACGGACTAAAGCCTTGCAGCAACGTGTTTTTAAGGAGTCTGTTACACCCTTTGGGGTTCACGAAACTCTCGAATGGACTCTTCAAGCTTTTGACCGAAAACAAGTTTGTCGCGAACGATCCCAACCAGGCCGTATCAATACTCCCGAACAAGGTAAACCCGCTGCCGGAATAAATAGGGCTCCATCCCCACTCCCCAAGTATTGTGTAACTGACGTTCCCTCCGTTGATTGGTGAAATCCAGCTCTGTTCTGGAAGCGGTCCCCATGAATAGCCAACAACGACGGGTATGCCCATCAGACCGAACTGATTCCAGTTTGCTCCTGTCCCGCCTGACACTCCGACGCTGCTCGCGTCACCATCCTTGCAGTTCTGATTCGCCGGGCTGCCGCATTTTGCCCTTTGCAGGCCCAACGGATCATTGTAGGTAACCGGGTTGTTCCCCACATAGGAATATCGGTTCCAGGTCTGCGGGTTGGTGATGTCCACCGCCGCCAGCCCAGCCGGGTCGGGAGAGAGCCAGCTACCATGTGTTTTCTGATACTCTCTCGCCCCGAAGTGGTCACCATTGTTTTCAGAGTCCCAGAAACCGCCAGCAAACCCGGTGAAATCTATCGGGGGGTTGCAGGTTTCGGAGAAGCCGTCGCCAAATGGTCCCATGAGCACGCCTTCTTCACATGCGACCGCCCCAGTATAGTCGGTGCTGAGGCGACGTGTCCCCAGATTGTCTGTACGATTGAAATAGGTCGTGCCGTTGGCGTAGGTAAAGAAGCCGCCTGTAGCCCGCGTAAAACTCGGAGTGTATTCGGTGAACGGGCTGTTCGCATCGAACACGAAATCGCGTACCGTTCCTCCCGCTTCGGTTTTCTGCTGTCTGCGGCCAAGGGCATCGTATAAATAGGACGCTCCGTTGCCTGTCGTCAATTGTCCTGCGTAGTCGTAGGACCAGCAGTAGGGACTTGTAGGGCATATACCGTCGCCGATAACGTTCCCCATATCATCGTAATAAAAACTGCTGTTTTTGTTGTAGGCGTTGAATGTGTAATCGACTTCGTAGCCCGTTCCCGACACTTTATGTTGTTGCCAGCGGTTGCCGTACTGGTCGTAGCTATACGAGTAGTGCGGAGGACTGTTATTTCCAGTCTGTGTCAAATTAGCCGTGGCCAGGCGGTTGAAGGCATCATAGGTATAAGCCCAAGTGCCGGTAACGTTGTCCTGGTACGAACTAATCGTGCTGTTCGCGTTGTATCCAAGCAATAAATTGTAGGTCGGACCACTGCCATCCTGCCTCTGAGTCAAGCGACCCAAGGTATCATAGGTGTTGGTTTGGACCAGGCTGTCGCCGTAGGTTGCCCCGGCAAGTTCTCCCAAAGGATTGTACGTAGCGTAGCTAAGAAGTGTGGCGGGGTGGGTGGAATCGCTCCATGCGCTCGTGACTCCGGTCACCTGCCCAACAGAATTGAGTGTTCTGGTGATTTGGCCCGTATACGAATCGGTCACTGCTGTGACATCCCCTGCATAGTCATAAGCGTGAAGTATCCCTCGAACGTTAGAGTAGCAATTGGCTCCCGCGCAAGAGGCCTCCCAAACTGGTCTGCCCATGACATCATAGCTATAAGCTGCCGCCGCGCCATTTGAATGAGATTGAGAAGTAAGCCTGCCTTTTCCGTTGCTTAAACTCCAACTGAGCCACATTGAAGCGTCATAGGCATACCCGTACCCGTTGGAGCCGTCACTGTATTCCAGGGTTGACAGACGGTGAAGTTTGTCCCACGAGTAAATCGCGCTCACCACTGTACCGCCAGGGTTTAGAAATGTGGCACTGTACAAATCCCCCGGCGTCACGCTGTCGTAGGTGTAGCACTTGGAGTAACTGCCACCTCCACAACTAGCGAAAGGGATTTCAGGTTCGTTCTCCGTCAGCATCCGCGATAGTCCGTCGTAGGCGAACTGTCGTCCCTGGCCAGAGAAGTTGATGGAGGTCAAATTGCTGAGGGCATCGTAGTTGTAGGTGGCAAGGAAACCGTTAGCCGAAATGTCTAGTCCGCAAGCGGTGGCACTCGCACCGTTCGCGAGTGTTCCGGTGGTCCCTACACCATCGCAAACGTTCACTAACCTCCCAAGCCCATCGCCCTGGTAAACCTTCGTAATACCGGATTCGTCGGTGACTTCCGTCGCCCGTTTGGTGTAGCTGAGAGTCCGGTAGGTGCTGTCGGGATTCGTGATCTGGATTGTCCGGCCCAGGGCATCGTAGGTGAAAGAAGCGTAGCCATAGGTCGGATCAGAAGTTGTGAAATACGGGTTGTAAACCTTCACAGCCTGCCCAAGACTATTGAAGACCGTCTTCCCGTACTTGTACCCACCGGAGGCATTCGGATCAGTGGACTGCGTGCTGACCGTTCGCCCAAGACCGTCCAGCGTCGCGGTCGAAGAAATCGTTGAGCTACCGGATGAACGGGCTGTGCTGGCCGTTGTTGTCCAAGGCAGAGATGATCCGGTACTGTACGAAGATGAGACTACGCCTCCATCGGGGTCCGTAACACTCTTATTCGGTAACAGAGGGTCAGCTCCGTTGGCAGTGTAGCTGAACGTGGTCACATTTCCATTGACATCGGTCGAAGAGGCAGCCACCCCGCCGTTGCAATCAAACGTTGCAGAAGTAGACATTGCCACGGTGACCGTGGGCAGCGTAGTCGTCTGTGCAAACATTCCATTGCAGGCAAAATTGCTGAAAGACGTGACCGCTCCGTTGACATCCGTCACGGATGCCAACGTGCCGTTGGAATTAAACGTTGCTGATGAAGTTAGCCAATTGGAACCGCTCACCCATCGGGAGCTAGAGGTCGGATGCCCAGAGTTGCTGTACGCAATCTTGGTCTTAGCCAGATCTGTGCCTGCGGAGTTCTCGGTGTGACTGTAGCAGGGTGTGTTGAAAATGTACGTGCCTGAAGGGTACGGGTTACATGCGTTGGTGCCGTTCCATGATTGACCATAGAAGAGGAGTGTTTGCGACGTGGGAGTACTCGCTCCAAAATCGTAAGCCAGCATAGAAGTCACGTTACCGTAAGAATCGAAGGTAGTTGTGACCCGGTTGGTGGAAGACGTTCCTAATGACGTGTACACGTCTGTTTGCGTGAACGGAAGTGCTGGCACGGTGCCAGGGGCTACGCAACTCGCAAACGCTGTTCCGTTATAGCAAGTCGTCACCGTTTTCAGCACAGTGCTTGTCCCCTGATTGAAAACTGCCTGTGTCTGGTACTCTCCGGCAAAGCTGTAGACCGTCTGATTGCTTCCCGGATCGGTTACAGTGACCGTGAAGTTTCCCGGCGTGCTGCTGTTG
>Ga0210387_10002564_pt1 | contig 13906 bp, 12 predicted proteins | sample IncBWC7OmetaG_FD_160108 | JGI IMG/M metagenome (GOLD analysis project Ga0210387, IMG submission 160108) | Forest soil microbial communities from Barre Woods Harvard Forest LTER site, Petersham, Massachusetts, United States - Inc-BW-C-7-O ...
CCAAAGTCGAAGCAGCGCGAGTGAAGCGTGCGGGTGCTCCATGACCGGGTCGTCGGGCGTGGCAGCGCCTCCAACATAGGCCACGGTGGGCGGCTCGTGTCGCCTAGTAACCAAGCGTGCCCTCCCTCCGCCAAAGCAGCTAGACGCGCGTACCGGCAGCCGTAAACACGGTGATGGCGGCCATGAAGTGTTTGCAGGCGCTGTCTCGGCCAGCGGCGACCCGCCAGCGCAACGCTTCGATCGCCGAGAATGTGCCGGCGGTGACCGCGGCTTGCATGATCTCCGACAGCCCCAGCATGCGATCCGCAATCAGCAGTTCCGTCTCGACTTGCGTGTGGGCTAGGACCTCGACGTCGTGCAGGCCCGCGTCGGCGAGTAGACGGCGCAGGCGCCGACCCGGAATGCCGACGCTGCGCTGACGCTGATAGTCGAGGAGCCGCGCGGTCAGCTCGGGCTCGCTCGTGTCCAGCAGCACCGTGTCGAGGTCGGGTTCGCTGACGACGACACGTCCTCCCGTTCTGACGACGCGCGAGAACTCGGCGAGCGCTGCGCCGGGATTGGGCAGACGCTGCAGGACCCGGTCGGCGCGCAGCGCGTCGAAGGACGCATCCGGCAGCCCTAGGGCATGGGGCGAGCCCTCGCGGAAATCGAGCGGCGCGTTCGGGTGGTCGACTCGCGCTCGCGCGTGCGCCAACATTTCACGATTCTGATCGACGCCCACGACGAGCCCGTACGCACCAACGCGCGCTGCCATCTCGACCGCGTCGTCACCGACGCCGCACCCGACGTCGACTGCTCGCGCACCGGGCCAGAGCTGGAGTAGATCGAACGAAGCTTCGCGGTGTTCGCGCACCGGATCCTCGTGTACCGGCGCCCCTCCGACATAGGCTACGTTCGCTGGTTCGTAGTGCATCGGGCCCAGACGCCCGACCACGACCTTCTGGACTAGTTCAGGTGAGTTCATTCGGCTCAGCTCGCTAAGCAAAAGCTGAACCGAGCCCGAGGGATGCCGGTCGTGTGTTCGCCAAGGCCCCGTTAGTGTGGGGGATTCTGGCGTTCGCGTCGCCGCCGCGCGGGCGACCCCGTGCGTCCGAGTTGTCCAGTGCGCGTTGACAGCCCGACAACCGGAAGCTGTCAGGTCGACGCGAGCCGAACCCCGTGGTCGTCACGGGGCTCGGCTCTCTGTTAGGGCGAATTCAGTGCGTGTTGATGTTGTTGGGCACACCCGGCGGTAGCGCTTTGCTGACCGTCAGCACCACGTTGCCGATCTGGCGGTAGCCGAGCAGGTTGTTGGCTGGTGTCTGCGCTGCGTAGCCGGCGAAGGTCATGCTCAAGTGCGTCGCATCGATCTGCGTCGCAGTCGGCGCGTACAAGCGTTGACCGAACCAAGCTTGGGTGGGAACGAGTCCGGGATTAGCGGGAATCGTCACCGTGGCACCATTCGACTGATTCTTGGTCGTGATGGTGTTGATGGACGCGATGGGCGAGTTGATGTCGTTGTACACGGTCCAGTTCTTCATGTCGGTCGATTCCGCGTAGCCGATGTAGTGGAAGGCATCCGAATCGCCGTCCAGGCAGTTGCCTGCCGAGAACAGCAGGCCCCAACGGCTGCCGTCGCCATTCACGTCGAGGAGCGTGCCGCGGGGGCTGACCCAACGGGTCTTGTTGTAGTCCACGGTGGTCGGATCATTGAGCCCATTCACGATGCCGAGATCGGTGAAGTTGATGCCGTCGGTCGTCGTCGCCAGGCGCACGTTCGAGATGTCGTGATTGGTCTTGCCGCTGAACGGCGCCTTCGCGCATTGCTGGGCGAGCGGCAGCGCCGTGCTGCCGGTGTTGTCTCCGTTGAGAATCTTTTGAACGTACAGCACGGTGACCGGAGAACCCGCGGCCGCGGTCGGTGAAGTGGGGAACACAGCCAGAATGCCGTCCGGATTGAGCAGACCGCTGGTTTGCTTGACGACTACGGCGTTGGCCGTTCCCGCCGTTCCGGGTGAGTTGGTCAGTGCTGTCGCGATCGACTTGATGTCGTTGTTGCCGGGGCTCGTGTTGTTCGTGTTCCAAATGGGGAACTTGTTGCTCGACGCGCTGAGATTGATCACCTCGAGTGGCGCGAGATCGATGTTCGCCGCGCTGCGATCCAGCATATACAGGAACTGCCCCGTCTTCACGTTGCCGACGCCCGGCAACTGAATGATCGATGCGTGGCCCCAGCCGTCGTCACCGGTGGATCCGTTGGCCGATGTGTTTCCGAGATTCGTCCCTCCGATCGTCGTCGGGCAACCGGTGGCCGTGGCCGTGGCCGTGAAGCCACCGTCGATTGGGTTCGTCAGGTCGGGGAACAATTCCAGCACGGTCTGCATGAAAAACCAGGTCTTGCCGTTGTCGTCGGACTCCGCGGCCACGAGCGCTTCATCGGTGTCTTTCGGACGCCAATCGAACAGCCCAATGATCGGGCTCTGGCCACCGAAAGCGTTACCGATGACCGTGTTCGTCGTGTTGTAGACGAGTGGGAAGTAGAACGGCGCCATTGGGACCATCGGATCCGCACCGGCGCTGCCGGGCGCAGTAGTTTCGAATTTCGCGCCGGTCACGTAGGAGATGCGTTTGGGCGTCGCACCGGAGTAGTCGCAAAGGCCAAAGGCTGCGTCCGGCACGTGGCCCACGGAAGAGAATGGGTTCACGCTGCTCGTGATCGTCTGGGTATTGTTTGGATCGGCAGCCAAATTCGTGAGCGTGAAGGGCGTTGCACCGTTGAGCGAACCTTCGCCGATAGCGGTGCCTTGATTGATGCTCGCTGTGCTGGCGCTGACACCGGGGTCCACAGACAGCGTCAACGCCGCCGCTGGCGACGCACCGCCACTGCCGCCTGCTCCCGCGGTCGCACCGCCCGAGCCACCGCTCGACGCGCCCCCGCTGCCCGATGCGCCGCCCGAGCCACCCGTGCTGAGCGCCGTGCACGTCACCGTCTCGGACAGCACATCCTTACAGGCAGCGCTCGGGTCGCCATCGCCGACAGTGAGGGTGACCGTAACGATTCCCGGGCTGACGCAGGTAAACGTTGGATTGGACGCAGTGGCGCTGCTCAGCGTACCGGAGCTCACACTCCACAGATAACCGAGCGGGGAGGGTCCATTGTCCGTGTCGTGCGCTGAGGCGGTGAGGGCCAGCGTGCCCCCGACAACGACCTCGCTCGGATTCGAGCCGATCGCGTCGATCACGGGGCAGGTATTGAGCACTCCGTTGACCTCAACGCTGCCGGTGCGCGCGGATTCATGGCAGTCCAAACGCACGATGGCCTGAGTCGTGGCATGCGCGGTGACATCGAATGACGCGCTGCCCGCGCAGGTCGTGCTGCCGTCGGTCGTCGTTGCGGTGATCGTGATCGAGTAGCCCATGCCGGCTGGGATGCCGCCGATCGTCGTGCTGAGCGTGGTGCTGGAGGCCAGAGCGATCGTCCCCGAGCTGGTATAGGACTTGGGGCCGGTGATCGTGTACGCCGCACTGGTCACGTTCTCCCCCGGCGCGAGCTGAAGCGACAGCCCGATCGTCCCAGAATTCTCCACACTGTCGACAGTGTTGGGCTTGGGATCACTCGAACAGGCGAGCAAGCCGAGCTGCGCGAACAGGGCAACAGTAACTAAGCTTCGTGAGTGCAGTTTCATTTTTTGATCAAGCCTCCACGCACGCCCAAGCAAGCGGTACGCCGCTCAGTGCGCAGCTCGCGAAGCGCGTAGCGCCCCCCGTTTTCTTCGCGTGTTTGCCGGAAGCGAGAGAGCGAGTCCGACGCGAGCCTACCGAGCACGCTCCGAATTTCGGTGTCCGCGCTACGGTTTCCGGTCACTGATCGCGAGTGCGCAAATCAGCGCTCCGCTCGGCGAGGGCTCGAATCGGTGCGTCGATGAGCAAGCACAGGAGCAGCGGAGCACCGACTGGTTCTCCGGCAACGACACGACCTTCACGCGCGTCGCGACAAAAAACTACGCTCGGCGGGGCGTTGTTCCACGCTTCTCGCAGGAACAAAACCCAAGAGCCGTTCGGGCCGCATTCGTCATGCGGCAGCCGAACGCCCCGATGGGGTGTTCACCGAGAAGAGCTCAGTCGAGCGTGACGGTCGCCGTGGTGAAGTTGATGCTCCCGCTATTGCCACCGGCTTCCATCAGAATACTGGCCTCCTCCATGTTCCCCAAGGCCATGCCCATGGACGCCCACTTCGAAAAATGTTCGGAAATCGAGATCGTGCCGCACGTGCGAGCCGTCTGCCGGACGCTCCAAAACTGCACGAAGGTTGCGTTGCCGCCGGTAATCGCAGGCTGGTTGTTCTGCGTGTGCGTCAGCACGTCGTAGGTACCGCCGTCCACGGTGATCGTACCCATCTTGGTGCCAGGCACAGGCCGCGAACCGAACCAGTCCTCGACGATGTAGTACTCATGGAGCGGGTTTTCCGACCAGCCGTAGATGCCGATGTACGAGAAGCCGCCGCCGCCGCCGGACTTCGTCTCGGAAAAGGTCGCCGTCAGGGTTCCCAAGGCAGTGGGCGTCTTGGTCGAGTTCCAAGTCAGGCCCACGCGCGCCAGGAAATCCCCAACGCTGGTCCAATTCGAGCTGAACTTCGCCTGCTGGCCAAAGACGGTCATGGATCCGGAACCAGTTCCATTCGACCAATATTGATAGGTGTAGCCGTTACCTGCGTTGCCCGTGCTGTTCGAGGTGTGCACCGTGCCACCGGTCCCGGGGCTACCGGGGTTGCAAGCGGCCGTGGTGCCGCCGCCCGCGCCAGCAGTACCGCTCGACGCACCGCCGCTGGCGGCGCCTCCCGCCGAAGCCCCGCCGCTTGCAGCGCCGCCATGACCCGCAGCGCCGCCGCTTGCGGCACCGCCACTTGAAAAGCCACCGCTCGACGCACCGCCGCGACCTGCGCCGCCACTCGAAGCGCCGCCGCTGGCGCCTCCGCCGCCGCTCGAAGCGCCACCGCGACCTGCGCCGCCACTCGAAGCACCTCCGCTAGCGGCACCTCCCGCGCCAGCACCTTCGTTCACGGCACCGCCGCCGCTCGCGTTGCCGCCGTTCGCGTTGCCGCCATTCGCGTTGCCGCCGCTCGCAGTGCCACCCGCGCTACTCGAACTACTCCCTCCTGGAGCGTTGGCTCCGCCCGCAGAAGCACCAGTCTCACCCGTGTCGCCCGCGCCTCCAATGAGAGGGGCGTCACCGGACCCCGCGCTACAGCTCATTAGGCCAAACGCGATACCCACACCAAATGTTTGCAGTAGCTTCGTACGCACGGGTTACCTCCGACTAGGGACTCGGTTAGCAATTCCCGAGAGTCGGTCGGTTGATCACGAACGCCCAAATATCGAGGCACCCGCGGCGCCGTAGGCCGGTACAGGCGACACGTCCGGCACGAGCCCGAAGCGGGAGCCCCGCGCTCCGCAAAAGGAAGATTTCTTCTCTGTTCGCTGTCACACGAGCGGCGTGCCGCGAGACGTAGCAGTCGATGGACGTCTCGAAAGCTCAAACGCATCGCCGAGCGCGGGCTGATTTCGACTGCCGCCTGAATTCCACTGCCTTACCTCGGGACACACAGCAACAAACCAAATCCTTTGGCCACGTCGCGCGTCGAAAGGGGATGCGGCGGATTTTAGGGCACTGGGCGGGGCGCGGGTTTCTGGTTCTGATGCTTCTGGGGTCGGCGTTCATCACGGCGATGAGCCTGCCGTACTTCGACTTCGAGACGTTGCCGCCGTTCGTGATCGAGAAGCTACCACTCCGATTCGAGGCTTTGTGGCTGGGGTCATTGAGGGTTCATGTGGCCGCAGCGGCACTCGCGTTCCCGCTGTGCTTGGCGCTCATGACGCGCACGCTGCAACGGCGAACGGTTTGGCATCGTTGGTTGGGGCGCGTCACTGGGGTGCTCGTGCTGTTCGCGCTCGTGCCTTCGGGAGTCGTGCTCGCATTCGACGCGAAGGGCGGCCGGGTCGTGACAGCCGGGTTCTTGCTGTCAGCCGCGATCATTGCGGGCGCGATGATCAGCGGTGTACGGGCAGCGCGACGACGCGATTTGGTCTCGCACGGGCGTGCGATGCGACACGTCATCGGGCAGATGAGTGTTGCCGTCATCTCGCGCGCGCTGATCGTGGCTCTCGATGCCGCGGGCGTCGACCCAAATGTCGCTTATGTCGCGGCTTTATGGGGCCCAGTCCTAGCAAGCGCGGCCGTCGTCGAAATGATTTCTCGGCGAGCGCTGGTTTCTCGTCCAAGCACTGTTCAACTCGTTGAAAGGATCCGTCGTGAACTATCTCCGCTCACTTTCCTGGTGCGTGTTCGTGCTTTCGTTCGTCCCCTCACTCGCGTCGGCAGATGAGCCATCGCTCGTCGAGTGGACTCAGCAGCGGGTCGACGCGGCGCTCTTGAAGCCGCTCGCCCAGCGCGAAGGGAGCCGCTTCTCGCGCGCTCGGCCGCCACCGCGCGAACATCGTGTCCGAGTCACTCAGGCAGCGCTCATCCGCGACAAACAAGGCCGCGACTTCGTGCCTTTTGCGGTGGATGTTCGCTTCGGTGGCGAGTGGCAACAGAACGACATCGTCGGTTGCGCCTACCGAGCCAGTGGATCCCTCTTCATCAAGCGCGGCGACGCCTATTTTCCCGCGGCGCTCCTGTTAGGCAAAGACGTCGAGCCCGTCGCTGGCGTGTGCCAAGCTGCACCCGCGCGGTCGTAGCGCCGGCGCGGACGCGTTGCTCACGACGTGGGCCGGCGCCGGCTGCGACGGCGAAGCATTTGCGGCGCTCCTCGTGCGTGCTACGTCGGGACGCGCGGAGGCACTTCACATGACGAACGAGAATCAGCCGCCTGATGAAGAGAGCGCGGTGCTAGAGACGCCGCAGCAGGAGCCCCCTTCTGGCTCGCGCTTTGGCATGAGCTTGCTCGGTCGAGCCAAGACGGCGAAGGAGCAAGCACAGTCTTCAGTCACCGGTCTCGCGAGCCGTGCAACTGGAGCCGCCGCCACCACGGCCGACGACCTAAAAGGGCATGTCACCGCCAAAGCGAATGAGCTGAAGGACGCGAGCTTGGCCAAGCTCGCCGAGATGCTCGACGACTTCAACGCATCACTCCCGGTCATTCGCGAGGCCGGCTACACCCTCAGCGGCGTCGACATAGGGATCGGGCTACCGCCAAAAGTGACGGCAAGTTTCTTGGTTTCGTCGGAGGTCTCGCCGGAGACCTTCGAACGCCTGATGGCCGAGCACGCTCAGCGCAAATTCACGCTGCTGCTCTTGAAATCGCTACATCACGCCTGGCAGCTTCACACCAAGATCAAAATCGTGGGTCTCAAGCCGCGAGGCCTGTCCGTCGACCTCGGTTTGATTCCGGTCGTGAGTGTGAAGTTTTCCTGAGCATCATTGATTGCAGCCAACGCGCTGATTGCCGAACGCCAAGTCATCCAGGTAGATGTTCGTGAGCTGATCGATGTCGTGATACATCGTGAGCCCGACTTCGATACCGACGAAGTCGGTGGCCTTCGGGGTGACGGGGCGCGGTTGTCCAGGAGTGGTGTGCGTCAGGTCGTATTCGAAGCCGGGTTGGAACGTGACTTCGACGCCGTCCTGCCAGATCCGCGGATCGGCGGCTTGGGGCTCGTTGCCGTTCTGCGCGTCGAACAGCCATTCCACACACGTCCAGTCATTGACGACGATCGTCGTGTTCGAGCGCAGCACCCACTCCGGCAAACCGCTCGGCGGCAGTGGGCTGTGCCAGATGCCGTCGTAATTCTGTAGCTCGTAGCCGACCTCGTACCAGTCCACGTCCGTGCTGTTCGGAACTGAATAGCGCGTCTTGATCAGCGCGCCGTGCTGCGTTGGCGTCGCGGTGTTGAACACATAGGCGCGGCCCCAAAGAACGGGGCCGAAGCTCACCGGCAAATTCGCGATGAACGCGTGCTGCGGCTGATTGCCGCTGAAGTCCTTCATGTGCAACGAGCAATTGCCCGCGTGTGGCTTGTCGTGGTCGACCAGAATGGATCCGGCGCCTTGATTGCCCTCCCCGGGGTCGGTCGGATAATTGGGGACGGTCCACCCCGCAGGTGTCGCGCACTCTTCGAAGTCGTAGCAAACCGTTGCGCCCTTACAGCCCGTGCCAGTCGAGCCCGCAGCGCCGCCCTGGCCGGTACCCGCGGTTCCGGCACTCGCGCCGCCGCCCGCACTGATTCCGCCGCCACCCGCGGCGCCGCTCGTCGTGACCCCGCCACCCCCACTAGCTCCCGCCGCGACGCTCGACCCGCCGCCTGCGGCGCTGCCTGCGGAAGATGCGCCGCTCATCCCCGCGCTTGCCGAGCTTTGCGCGGCGCTCGGCGCGTTCGAGCACCCACACGCGGTCAAGGCGAGCGCTAGGTTTGCCGCGGAGCGCAGAACGTTCAGGGGGGCCATGACGCCTGAGTGTCCCGAGCGGCCCCGTCTCGTGCGAAATTGCCAATCTTTTTGCCGGCACAAGCGCCGGACACCAAATTCGCGTGGCACCGCGTCGAACTCGAAGTCGGAATGGTTTTGGAGCTTGGCCACGTGAGTAACGGTCTTGCCGTCACTCGCGACCTCGTGCTGGAGGTCACCGAGCCATGGGCAATGCGCCGAGGTCGAGCGTTTCCGCGGGGAGCACACTCAGCGTTTCATCGGCGGCCTCGAGCAACAGCTCGAGCGTCGGCAACCGTTGCAGACGCCGTTGCACCGTGGCGCCGTCGGGCACGCCGCGACACAGGTAGCCGAGCTGTTCCTTCAGCGGGCCGAGCGCGGAGTGCGACGGTTCCTCGGCATGCGTGGCGAATGCGTGCGCAAGCCGACGCAGGTGCTGCGCCAGATCAGCACCGCTCGGGCGAAAGGGCTCGCGGCCAGCGAGCAACTCGGCGAGCTGGCGGAAGATCCACGGATTGCGCAAGGCGGGGCGGCCCAGCATGACGGCGTCGCACCGAGTTTCCTCGAACATTTGCAGCGCCGACTGCGCGTACCAAATGTCGCCATTGCCAACGACGGGAATGCTGAGCTCACGGCGAATCAGCGTCACGATGCGCCAGTCCGCCGTACCGCGATAGTGATCGACGCGGCGGCGTGGGTGAATCGTCAAGTAGTCGAGCCCACTGTCCTGAACCAAGCGCGCGTTGCGGAGCGCGTCATTCGTGGTGTCGAAGCCCGCGCGGAGTTTGGCGGAGAGTAAGCCGGGCACGCTCCGCCGCATCGTCTGGAGCAAGCACGAGAGCAGCTCCGGTTGTTTGAGCAGGGCGGCGCCCACGCCCTTGCGCACGGCGCTGTTCGTCGGACAGCCGAGGTTCAAGTCGACCACGTCCGCGCCCGCGTGAGCCACGACCGCGCCAGCCTCGGCCATCAACTCGGGATCGTTACCCATGACCTGCACGCTGAGCGGCACGCTGGGCAGTTTTTCGACCTGTCGTTTCAGGTAGCTGCGCGAGATCCGCCCACCCGAGATGCGCACGAACTCGGTACAAACCAAACCCACTGGCCCGTAGCTCGCGAGCACTTGTCGCACGGCCGCGTTGGTGACGCCTTCCATCGGCGCGAGCACACATGCAGGGCTGAAGGGGAAGCGCGTCACGGGTTCGTGTATGTATCACGGAGCATCTGGCGCGGTCCGCCCAACCTCGACTACTGCGGACAGCCGAGCTTCGACGCGCCGATGGCTACGTCGTCGATCCAGATCGCGCGGGCGTCGTCGGCTTGATACGATTCCCAGCCGAGGTCGAGGCGGTCGAAAGTGGGCGCGGTCCAAGGGAACGTCATCGCTTGATTGACGCAGCCTTGGCCGGTGCCGTTCATCGCCAGGTCGGGAACCTCGACGCCGTCGAGCCAAAATTGCATGCTGTTGGCAGCGCCGTCGAACTTCCATTCTGCGCACGACCAGGTTGCCACGGGCACGGGCTTCATGTCGGAGTGCAGCCAGCAATCACTGCTTGGGCCTACTGCCGGAGTGTCGTAACTGTCCGGGGTGTCGTAGCTGGCCAGCATTTGGCTGCCCACGAAGACACCGGTTTGCGTGATCGGGATTTGGCCGCCGTACCGGTAAATCGCGTGATATTGCTGCCCAGGCACGAGGCCTTGGCCGTCGATGAACGTCCAATGCACGGTCTCCTGTGGCGCCGAGTCGAGCCAGAACAACATTCGGCCGTAGATGACATTGCCCGCCGTCGGCAAAAATTGCGCATTTTGCAGGACGAGCATGACCGAGCGGTAGCCGGTCGCTGCGGCGGCAGTGATCTTGACGGCATTCGGGGCGCTGTGCACGTGCGTCGTGTCGACAGCCACGGAGCCACCGTTCTGACTCGACGACCAAGCACCCGCCGGCGCATTGCCAGCAGTGTACGTATCGAAGTCGTCACAGAACAGCGCGCTCCCGCACGGCTCGGTAGCGCCACTTTGCGCGACGGACGGGTTCGACGAAGAGCACGCGCACAGGCCGCTCGAGGCCACCAAGACGAAAACGAAGTACGGGGACGCGTTCCAGCGCGCGTTTCTGCACATCGACTGATGAAATCACGCGCCTTGCACGTCAGCAACCCGCATCGACCGCGCGCCGGCGTACGCCCCAGGTGTGCAAACGGTACCAGGTTTTTGTCTATCGGGAGTGCGCGTGCTGCAGCGCTTCAGCGCGGCCGCGACGCCGAAGGCTGAGTGCTCTCCGTCGCGCTCGGTGACCATCAATTCAGTTCGGGACCGTGGCAGGCACGAGCCGAATACCGCTGACTCCGAGACGGCGCTCGACGCTCGCGGCCACGGCTTGCATGGTGGCCTGCTCACTGAAGCCAGGCCGCAACTGTTGACCGTCTATGTCGATCAATGGAATGCCTTTGCCGCCGGAGCGGCGCTTGAGCTCGGCGCTCGCTTGCGGATCGGCGTCCACGTCGCGATCCTCGAACTTGAGGCCGTTCGCGTGGAAGAACTGGCGGGCACGCGCGCACACTGGACACCAACTCGTGGAGAACATCAGCACGGGCGTGGCGTGATAAGCAGCTTGTACCTCCGCGCTCGTCGGTTGGCGCGGAGGCGTCACGGGCTGTGCGGATGCGACGGCCACCGCCTCGGCTGAAGCCGCAGCAGGCGGCGGCAAGCTTGGCGCGGCGCTCGGCGCGGCATTGAGTGTGGCGACCTCGCTGGGCGGCGTTTCGGAGGCTGCTTGGGTCGCGACCGGAGCTGCGGCAATGGGCGGCTCTGCAGCCAAGCTCGTGACGGCTTGAGCGGCGATGGGTTCACGCAGCAAACGCGCGGCGAGCAGCGCGCCCGAGATCCCGAACAGTGATACACAAGCGCCCAGCGCAAGCCGCCGAGCGCGACGCGTCGCGAGATCGCGCGCCTCTCGCAAGCACACGACGCACTCGCCATCCGGCCCTGCCGCCAACCCATGTCGGTTGCACCGCATGCGCGGAAGCCTGCCACGACGGACGGGGCGGAGCTATCCCTCGCGTCAGGTGGCTTTTTTGAACACGCGTACGTAGTCGACGTAAAAGCGTTGCGGTGGCATGTCCGCCGGTGGCGCAACATTGTTGTCGAACACACCGCCGACAGCGAGGTTCAACAAGAAGTAAAATGGCGCGTCGAACGGCCACGGTTGCGTGGTCGTCGTCGGCCGCGGCACGGTTTGAAACAGCGCACTGTCGACGTACCAACGAATCTGTTGGTCGTCCCATTCGACCGCAAATACGTGCCAATCATCGTGAAAATTTCCGGTAGCGAGCGTGTACGGTTCGACCGACACGATGTCGCCAGCGCCACCCGGGGTCGAGCTGCGGTGAAGCGCGCCCGACATCCAATTCGGAAGTCGCCCCTTGCCTTCCATGATGTCGATTTCGCCCTGTTCGGGCCAGCCCAGGTTGGCGGTGCCCAGCATCCAAAAGGCGGGCCACATGCCGGCGACGTTCGGGAGCTTGGCTCGCGCCTCCATGCGACCATATTGAAATTGCGCCACGCTGTGCTGCTGCGTGTTGAGCCGGGCCGAGGTGTAGTTGAAGCCGTTCAGCGCTTCTTGCCGCGCTTCGATGACGAGCGCGTCGTCCTCGATGAACGCGTTGGCGCCGGGCTCTGCGTTCTTGCGATTCGTGTAGTACTCGAGCTCTTTGTTGCCCTTGGTGCCCGGCGTATCGACGATCGTCCAGATACTTTCGTCGATGTCGGGACCGTGAAACTCGTCGGACCAAACGAATGTCCAACCGGGCTCGACAGGAGCCGCGTCCGTGTCGATCGCCGCGTCGACGCTGTCGCCGTCGGTGACGCTGGCGTCTGTCGGCTCCGTGCTCCCAGCGCCCATACCCGATACACCAGCGCTGCCCGAAGCGACGTTGCCGCCTGCTCCACTCGCCAGCGCCGGATTGCCACTCGCGCCGCCGCTGTTGGTTGCGGACGAATCGTCCGCAGAGGCCGTCGATTGACAGCCCAGCGCGCCGAGCATGACGAGCGGTAGCAATAGTCGGATGGCGGCGAACTGCATGCGATTCTCCGCCGCCGCTATGTCCCGCGTTTCTGGCGCTGATCACAGATAAACCCAAACTAATCCGGGACATGTGCGCAGAAGTGCGCCTGGGCGAGATTCATCGAAATTTGAAGAGCACGTGCGCCGCGGGAGTGACGCGTATCACCTCAACTCCGGCGCCGAATACGCCCTTGTGACGAGCTCTTCGTTGCCGTTTTATTCCCGATTTCGCACCGAAAATAACGAACAAATCGGTCTCAGTCGCAATCGAGAGCGTGGCACCGAACTTGCTGAATCCAAGCACGAAGGCTCGCTGACTCGAGCTTTCGCCAAAGGAGAAGTCAGCATGTTCCAGTCATTGCAAAACCATCAGCGGCTCGCGAAGTGGCTTTCTGCCAGTGTCGTCGCTGCCGCGTGCCTGATTGCATCACCCGAGGGTGTACGCATTGCCTCCGCGGCGCCGGTGGTCGACGTGCGAATCGCCCCACCTGCCACGCGCGTGGAGGTGATTCCTGCCCGCCCGTCGCCGCATCACTTTTGGGTGCACGGCTATTGGGGTTGGAGCGGGCGTGCTCACGTTTGGGTCCCCGGTCGTTACGAAGTCGAACGGCGAGGTTACGCGTACCGCGAGCCTCGTTGGGAAGGCGGCCGCGGGCACTGGCGCTTTCACGACGGCGGTTGGTACCGTCGCTGAGCCACCGCTGCGTCGCGGCAACAGGGCGTGACCTGTTGTAAGCCAGGCTCGCGCGCGCGGCGTCGCCGTTGACCGCGGCAGCCGCGCGTCGCGCAAATCCGTCGGCATTTCTGCCCACAACAGGCTTGAGCATTTACCACTGAACATAAATCCAGTATCGCGTTGAGGTGAGCGTCAGACAGCTTCCCAGCGAAACCCTCCAGGATCTGCTCGGCATCGCGCGCGCATTGCGAGTCATCCGCGAGAATCACGGCGCGCAGCGCGCCGAGCTCGCGCGCATCGCTGAAGTGACGGACTGGCTCGTCGCAGCGCTCGCGCTTTCGCAGAGCGGGCCACGGACGCTGCCACACCGCGCGGCGTGGGCAAACGCCGAGCGCGCGACGGCAGCGCTGATTGAGCTGCTCACCCTGCACGATGAAGTCACGAAGCGCCTCGTCGGCGCCTGGGCCGAGCGATTGCGAGCGCGCGCAACGTCAACGTAACGAAGCACCAGCCAGGACCGTCACCCTTCAGAGTTGTGACGGCGCGCTGCAACGTGACGCGTCACTGCATGCTCCGTCAACCCAAACGTGGGGGGCGCTTGGCGAGCTGCGGGGCGCGCTGTCGGCGGCGCCGCAGCTTGGCGGGCCCCCGACCTCCGCTGCGCACCCAATGAACCACGAAATTTGCGTGGCGCGGGTCACAACCGCTGCGCAGTTCAACGAAATGATTCACTAAATTCGGGTTCCAGTGTTGGCATATCGATTGCTGGA
>Ga0210387_10002567_pt1 | contig 13901 bp, 15 predicted proteins | sample IncBWC7OmetaG_FD_160108 | JGI IMG/M metagenome (GOLD analysis project Ga0210387, IMG submission 160108) | Forest soil microbial communities from Barre Woods Harvard Forest LTER site, Petersham, Massachusetts, United States - Inc-BW-C-7-O ...
TGATAGAAGGCGTTGTTCGCGCTGGTCGTCGCGGGCCCGACGATGAAATAGTTGTTGATCACGTCGTGTGAAAACATGCCCGCAGAGTTGCCTGCGGTGTAGCCGGCTTGAAAGTCGTACACGACGTTGTCTACGTACTGTGTGTTGGCTTTGGCGAGCGGGCAGCGGTTGTGCGCGTTTGCAAATAGATTGCGGTACCAGGTGTAGGGGCCCGTTTCGGTGTGCGCCGCAAACTGTTGACCGATTGGGTCAGCGCTGATCGAGTATTGGACGGTCACGTTGGACGCGCCCACGGCGTCGATGTTGTTCCACTGCGCAAATTCGATCGACACGTGGTCGAAGATCATCGTGTCCGTGTTCAGCAGGTTGATCCCGCTCTTGGTCGAATCCGGATCCAGATCTCCCTGTCGAAAGCGGACGTAACGCGCAATCACGTTTTTTGCGCCCGAAAACGACACTTCTCCACCCATGATGCCGATGCCGTCGCCGGGCGCGGTTTGGCCCGCGATCGTCAAATTGCTCTTGGCTGAAATGGGCGTCTTCAACGTGATGTAGCCGCCCACGTCGAACACGATGATGCGTGGCCCCGCGCTGACTGCGTCGCGGAAGGAGCCCGTGCCCGAGTCGTCGAGCGTGGTCACGTGATACACGGTGCCCCCGCGTCCGCCGGTTGCCATGCGCGCGACACCGACAGCTCCGGGGAAGGCCAACGCCGGACCGCTCGGCGCACCCGCGCCGCCCGTCGCGCCCGCGCTGCCGGCAGCGCCGCCGTGTGCCGCACCCGCCGTGCCTCCGCTCGTTCCGCCGCCGTTGCTCGTGCCACCACTGCTGGGACTCCCGCCGTTCGCTTCGCCGCTGCTGCCCGTCACTCCGCCCGTGCCAATCACGGAGCCGCCTCCGCTGGCGACCGGGCTTCCACCATTCGAGCTCAGGCCGCCCGCGTCGCTCCCCGTTTGAGCTCCGCTCGAATTGCCTGCGCTTCCGATCTGCCCGGCGTTGGAGTTGCCGCTGTCAGAGGCGCTGCTCGAACCGCACGCGGTCGCCAGACAAGCCAGGGTCAGCAGTACCGCACCGGGTACCGAGCGAGCGTCGTCGAGCGCGGAAAATCGAGTCAAAATCGGTCCTTTTCTGGGAAGAGCTGAGGGCTCATCCGAACAAGGGCCAAGTTGCTTCTGACCTTGTCGGGGATTCAGAATTCGGCAAACGCCCTCGCGGGCGAGCCAACCCTGGGAAAATTGGGATTTGCCGTGGATCTCGAAGCCGGAAGGAACCCGTGCACGCGGGCTCGTGCCGAGACCTATGCCGACTACTCCGGGTCTGCCGCGCCGTCCGCGTCGAAGGGCGCCGGCATGACACGCAGCGACTTGTAGCGAGCGATCTGCACTTGGCCCGCAGGAGCGCCGCGCGCCTTCTTCACGTCCGCTGCCCGGCACACGTGCACCTCGACGCGCGACGCATTGCGAGCCTTAGAATACCAAGCCGCGAGCGCCGCGGCGCGCTCGGTCACGTCACTCGGTACCGTGCCGCGCTCCGGATTGCGAATCACGACGTGACTGCCCGGAGTGCCTCCTGCCACGTGCAGCCACAAGTCATGCGGTTCGGCGACCCGGAACGTCAGGTAGTCATTGTCCGTCGCGGCCTTGCCGACGAGGATCTCGAAGCCCGCGTGCGTGAAGCTCCGATACGGGCGCCCTTTGCTGCTCACTCGCTCGCGCGCTTTCGCCGCGCACACGCCGAGCCGCTCGGCTCCCAACCGCCACCGTGTTGTCGCGTGCGGTGTTCCGCCTTCAGCTCACTGCGCGCGTCCGCCGCGAGCAGCTCACAGGGATCGAACCAATGCGGCGTCGTGGCGCGCTCGCGGAGGGCTGGGAGCTGGCCAGAGAACTCGGTCGCGTTCGGACAACGGAAATGCCACAGCGCGTTACGGTCCGGCCGCTCGTCGAAGCAGAGCACCTCTTTCACTCCGCCGTTGCAGTTGGTCGCCACCACCAGCACTTGACCGGGAAGCGTCTCGGCACGCGGTACTCGCATCAAGACATCGTGGTGGAATTCACCTTGCTGCCAGTGATCCAAGAGCTCATACGGCCCAACGTTGGCTCGCAACTCCTCCAACAGACTACCAAGGACCAGCATGTCGGCGAGCTGCTGCACGAGGCTCATGTCGTACAGAAATGTGTCACACGCGCTGCGCGTGCGCAATCATCGGCCATTTAGCGGTGACGCGGGCTTGTCGAATACGGCTCGAAGTGTGATCCGCTTTGCGAGATCCGATGGTCTCCACCCGGACATCGTGGAAGTGTGAAATGCAATATGAAGAACCATGGTTCTGGCTCGCGTCGGGGCACGGGCTTGGCACGCGTTCTGTCTGCCAAGCAGGTCGGTTGGAGCGCGCTCTTGGCGTTTGGAGTTTGCTGGGCAGCGCTTTTGACGCAAGGTTGTGGGTCTTCCAGCACGAATTCCGGCTCGCCCACTAGCGGAGGCGCAAGCGCCGCGGGCACTAGCGCGGGCGGCGCCGTTTCGAGCGCAGGCGCCGGCGGCTCCACGAGCTCGAGCGGAGCGAGCGGCGCGGCGCAAGGTGGCAGCGGCGGCGAGGCAGCAACTGCCGGCAGCGGCGGCATGAGCGTGCAGTCGGGCACACGCATCGACACGATCTTGAACGCGGGCTGGACGTTTCAGAAGTCGGACGTGACCGGCGCTGAAGTCGTCGGTTTCGACGACAGCACTTGGACGAAGCTCGATTTGCCCCACACCTGGAACGCATTGGACGGTCAAGACGGGCCGTCCACGCCGTACTACCGCGGCATCGGCTGGTATCGACATCACTACACGGTACCGAGCTCGCTGATGGGCCAGCGCCTGTACTTGCAGTTCGACGGCTCGAACATCATCAGCGACGTGTACGTGAACGGAAAGCTTGCCGGATCGCACTCGGGCGGCTTTGCTGCGTTCCGCTTCGACGTGACCGATCTCGTGACGCTCGGCGCCGACAACGTGATCGCGGTCAGGGTCAACAACGCCGCCGGCGTCGACGCGAACAGCGTCGTCATCCCGACTAGCCCGACCGCCAATGTGCCGCCGCTGAACGCAGATTTCACGTTCTTTGGTGGGCTGTATCGCAGCGTGCACTTTTTGAGCACGCCACCCCTCGCGATAAGCCCCATGGATTTCGCGTCGGCCGGTGTGTACGTGAAGCAAACGAATGTCAGCGCCGCCTCTGCGGATCTGACAATCACCGTCAAGCTTTCGAACGCGGGCGCCGCCGGGGCAATGGCCAATCTCAAGGCGACGGTTCTAGACGCGAACAACGCGGAAGTGTTGTCGCTGATGATCAATCAGACGGTGCCAGCCAACGGGGCCGCAGACGCGGTCGGCACAGGCACGTTGCCGAACCCGCATTTGTGGAACGGCATCCCGGACCCGTACCTGTACTCCGTGCGCGTGGATTTGCTGGCTGGCAGCGCCGTTTCGGATTCCGTTACGGTCCCGCTCGGTCTGCGTTCGTTCAGTTTGGATCCGAACGCGGGCTTCACGCTCAATGGCAAGTACCTCGACTTGCACGGCATCGATAAGCATCAAGACCACAAGGACAAGGGCTGGGCGATCGCCGACAGCGACACGGACGCGGACTTTGCCATCATCAAAGAGCTCGGTGCGACCGTGATTCGGCTCGCACACTACGAGCACGCGCAACACACTTATGACGTGACCGACGCCAGCGGAATCGTCGTCTGGGCCGAGACCCCGGTCGTGGATATGATCAACGATACCCCGGAATTTTCGGCAAATGCGGAGCAACAACTCACCGAATTGATTCGCCAGAACTACAATCACCCGTCGATCGTGTTTTGGAGCGTGGGCAATGAAACACTGCTCAAACCTGGCCCGAGCCCCGACACCTTGATCAGTCATTTGGCGGACGTGGTCGCCACGGAAGATTCAACGCGCATCGCAGCCTATGCTGCCAACGCGGGTGACACTTACAACCCAGTGAACTGGCACGGCACCGCCCACGGCTTCAATGAATACCAAGGCTGGTACGGCGGCAAAGTCGCAGATTTTGCGACTTGGGCAGACCAGACACACACGGCACGCCCAACCGGCTGCATCGGCCTGACCGAATACGGCGCGGGCGCGAGCATCACGCAGCACGCCGCGAACCCGGCGGCGCAGGACCTCGGCGCCGACCACACGAGCTCCGCACACACGGAGGAGTACCAGGCCTACTACCACGAGGGTTATTGGTCTGCGCTCTCCACGCGGCCCTTCATTTGGGGCAAATTCGTGTGGAATGGGTTCGACTTCGCGAGTGACACGCGGAACGAGGGCACGACGCCCGGCTTGAACGACAAGGGGCTCGTCACCTTCGACCGACAGACGAAGAAGGACGCGTTCTACTGGTACAAGGCCAATTGGTCGACGGATCCGTTCGTGTACATCACGAGCCGACGTTTCACGACGCTGCCCAAGAGCAGCACGAGCATTCGCGTCTACTCCAACGCCGCGATGGTCGACGTGACGCTCAACGGCACTTCCCTGGGACCGAAGACCGCAACCAACCACATCTTCGAGTGGGACAACGTGACTTGGGCTACGGGCGCCAATGCCGTCGTTGCCAGCGCGGGCACGCAGACCGACACGGTGACTTGGACGAACTGAGGCGCCAGTGCGCGGTCAGGGCAACGGTTTGAAACGCATGGCGGACCAATCGTCGTCTAGCGCGACGAGGGATACGCCGTCGAAGCCGTGCTTTTCCATCAGGGCGTGCAAGCTGTCTCGATTGATGTCGGCTTGGTACTTCTTGGATGAGCCTTTGGGGTAGGCGATCCAGAGTAGTGAGGCCTGGTCGAGCAGTGACTTTTTCAGGACCTTGGCGTGTGCCGCTGCTTCGGTCTGCGATTTTGCAAAAGCCAGCACGAAGCCGTAGGCGCCCTTCGGCGTGCTGTGCACTGGCACTTCGAAAGCGTCGCGCGTCGATTTGAACTCGGCGGGCGCTTTCAAGAGCAGCACCGGACTTTGCCCTTTGAATTGCAGCTTCTTCAGGACGGGGTTCATCGCTTTCGCGACGTTGTCGCACGAAAACCGGAATCCGCGCAAAATACATCGGGATTGACGATGTATTTGGCGAGACGTATTCGATCCTCGTGCCCGCCGCCAACGCCGTTGCTGCTGCTGCCGCCGAGTTTGCCGAGCTCTTCCCGGCAACGTATCTGCGCTTTCACGTACGCCGAGCCAAACGCAGCGAGCTGACGGCTCAATCACGCGGCGTGCTGGCGCACCTCGAGCTGTCCGGTCCGCTCACCGTGACGGAGGCCGCGCGCCACATGAATCGCGCACAGTCCGTAATGAGCGAGCTTTTGGCGACGCTCGAGAGGAAGCAGTGGGTGATGCGCTTCCCCGACGCGCGCGATCGCCGGCGCACGCTGGTCTGGCTGACCGAAGCTGGACAAGAGCGCCTGGTCGCGGACCGCCGAGTGCTCGACACGGAGCGGTTGGTGTCTGCGCTATCTGTCATGACCGCGAGCGAGCGGAGACAATTGCTCGCTGGGATGCGCGCGTTGAATCGTTCTGTCGATTCTCTCAACAAGACAAGAAAGGAAAAATAGCCATGCACGAGCATCATTGTGAGAGCTGCGGGATGCCCATCGAGAGCGGCCCATATTGCCAATACTGCCTCGATGAACAGGGCAAATTGCAGGCGTTCGACGAACGTTTCGAGCGAATGGTGCAATGGCAACTACGCCAGAAGCCGAAGCTTGCACGCGCGCAAGCGGAGCGTGAAACGCTCGAGTACATGGCCAAGATGCCCGCGTGGCGTGACCACCCGCGAGTCGCCGCCCGTTAAATCGAGTAAGCATATAGGCAAAGGAATTTCCCGATGAGCGACGAACCCAGAGTGTCTACGGTCCTTACAGCCGGCAATGTCGCCGTGGTTACCGGCGCGGCGAGTGGCATTGGCCTCGCCGCAGCCTGCCGCTTTGCGGAGTTGGGGATGAGGGTCGTGCTGGCCGATCTCAGCGGCGCTGCTCTCGACGCGGGCTTCGAACGAGTCTCGTCGCTCAGTCCGAACGGCGCCCGCGATGTGCTCGCGGTCGCGACCGACGTCGCTCGCTATGAAGAGTTGGAGCGCCTGCGCGAGGCGGCAACGGAGAGCTTTGGCGCCGTCTCCTTGCTGATGAACAACGCCGGGGTGGGCGATAACCCTGGCCTGCCGTGGGAAAACCGCGACGCCTGGCGCAGGCTGCTCGACGTGAATTTGTGGGGCATCGTACATGGCGTCGAAGCGTTTTTGCCTGGCATGCTGGCAGCGGGTAAGTCCGGGTTGGTCATCAATACCGGCTCCAAGCAGGGCATCACGAGCCCGCCCGGCAACGCTGCGTACAACATGTCGAAGGCGGCCGTGAAGAGCTACAGTGAGTCGTTGGCTCACGCCTTGCGCGGCGCCAGCGCGGGGCGCATTTCAGCGCATCTGTTAATCCCGGGCTACACCTTCACCGGCATGACCGGCGTGGCCGAGAAACCTGCCATGGCCTGGGCGCCGGAACAGGTCGTCGGTTTCATGTTCGAGCGCATTGCCGCGGAAGACTTCTACATTCTGTGTCCGGACAACGCCGTCGATCGCGCGACCGACGAGCGACGCATTCGCTGGGCCGCCGACGACATCATCTTGAATCGTCCAGCATTGTCTCGCTGGCACCCGGACTTCGAAGCCGAGTTCGCCGAATACATGCGGCAAGCGTCGGCACCGAGCGCGCGCTAGCTCGGATCTTTGTGGCCGTAACCGCCGCTGGTCACGTTGACCAGCGCGCCCTGTTCGAACAGCGCATGCTCGAGAAAACGGTTGCTCCCGAAATCGTAAGTCCAGCGGTCCACGTCGATCAGCACGGCCTGTTCCACGAACGTCTCACACAGTCGCCGCTCGCCGGGACAGGGCACCAGCACGCGCTGACGAACGATGCGCGTCTCCACGCTATGTTGCGCGTCGTCCGGATCGCCGCACGTAGCCTGTACTTCGTACATGCTGCTGCCGGTCGAGGCGAGCCGGTCCCCGCAGCGCAACGCGCCCGCTTGCGATGAGGCTCCAACGAGCACCGTCGCGATGCAGATTAAACTCCCACTGAGCTTCCAATGCTTCATTAGGAAATCCTTTCGCCGCCAGGCCTGGGCGCGTCCCGTGAGCCGGAGCGTAGCACGGGCACCCGGACCCCCCGCGGGGGCGGGGCGCTCAAGGCTCGCGAAGTACGACGCCGTTCAGCGTGGCCGTCAGTGCGAGACGGCGTCTAGGAACGTCGCGCGGCCGCCTTTGCGTAACACACAGGCTACGCATTTCAGATACGCGCGAACTCCGAACAAACGCATGATCAGCGGGGCATGAGTGACCAGGTGTCGGGTAGTGATGACGCCGCGCATAGGATGGTTCGAGCTCTCTGGGGACCGGTTCCATCAAGCACTTCTTGGGCCATGCCCTTTTCAAGGAGTTGGGTATGCGAGTGTGCGATTCGCATTGCAGATCTGAAATGCCAGGCTGCGAATGTGAAGATTTGTTACACCCTTCGAAACACTTTAGAAAACTTCCTAGACCCCTGATTTCACGGATGATTGTCCGGATCTGCCTGCGTATCGTCCGGCGGTCCGGCAGTTTCGCTAGGCTTTGCTGAGGTGCTGGGTTTGCCGGGCACCGGCCTGGCCGAGTCCAACACGCTCGGAGCGGAACTGCTCGGGATCGGGATGGCTACCGACCCGCCGCTGGCCGCCGGTACGCCGACGAACCGACCGCTGTCCGTGACGCGATCGAATTCGTCCTCGAGCGCGCTCAGTGCCGGCGGGGCCGCATTGTCGCCGTGATAGTGGCGCACGCGTTTGGTTCTACCCCCGTGCTGGAACGAGACGTGCGCCCAGTCGTCGTCCGTGCTTTCGACGTGATCGTAGTCGTGCAGCAGCATGAAGTTGGCCCGCTCGAAGGCGCTCTCCAGATCGCTGAGCTGAGCCTCGGAGAGCTTGTACTCATGGCGACCAAGCACCTTCACCCAGCGGGTACCGACGTACACGACGCTGCCGTCCGTATTCACCGTCAAGCGATACACCGGACATTCGCCGTAGCAGCCGGTGCGCTCGAGCGTCGCCAGCGGCGTCGCGCCCGGGATCGAGTCAGGGGGGTGCGGTTGATCGATCGCTATCGAGTCGCCCGCTGCGGCCTTCTTTTTGCTGCAGCCGGCCACGCTCGACATTGCCAGGCAAAGCACCCCGAGCCTCGACCAGTGTCGGAAGTTTCGATGGGCTTTGGGCATGGCTTCCGTGCGAGTTGCTAGAGGAGCTGGTAAACGAGGCTGACCGAGGTGATCGCGTCGGTCTTTTCGATGCCGGGCAGGGGGTTGTGATCGTAGCGCACCGTCACGGTCGTCGCGATCGAAAACCCTTTGCCCACCGACGAGGCTACCGAACCATCCCAATTGATTCGATAGTTCGTGGAGTTGTCCAGACCTTGCAGGTATTCGAGGCCCGTCGCAATCGCGACAGCCTTGTTCACGTTGTTGGTGTAGCCGACGAACAGGCGAGTACTGTGCCGCGTCTCGTGCTTGGCCAAGTCGGTACCGGTCAGCTCAGCCGCTGCGATTTCGTCGTCAGTTCGAATGTCGTACTGAAAGTCGTAGCCGACTTCAGACCAAAGCTGCTCCTTGCCTTCGTCCACGAAATAGTACTCGATGCCTGGGTCCAAGTTCAGGCGCAGATCCAAGCCCTGGAACCTGTCGTGCCGCACGGACGCGGCGCCGAATACCGCGAACGAGCCGGCGATGAAGCGGTCGTAGCGGACCTTGCCTTGGAAGTTCTCGACCGTGGTCTCGAGCGCCGTGCTGCCCATTGGCGCGGAGCGCGCGAAGTTTGCGGCGACCGCCGCGCCCACTTGATTCGCGTCTCGCCGCACTCGAAATTTGCCGGCGCTCGTCGCGGCGATCGAGCGTGAGTTGCCGGCCGACGCCAGACCACCCGCCGAGAGCGCAAGCTCGGTCGCGTCTTTGGCGTCCGCCGGAGGCTTTTCGGCTTTTTCGAAGCCGCTCGTTGCCACGTCAGTGCTGCCGCTCGAGGCCGGATCTTGCTTGACCAAGCTGTCGGGCAAGGGCGCCGCCGCGTCGTCCGCTCGGCTCGGCCGGCTCACCAAGAAGACCGCACACAAGGCGGAAAGGGCATAATACTGCCAAGTCATTTTCATCGAGTTCTCCCTCTCAACCCAGTTCAGAGTGGCTTTACGCGCGCTGCGCAGCGGATCTCGCTCAGCATGCCTCGTGCGGAAAGTCCCAATGGTTTTGACCACTCTTTCCAAGACTCGACCGCATGTGCGGCGACGCTCAGCGCCCGGCGGGATAAACCTGCAGCCGACTTCAGTCAACTGAGCAAACCCGCCCGCGCGGGGCCAGGCCGCGCCGGGGCAAGCGTGAGGCGGCACATTTCTTCGCCGTGTTCTGGTGAGCGGTGTAGACCAGCGCAGTGCGGGTTGGTCGATCTTGTTTTTTCGAGCTCAAGGCGCTGTGGCTCGGCGCGTTGCTGGTCGCTTGTCACGAGCCGGGCGCGGCCAGCTCCGTCGCTCCGTCGTCGAGCGCGCGGCAGAGCCCGCGGCAGAGCCCGCTGCCTATTGCGGCGAGCGCCACCGACGCTAGCTCCCGGGAGCATTCCGGCTCGCCGTCCGAGACCGGGCCTGGAACGAGTGCGGCGAACGTAGCTCCCTCGAGCAGCGCAAACGCGCCAGCGCCAACCGCATCGGCGGCAGCGAGCGCGAGCACAATCCCAACGGGTGACACTGCGGCTCCGAAAAGCGAAGGGTCGGTGGGGTTGCTGGACGCTGACGGCAAGCCGCTACCCCAGACCGAGCAACGACCCTCAACGAGCTCGACCGAGTTTCAGCAGCGCATCGCGGCGGTCGCCGCAGCCATCATCGGCGGTGATCCGGAGCCGGCCACGGCTGCGTTTTTCCCGCTCGTCGCGTACCAACAGGTAAAGGACGTCGCCAAACCGGAGCGCGACTACAAGTTTCGCCTTCTAGCGAACTTCAAGCGGGACGTGCTCGAGTATCACCACACGCTCGGCGCCGACGCGGCACGAGCGACCTTCAGCGGCGTCACCGTGTCCGAGAAGGACGCGAAGTGGATGGAGCCTGGCTCGGAAGGCAACAAGCTCGGTTACTTTCGCGTGCTGCGGTCACACTTGCACTTTTCGCTGCCCGCTGGCCGGTCGCGCGACTTCGAGCTCACGTCGCTGATCTCGTGGCGAGGCGAGTGGTACGTCGTGCACTTGCATGGCTTCAAATGAGACGCCCTTGCACGCGGAAGAATTCCGCCGCGTTCGCGCCAAAACTCGCCAGCATATGGCATTTTCGGTCGCACTCGAGCTGCCGCGCGCCGTTCTTCGTCGTTGTCTCTGACTGAGCCGATCAGCCGCTGGGCGCGCTGCGTAGTGAAGCGGGCGCTGCCCGTTGTTTCGCTCGTTGTGCCCAAAGCTGAGAGCCCGAAAGCGCGCTTGGGGGCAAAAGGCCACCCCTGTGTTCTCGCCGGCACGGGCTGCGCCGCAGTGGCTGAACGCTGCGCGCGGATTGTTGCCGAATGCGGCGGGCGGCAGGCATCTCTGCGGCGCGTAAAAACTGAAGCTGACGCGAATTTGCTCTTAGCGCTCTGGACTGAGAGGCCGTATGCTTCGAAAGTTGCGTCCGCGCGAGCACGGCTGACAAGGCCCTCGTGAGACGCCTATTGCAGTCAGACCCCGTTGGTGCCAAGAATTCTTCTGCCGCTCCGGGGGGATCGTGCAAGAGCGCGGTCAACTAACCATGGCTAGTGATCAGACCATCAACACAATTGCGAAAGCGCTCGGGGAGTCTGATGAAGGCCCCGTCGCCCAAATCAAGGCAGTCGTGGACAACCTCGGCGAGCCTGCTTGTCTCACGCTGCTCGCTGAGACCGAGAAGATAGAGAAGGCCGGCGGCTTGATGCGCGGCGACGGCAGTGGTCGTCGCAGCCCAGGTGGCGTCTTTTTCTTCCTCGCGCGCCAGCGGCTCCCTCGCGACGTTCGCGCCGCGATCTTCAACGACAAGAAACCACGTGAGCCGCGCGCTCCGGGGAGCCCCGTCCCCGAGGCGAAAGCGCCGAAGAGCTCCGTTGCTGCGGCGCCGCCTCCGTCTTCGAGCGGCGGCCTTCCGCGCCGCCGCGTGTTCGAGGTCGTTCCGGCTTCCAAGCCTGCCGCGGCCGTCGCCACCAGTGTGGTGCGGCACGAGCCCCGTGGTGAGTGGCCCCCTGCGCTGCCGGAAGGCGCCTTCATTCCTCCAGAGCTGCCCAGCGCCGTGCAAAAAGCCAAGGCCAAGCAGGGTGCGCAAACGGCGCTCAGCAACCTGAACCCGACCGATCAATACCTGCTGTTGGTCGAGCTCCTAGCGGATCTTCACGCTCAACACGGCGGTGACGTGCCGCGCAGCAGCGCGGCTGAAGTGCCTCGCTCCGAGCGCAAGCCGACGGGCCTTTCGCAACCACCCCCCGGGCGTGACCTGCAAGAGGAAGCGGAAGTCGAAGAGCCCAAGCCACGGACCACGCGGGCAAAAGCCGCTCGTCCCAAGGCAGCGGCCACCAAGTCTCGCTCGCGCGGCTGAGCTTTCTTTCTGCTTCTCGCGCGCGGCTTCGAGGCACAGATCCGCCCCGAGTGGCACGCCGCAGCGGATTTCACGCAACTGGCTGAGCCGCGGACCCGATTTCCGCCGCGTGTTGCGCCGCGAGGTTGCCTCGGCATGTAGGCTCAGGTCATATAGGCTCGCCAACTCCTCGAGAGGGAGGGCGTGATCGTCCTAGCTTCGTTCGACCCGAGCCGAAAAGGTTTCCCGCCTGGTTTCCGAGCCACTGGCGGAGGTGCGTCATGACCAGCAAGCGTGGCCCGACGGCAGGCTCGCCGTTCTTCAATCAACGAGCCGACGCGGACACGCCGTCGACCTTGCGCTCGATTGAGGTCGCCGCGGAGATTGCGCCCGACACCGAGGTTCAGCTGGCCCCCGTCTATTACGAACCGCAACCGCTGGTCTCGACCTCCGATCATAAGACGATCGAGATCGAGACGATCAAGCTCGCGGACGACATCGACCCGCGGAAATTGCCGACCGAGCTGCGCTTGGCGCGCCCGGTGGCCGCGGCCCCACCGGATTCTGGTTGGCCGCAAACAGACGTGGTCGTCGTGAGCAGTCAGCCTCCGCTCGCGCCGCGGCGCCGCTGGCGCGCGCCGCTCGCGCTCTTGGTCTTGCTCGGTGCGTTGGCGCTGCTGCTGATCCTGCGCAGCGTGGCTCGCCGCTCTCCCTCCACTGCGCCGGCCGAGGTCAGCGCGGCGCCCAGCTATGTCGCGCCGGCAGGTCCCACGTCGGCGAACGCGGTTGTTCCCGCGCCCTCGACCTCAGCAGTCGACACAGCGCTTCCCGCGAGCGCCCCGGACGCACCGACGAGCGCTGAGCTTGCCCCAGCTCCGCTTGCGCCGAAGGAACAGAGACACATCAATCCTCGCAATGGTGCGAGGCCCTCCAATGTCGATCCGGCGCCGGGTGCGGGCAACGGAACGCTTGCCACGCCGAGTTCCGACAAACCCAAACGCGCAATCTATTGAGTGATGAAGGCCACGAAACGTTCTCTCCTTGTTGGGCAGCTCCAAGCGACTCAAACGGCTGCGCTCGGTCGCGGGCTCATGTGTGCTTGCTTGCTCGCTGCCATAGCGGTCAGCGTGCCAGCGCATGCGCAGAGCAACGCCGCCGACAGTGACCGCGCGAATCTGTTGTTCAAGAAGGGCAAGCTTGCCTTCAATGACGGCAAGTACAACGACGCGCTGCGTATTTACGCGGAAGCTTGGTCTCTCAAGCACAGTCCGGACATCGCCGCGAACCTCGCGCAAACCGAGTCCGAGCTGGGCAAGCATCGGGACGCGGCCGAGCATTTTGCGTTCGCGCTCGCGCACTTATTGCCCAGCACCACGGACGAGCAAAAAAAAGCGCTCGCGGACGGTCTGGACGTAGAAAAGAAAGAAGTCGGAACCTTGCACATCACGCTCGAACCGGCCGATGCCGTGCTCAGCGTGGACGACGCGCCCGTTACCCTGCCGGTGACCGGGGATCTTTTCGTCGAACCGGGCCAGCACCGCTGCTCAGTAACCCGCGAGGGTTACGAGTCGAATCAACAGTCCGTGAGCGTCTCGAAGGGCGCGTCGCAAGTGCTGTGGATCAAATTGGTCTCAGCGGGCACGGGTGCTGGCTTGGCGCCGCCCACTGTTCCAGGCGCGCCGGGTGTGCCGGACAACGGACCCCCCAACCTCAGTGAAGGTTCCGCGCGTTCGCTGGTGCCGGCCGTCATCGGCGGCGGTCTGGTCGTCGCTGGCGCGGCGGTTGGTGTCGCGTTTTTGCTTTCGGCCAACTCGAGTCAGTCCGACGCCAACACCATCAAAAACAGTTTGATGGGCAGCAACGCGTGCGGCACGGGCACGCCGAACACTACTCAATGCAACGCGCTGCACAGCAAGAACTCGTCCGTCGATAGCGCGCATACCGTCGAGGCCGTTGGTTTCGCCGTCGCTGGCGCTGCGGCAGTCGGCACGGTGCTGTACCTGCTGTGGCCGCATTCGAGCCCGACAACCGGGCGCGGGCTGTCGCCGACCTTCGCTCTGGCGCCGGGCGCCGGAGGCTTGGGCCTGACCGGGCGCTTTTGATTTTCGGGTGAGGAGAACATGAAATTCAAGCGCTTCACGGGCACGACCTTGGCTTTCCTCACCGTTGGCGGTGTCGTTTGGGGTTGTTCGGGGCAAGCCAACGACTGCACCGCCAATGACGATTGTGGTGCCTTCGACGCTGGTGGCAGCGCCGGGACCGGCGGCAGCGCTGGCTCGTCGAGCGGCGGTGAGTCGGG
>Ga0210387_10002569_pt1 | contig 13896 bp, 16 predicted proteins | sample IncBWC7OmetaG_FD_160108 | JGI IMG/M metagenome (GOLD analysis project Ga0210387, IMG submission 160108) | Forest soil microbial communities from Barre Woods Harvard Forest LTER site, Petersham, Massachusetts, United States - Inc-BW-C-7-O ...
CATGGCGCGCAACCAGGGCTGGACCGAGGACGAGCTGTCGGAGGCACTGATGCATCTCTGCGGCTATATCGGCCTGCCCTCGGTGCGCGAGGCGTTGCTCACCGCCAAGGAAGTGTTCGAGGAGATGCACAAGGAGAAATAGCGCCGATCCAGCCTCCCCCGTCATACGGGGGAGGTGCCCCCGAAGGGGGGGGGGGGGGAAGGCCGAAGTCCGGGTGCGTGCCAGTTTCAGATCATGACTTTTCAAGATCATCTGTGGGGCTTTCCCCCTCCCGGCCCTGCGGGCCACCTCCCCCGTAAGACGGGGGAGGCAATGAGTGTGAGGTATCGAATGCTGTTGATGACGACGAGCGATCTGCCTCTGAAGCGGATCGCCCGCGGCAAGGTGCGCGACGTCTACGAGGTCGAGGGCGAGCGGCTCCTGCTGGTGGCGACCGACCGAGTGAGCGCCTACGACGTGGTGATGGCCGAGCCGATCCCCATGAAGGGCGCGGTGCTGACGCAGGTGAGCGCCTGGTGGTTCCGCCAGCTCGGCGACGCCGTGCGGCATCACATGATCTCGGCCGACGCCCGGGAGATCGCCGCCGAAGTGCCGGCCTTGAAGTCGCATCGCGATCAGCTCGCCGGGCGGGCCATGCTGTGCCGGCGCGGCACGGTCTTCCCGATCGAATGCGTGATCCGCGGCTACCTGTCGGGCTCGGCCTGGCGCGAATACGCCAAAGACGGCACGTTGGCCGGCGAGAAGCTGCCGGCCGGCCTGCAGGAAAGCGGCCGCCTCGACCCGCCGATCTTCAGCCCCGCGACCAAGGCCGAGAGCGGCCATGACGAGAACATCACGATAGGCCGCATGCGCGAGGTGCTGGGTGCCGAGGTGACGGCCGAGCTCGAGCGGCTCACGCGCCTCGTCTACACGCGCGGTCGCGACGTCGCGCTCAAGCAGGGCATCATCATCGCCGATACCAAGTTCGAGTTCGGCCGCACCCGGTCGGGCGAAATCCTGCTGATCGACGAAGTGATGACGCCGGACAGCTCGCGCTTCTGGCCGGCCGACGGATACGCACCCGGCAGGCCGCAGCCCAGCTTCGACAAGCAGCCGCTGCGCGACTGGCTCGACGTCGAGCGTCATGCCGGCCGCTGGAACGGCGATGCGCCGCCGCCCAAGCTGCCGCCCGATGTGGTCGAGGCCACCAGCACGCGCTATCGCGAGGCCTATCGCCGGCTGACCGGCGCCGAGCTTGCCGTGTCGTGAGCGACGCCGATGCCGGAAACTGGCGCGCGCTCAACCGCGCCAAGTGGGACGAGCGGGTCGCCGTCCATCTGAAGCCGACGGGCTACGATCTCGGGCCTTTGCGCGCCGGTCGCGGCCGGCTCAATCCCGTCGAGGAGGCCGAGATCGGCGAGGTGAAGGGGCTGCGGGTGCTGCATTTGCAGTGCCACTTCGGCGCCGACACGCTCAGCCTCGCGCAGCGCGGCGCCACGGCGGTCGGGCTCGATTTCTCGGGCGCGGCGATCGATGCGGCGCGCACCCTCGCGGGCGAGCTCGGCCTGTCCGACCGCGCGCGCTTCGTGCAGGCCGATCTCTACGATGCGCCGACCGTCCTTGCCGAGCCCGCCTCGTTCGACCTGGTCTACACGAGCTGGGGCGTCACCTGCTGGTTGCCCGATATCAGGCGCTGGGCCGAAATCGTCGCGCACTTCCTGAAACCCGGCGGACGGTTCTACTACGCCGATGCGCACCCGGCGGCCTATGTCTTCGATGACCTCGCCAAGGATAGCGACGGTAGGCCGGGCTATTTCGCGCCCTACTTCGAGCGCCGGCCGATCGTCATGGACGACCACAAGGACTACGCCGATCCGTCGGCGCATCTTGCGAACGCCACCAGCGTCGAATGGCTGCATCCGCTGTCCGATATCGTCGGCGGCCTGATCGACGCGGGCTTGGTCCTCGACTGGCTGCACGAGCATGCCCAGGTGCCGTGGCGCATGTTCGAGATGCTGGTGCAGAAGGACGACGGCGACTGGCACTGGCCGGACAAGCAATGGCTGCCGCTCGCGGTCTCCCTGCAGGCGCGCCGCCCGTCTTAACCGGGGGCGCCCCCCAACGAGCTCAGCCGCGTGCCGTGGTCCGGCGACGCGCGACGATCTGCTCGCGCAGCCACAGGAAGGCGACGGCCAGCGGCAGCCAGCCCAGCCAGCGCGCGGCCTGGAACAGGTATTCGCCGGTCTGCGCCGCCCGCAGGTAGCGCATTTCGATGTTCCAGATGCCGGCGGCGACCTCGAAGCCGAGCAGCCAGACCAGCAGGGCGGGCAGCAGCACGACCAGCGGTTTCCTGTCCTCGCTGAGGCGCGCGCTGTACCACGGCGCCAGCGCGATTGAGAAAGCCAGGATGGCGATCACCAGCTTGGCCGCCGTGTGATCGGCGAGCCAGGGCGCGAGCAGGGGTTCGCGCACGATCATCGAGTAGGCGGTCCAGGCCAGCACCGCGCCGCCCAGCAGGATGATCGAGGGAAAGCGATCGACCAGCCGGATGACGAGGTGGCTGCCCCACACGATGATCGGCACGCTGATCGCCAGCCCGAGCACGATCAGCAGGATGCTGCCGGCCGCCACGCCGCCGATGCCCAGCACGTTGTCGATGCCCATGATGGCATCGGCGACGACGATGGTCCGAAGTGCCACCGCAAACGATACGGCGGGCACGACCGCCGCCTGGCTGCCGGCCGCGTCGGGGTCGGGCGTCAGCAGCTTGCGGGCAATCCAGACCAGCGCGATGGCCCCGGCCAGCATGAAGCCCGGCAGGGCAAGGATGTAAACGACCAGGATGGCCATCAACGCCCGGACGGCGATGGCGACGAAGGTGCCCCAGAAGATGACCTTGCGCTGGGCCTGGCGGGGCAGGTTGCGGGCGGCCAGGCCGATGACGAGGGCATTGTCGCCCGCCAGCACCAGGTCGATCAGGACGATGGCGAGCAGGGCCGACAGCGAGGCAGCCGAGAGGAGTTGGGATTCCATATCGATCTCCGACGAAGAAAGAACTGAACGAGATGTCTTTCGTCGGAGCTAGATGGGCACCTTGGAGAGGGCGCGGCGCGAGGCCGAACGCAGGACCTTGCAGGCGCGGCTGCCGCCCAGCCGCAGGACGAAGACGGCGCCCGACAGCAGGCTGCCGGCGGTCACGAACTGCAGCAGGTTCCAGTGGCACAGCCCGAGCACGGAGAACTCGTCGCCGAAGTCGAACAGGCTGAACTCGGGCGGCACGGCCTGGCCGAACACCGCCGGATCGATGGCGTCGGCGAACGAGGCCAGGATCATGAAGATCACCACCCCGGCCACGAATAGCTCGCCGCTCGGAGACACCGTGTGGACGGCGTTGGCGGCGCGCGGCGAGCGATGGATCAGCAGCATCGCCAAGCTATGTCGCGCGTCGCGGCGCCGAGATCAAGCCCTACAGCGCGACCCGGCGCAGCCGCAGCGCATTGCCGATCACGCTGACCGAGCTCAGCGCCATCGCCGCCGCCGCCACGATCGGGCTGAGCAGCAGGCCGAAGAACGGGTAGAGCAGCCCCGCCGCCAGGGGAATGCCGGCGGTGTTGTAGAGGAAGGCGAAAAACAGGTTCTGGCGGATATTGCCCATCGTCGCCTGCGACAGGCGGCGGGCGCGGGCGATGCCCAAGAGGTCGCCCTTCACCAGGGTGACGCCGGCGCTCTCGATGGCGATGTCGGTGCCGGTGCCCATGGCGATGCCGACATCGGCGGCGGTGAGCGCCGGCGCATCATTGACGCCGTCGCCGGCCATGGCGACGACCCGACCCTCGCTCCTGAGGCGCTGCACGATGCGGGCTTTGTCTTCCGGCAGCACGTCGGCCTCGACCTCGTCGATGCCCAGCCGCTTGGCCACCGACGCCGCGGTGCGCTTGTTGTCGCCGGTCAGCATGACCAGCCGCAGGCCGGACTGCCGGAGCTGCTTCAGCGCCTCTTGCGTCGTCTCCTTGACCGGATCGCTGACGGCCAAAAGGCCTTCGGCGCGTCCGGCGACGGCCAGCAGCACCACGGTGGCGCCCGTTTCGCGCAACCGGTCGGCCTTGGCGTCGGCCGCGGCTGCATCCACGCCTTGCGCCGTCAGGAAGGCTGCCGTGCCCAGCAACAGGCGCTTGCCGTCGACCGTGCCGGCCACGCCCTTGCCGGAGGGCGCGTCGAAGCCGTCGACCGGCGCCGGCGCGAGCCCGCGCTGCCCGGCGGCCGCCAGGATCGCCGCGGCGATGGGATGCTGGCTGCCGCGCTCCAGGCTGGCCGCCAGCCGCAGGATCTCGGCATCGGCAAGGCCGCCCAGGCTCTCGATGCTGGTGACGGCCGGCCGGCCGACGGTGAGCGTGCCGGTCTTGTCGAACAAAAGCGTGTCGACCTTCTCCAGGCGCTCCAGCGCCTCGGCGTTGCGGATCAGGATCCCTGCCGCCGCGCCACGTCCGACCCCGACCATGATCGACATCGGCGTCGCCAGCCCCAGTGCGCAGGGGCAGGCGATGATCAGCACCGACACCGCCGCCAGCAGGGCATAGGCGAACGCCGGCGACGGTCCCCAGACCATCCAGGCGGCGAAGGCCAGCACGGCGACGGCGATCACCGCCGGCACGAACCAGCCCGACACCCTGTCGGCCAGGCGCTGGATCGGCGCGCGGCTGCGCTGTGCTTCCGACACCATCTTGACGATGCGCGCCAGCATGGTGTCCGAGCCGACCAGCTCGGCCTTCATGACGAAGGCGCCGGCCGTATTGACCGTGCCGCCGATCACGCGCGCGCCGGTCTCCTTGACGACCGGCAGGGGCTCGCCGGTGATGGTGGATTCATCGACCGTGCCCGAGCCTTCGACCACCGCGCCGTCGACCGGCACCTTCTCGCCCGGCCGCACGCGCAGCGCATCGCCCACCGCGATCTGGTCGATCGCCACTTCGGCGTCCTTGCCGTCGGCGCCCAGCCGCATCGCCGTGCGCGGCGCCAGCCCGAGCAGCGCCTTGATGGCGCCGCCGGTGGCGTCGCGGGCGCGCAGTTCCAGCACCTGGCCCACCAGCACGAGCACGATGATGATCGACGCCGGCTCGAAATAGACCGGCATCGCGCCGTCGGCGCCGTGCAGCGCCGCCGGGAAGAGGCCGGGCGCCACCGTCGCCGCCACGCTGTAGAACCAGGCGACGCCGGTGCCGAGCGAGATCAAGGTGAACATGTTGAGCGAGCGCCGCGCCACCGATTGCACGCCGCGCACGAAGAACGGCCAGCCGGCCCACAGCACGACCGGCGTCGCCAGCGCCAGCAGCAGCCAGTCCTTCAGGCCATGCGGCAGCAGCGCATCGATGCCGAACAGATGCCCGCCCATGTCGATCGCCAGGATCGGCATGGCGAGCGCGGCGGCGATCCACAGGCGGCGCGTCATGTCCAGGAGCTCTTGGTTCGGACCGTCCTCGAGGCTGGCTTCCGCAGGTTCGAGCGCCATGCCGCAGATCGGGCAGCTGCCCGGCCCGACCTGGCGGATCTCCGGGTGCATGGGGCAGGTGTAGATGGTGCCCGGCTTGGCGGCCGGGGCCGCGACCACGGACGGTGCGTCGGGCTGCAGGTAGCGCAGCGGCTCGGCGGTGAACTTGTCGAGGCAGCGCGCGCTGCAGAAGTAGAAGGTGTGGCCGTCGTGCCGGGCGTTGTTGCGGGCGTCCGCAGTCTTGACGGTCATGCCGCACACGGGATCGATGGCCGTGTCGGCCTGGGGGGAGTGGGCATGATCCATGGCTTGCTATCTATACCATACGGGGGTATGGTTCAAGGATGGACGCAAGATTGAAAAAATCCCAGCTCGCGCGGCTCGGCCGCATCGAAGGCCAGGTGCGCGGCGTGGCGCGCATGATCGAGGAAGAACGTTACTGCATCGACGTGCTGACCCAGATCCGCGCCGTGCGCGCGGCCCTCGACAAGGTCGAGCAGGAGACCCTGAGCGACCACCTACAGCATTGCGTGGCGCACGCCTTCCACGCCGGCAGCGACGGCGACCGGCAGACCAAAATCGACGAGCTTCTGGAAGTGCTCGACAGCCGCCGCCGCTGACATGGTCCGCACGCGCCTCCTGGTCTGGGTGATCGCCGCGGTGGCGCTGCTGGCGCCGCCCGGCCTGACCGCCCACGCGATGGCGCCGGCAGGCCACGCCGCCATGGTCGATTGTCCCGGCCATGCGCCGCCAACCGAGCCCTGCCCGGACCGAGATACGGCCAAGCATGCGGCAGGGGCGTGCTGCCCCTTGATGTCGGGCGTGGTCGCGCTGTTGCCGGCGACGGTCGCGAGCAGCGAGGCAGCATCCTCGCAAGTGGTCCGGCAGGTTCGCTCGCCCAGCCTCATCGGCCGCCTTTTCGCGAAAGATCCGCCACCTCCCCGAGTCTGACCGTCATCAAGACGCCCTCTCAGCCCGCGTCATCGCGCGGGAGAGGGCTCTGACCTGCCGCTCCTGTCTTCGACTCGGGAGAGTCCCCATGTTGTTCCGGCTTTTGGCCGCTTGCGTGGCCGCGTGGGCGTTCGCCTCGCCGGCGCTTGCCGCCACCTACGACCTCGTGATCGACCGCAGCGATGTGCAGATCGAGGGCCAGACGCGCCGCGTCTTCTCCATCAACGGCCAGATCGCCGGGCCGACCCTGCGCTGGAAGGAGGGCGAGGAGGTGACGATCAATGTCATCAACCGCCTCAAGGAGGAGACCTCCATCCATTGGCACGGCGTCCAGGTGCCGTCGCGCATGGACGGCGTTCCCATGGTGAATTTCGACGGCATCGGGCCCGGCGAGACCTTCACCTATCGCTTCACGGTCCGCCAAGCCGGTACCTATTGGTACCACAGCCATTCCGGCGGCCAGGAGCAGGAGGGCCTGTACGCGCCCATCGTCATCGAGCCGGCGCAAGGTGAGCGCTACAAGGTCGCGCGCGATTACGTCGTGATGCTGAGCGACCACCATCCGATGTCGCCCGGCGCCATCCTGCGCAAGCTGAAGCAGGAGCCTGGCTACTTCAACGACCGCAGGCGGACCTTGCCCGGCCTGCTGCGCGATCTGGGCGCCGCCACGACGACGGAGCAACGGCAGGCCATCATCTCCGACCGCCTGATGTGGGGCGAGATGCGCATGGACCCGACCGACCTGGCCGACGTCACGGGCTACACCTTTCTGGTGAATGGACGCGGTCCGACAGACAACTGGACGGGCCTGTTCAATTCAGGCGAGCGGGTGCGGCTGCGCTTTATCAACGGCTCGGCGATGACGATCTTCGACGCGCGCATTCCCGGCCTCCGCCTGAAGGTCGTGCAGGCCGACGGCAACGACGTCGAACCGGTCGAGGTCGACGCGTTCAGGATCGGGGTCGGCGAGACCTATGACGTGATCGTCGAACCCCGGGAGGACCGCGCCTACACGATCGAGGCGCAGTCGATCGACCGGCGCGGCTTGGCGCGCGCTACCTTGGCGCCCCGCCAGGGCATGGCGGGGCCGCTGCCGGTGCTGCGTGCGCCGGGCGTGCTGGGCGCTGCGGATATGGGTCATGGCGGCATGGACCCAGCGAAGATGGACCACTCGAAGATGGACCACGCTGCGATGGGTCACGATCCTTCTGGTCTGGTCCACGTGCCGCCGGTCGACGCCCTGGCCGGCACGAAGGTCCTGGCCTATGCCGACCTGAAGCGGCTCGATCGCCGCTACGGACTCAACCCGCCCGACCGCACCATCGAGCTTCGGCTCACCGGCAACATGGACCGCTATTACTGGTCGTTCGACGACCGCAAATATTCCGAGCAGCCCACCATCGACTTCACCGAGGGCGAGACGGTGCGCCTGGTCCTCAGGAACGAGACCATGATGAACCATCCGCTTCATCTGCACGGGCTCTGGATGGATCTCGACAACGGCGCGGGCGAGGCGCGGCCGCGCAAGCACGTGGTGGTCGTGCCGCCCGGCCGCACCGTCAGCGTCACCGTGTACATGGCCGCGGTCGGACGCTGGCCGTTCCACTGCCACCTCATGTTCCACATGATGACCGGGATGTTCCGCGAGTTCGTGGTGCATCCCAAGGGCGAGGTCCTGCCCGCCGCATCGTCGGCGCCGACGATGGGGGGCGGCCATGCGCATCATTAGCGCAGCCATGACGGCGCTCGCGCTGGCCATGACCGGCGTCACCGCACCCGCCCTGGCGATGGACGACCAGGCGACCTACTGGCGCTTCGACGGTCGGATCGAGAAGCGCCTCACCTCGGTGGCGCCTGCCACGGAGTGGGCGACCCAGGCGTGGATCGGCGACGATTCGACCAAGCTCCGGCTGCAGAATTCAGGGGTGATCGACGATTCCGGACGGATCGACAACGAGGGCGGCACCCGGGGCATCGACAACCGCTTCTTCTACAGCCGCCGGATCGCGGACTACTGGGACGCCAAGGCGGGCGTACAGTTCACCGTCTTCGACCAGGGCATCACGCGCTCGGGCGTCATCGCCGGCGTCGAGGGTGTCGCGCCCTACGGCATCCATGTCGACGCCGTGCTGGCGGTGAGCCAGACCGCGGTGGTGAGCGCCCGCCTCGAAGCGGCGTACGACGTGCTGCTGTCGCAGAAGCTGATCGCCCAGCCCTTCCTCGAGGCGATGCTCGCCTCGCAGGACGACCCGGCCATCCAGCTCGGCAGCGGGTTGGCGCGCTACGAGCTGGGGCTCAGGCTGCGCTATGAAATCGTCAAGGAGGTGGCGCCCTATATCGGCGTCAGCTTCGAGCAGTTCACCGGCACCACCGCGAACTTCGTGGCGGCGGCAGGCGGGCCGACCTCGAACCTGCGCGCGCTGGTGGGCGTGAAGCTATGGTTTTGATGGTCGGGCTACTCATCGTGTTCGTCGCCCATAGAGCGCTGCACCCGCCGCGGCGGCCAAAGTCCGGCGGCGGCGCCTGCCAGGGCGGGCGAGCTATCGCCAGCGTCGGAATCGCCGCCAGGCAGATCAACGCATTGCTGCTGTTCGGCTTCTTGACATTCGCTATATAGTTCCATAGTTATAGAAATATGGAATCTAAAATCGCCGTCACCGCGCTCTCTGCATTGGCCCAGGAAAACCGCCTCGACGTGTTCCGTCTGCTGGTCCAGGCGGGCGCCCCCGGTCTGCCGGCCGGCCAGATCGCGGAAAGGCTCGGCATCGCTGCACCCACCCTTTCCTTCCACCTGGCGCAGCTCAAGCATGCCGGCCTGGTTCATCAGCGGCGCGACGGCCGCTCGCTGATCTACGCCACCAACTATGACGGCATGAACGCGCTGATGAGCTTCCTCACCGAGAATTGCTGCGCCGGCGATCGTGCGGGCTGCGGTGTGCCGGTGTGCGAGCCCCAATCGGCGAGACTGGTTCGACGCAAGAGCAAAGGAGCACGGTCATGAAGCGCCTGCACGTCCACATGTCGGTCGCCGATCTCGACGAGTCGATCCGCTTCTATTCGGCGTTGTTCGCGGCCCGTCCGACCGTCGTCAAGCCCGACTACGCCAAGTGGATGCTCGAGGATCCGCGGGTCAACTTCGCGATTTCCACCCATTCCGGCGGCGATCCCGGCATCGACCATCTCGGCATCCAGGTCGAGGACGGCGTCGAGCTGCAGGAGGTCTATGGCCGCCTGCGACAGGCCGAGGCGCCGGTGCTCGAAGAGGGCAAGACCACCTGCTGCTACGCCCAGTCGGAAAAGAGCTGGATCGCCGATCCGCAGGGCGTGGCGTGGGAGACCTTCCTGACCAGCGGCGAGAGCACGGTCTATGGCATGAGCGCGCCGCGGCCGGTGTCCCCATCGAAAGCCTGCTGCGGGCCGACGGCGGCGTGAGTCGCAACGTCCTCTTTCTCTGCACGGGCAACTCCGCGCGCAGCATCCTCGCCGAAGCGATCCTCAACCACCGTGGCGCCGGCCGCTTCGCAGCCTTCAGCGCCGGCAGCCATCCGCGCGGCGAGGTCCATCCGCTGGCGCTCGAGTTGCTGCGCGAGAAGGGTCTCGCGATCGCGGGCCTGCGCTCCAAGAGCTGGGACGAGTTCGCCGCACCCGGCGCGCCGCACATGGATCGCATCATCACCGTCTGCGACAACGCGGCGGGCGAAGCCTGCCCGGTGTGGCCGGGACGGCCCGCGGTCGCGCACTGGAGCCTGCCCGATCCGGCAGCCGTACAGGGCAGGGACGCCGAGCGCCGTCGCGCCTTCGCCGACACCTACCAAGCCCTGGACCACCGCATCGCGCGGCTGGTGGAAGCGACATGAAGCGCGCCGATGTTCCGGCGGCGCTCGCCGAGGCGATCGGCACGGCGCTGCTGCTCGCCGCCGTGGTCGGCTCCGGCATCATGGCCGAGCGTTTGTCGGGCGGGAATGTCGGGCTGGCGCTGCTCGCCAATGCCATCGCCACGGGCGGCGCCCTGTTCGCCCTGATCGTCATGTTCGGGCCCGTCTCCGGCGCGCATTTCAATCCGGTGGTGACGCTCGCCCTCGCCTGGCGCGGGGATAGCGCGCGCCGCCGCATTCTGCCGTTTCTCGCCGCGCAGTTCGTCGGCGCCATCCTGGGCGTCTGGCTGGCCCATCTGATGTTCGAGCTGCCGATCCTGCAGGCCTCGACCAGGGTGCGGACCGGCCTCGGCCAATGGTCGGCCGAGGCGACGGCAACGTTCGGCCTGGTGCTGCTGATCCTGCTCGGCGTGCGCAGGCAATCGCCCGGCCTGCCGGCGGCCATTGCCGTCTACATCGTCGGCGCCTATTGGTTCACCGCCTCGACGTCGTTCGCCAATCCGGCGGTGACGATTGCGCGATCGCTGTCGAATAGCTTTGCCGGCATTGCGCCGGCCGATGCGCCCGGTTTTATTGCAGCTCAGATCGCAGGCGCCTTGCTCGCCACGGTATTGGCTCGGGTACTGGACGACTGACATCTTCCGGCGGCCGAACTTCGATTACGAATTTCGATTATCGTGTTTTCTCGACATGACGACAGCAAAGCATCAGGATTTCCTCACTGGGCTCATTCGCCTGCACATTTTGCATCATGCGGCGGAAGGCGAGTTCTTCGGCAACTGGATGCTCGAGGAGCTGCGCGAGCACGGCTACAAGATCGGCCCGGGAACGCTCTATCCGATGCTGCATGGGCTGGAGCGCAAGGGCTACCTCAAATCCAGGACCGAAGGCGTGGGTCGCCGTGCGCGCCGTCACTCCCAGGCGACCCGCCTGGGACATGCGGCGCTCAAGGTCGCCAAGGCAAAGGTGCGCGAACTTTACAAAGAATTGGTTGGCGAGTGATGACGGAGACTGCAGACAACACATCTAGAACGCCTGCTGCCGTGTCCACGGGCGGCCCGCCCGGCACCTGGCCTGAAGTGCTAGCCGTCTTCCTGCGCCTCGGCCTCACCTCGTTCGGCGGGCCGGTCGCCCATCTCGGCTATTTCCGGGAAGAATTCGTCACCAAGCGGCGGTGGCTCGCCGATCATACCTATGCCGACATCGTCGCCCTCTGCCAGTTCCTGCCCGGGCCGGCATCGAGCCAGGTCGGCATTGCCATCGGGCTCTCCCGGGCAGGCTATGCCGGGGCCTTCGCGGCGTGGACCGGGTTCACGCTGCCCTCAGCCATCACGCTGGTCGTGTTCGCCTATGGCATCGACGCGCTTGGCGGCGCCGGCGGGACGGGATGGCTGCACGGGCTGAAGGTCGCTGCCGTCGCCGTCGTCGCCCAGGCCGTGCTCGGGATGATGCGTTCGCTGGCCCCCGATCGCGAGCGGGCGACGATCGCCGTGGTGACGGCCATCGTCGTCCTGGCGTTGCCTTCGGCCTGGACCCTGGTCGGCATGATCGCGGCCGGTGGCGTGGTCGGCGCCGCGCTGCTGCGTGGCGACCCACCCTCCGGTCATGTTGCGCTGCCGATGCCGGTGAGCCGCCGCACCGGCGCCGTCCTGCTGGTGATCTTCTTCGCTTTGTTGGCGGGGCTGCCCGTGTTCGCTTCCGTGGCCTCCTCGCAGCCTGTCAGGTTGGTCGACGCTTTCTATCGCGCGGGTTCGCTGGTGTTCGGCGGCGGCCACGTCGTGCTGCCGCTTCTGCAGGCGGCGGTGGTTCCGAACGGCTGGGTCACCAACGACGCTTTTCTCGCCGGATACGGCGCCGCCCAGGCCGTGCCGGGCCCCTTGTTCACCTTCGCCGCCTATCTCGGCGCCGTCATGAAGCCTCCGCCGCACGGCGTGGCGGGCGCCGTGCTGTGTCTCGTGGCGGTCTTTGTCCCGTCCTTCCTGCTGGTCTTCGGCGCGTTGCCGTTCTGGGAGGAGCTCCGCCGGCGCAGCATGGCGCAGGCCGGGTTGCGCGGTGTGAACGCCGCCGTCGTCGGGCTTCTGCTGGCCGCTCTTTACGATCCGGTATGGACGGCGGGAATCACGAACCGCGGCGACTTCGCGCTCGCCATCGGTGCCTTCCTGCTCCTGTTCATGTGGAAGACCCCGCCCTGGCTGGTCGTGATTCTCTGCGCGGTCGGTGGCGCCCTCATCGCCGCGCTCTGAGGCCGACGCTATTGGAGCCGCACCCTGTCGATGAACTGGGCGAATTGATCGTCGGTCAGGTTCCTGCCGGCAGGAGCGCACAATATGCCGCCGACGATCCACTCATACCCGCCTCGCCGCTGCTTGCCGGTTCGGCGAAACCCTGCACAGCTCTGCGCCTGCTTGGAGTCCCTGAACGTGGAGTAGTCGGCCTCGTGATAACGGGCGACCGGGGAAAATTGGCCGGCAAACTGCCCGTTCTCGTACATCCATTTTAGGAAATCGGCCGTCGTCTCATCCAGGGTGATGTAGGAAAAGGCGTTCTGGGCTTCCCAAAGGAAGATGTGGATGTAGCCTTCGTTCGTTGTTCCGAAGGCCGACCATCGACGGAAGGAACCGATATTTCCTTCGGTCGTGACGACGTTCGTGGCTTTGCATTTCAATCCCGGCCAGGAAGCGATGCGCGACTGCTTGCAGTCGATGTCCGACCAACTATAGGTCGTCTGCGCAGACGCAGCACCCGCCCAAGCGAGAGACAGGGTCAAGCACGACACGAAAAGCGCGAGCCTATTGACCACTCTCATCTCGGCCTCCAGACCAGTTCGAGCAGACGAGCCGACAACGAGGGCTGTCGGAAAAAGTTCCCGCTTCAGTTGAGGCCGACCTGTCCCCAAATCACGTGCAGCGGTTGTGTTATCGCGATGGACACGCGGGGAAATATTCGGTGACAGGGGAACTAGCGACGAAGCCGGAAGTTGAATCAGCATTCGCAGCAGGAGGCCTACAATGCCAACCCGCTTCATGCCTGCCATCGCCCTTGCGACGGGACTTGCCTCTCTGATGGCTTTTACGCAGCTCGAGCCCGCCCGCGCCCAAACCGCGGGCGTGGGCGCGGCGGCTGGCGCCGCCGCGGGTGCGGCCTCCGGAGCCGCTGCCAGCGCGACGGGCGGAGCCTCCGCCGGAGTCGGCGGTGCGGGTGTGGGCGCATCTACCGGCGGCGGGGCAGGCGGTGCAAGCAGCGGCGCGTCGGTGGGCGCGGGAACCGGCGGTGCCGGGGCCGGCGGGGCCGGCGCCGGCGGTGCGGGTGCAGGTGCCTCGGCGGGCGGCGCAGGCGCCGGCGGCTCTTCGGGTAGCGCCTCGGCAGGCGCCGGAGTCGGCGGTGTGGGTGGCGGCGGTGCGGGTAGCGGCGGTGCGGGCGCTGGTGCGGCCGGTGGTGCGGGCGCTGGAGGAACCAGCGGTGCCGCTTCGGCCGGCGTCGGTACGGGCGGCGTCGGTGCCGGCGGCGTCGGTGCGGGCGGCACGGCCGGTGTTGGCACTGCCGGAACCGGCGCTGGCGCCTCGGTCGGCGTGGGTACGGGTGGTGTCGGCGGCGTCGGTGGGGTC
>Ga0210387_10002570_pt1 | contig 13896 bp, 13 predicted proteins | sample IncBWC7OmetaG_FD_160108 | JGI IMG/M metagenome (GOLD analysis project Ga0210387, IMG submission 160108) | Forest soil microbial communities from Barre Woods Harvard Forest LTER site, Petersham, Massachusetts, United States - Inc-BW-C-7-O ...
GGAGCGGACGGATAGCACGGCCGTCGCGCATCGGGGTTCATTTTGCCCTCGCTCTACCATCTGAGCCCGCGGGCCGGCCCTCGGGCTTGGTGTGGCACTTTCGGGCTTTGGCCACTGATTGCCGGCCGAAGACCGAAATGCTACCGAGCGCGCCACGGATTGCCGCAGAAAAACCCGAGATTTCTACGTGAACGCCGCCTTCAGGCTCTCGCTCTTCAGCTATCCGTACCGCGCCTCGAAAGACACGGGCCGCGGTCACGATCGCTACGTCGCCGAGCTCGTGGACAACACGGCCAGCGAGTGCCCAAACGTGGCGCTGACCGTGGTCGACACGGGCTTCGCCAAAGATACGCGACACGGGTTGTTGAAGCTGCCCGAGCAAGTGCTCGAGCTCGCGCGCACTCGAGCAGACGTGTACCACGCCATTACCCCGATGGGCGGCGCGGTGGCAGCGCTGATGGGCAAACGGCCGCTGGTCGTGACGATCCACGATCTGATTCCGTTCAACGTCGCAGGCTACGAGAGCGACTTGAAACGTCGCCTGATTCGGCAGAGCGTGCGCGTTTGCCTCAAGCTGAGTCAGGCCATCATCGTGCCGTATCAAGTCACTAAGGATGAGCTCGTCTCACGCCTCCACGCCGATCCGTCGCAGATCTTCGTCGTCAACTACGGTGTCGATCACCAGAGCTATTTTCCCCGACCCGATCTGACCCGTGAAACGCGCACCATCCTGTACGTCGGCGTGGTGAGCCGTGCCAAGGGTGTGGAGGTCTTGATTCGCGCATTTGCACGAGTCAAAGCCAAGGTCCCCGACGCAAAGTTGCTGATCGGCGGTAAGAGCAGCGTGGACCAGCCGTTCCTCGACGGCCTGGTCCGGAGCTTGGGCCTCACGGACTTGAGCTTCACCGGCTTCATCCCCGAAGGTGAGCTGGCGGACCAGTACGCGAAAGCGACGGTGATGGTGTTTCCGTCGCACTACGGCTTTGGTTTATCGACGTTGGAGGCCATGGCTTGCGGAACCCCGGTCGTCGGTGTGGCAGCGTTGGACGCCCCGGAATTCTTCGCGGACGCCGGAATTTTGGCAGAGCCGGACAACGCCGACGATCTTGCGGCTTGTCTGACCCGGGTGCTCACCGAGCCTGACTTGCAGCGCAGCATGTCGCAAAAGTCCTTGGCGCGCGCCGGGCTATTCTCCTGGGCCAGAACAGCGCGCGAAAATGCCAGCGTCTACCAGCGAGTCAGCCGAGCACGCTAGGTTTCGCGGCTTCGGTCTCGGAGCCCAACGCGGCGAGCTGAGCCGGGCTCGGTTTACTAGCCAGCAACGTGCGCAGTAGCCGTAGCGCAACGACGCCGAGCAGGATCTCCACGAGCATGTTCAGCATGCGCGACGCAACCGGCAGCACCAACGCCAGCGAGCCCCTCGCTTGACCGCCGAGCATTGCGTACATCAGCGCCTCACGCACGCCGAGCCCACCCGGCACGATGATCGCCAAGAAACCCGCTACGTCCGCCAAAATCGAAGACCCGATCACGACCAGCGCGCGATCCAGATCGACGCGGTAACCGATGGCATAGCAAAAGAGATATGCCGCCAGGCCAGAGGTGACCGCCGCAGCCAGATGGATCAGGTGCAGCTCGACGAGCAGCGATCTCTTTACGTCGAAGACCGCGAAATTGCGCCGGAACACGCGATTGGTCAGCCGGATCAGACCGTTCAAGATCGTATGACTGAACCAGATGCTGGCAATGTCGAGCACGAGCAGCGCGAGCAGCGCGAGCAGCAGCAGCCGCGCCGGGAAATCGACGTGTGAGAGGAGCAAGCACACGAGGCCCAACATCACCGACACGCCCATCGAGATGAGCAGGTTCACCAGGTTGACGTAGACGATCAGCGCCTTTTTGACGCCAAGGCCGTCGAGCCAATATATTTGCAGTGCGTACGACCAGATTTTTCCAGGAATGTACTTGGTGAGACCGCTGACGTTCGTGGCGGCAACGCTCTGCCGAAAAGTGACCTTGCTGCTCGAGAGCGAATTGAGCGCGCTGTGCCAAGCGTAAGTCGCAAGCAACGTCGTGACCAAAGTCGCCAGCGCCGCGCCAAGCAAGAACGCCGGCGCGATCCGAAAATCGTGGGCTCTGACACTCGCCCAGTTACGTTCGAAGGCCTTGAAGAAGAAGAACCCCGCACACAGAACGATCAGCGCCGACAAGAGCGGCTTCACGAGACGACGAACGCGGCTCATCCTCTAGATTCGCGAGCTACGCGGCCGCTCTCGCGACGAACACGGCGGTCCAAGTGTCGACCCCCAAGGCCTCGTTACTCGAGAACTCGAGCGCACTCTCGACTCGAAAGCCCGCAGCTTCGGCAAAGGCGGCCACTTCCGGAACGAAGAGATAGCGCATGCGGTGCGTCTCGCGCAGCTCATCGAGCGACCCGCTGAGCTTGTCTTTAATCAAGACTTGGTAGTTTACCTCGACCCAATTGCCGTTGGCATGCAACACCGGCTCTGCCAGGCGAATGACCGAGATGCGTTCGTCTTCGAAGCGCCGAATCCGCACGGACGGGCGGATACTGAGCACTGCTGGGCCGTACCAACAATCGAAGACGAAGAGACCGCCCGGCTTCACGTGCGCCTTCGCCGTGTCGAAGGCCGCCCTTAGATCCTCATTGGTCACGTGATAGCTCATCACGTGGAAAAGCGAGATCACCACGTCGAACTTCTGGCCGATGCGCGCCGAACGGATATCTCCCTGAACGAACTCAGGTGCCTGACCGGAAGACGTGCGGCGTCCGACCTCCGCGGGGGTCGATGCGGCAAGTTGTGTCTTGGCGCGTTCCAGCATTTCCGGCGACCCGTCGATGCCAACGATCTGGTAGCCCTGCTCGGCCAACAGCAATGCGTGCCGCCCGGTGCCGCAGCCGAGATCGAGAATCGACGCCGAGCGCGGCTGATGCTGCTGGATGAGCGTGTGGACGTAGCTCGCCTCGGCCGCGTAGTCCTTATCCCTGTACAGAAGGTCGTAATACGTGGAGTAGGCACCGAAAACGGACGTGCTCGGTTTTTCGCGGGTCTCCGGGTCAAAGCTCATGGAACGCATCGCGGGCAGGTCGACCTTCACGCTTTCTAGAGCGAAGTTAGCACACGGTTCGAGCCCGAGAAACGCGCCCGCGTTCATGGTTTGACGCTCCCGAGGTCGCATGTTACCCGCATCGGGGAAATGGTCGCTGCATCGCCCAAGCGCGCTCTCATCACGGGCATCACGGGACAAGACGGGTCATATTTGCTCGAGCTGTTGCTCAGCAAAGGCTACGAGGTCCACGGGGTCGTCCGTCGTTCGAGCTCATTCAACCGCGGACGCATCGACGCCGTTCATTCGGCGCCGGAGAACCGCGAGCGGTTCTTCCTGCACTACGGCGACATGCTCGACACGAACAACTTGAATCGGCTCGTCGCCAAGGTCGTGCCGGACGAAATCTACAACTTGGCAGCGCAGAGCCACGTCAAAGTTTCTGTCGAGATGCCTGAGTACACGGCGCAAGTCGACGCGGTCGGGACTCTGCGGCTACTCGACGCGCTGCGTGAGACCGGCGTACCGGCTCGCTTTTACCAAGCGTCGACCAGTGAGCTGTTCGGCAAGGTGCAAGCCGTACCGCAAAGCGAGACCACGCCGTTCTACCCGCGCAGCCCCTATGGCGTCGCCAAGCTCTATTCGTACTGGTTGGCAGTGAACTATCGCGAAGCCTACGGCACGTACGCCGTGAACGGCATCCTGTTCAATCACGAGTCACCGCGCCGCGGAGAGAGCTTCGTGACCCGCAAGATCACGCTCGGGGCCGCCAAGGTGAAGCTGGGCCTGCTCGACACATTGTACTTGGGCAATTTGGACGCCAAGCGCGACTGGGGCTACGCGCCGGAGTTCGTGGAAGGCATGTGGCTCGCTTTGCAGCAACCAACCGCCGAAGACTACGTGCTCGCAACCGGCGAGTGCCACACCGTGCGTGAGTTTGCGGAGCTCACCTTCAAGGAGCTCGACATCGAGCTACGCTGGGAGGGGGAAGACGAAAAAGAGCGCGGCGTGGACGTGAAGACCGGCGCCGTGCGCGTCGCCGTCGATCCGGACTACTACCGGCCAACCGAGGTCGATCTCTTGCTTGGTGATGCCACGAAGGCCCGGCAGAAGCTGGGTTGGACACCGAAAACGACGTTCGCGGAGCTCGTGACCTTGATGGCCCGCGCAGATTTCGAGGCGCTTCGCAACGACGCGAAGACGCCCAAAATGTTCTACTGACGCAAGGACAAGAGCGCGTCCACGATGCGCTCGATCTGCGCGTCGCTCAGCCCGGAGCTGGACGGCAGGTACAGCCCACGCTGCGCCAGGTCGTCGGTGACTGGGTAAGCGCCCGACACGTCGCAACCAAACTTTGCGAGTGAAGGTTGGCGATGCATCGATACGAAGAACGAGCGAGTCTCGATGCCGGCGTCCTTCAATTTCTTCATCACTTCATCCCGGCTCAGGCCGAAGTCGTCGCCGATCAGGATGCCGTACATCCAGTACGAGTTCAGCGTCCACGGTGCTGCCGGCGGCGTCGTGATGCCGCGTTGACCGACCAAGAGCGCATTGTAGCGAGCAGCATTCGCTCGGCGGCGCTCCAAGTAGAAGTCCGCGCGTTCGAGCTGAGCGACACCGATCGCTGCGAGCACGTTGGGCATGCGGTAATTGAAACCGATATCCTCGTGAACGTAGCGCCGCGAGCCGTCCAGCGGGAAACACAGATTCTTGAAGTAGCGAAGCCGCTCGATGAAACGCTCGTCACGAGCGACCACCATGCCGCCCTCACCCGTCGTGATCAGCTTGTTGGCGAACAAGCTGAAGCAGGCCATGTCCCCGATGCTGCCGCACAGCCGACCGTTGTAGCGCGAGCCAATCGCCTCCGCCGCGTCCTCGATCACGAGCAAGCCGTGCTTGTCCGCGATCTTTTGCAGCGCGTCCATGTCGCAACTGTGGCCGTACACGTGCACCGGCATGATGGCGCGGGTGTGCGGGCTGACCTTGGCCTCGATCAGCCGCGGGTCGATGTTCCAAGTCTCGCGCTCCGCGTCGACGAATACGGGCTTCGCTCCCGTGTAGCAGACGGCAAACGCCGACGCGATCATGGTGAACGCCGGGATAATGACTTCATCTCCGGGGCCAATGCCCGCCGCAACCAAGGCCAAGTGCAGCGCGGTAGTTCCCGAGGTCGTGCTGACCGCGTACGGCACACCCAAATATTTGGCGAACTCGCGCTCGAACTCGGCAACGTAGCTGCCGCTCGACGAAATCCAACCGCCGGACACGGCCTTCGTGACGTACTCGAGCTCGCGGCCCGCCAGGAGCGGTTCGCACACTGGGATGAAGTCGTTCGCGCTCATGTTCCGAAGACCACCTTGTCCTTCGTTTTTCCGTCGTATGGGCCCTGTTTGATTTCGACGATCTTCGTGTCTTCGTCGATCTCGAAGCCGTGGCCGCCGAAGAGCAGTAGCACCATGTCGCCAGTCTCGAGCGGCAAGGTGGTGAACGGGCTCTGGTCCGCTGCGTCGTACAGCGTCAGGCGGGCGCGCCCAGCGCCGATCAGCACGAACTCCTGCACTTGCTCGCACTCGATGTGACGAGGCAGGTGATAGTGGGCCTTGATGGTCTCGCCGCGCGTGTAAAAATTCATCCCGAGCTGCAGCGGGCTCTTGGAGTCGGTCAGGAAGTTGTACTTCTCGCTACTGGTCGCCGAAGCGCGCAAAATGATCGCGTACGTTTGACCTTCGCGTTCGACGACTTCAACTCCCGTGCTGGTCATGAGGCGGTCCTTTCCGGAGCCATCGGCTGTGCTGCTGGTGGCATGACGGACGCGCTCCTAGCACCGTCCGAACCGGCAAGCTACGAAGCGCGCGAGCTGCCGGCTTGAGCTGCGAAAAAGATGCTCACGCCCATGAAGGCTGGCAGGCGCGCGTAGGCCGCGCGAAGCGCCTGCTGGAGCCGCGCGTTCTCCACCTTGTCGAATGGCGGGCGAATGTACTCCGTGTCGATATTCGAGAACCCGGCGTCCTCCAGCAACGAGCTGAACTGACGACGTGTGTAGATCGCCGCATTGCCGAAGCGTCTGTAGAATGAGCGCGGCAGCAGGTTCATGAGCGGCACACGCGAATAGGGGATCACGTCGGCAAAGGGCAGGTCGAATCCGTGTGTCTCCATCAAATAGAATTTGTTCGGCACGCTGCCGCAGAATAGGCCGCCAGGCTTGAGTACGCGCGAGATTTCCCGAAGCGCAGCGCGGTCATCATGGGTGTGCTCGATGACCTCGAAGCTAACGACGCAATCAATGCTCTGATCAGCGAGCGGCAGATGCTCCCCGTCATACAGAGAGTACTCGAGGTTAGTGAGGCCCTTCTGCTCCGCGTTTGCACGCGCCTCGCTCACGCGCTCGGGTTCGACATCCACCCCGAGGACGTGGTCGAAATCGGGCGCAAACAGGACGGTGTTGGCACCGTTGCCGCTACCGAAGTCGAGCAGCTTGTTGCGCGCACCGAGGCGGGGATAGCGAGCGCGAGCGAGGCCATGCCGGATGACCGGTAAGGTGTAACCGTAGCTCGTAGGTTTTCCCAGCTGCACACGCATGATGAGCGGTATTTTAGGCTGCTATTAGCAACTGGCCCGAGTCAAGTCAATGCGAGCTCTGCTCGAGTAGCTCTTCGTAAACTCGCAGCGTGTCGAGCGCGATGCGCGCCCAGGAAAAACGCTCTCGCAAGCGCGTCGAATCCGCAGCGAGCGTCGCCAATAGCGCGCTGTCGCCTAGGCAGCGCGCAATCGCCGCGCTGAGCGCGGCGACGTTGCCCGCCTCGAAGATGGCCGCTGGGTTGGCGACGAGCTCGGGCAGGCCGCCCACGTCAGCGACGATCAGCGGCTTCTCGAACGCGAGCGCGATATTGCCCGGCCCGCTCTGGGCTGCGAACTCGCGGTACGGTAGGACCACTGCGTCCGCGGCCGAAAAGAAGGCTTTGATCTGGGACGATGGGACGTAATCGAGGTGAAGGAGCTTGTTTGGTGCGTCTGCGAGTTGCGTTTCGATTTCCCGCTTCAGCTCCTCGTTCCAGGCTTTGCCCGCGATCACCAAGAACAAGTCCGGCAGCGTACGCCGCGCCAGCTTATATGCGGCGATCAGATCTTCAATGCCTTTGTACGGGCGTACGTGACCGAAGCTGAGCAGTACCTGGGCGCTGTCGGGAATTCCGAGCTGCTTTCGCGCTTCCGCCTGCGACAACTCCTTATCACGATAAAATTCGAAGATGCCGTGCGGCACGACTCGAATGCGTTCCCGCGCAATGCCGAAGGCGGCTTCCAGTTGATCGCGATTGCGCTCGGTGTGCACGAGGTACCTATCGGGCAGCGTCAGAATCAATCGGTTGAGTGTTCTGTCCAGGAGCCCGGTTTCGTGCCCGTGCACGTTGTGTACGGTGCAGACCAGCTTCTTGCCGCGCGCTTTCGTGACGAGCGCGATGCTGAAGAACACCGGAAACAGATACGAGGTCCACCACTGAAAGTGCAGCACGTCGCCCCGCGAGGTGAGCCCCGCATACAGCCAACTGAGGGGGTTGTACCAAGTCAGCATATCCCGGACTCGGAGTCGCGGGTCCTCAGGCCTGGTGAAGAGCGGGTCCTTTTCTTTGGTGCCTCCGCCCTTGTACAGGGCCTCCCAGTAGATGTGTTTGAAGTTGATGAATTCGACGTCCGTGTGACTAAGGAGCGCCTTCGTCAGCTCCAGGCAGTAGTCGCTGATGCTCTTGATCGGCGGCAGCGTGCCGACGAGCGTGACGCGTTTGACGTGCATGTCGAAATCTGGGCGAAAGCCCTACACCGGAACCCCGTGCTCGTCGACGCGGCAGGGCGCTGCACCGGTATCTCGAGCCGTGGTGGCCAGGGCACTCGGCGCGCGGTCGCGAAGCACGGTCGGTGCTGCGCCACGGAGCGGCTGGCGTCTTCGTTCAGAACGCGCCGTCTGGCTCCGTCTCCCCGGATCACGTGGGAAATTTCGTTCCAGTGCACCTAGAAACGCGACATTGGTAGCCGTTGGCCATGTCGACAAACGCGCAAAAATCGCGAACAGGAGGGACACAACTACAGGCCGCACGTGGCGCGGACGCCGTTCCGCATTCCGAGAGCGCAAGAACTTTGTGATCTCGCGGGGCGGCTGCGCCCACCAACATCGTGGATGGGATCGGTTTCGTCAATCGCAGAGCTCCGGTCGGACCCAGAGCGCTTACTGAGCAGTGGTCGCGACCGCGCGGAGTTGGCGCTGCTGGCCAGTCTGCGCGCGATGCCAGCTCCCGCAGGCGCCAAAGCGCTAGTCTGGGAGTCGCTCGGCGTGGAAATCGTGGGCACGACTGCGGCTCTTACCTCGAGCTCGTGGCTGTCGGCATGCTGGCGTGGACTGCTGAAGACGGTTGCCGCGTCCAAGGCAGCAGTCGTGGTGCCCATCGTCGTGGCTAGCCTCGGTGCCGGCGCCGCCGGCGCCGCCGGCGTGCTTCACTACAGCGGCAACGCCACTTTACCGAGCGTGAGCCCGAGCGTCCTACACACATTCAAGGCGCAAACTCTGTCGCCCGTGACGCTGCCGTCCGATCCAATAACCCCAGCAGCGACAGAGGAGGCTACGGCTCCACTGCCTTCGAAGCCTCCCACTCGAGCGGCAGCACCCTGGCCAGCACGCGATCACCTGCGTGAGGAGAGCGCGCTCTTGGCTCGAGCGCGCAGCGAGCTACACAGTGGCAACCCGCGCGCAGCGCAGGCCACTCTGTTTCAAATGCAAAGCCAATTCCCCAACGGCGCGCTCAGCCAAGAACGCGAGGTCCTTGGCATCGAGGCGCTGGTAGCGCGCGGCAACGCGGCCGCTGCAGAGCGCAACGCGCGAACGTTCATCGTCGAGCACCCGGAAAGCCCGCACGCAGTGCAGCTCCTGCGGCGCTTCATGGAGTGAGCGCGAGAGCGCCGGGGCACGCTCACTCCACCGCTGTCCGCAGGCTGGCACATTGTGCGAGCCACCTCGGGGCATCGAGCTTGCCTTCGGAGAGCTCGGAAACCACGAGAAAAGGCTCGAAGACAGAGCGCTCGGACACGGCGCGCACGGGTTGGCCTGCGGGAGCGCAAAGCGTCACGACATTCGTGACTAAGTGACCGCCTCGCCCGCGCTAGAGACGGCTACAAGCTCCTACCGTCGACCTTCTTGATCTCGAGTGCGTCGTGCTCGACTCCCTCCAGGCAGCGCACGTTGATCATGTACGTCTTCCCGCCGTCCTTGCCGAAACCCCAGCCGAAGGAGCGCACGCCGCACGTCGCGCAAAACGGATGATGGATCTTGTGCTTGTTGAACAGGTAGTCGGTGACCGCGTCTTCACCGGATAGAAATGTGAGCTGCGCGGCTGGGACGAACGACATCAGGTAGCCCGCGCGCGAGCAGAGCGAACAGTTGCATTGCATCAAGCTTTCGAGCGCCGTCGTGACCTCGTAACGCACGTTGCCGCAGTGACAGGAGCCCGTATACGTCTTGGTTTCAGCCATGAGCTGCGCGTAACTCGATCCGCGCACGGCGTATTGTACAATCGCGCCAGAGTGAGCTCGACGCCCAGCACCCTCGGCATTCTCAATCCGCACGACGGGTTTTCCCGCTTCGCGCTGGAGCGCTATGCGCCCGGGCCCGCCCTCGCGCCATTTCTCGACAGCTACTGGAGCGTACGCTGGGACCTGCGTAACGAGCCGCCCTTCGAGCAGGAGATCTTGCCGCACCCGTGCGTCAACCTAGCGTTCGAGCTCGAGCGCTCCGCAGTTCACGGCCCGGGGACGCGCCGTTTCGTCGCACATCTGTCGGGCGCGGGCCGCGTCCTGGGCGTCAAATTCAAAGCCGCGGGCTTCTTGCCCTTCACTCGCCTGCCACTGACGGCTCTCGTCGATCGGGTGCTGCCCATCGACGAGGCGTTCGGCCGAGACAAGAGCCGCGTGCAAGCGCTCATCGACAGCGTACTCGAGGGGCAGGATCCTTTGCGCAATATCGCATTGATCGAGGCTTTCTTGTCGGAGAGCGAACCGCTCCGCGATGCGGACTTCGAGCTCGTCGAGCAGCTCGTGGCACTCGCTCGCGCAGACCGCGCGATCCGTCGCGCCGAGCAGCTCGCGCGGGTCGCTTCACTCTCCGTGCGCTCGTTGCACCGAATCTTCGAGCGCCACGTGGGCGTCGGTCCCAAATGGATCATCTGTCGCTCGCGCGTGCAAGAAGCCGCCGAGCGCGTCGCATCAGGCAACCAGGTAGACTGGGCTGCCCTTGCCCAAGAGCTCGGCTACCACGATCAATCGCACTTGGTCCGTGACTTCAAGGATCAGGTGGGCTTCACGCCAGCTGCCTACGCCGCGCGCTGCAAGGCCGCGGCGCGTGCCGGACTCGGCAGCCCGAAGTGGCCTTGAGACTGCACTGAGCTCAACGCCCTTTTCGCGTGGCGGGTTTCGAGCCACCTTCACTCCGCGTCAGCTCTTCTGCCAGCAATTCCGCGACCGCGCGGACCCGGGGGATCAGGAGCGCGCTCTTGGCGCACACCAAGTACAACCCGCTCGGCACGGGTCCAAAGCCGTGGATCGGCAACTCGACGAGACCCGTGTCGCGCGCGAAGCGGTGCGCGAAGCGAGCTAGAAAAATTGCCCCCAAGCCCGCTTCGGCAGCTCGCAGTTGGATCAAAAAATCGTCCGACGCGAAGGAAGGTCGAAAATTCGGAATCAGGCGCGCCAACGTGGGGTTCGGTTGCAGCGCGTCGAGCGGCGGCGCCCAGGCGATCCAATCCACCTGCGAGAGCTCGGGTGGCGCGCTGAAGCGCGCCGAATAAGCTCGTGCGACGAAGGGCGCTGCTTGCAGGTCGAGGGCGACCAGACACGTCAAATCGCGCTGCGCGGGGCGCTCCAAACGCAGCGCCAGATCGGCGTCGCGGCGCGTCAGGTCGAGGTAGCGCACGGTCGAGACCACCTCGAGCCGCACCTCGGGCAACCGCGCACGCATGAAGTGCGCGAAGGGTGCGAGGAACTCGAACGCAAGCCCCGGTGGCGCGGTGATGCGCACGACGCCTTGCAACGCGGTCTCGTTCTTTTCTGCCGCGCGCTCGAATTCAGTCGCCCACTCCGCCATGCGTCGTGCCGGCTCCAGCAAGCGTTCACCGAAACCGGTTAGCTGCGCGCCTTCCACACTGCGCAAGAACAGCGACTCACCCAATTGTGCCTCCAGCTCGACGAGCCGCCGACTGACAGTCGGCTGCGCGACGCGCAAACGCCGCGCCGCGGCGCTCAAGCTGCCGGCCTCGGCGACCGCCAGGAAGAGCCGCGCGTCATCCCAGCCTATATCCATATTTGCATGGTACCATGACACTTCAGTCAATTTCTATGCGCTATCGTGGGACCTAAGTTGGGCTCATGACGTTCCCCAAATTCTCACGCCGTGCTCAATTCATCGCATTTTTGGCGCTTCTCGCGCTCGCCGCGGCGGCGCTCGCCGTGTGCACCTGGCCTTCGTCCCGGCACGCGACCGAAGCGGCGCGTCTCGGCGTGCCCAGCTCCACCCAGGCCATGGAGGCCGTATTGGATCAGCCCGGTCCGATCAGCATCGAGACGGTGACCGGTGCGGACTGGCAGGTCGACCGCGCTGGCTTGATCAACCTGAAGCATCCCAAAGCGCGAGCAGCAGGCCTCGTCGCGGGTCCGGAGCCCATTCGAATTTTCTTCCACGCGCTGCATCACCCGACGCGCGGCTTGTTCTTAGTCGACACCGGTGTGGAAGACGCGCTCTCGAACGACCCCGAGCACGCGGCCTTGCGCGGCTTGGTCGCCAACGCTGCGCACCTGGATCTGTTGAAAGTGCACAACACGACCGGCGCCTGGTTGAAGGCCCGTTCAGAAGCGCCCAGCGGCGTGTTCCTGACTCACCTGCATTTGGATCACGTCATGGGTATGCCCGACGTGCCGAGTGCCGTACCGATCTACGCAGGTCCCGGCGAAACCACCGAGCGTGGCGGGCTGAACGTGCTCATCCAACCGATCGTCGATCGCGCGCTTGGTGCGCACGGCCCGCTCCAGAGCTGGCGCTTCGAGCGCGATCCGAGCGGGGTGTTTGCGGGCGTGCTGGACGTGTTCGGCGATGGCTCATTGTGGGCCTTGCACGTCCCCGGGCACACGCCAGGCAGCACGGCGTTCGTAGTGCGCACTCCGAGCGGCCCAGTGCTGCTCACGGGCGACGCTTGTCACACCGCTTGGGGCTGGCAGAACGGCGTGGAACCCGGCACATTCTCGGATGATCCGGTACAAAGTGCGGCGAGCCTCAGCGCGCTGCGCGCGCTCTGGGCGCGCCACCCGCAGCTCGACGTGCGCTTGGGTCATCAGTCGCTCACGGAACGCAAGGACTGACGGCGCTGTGCAATTTGTGTCGTACGCCAGCGGCGGGCAGCTCGAAGTGCCGGCTCCGTTCGCGAGTCAGACCTCGGCACGCGACTTGCTCCGACTTGCTCTGAGCAGCGTCGACCCAGTGTCGGGCTAGTTTTAGGAGTGTTCATGCGCCTCGTTTCGGTTCGCGGTTTGAGTTGCCTCGGCACGCTCGCTCTCTCCGTTGCTTGCGCTTCTTCACCCAACTCCGCGAGCCCAGGGGCGAGCGCGGGGGGCAGCAACGCGTCGTCGGGCGGCGCCAACGGCGGCTCGACGAACACGAGCGCGGGCGGGAGCCCCAGCTCGAACGGAGGCACGAGCGCAGCGGGTAGCGGCGGTTCCAACCTGAGCAACGCGGGCAGCGCAGGCATGCCCAGCGACGCTGGCAAGGAGGACGCGGACGCCGCTCCGGATCCGGGCGTCGAAGAACCCGTCGCAGGCCTACCGACCTTGGGTACCGCGAGCATCGACGAAACCAAGCCGGGGCTTACCGTACCGGACAACTTCGCGGGCTTGTCCGTGGAATGGAGCGGGATGAGCTACTTGGGCGACGGCAAAGGCAACGCCTTGCCCGCGACGATCGGCCTGTTCAAGAACTTCGAAGCCGACGGGCATCGCGTCGATCTGCGAATCGGCGGCAATAGTACGGACAAAACGTGGTGGACCGCGGGGCCCGGCACGCGGCCCGCCGGGCAGGTCGACTCTGTCGACAGCTCGTACCTGTCGACCTTCACCAGCATCAACAATCAAACCGGCGCGCACTTCATTTTGGGCGTCGACTTGGCCGTCAACGACACCACGAATCCGGCCTCCTTCGTCAAAGCCGCGCAAGCGGCGATGCCGCAGGGCTCAATCACCGCGTTCGAGATCGGCAACGAGCCGGATCTGTACTCGAGTAACGGTTGGCGCTCCGCAAGCTACGCCTTTGCCGACTACCAGAAGGACGTGGACGCGTACATCACCGCGCTCGCGCCGCTCGTCACACCGCAGCCATTGCTGACCATGCCGGCGTTCGCGACCACGGGCTGGTTCACGCAAACCAAGGCCATTTTGACGGCACAAAAGTCGAAGTTGACCTTCGCCACGCTGCACAACTATCCGTTCAGCGTGTGCGGCAAAGCCACCACCGACTCGACCTACCCGAAGCTCTCCGATCTGCTGACGGACAAGGGCACCAGCAACATAGAGACCACGTACGCGCCCCTGATCAGCGCGACCAATGCGCTCGGCCTCGGGTTGCGCATGGCGGAGTTCAACTCCATCGCTTGCGGCGGCGCGGCCGGCGTGAGCGACACTTTCGCGCAAGCGCTTTGGTCAATCGACGTGCTGTTCCGGTTTGCGGAGTCCGGCGCCTTAGGCGTCAATTTTCACACCTCGGGGGCTTACGCCGCGTTCAGCTATACGAACGGCGTGCTCGACGTG
>Ga0210387_10002571_pt1 | contig 13896 bp, 12 predicted proteins | sample IncBWC7OmetaG_FD_160108 | JGI IMG/M metagenome (GOLD analysis project Ga0210387, IMG submission 160108) | Forest soil microbial communities from Barre Woods Harvard Forest LTER site, Petersham, Massachusetts, United States - Inc-BW-C-7-O ...
GGTGGCAAACGACTGGCGGTCGCCACTGCTTACGACGAGGAAGTGAATCACCGTTTGCAAGCCTTTCTCCAGGAGGAAGGCTTTGAGGTACTGACGATTCGCGGCCTGGGTGTCGAAAACGTTGCCGACATCAACAATGTAACGGCTGACGGCCTGCTCAAGTTCAGTGTCGAGGTGTTCGAGTCGGCCCACCGTCCTGATGCCCTGTTGGTTTCGTGCGGCGGCTTGCGCACGCTCGATCTGCTCGAGCCACTCGAACGGCGCTGCAAGGTCCCGGTGGTGTCGAGCCTTCCACATGCGCTGCGCGCCGGCGTGCGTCTTGTGGGCCATAGTGGTCGGGTGCCTGGCCACGGTCGATTGCTGTCCATCTAAAAAAAGAATTGAGGGGGATCCGATGACGCGCCCACTGGCGTTCCTGACCGTGGCATGCGCCACGCTGCTGGCCGCCTGCGGCGGTACTCATACGGCTTCCAACCAGCGCCCGGCCGCCAATGCGGGTTCCGGGCCGGCCCGCAAATACGCGGCCGTCGACGGTGAGCGCATTCTGGCTTCCGTGCGGGACGGCAGGGACTGGTTGTCCACCGGCCGCACTTACAGCGAACAGCGCTTCAGCCCGCTGAAGTCCATCACCGCCGACAACGTCGCTCAGTTGGGACTGGCCTGGTTTGCCGACTTCGACACGCGCCGTGGCCAGGAATCCACGCCCATCGAAGTCGACGGCGTGATCTACGTGACGAGCGCCTGGAGCAAGCTGTACGCGATCGACGCGAAGAGCGGCAAGCCGCTGTGGGCCTACGATCCGGCGGTACCGAGGGAGTGGGCGGTCAACGCCTGCTGTGATGTGGTCAACCGGGGCGTTGCCGTGTGGAATGGCAAAGTGTACCTGGGCACCCTTGATGCCCGCCTGGTCGCCCTCGATGCCGGCACAGGTCAGGTGGTGTGGACGGCCCAGGTCGGCGACAAGCAATCGCATCTGTCCATCACGGGCGCCCCACGGGTGGCCAAGGGCAAGGTGCTGATCGGTGAAGCGGGCAACGAATACGAGGAGCGCGGCTTCATCAGTGCGTACGACGCCGAGACTGGGAAGCTCGACTGGCGCTGGTACGTTGTGCCGGGCGACCCGGCCAAGGGCTTCGAGAATCCGCAGATGCAGGCGGCCGCCAAGACCTGGAGCGGACCGTGGTGGAAGGCGGGCGGCGGCGGCGGACCGTGGGACGCCATCACCTATGATCCGCAGACGGACCTGGTGCTGGTGGGGACGGGCAACGGTGCGCCCTGGGCCGAGCGGGACCCGCAGCATCGCAACGACAATCTTTTCATTTCCTCCATCGTGGCGCTGCACCTCGACACCGGTGCCTACGCCTGGCACTACCAGACCACGCCGCACGACCGCTACGATTTCGACTCCACCCAGCAGATCACGGTCGCCGACCTGACCATCGGCGGCCAGAAGCGCCACGCGGCCATGCAGGCCAACAAGAACGGGCTGTTCTATGTGCTGGACGCGACCAACGGCCAACTGCTGTCTGCCACCGTCTACGTGCCCGGCGTCAACTGGACCAGCGGCGTCGACATGAAGACGGGTAGGCCGGTGCTGAGCAAGGCTGCCGACTATGAAACGTCAGGCAAAGGCTTCATCACCAGTCCGGGTCCCTTCGGTGCCCACAACTGGCACCCGATGTCCTTCAGCCCGGACACCGGGCTGGTCTACATTCCGGCGTCGCAGAACGATTTTGGTTTCGTGGCGCGCAAGGGTGACGACAACCCCATGGGCCAGAAGTGGAACGTCAGCATGATGGCTGGCACGGCGCTGTACGCGAAGGCGCACCAGCAGCCGCGCAACGACGGCTTCGTGCTCGCCTGGGACCCGGTGCAGGCAAAGGAAATCTGGCGCATTCCCGTGGGCAGCAGCCGCTCGGGCGGTACGCTGGTCACGGCCGGCGGCCTGCTGTTCACCGGCAATCCGCTGGCCAAGGAGTTCGGGGCCTACAGCGCCACCGATGGCAAGCCGCTATGGCACACCGCGGCGCAGACCGGCGTCATGGCTGGCGCCATCAGTTATCAGGTCGACGGCGAGCAGTACGTGGCGGTCGTGGCCGGCGGCAATGCCAACCCCGGCGGCAACTCCAACTACTACGCGCCCAACTATTCCCGGCTCCTGGTCTACAAGTTGGGTGGCACCGCGGCGTTGCCTGCGGCCGTGGACCCGCCCATCCAGGTCCTGAATCCCCCGCCGGCCTTCGGCAGCCCGGCGCAGCTCAGTCACGGCGCACAACTGTATGAGCGCTTCTGCGGCACCTGCCACGGCGCCGAAGCCCAGGCCCGCGGCATGTTCCCGGATCTGCGCTACAGCGGCGCGCTGCAGAATGCAGACGCATTCCAGGTCATCGTGTTGGGTGGCGCGCTGAAGCAGAACGGCATGGTGTCATTCAAATCGGCCCTGCCGCCGGCGGATGCCGAGGACGTCCGCGCCTACATCGTGGCCCGAGCCATCTGGTCCGAGACTCATACGGGGACGCTGGCGCCGGCCGTGCACTGAAGCACGCGCACTACTCCCCGGGGGACAAGAGTTTCGACAGCGGCAGATTGGGCGTCGACTGAAGTCGTGCCAGCCAAGCGTGCCACAGCTCCCGCTCCGGGCCGCGGGGAAACCGCCGGCAAATCGCAACGTAAATGACAATGCAGGCAGCTTTCTCGATGTCCGCAGCCGGAAAACCAGCCTGATCGGCATTGGTCGGCTGCCGTATATCGGCTGCCGTTGCACAGCAAGTCACACTCAAAGTCATCAGCGCTTACCTCGAACGTCTGCGCGGTTCCGGCAAGGCGGTGGTCGTGGGCGATCGGTTTCCTGCAGGGCGACCGAACAAAGCGCCCGCCACGCCGACCATGTCGGCGGGTGGCCGCAGAAGCGGTAGCTCGTGTAGGCGCCGCGCCAGCTCAGCGGTTGTCTTTTCATCGCAGGGTCCCGCCACTATCGCGCTGAGGCTGCGGGTGCTCTGCGACGTATTGGGTGAGTGCCTCCGCGGCCTGTCTCCACTCAGCCGCGGCGTTTCGTACCGCAGAAAGGTCGGAGTCTTTCACGACCTCACCATAGTGACGCTCGGCTTCGAGTTCGGCTGCTCTCAGGCGCCCGACTTCATCGGCGGTCGTGTTCATAATCGCTCCCCGTGAACGATCCAATCCGCACCCGGGAAGTTTACCCAGCGGCGTGCCTGTTCATTCGTTCGGTACCGTACATAACGATGGAGGGCGCTGACGGGCGCAGGCCCATCTTCCCGTCGTCAGTTTGATGAGCGGTGTAAGTCTTTGAATGTATGAATTAATTACGGCGGACCCCGGCGGGGGGCGGCGTCACTTAGGCCATTGGTACTTCGCCGGCGTGTTGGAGATGGTCCCCGCTGCAAAGAATCGATCCTTGTCTATCAGTTCTTCTGATTTATCCAAGGTGGCGGGATTTGCCGATTGATCAATGTCACGGACCACCACGGAATTTCCTTGCTCCTTCCAGCATTTCTCATAGGGATCGGCACTCGCTACGGGAATATGGCGCGCAAGAAACCAACCCGTTGCGACTGGGCAAAGTTGTCGCGTCAGTCCTATCGGGTCGTAGTCGACTTTGTTTTCGAACGTGGTGGTACCCACGCCGATGGCTTCAATCCTAGGAGGCGTATTGCGCGGGTCATTGTCCAGCGGCAGGAAAAAATCCTTGGGTGTGAAGGCCTCGCTTACGGGGACTTCCAACAACAGGTTCCCGAGCTTCGCTCCATCACCTTCGAGGATCTTGATTTTGCCCTGCGGCCCCATCTCACGATCCTCGTCGTTGTAACAGCCACTGTGTTGCGAAATGGCAGTCGATTTGCCGCTCTCATAACTGAAGAGCCTTGCCTCGTGAAACTTGTCCTGAGCGCCGCACGGCTCGGTGAGTAAAACGGCAGCGCTGCCTGGACGCAACAGCAGCCACGCAACGTTATCCGCTTCCTTGCCTAAAAATGCCGTTGCGGTGGCCGGAGCAGGCAACGTGGCGTCGGTGGTTGAGCTGCTCTTTGAGCAGCCACCGATGAGCGCTGCCCATGCGCAGAGGCAGATAACGCAAATCGGTCTGATGTCCGTGAATAATTTGAACATCAATGGAGTGTGCCACACATGCGTCGCTGCTTAGCGACGCAATTAAGTTGAAGAGATGGCATCGACCTGCGGTTTATCTCGCGCCTCGCGAGCGACATAAGTGGTTTCGTGACGCAGTTAACGAAGTCGGCAAGCGCTCGATCGGGCATTACCTTGTAGCCTTTCATCCGGTCGTCGGGGAAGTCCTCGCTTTCCGGGGAGTCGAGGAAAATGCCATCAATCCATCGGACCCTGCTCAGCGGGGTTTGCGCGCTGCCGCTGCTGGTGGGCTGCAATTTCGACGTGGGAAGCAGCACCAGCACTGGCGCGGCAATCGGCAGCGCTGCCGGTTCAGGCGCCGCCAGCGGCAGCGGCGGCCACACCACTACCAGCCCCGGCCTCATCACCGGTGGGAGTCCGACGCCACCGACTGGCTCCGTGAACGCAACGCCCTCGGTCGCCGGCACCGTCTCGGTGATTTCCGGCGCCAACCAGACGATCACGGTTGCATTCACCTCCGTGGATGGGCGTCCGATATCCGGGCTCGCGCTGTCGAACACCACGCTGCCGCCGCACTGGAGCGGGGGAGGCGATTTCACCTGCAGCGTGACCGGCTCCGGAAACAACTGCGTTTTGACGCTGACCTATGCACCAACCGCGGTCGAGACCGGGACGCTCAAGATCGGCTATGTGTATGTCGGCGACCAAAGCACCCCGCCGGGTTTCTCGCTCAGCATTCCCTACGCAGGAACCGCGAGCAACAACATTGTCGCGACGCCGGCGCCCATCGGTCAGATCAACGCCGCGAGCGGCACCGGAACTCAATCGGTCAGCGTAAATTTCACCACCGACGATGGCAACGCGGCGACCGGTCTGACAATGATGTCGGACCTGTCTTCGCTGCCGGCGGGCTGGAGCACCACGACGCCCGGATTCTCCTGCGCCATCATCAGCAATGGCAGCGGCTGCCAGCTGGTCCTGAATTATGCGCCGAAGGTGGCTGGCAGCGGCACGCTCACATTGAGCTACGGCTATACAGATGGTTCCGGCCTGGCCCGCACGGGCGCCATCAATCTGCCGTACTCCACGACCGCAAATGGCAATGTCGTCGCGACCGTCTCACCCACGGGCCAGATCAATGCGATTCAGAAGACCGGTACCCAGGCGGTCACCATCACCTTTACCACCGACGACGGCCAGGCCGCGCGCAACTTCGTACTGCTGTCACCGCGGTCATCGCTCCCCGCCGACTGGAGCGGCCCCGCCAGCGGCTTCACGTGCGGTACGGTGAGCACCGGACACGGGTGTCAGCTGGCGCTCACCTACGCCCCCACCGCACTGACGAGTGGCACGGTGCAACTGGATTACGGCTACACGAGCCCGGCGGGCGCGTTTACGACCGGGTCTTTGAACATTCCGTACGCCGCCACGACCAACGACAACCTCGTCGCCACGGCCGCGCCCTCGGGACAGATTGATGCGATCGTGGGCGAGCTCACCCCGGACGTTCTGGTCACCTTCACCACGGACGACACGCGCACGGCCACGGCGCTGCAGTTGACGACGGACCTCGCGGCGCTGCCTTCGGGTTGGACCAGTACCGACAGTGCCTTCTCGTGTGCTGGCGTTGCCGGCGGAACCACGTGCCAGCTGCCGCTCAGTTATGCGCCAAGTGCGGCCGCCAGCGGTACGATGACGCTGCGCTACACCTACCAAAACAATGCCGGTCAAGCGAAGAGCGGATCGCTCAACATTCCCTACCGGGCCACCACGGACGACAGCGTCCTCGGAACCGCAAGTCCCGGCTCGCTCGCCGTGGTCACCGGCACGAGTACGATGCTTTCGGTTACCTTCGCCACCGACGACGGCAATCCCGCGAGCGCAATGTCGATCACTTCGGACTTGACCGTGTTGCCGGCGGGGTGGAGCAGCGCAGCTACCACCTTTGCCTGCACCGGCGTGAGCGCTGGGGTCAACTGCCAGCTCGCGCTCACGTATATGCCCATCAATCCGGACAGCGGCACATTGGCGCTCGGATTCACCTACACGAATGATGCGGGGTTGATGAAGAACGGTACGGTTCTGATCCCGTATACGGCCGCAGCGCCGGGGCCCTGACAGGCTCGGAGGTACCGCTATTCGCCGGTAGCCTAATTGTGGCTCCTAGGCCAAACTTTCATCATGCCCGAACTGCCTGATGTGACTGTGTACGTAGAGGCGCTGCAGCAACGCATTGTCGGCCAGTGTCTCGAGCATGTCATTCTCCCCTCGCCGTTCCTGCTGCGCACGGCGGTGCCACCCATTCAGACCGTGCAGGGCAAGCGCGTCACAGAGGTGCGGCGCATCGGCAAGCGCGTGGCAATCGGTCTGGAGACACAGTTATGGCTGGTGTTTCATCTGATGATCGCGGGCCGGCTGCATTGGTTCGCACGAGGCGCGGTGATCTCCAAGCGCGTGGCGCTGGCACGCCTGGAATTCACCAGCGGCATACTGACGCTCACCGAGGCCGGTACCAAGCGACGCGCCTCGCTGCACCTCATCCAGGGGGAGGAGCAGTTGGCGCTTCAGGATCCCGGAGGCATCGACATCATGCAATCGAGCCTCGCGCAATTCGGTGATCGGCTGCGAAGCGAGAACCATACGCTGAAGCGGGCGCTGACTGATCCAAAGCTTTTCAGCGGTATCGGCAATGCCTATTCGGATGAAATCCTGCACGCCGCCAGGCTCTCGCCGGTCATGCTGACCAGTCGCATCGAGGATGAGGCGGTCGCGCGCCTGTACGCCGCGACACAGGAGCAGATGCAGCTGTGGACGCAGCGCCTGCGCCAGGATGCCGCCGGGGAATTTCCGGAGAAAGTAACGGCCTTTCGCGCCGATATGGCCGTGCACGGCCGCTTCCGCCTGCCATGCCCCGTGTGTCGCACACCCGTGCAACGCATTCGCTACGCCGACAATGAGACCAACTACTGTGCGCGCTGCCAGACCGGTGGGCGGCTGCTGGCGGATCGGGCCTTGTCGCGGTTGCTGAAGCAGGATTGGCCCAAGACAGTAGAGGCTTTCGACCGCGAATCCTAGGCCGGGGCCGTCGCTTGCCATGGGGCAAGGGTAAGATGGCAGGGTTGAGGTTCCCGGGAGTTCATATTCTGTGAGTTGGCGGGGTTGGCTGGCATTCGTGGCCCTGGGGATCATCTGGGGCTTGCCGTATTTCTTCATCCGACTCGCGGTCCAGGAACTTTCACCCTTCGTAGTTGCCTGGAGTCGAATAACACTTGCCGCTGTGATCCTGCTGCCGGTCGCGTGGCAGCGTGGGGCGTTGCGTCCGCTCAAAACTCACATGACGGCCGTGTGCGCTTTCGCTGCGGTCGAGTTCGTCGTGCCCTTCTCGGCAATCTCGCTTGGGGAGCGCTGGATCAGTTCCTCGGTTACCGGCATCCTCATTGCCGGCGTGCCCATTATCATCGCCGTCATCGGCCGCTTCTTCGGCGTACATGAAAGACTGGGACCTCGCAGAGCCCTCGGACTGTTGCTCGGCCTGTGCGGCGTGGTGGCCCTGCTGGGATTCGGCACCATCTCTGGCCCATTGGGCTGGGCCGGTGTCGGATGCATGATTCTGGCCGCGGTCGGGTATGCGGTGGGCCCACTCATTATTCAGAAGAATCTTCGCGGGCTGGACTCGATCGGGCCGGTTGCGGCAAGCCTCGCCGTCGCGAGCGCCGTATTGGTGTTGCCGGCGGTCGCGACCCTGCCGCAGCGGTGGCCTTCCGCGGTTGCACTGTCCTCGATCGCCGTGCTGGGCGTACTGTGCACGGCGGTGGCCATGTTGCTGATGTTCTTCCTGGTCCGCGACGCCGGCGCCGCGCGCGCGGCGATCATTACGTATATTAATCCGGTCGTCGCGACGCTGCTGGGCGTCGGCCTGCTCCACGAGCGACTGGGCCTGGGCGGTGTGACGGCATTTGCAGTCATCCTGGCCGGCTCCTGGCTCGCTACGCGTGTGACGCAGCACATGTAACGGGCGTAGCGATACGGATTGTTACGGTTCGTTGTCGTACGCACGAATCAACACGCGTCGCGCGCTTGGAACCTTTGGTGCACCGCCGTACTCCAACTGAAAACCGAATTGGAGGCGCAAATGGAACAGCAGCAGTCGGCGGCAGGAGTAGGCCACATGAAACTGATGAACTGGGTGCTGTGGCAGCGCGCGGTGGTCGCGCTGTTGCGCGCGGATGTGAGCGGTGTTCTGCGCTCCATCGAGATCGACGAAGTGAACTGGGATGCTTGGCGCACTTTCTATACCGAAGGCCGTTCTCCCCGGTCGGCAATCGACCGCGCGCTGGCTCGCGACTTCTAGCTTTTCGCTGGACCGTTCATGCGATATCGTTCGTGCATGGGCGCCGTTGCATGAACTTCCGGGATTGGATCGTCCGCGGGCGTGAGCTCGGAGCAAGCGATTTGCATGCCGAAGCCGGTGGTGCGCTCGCCTACCGGATCCGCGGCGCATTGCAGTCGACATCGGACATCGCCACGGCTCCCGAGCTGGCACGGATTGTCCGCGAACTTCTCGGCGATGAAGGGTGGGGCGTGTTTCGCACGCGCGGCTCGGCGGATGTCTCCCTCGACGTTGCCGGCATCCGCTGTCGCATCAACGCGTACAAGACGATCCGGGGCGTTGCCTTGGCCGTGCGGCTGCTCGCGCCCTCGGTCAAGGATCTGAAATCCTGCAACCTGCATCCGGATCTGCATCGACTGACGGAGGCGCCGACGGGCCTGGTCGTGATCTCGGGGCCGACGGGGTCCGGTAAATCGACGACGCTGGCCGCGCTGGTCGAGGACATCAACGCGTCCCGGGCCTGCAACATCATCAGCCTCGAAAGCCCGCTCGAGTATCTCTTTGCCAACCGCCGCTCGTTCATCCGGCAACGCGAGGTACCCACTCACTCGCCAAGTTTCGAACAGGCGATCACCGACGCGCTGCGCGAAAATCCCGATGTGCTGGTGATCGGAGAAATGCGCACGCCGGAAGTCATGCGGCTGACCCTGAACGCGGCCGAGACGGGGCACCTGGTCCTGGCGACCATGCATTCGGCCAGTTGCGCCGAAGCGCTCACCCGCATCTGCATGTCCTTTGCCCCCGAGATCCAAGGCAACATCCGTGCGCAACTTGCCGACTGCCTGGTCGGGGTTCTATGCCAGCGACTGGAGTTCCTGAGCGCACAGCATTTGCGCGTACCGCGATGTGAGCTGCTGCTGACCAGCTCCGCGGCCAAAGGCACGATTCGCGCCGGGCAATTTGGCCATCTGGCCAACGTCATCCAGTCCGGGGGCGAGGAGGGGATGTGGTCGTTCGAGCGCTATCAACGCTGGATCGATCAGCACCGGGAGTGGGTAATACCCGCGAGAATCCCCGTGCCCCAGGAGGTCAGGTCGGCCGTGCCGCAGCCAGCCACAGTCCCCGATGTGCCGCTGGCGCCGTCACCCGCCCCGTACGCCGCGGATCCGGCCACCGAAATCGAGTCCGAGGACCTGCAGGACATTGCTGAACTTGCGCGGCAGCTGGAACAACGCCTGCGCTAGTTGGCGGGCTCACTGCCCTTAGCCGGAGCGCGCCGCTCAGCGGCACGTTGCATCAGCAGTTCGGAGACTTTCCGCCGGGCCTCGGCCCGGGTGGTTCCCGCCGGAAACTCGAATACTTCTTGTGCATCAAACGGGTTTTTAACGCGCACCGGCGGATCCGGCGCTGCCTGCGGTAACTGTGCTGGCTGGGGCAGCTGCGGCACGGCGAGCACCGCAGGGTGGACAGCGGTCGGTGGGGTGCTTCGGGGGGCGGGCGATGGCGCAATCCGTTGCGGGACCGGATGTGGCCGCGTGGGTCGCCAGGCGTTGGATGCCGCGATGCCGACTACGATGCCGATCAACGCTGCTGCAAAGGGCACGGACCACAGACGATATTGTCCTTTGAAGGTGCGTGCGGCGCGGCCGGCCCGCGATAGGCGACGCATCTCCTTCGGAGTCAGCTCGATTTCGATGGTGTCCTCATCGTCCTCGGGCGGGAATATGCTCTGGCTATTCAATGATCACTACTCTACGCGTCCTAAGCGCGGTCTTGGTCTGGCCGGCAACTTAGCCTGCCGCAGCAGGGGTTTCCACCGACGGCTCGACATTATTGCCTGCCGTGTTTCGGACCGGTTGCGACGAGCGAACGGTCTTGTGACGCAGCTCTTGGACGAAGCTGTCGTTGGGGGCGGCATGACCTGCGCCGGGCCGCCCGCCGATCCACGTCACCAGGGCGCAAATCAGTATCCAAGACAGGATTACCCCCATTTCAATGAAGCCCTTGCCGGGTGCCCCGCGGCTGCGTGTCTTGAAGCTGTCGCGCCTGCCGGGAGGTCGGTAGACCTGCAACAAGGCGGTGCTGACGCTGCACCCGAATGCGCACAGGGTCAGCGACACTGCGAACCACAGATTGGTGCGCCACAGGACCAGCAACGGCAGCAGCCATAGCGGCGCGAGTGGCAGCAGCGCGGCTTCGATTTTGGCGCGCACCACCGTCGCCCGGGTCAGCGGCGCGGCCGTCAGCAACTCCGGTGCGTCCTCCGCGGCGATGGTAATCCAGGCCAGTGCCGTGGCCAGGGTGCCGCACACCAGAATCATTCCGAGCCACACCCAGGGCACGCGGCCGGAGGCGCCCCATGGCTGGCGCCACAGCACCAGGCACAGAGGCAGGACGTAGATGCTCTGTTGCAGCAGCTGCATGAGCAGCAGCGGGTCACGGCGGATCAGCCGCAACTCCTTCACGATCAGTACCGCACGCAGGGAACGGCGGAAGCGTAGTGGCCGCGCCGAGACGCGCGTACTGCGGCCACTGCCCATACTGCCGATCGCCGTAGCCGCACGCAGGAAGCGGCCACTGAGCACACGCACGGTGAGCAGCAGCAACCCGGCGCTGGTGAACGTGAACAGCACGGTGGGCGCGTAGCCGGCGACCACCAGCCGCGCGGGAATCAGCAATGGGCCCAGATGCCCGGCATCCGCGCTCAGCAAGGCGCCAAATCCACCGTAGTTGCCGGGGCCACGCTGCGGCCCGTGGTGCATGAGATTGGGCAGCTGGCTCAGCAGGAAAACGCCCATGCCAATCAGCGCGGCCAGGACCTGTCCAACGATACGCGTGGTCCTGGGTCCGAGCAGGCGAAACAAGGTCAGCGCCAGCAGCACGCCTAAGCTGGTCGCCAGCATGCCGATCGCAGGTATCAGCAGATACAGTTTCGACCAGCTGTACAGACCAAACAGTACGAACATGTTCGCGAAAGGCCATGTCAGCATCGCGACTTCCAGCGTCACCGTCAGTGCGACCGTGCCCACGCGTGTGCCGATAATCGATTTTGGCGCTAGCGGTGAGGACAGCAGCAGGTCCATGTCCGCGCGCGTGTACAGCACCTGCACGATGCCATTCAGGCTGCGCGAGACCATGAGAATAAAGCAGAATGCCAGTCCCCCCGTGATGAGCAGCAAGGGCACAGTGGCGGGAATGGCGGGGCCCGCGTGCGCGCTGGCGGCGCGCACCGCAAATGCCACTGCCGCGGCGACCAGGTGTAAGACGATTTGCGCGATAATCAGGATCGTGAGGCTCGTCGCCTTCACGACTCCCGAGCGCGCATAGAGCCGCAGCTCATGCCGCATCAGCCACGGGAGCGAGCCGGGTGTCAAAGTCACGATGCTGCGGCGGGCGGTGCCACCAGCCCCAGGAACAGGTCCTCCAGCGTCGCATTGGAGCGGCCGGCCTGGGTACGCAGCTCCTCGAGAGTTCCCTCGGCGACTATGCGACCGCTTTGAATGATGCCGATGCGGTCGACCAGCCGTTCCGCGACTTCCATGATATGGGTCGTGAGAATGATGGTGCAGCCACCACGCGCGCGCTCAAGCAGCAGATCCTTCACTTCGCGTGCGATCGTGGCATCGAGACCCGTCAATGGCTCGTCCAGTATCAAAAGCTGCGGTTCGTGCAGCAGTGCGCCGGCCAGCGCCGCCTTCTGCTTCATGCCACGCGAGAATCCCTCGCAGCGCTCATCGCGGTGTTGCCAAAGATCCAGGCGCCGCAACAGCTCCTCGGCGTTGTGTTCGGCGCGGTGTACCTCCATGCCCCAAAGACCCGCGATGAATTCCAGGTACTCCGCCGCCGTCAGCTTGTCATACAGCAGCGGTTCATCCGGCAGCCAGGCGATCAGCTGTTTGGCCTCCCGCGGCTGCGTCACGGCGTTCACACCGAAGACTTCGATGCTGCCGCGATCCGGCAGCAGCAGGCCGCTGATCATGCGCAGAGTCGTGGTCTTGCCGGCGCCATTGGGCCCGAGCAGTGCGTAGAATTCGCCACGCGCAATGGTGAGATCTATGCCGTCGACGGCCGGCCGGGTAAATATCTTGACCAGCTGGCGAATGCGCAGGGCGGGCGAGCTCGTCTCCATGACCACACTCCTCGTTTCACACACCGCTCGGATCGGGGCGCGATTCGAGCCGCCCGTCGGCGTGGCGCGCAAATCGCCCACGCTCGGCGCCGTGGACGGGGGCCTCGTCCGGCCAGGGCCAGCCGCCGAAATGTGTCTGGTGGTAGTCCGCGTACGCCTGGCGCAGTTCCGGCTCGGTGTTCATGACGAAGGGGCCATGTTGTGCCACCGGTTCACCGATCGGACGGCCCTGAAGCATCAGCAATTCGCTCGGCGCGGCACCGTTGACGAGCTCCACGGGCTGTCGCGCATCGACTTCAATGGCTGATTGGACCGGGACGGATTGGCCCGCGATGACCAATGTATCTCCCTTGAAGAAATAAAGAGTTCGGCGCGGTTCGCGGGTGGTGGCCGCCGGCAAAGTCCAGCGCGCACCTGCGGACATCTTGATCGTCCAAATGGCCAGGTCCGCAGCCGCGTCCGAGGCCCACGAATCCGGGGGCGGAAGCGGGGAGCTTTCCATCCGGGATGCGGCAGCGGTGCCGGCGATATACGTCACTTCAGTGACTGCGCCTGTGGAATCGGTGATGACCTCACGGGGGATGTCTTCGGACCACAGCATGGTGAAATAGGGTTGCGCCATCTTGCTGCGTTTCGGCAGGTTGAGCCAGATCTGGAACAGTTCCAGGGGATTCGGCGCGCTCGACTTCAGCAAGGGAAACATCTCGGAGTGCACGATGCCGTGACCGGCGGTGAGCCATTGCACATCGCCACTGCCGAATCGGGCGGCAGCGCCGAGTGAATCGGCGTGGTCGATGTAGCCGCTTCTCATGATCGTGACGGTTTCAAAACCGCGATGGGGATGTGCCGGGAAGCCGGGCACCGTGTGCCCGTGATACATGCGCCAGCCATCCTTGCCGGCGAAGTCCTGACCCAGGTTGCGACCGCTCAGCGACGCGTCGGGGCCCAATGTTGCATTGCCTTTTGGATAGGCATCCTGGTGGTACACGCAGAACAGGAACGGGTCCAGCGTGGCCCAGGGAAAGCCGATTTTGCTGATGTTCAGAACTGCTGGGTTGGGCACGGTTACGGTCCTTCGGCTACGGGCGCGTGAGGCTGCCGGGCTCCATATTGAGCGATTTCGAGAATTGGTCGTACCCTGTCAAGCTCCGTGGGTCGGACTGCAATGAGACCATCTGGTCTAAGTTATTGAATTTAAACGTTCCACTAGGCGCGAGGGCTCATAGGCGTGGATGCACCGTTCTGGCATGACAGGTGGCAGCGAAACCAAATCGGCTTCCACGAGCCGAAAGCCAATCCTCTGCTCGTCGCGCATTTCGACCGTCTGTCATTG
>Ga0210387_10002572_pt1 | contig 13895 bp, 10 predicted proteins | sample IncBWC7OmetaG_FD_160108 | JGI IMG/M metagenome (GOLD analysis project Ga0210387, IMG submission 160108) | Forest soil microbial communities from Barre Woods Harvard Forest LTER site, Petersham, Massachusetts, United States - Inc-BW-C-7-O ...
TGGGCTGCTGGCGCTTTTGGTTGTCGGCGGCGCTGTCTATGCCTTTCGCACTTCTCGCCGGCACGCTGCGGCTAAACCCGACGACTCGGGCTCGACATCAAAGCCTCACATTCGCCGCTCCGTGGCGGTGCTGGGGTTCCGGAATCTGCGGGGGCGTCCGGAAGACAATTGGCTTTCCGCCGCCTTCACCGAGATGTTGAACACGGAACTCGCGGCTGGAGGCGAGTTGCGACTGGTCTCCGGCGAGGATGTAGCTCGCGCCAAGAGCGAGTTGCCGCTTACTGATGAAGACACGCTGGCAACCTCCACACTGAAGCGACTGCACACTGATCCCGGTGCGGACGTCGTAGTGCTCGGATCATTTACTCCGCTTCCTGGCAAGGGACGGAATCGTATCCGCCTCGACATCCGCGTGCAGGATACTGCGGTTGGCGAAACCTTGGCGGAAGAATCCGTCATCGGCACAGAGGAAGATCTGTTGGATCTGGTCGCAAAGGCCAGTTTGGGAGTTCGCGAGCACCTGGGTTTGAGTTCCGGCGCGTCCCGAGCCACCCTGGAGGCCCGAGCTTCTCTGCCCTCGAATCAGGAAGCGGTGCGGCTCTATACCGAGGGGCGCGCCCGCTCCTGGGCTTTTGACTTCACGGGCGCTCGCGATCTCTTGCTCAAAGCTGTAGCCGCGGATCCCGATTATCCCCTCTCTCACGATGCGCTGTCTCAGGCATGGGAACATCTTGGATACAGTGCCAAAGCGAAAGCTGAGGCCCAGCTTGCGCTGGATCATGCTGGACATCTTCCAAAAGAAGAGCTTCTTCTTGTGCAAGGACACTATTGGCAGACGATCTCGAACCATCCCAAGGCCGTGGAAGCTTATCAGCAGCTGTTCAATCTATTCCCTGACAGTCTCGAGTACGGGCTGCGACTAGCTTCGGTGCAGCGCATTGTAAATCCGGCGGACTGCTTCAAAACCTTAGACGCGCTTCGTCGGCTTCCCGCTCCCGCCGGCGAAGACCCGCGCATTGACCTGGTTGAAGCCTCTGCCTGGATTCTCCATGATTTGACGAAGGCGCATGCGGCTGCCGAACGTGCCATCGCGAAAGGGACCGCACAAGGTTTGAATCTGCTCGTGGCCCGGGCCTACGGAGTGCTCTGCCAACAGGGCGTCATCGCGGGGACCTCATTTACGGATGCCGTTGCCGCGTGCGAAAACGCGCGACAGGGCTATGAAGCCGGGGGAGACCGTAACAATGAGGCTCGCAATCTGAACGATTTTGCCGGCCTCTACTTTCAGCAGGGCGACCTGGCCCGAGCCGAAGCCATGTGGCGCGAAGCGGCTCCGGTGTTTCGAGAGGTCGGCGACGCCGAGGGTCTGGCGGCAGTTTCGAACAATCTTGGCGATGTTTTTCTTCTGCGGGGAAACCTGGATGACGCGTCCCGGTTTCTGAAGCTCGCAATCGCCGGATATCAGGCGATGGAAGATAAAAGCGGCGTGTCTGGAATCTTGAGCGATCTGGGTAACATTTCTCGTCAGAAGGGAAACTTGGAAGCCGCTGTTACTACTTATCAGCAAGCCAAAGCGACCGCGGCGGAAATCGACGACAAGAATGCGGTCGCCTATGCGCTGACTGGACTCGGGGACACTCTCGTGGATCGCGGCGAGCTGGCGGCGGCGCGAAAGTCATACGAGGAATCGCTGGCCTTGAGAAATCAGACGGGAGAAAAACAAACCGCGGCAGAAACCGAACTCGCACTGGCAAGACTCTCGGTCGAGGAAGGTCACGCAGCGGATGCTGAGTCGGCAACGCGCAACTGCAGCGTGCAGTTCCATCGCGAGAGCGAATCCGATGATGAGTTAGCCTCAAGCGTAGTTCTGATTCAGGCATTACTGGCGCAGGGAAAGCAGGCCGACGCGCAAAAAGAACTGGAAAGCGCTCAGGCCACCGCGGCGAAAAGTCAGAACAGCCTTCTGCGTCTGCAGTTTGCTCTGGCATCGGCGCAGGTGGCAGTAACCTCGGACCACCCGGCATCAGCCCGGGGCCCGTTGGAAAGTGTTATGCAAGAGGCACGCGGCCACGGCTTCCTGGGCGTCGAGTTTGAAGCCCAGCTTTGGCTGGCCGAGTTGGAAAAGAAAACCGGGCACTCCGCCGCAGCCCAACAGCAGCTCTTCGCAATAGAGAAAAAATCGCACGCCAAAGGCTTCGGCTTGATTGCTCGCAAGGCTGCCTCTGCCCGCGCTTAATCTCTGGCTGGTTGTGCGATTGATTAGGATGCCTCGATCGTCTATGACTCTGTCTCTACAGCAGTCCGAGATGGTCCGGGTATTTGGCCTGCAGAGCTGTGATCAGAAGTTCAAACTCGGGCAGGCTGCGCACACTCGCGAGGCAGGGATCTCTTAGAAAGTAAGGCCAGCAGGCGAATCCCGTGCTGACACTGCGCTCCAGCCACTCAAAGGCAGTTTCTCGCCTTCCAGTCAGGGCGAGGGTACAAGCGATCTGATAATACGTATGGTGTGCGTGTCCGAAAGATTTGGGATTCGAACACGCCCGGGTCACGCATTCGATGGCTGGCTCTCCGTTCCCCATCAAGGCATGGAGCAGTCCTTGCAGGCTGATGATGAGCGGATCGTTGGGTTGGAAGCGCAGTGCTTCATCCATCAGGCGAGTTGCCTCTTTCCAGTCTCCGGTCATCATGGCCGGGACTGGAGCAAAATAAAAGGCGTACTTGTTATTTGGGCTCTCCGCCCGCCAGATCTGAATCTGCTCGCGCGCCCGGTCGTAATCCTGGCCCCAGACATACACTTGTGTAACGCTCGGGCTGACCGCCTTTCTGGGCTGAAAAGGGCGTCCCCTTTCAAACATCTCGCGCGCGTGATCGAGCAGCCCAACATGCGCCAGGATTGAGCCCAGCCGATTGTAGGCATGAGGCAAGTTGTTTTGCAGGGCCAGAGCGCGCTTGAGATCGGCAATCGCCTCCAGGTGCTGGAAATTCTTCGACGGTCCCCAGACCAGAAAGGCGCGGGCGACGTGTCCCTCGGGAAGATTCGGATCGATCTCGAGCGCCCGCCGGCAGTGGAATTCGGCTTTCTCCATCCAGATGCTGGCCGGGTCGAATTCGAAGTGCCGGGTTGCGCATGCGTATGAGAGAGTGGCGTGTCCAAGGGCAAACGTGGGATCGCGAGTCACCGCATTGGTGAGATGAAGACTGGCTTGATCCATCATCGACCCGTCGCCGGATGCGGTGATCCGATATCCGCGCATGAATTCCGCGTAGGCCATGGGATCCCGGCTATAGCGCGGCCGCTGTTCGGCGGTGGCCGGACGATACGGCCGGTTGAGGGCGCGGGTGATCTGCTTCGCGATATCGCCTTCGAGAGTTGCGAGGCGATCGATGTCCATGTCGATGTCGCACTTTTTCGTGAACCCCGGGCGTCGCAGGTAGGCGTCAAACATTTCGAGCGAGAGGCGCCACTGCCCTTTGGACACCTGAATGGCGCCGTGGACAACAAATCGCACTCCCAGTCGAGACGCTATCTCTGAAGGCGTTAGTTCCACAGGTAAGTTCAGAACTGCCGAAGTGGGCAGCACGTCGACGCCCGATAAATTGCCGAGAAGCGAAACGAGTGCGTCGGCGAACCCGAGACACAAGCCCTGATCGTCGGTCGCTTTCTCCAGCAGCAACAGCGGAAGCACGGCGATGGAGGACCGCTCGCTCCATTCGCCTCCGTCTCTGCCGGCGTCGCTGCGGGCGGAGGTTCGTGCCGGCTCCGAAAGCGGGAATTTCGGATCGATCACTCGAACCGGGCCTACAAACCGGTACCCCTTGCCGACCACCGTCTCAAGAAACCGCGGCCGGTCGGCATTGTCACCCAGCGCGGTGCGAAGCTTCCTCACGACGTTGTTGACGTTTTTTTCGGTGTCGATAAACAGATCGGAGCGCCATAGCTTCTTGACGATCTCCTCTCGCGAGACCATCTGTTCGCGGCGCTCGAGCAGAAAGGTCAGCAACTCCATGGGCTTCTTCTCGATCCGGATCCGGCGTCCGGAGCGCCGCAGTTCGTAGCGTCCCAGGTCGACTTCCACTTCCGCACCGCTTTGCTTTGAACGCCCCATGGAGAAGCTCTGGCCCAGCATTATGCAATAAAAATCAAGAGCTTGCGACGATATCGAAAAGATATCCAAAGGTGATGCCCGCTGCATTGTAAGGCGCTCGGACTCACGGGATGATGCCCCATCAAGAATCTCGGAGGAGACGCTTATGAAACGAAAGCTGTTCGTCACCCTGGCAACCACGCTGTCAATCACATTATCAATCGCCGCCATATTGGGCTTCGCAGGCCAGTTCTTCACCACGGCCGCAAGTCCGGCCGCTCACGATAAGAACGCATTCACACCGGACACAGTTCAGTGGGGTCCGCCACCGCCTTTCGTCGCTCCTGGCGCACAACTTGCCGTACTCGAGGGTGATCCCGGCGCTTCGACGGGTGACTATACCGTGCGTCTGAAAATGCCGGACGGCTACCGCATCGCTCCTCACTGGCATCCGCTGCGCGAAAACGTCACCGTCATCTCAGGGACGTTCAAGGTTGGGATGGGAGACACGTTCGACAAAGACAAGATGGCATCCTTCCCCGCCGGCAGCTTTGCCTATCTCGACCCCGACATGCACCACTACGCCATGGCCTCGGGCGAGGTCATCGTGCAGGTGCACGGAATCGCGCCCTTGCAATTTAACTACGTTAACCCGCAGGACGATCCCAGCAAGAAGTAGATTGCCGGCAATTTAAATCAATTTGGAGGAACCCATGACTGTGGACTCGAAAAAGCTGGAGCAATTCCTGGGACAGTTTGTTACCGACCTCGGGGCCACTGTTCACGCCGGTATGGTCGTGATCGGTGACCGTCTTGGACTGTACAAGGCGCTCGCGGCCGGGCCGCTGAATTCCGCGGAGCTGGCCGCCATAACCCGCACCGACGAACGTTACGTGCGTGAGTGGCTCGCTTCTCAGGCAGCCGGCGGCTATATCACCTACAACCCGCAGACCCACAAATTCGGAATGACCGAAGAGCAGGCGTTGACCTTGGCGAACGAAGATGGACCGGCATATTTGCCGGGCGCATTTGAACTCGCGCTGGGATCACTGGCAGCGGTTCCGCGCATCACAGAGGCGTTCCGCTCCGGCGCCGGCATGGGTTGGGGAGAACATGAAGACCGGGTGTTTCACGGATGCGAGAAGTTTTTTCGTCCGGGCTACGCCGCGAATCTGGTCAGCTCCTGGATTCCTGCTCTGGACGGTGTCCACGAGAAACTCGTGCGCGGCGCAAAGGTGGCGGACGTAGGTTGCGGCAAAGGGTCGTCGAGCATTCTGATGGCAAAGGCCTTTCCCCAGTCGCACATCTATGGATTTGACTATCACGACAAGTCCGTCGAAGCGGCGCGGGAATCCGCCAAGCGGCAAGGCGTGGCCGACCGGGTCACGTTCGAAGTCGCGAAAGCTAAAGAATTTCCTAGGAAAGACTACGACTTCGTGGCGGTATTCGACTGCCTCCACGATATGGGGGATCCGGTGGGTGCCGCGGCACACGTGCGCTCGGCTCTGAATGACGATGGTTCGTGGATGATCGTCGAGCCCTTCGCCAATGACGACCTTCAGGACAATCTCAATCCCGTGGGCCGCGTCTACTATTCATTCTCGACTTTGCTGTGCACGCCATGTTCACGATCGCAGGAAGTGGGGATGTGTCTGGGCGCTCAGGCCGGCGAGAAACAAATGCAGAAAGTCGTTACTTCTGCCGGCTTCAGCCGCTTCCGGCGAGCCACGCAAACGCCGTTCAATCTGGTCTACGAGGCCAGGCCGTAGCCGGGCGTAACATCGCCGAAATCCGCACCGACTTCTACATTTCGCTGGGCGGGATGAAATGCTATGCTTCCGCTCATGGATAACCGTTCTCTTGGCGATGTGGGCGGCTCCCCGGGCGGACTCGGGCAGTTCCTGCTTGGGTTTGCCATGGCTTGTGTCGGCGGCTTCCTTATTACTCACCAGGTAAGTGTGGTGGGTTCTTACTGGAGTTTCTGGGGAGGCAGCAGTTTCGGCATCACTCTCTTGCCAATGTTGTTTGGCGTGGGCATTCTGTTCTGGAACGGCAAGAGCGTGATCGGATGGCTGCTGACTGTGGGAGGAGCGCTCTTTATCTTTGCCGGCATCATCGCCAACATGCACATTTATTTTCAGCCAACGAGTCTTTTCGAGACCATGGTGATGCTGATTCTGCTGGTCGGAGGCCTGTCTCTGATCGCGCGATCTCTGCGGCCACACAGTGCCAAGCAAAGCGAGTAAAACGCGTTCTTCCGTTCTGTAAAACGAGTTTGCGAAGTGCAATAATCCACGCCTCGTCTATGTTTGACATCACCCGTCGCAGCACATAGCATCCTTATCGTGCCCGTCGCAAGGGACCTTCCTCCTGCGGAACAGGTAGCCATTAATCGAGCAGGCACCCATCCTGCGCGACGCTATGCCGAGGCGATCATTTTCAGTAACATACGGACAAAAGAAGAAGTGAGCGCGTCATCGGGAAACTGTCTGGCGGGCGTGTACGTATCAGTATTGTGAGGGAGCAAGTGTCATGAGCAACAAGTTTATCGACGGCATCAAGCACGCGATTATCGAGGACGACGACCCCAAGCCAGCAGGACAAGCGCAGCCCCAGGCCCATGCGTCGGCACCGGCTGCGCCCGAAGTCTCCGCGCCAGTTGCGCCTCCGGCAGACAGCAGCGCTTATCAAACGATGAGCGGCCAGCCGATGAGTGAAGAGACCGAGCATTGCTACCAGCGGATTCTGGCGAAAACGAATTTTCAGTCGACGCAGGTCTACGCAACTATCCACAAGTATCTCGATCCGCTGTCCGCGATCCCCTCGCTCGATGAGCGCACGAAGTTCAAGACGGCTGTGATTCAGGCCAAAGCGCAGGAAGGCCTCTCGCAGGAAAAAATTCTCGCCACGTTCGACGGTTTGAAAGTTGCGCTGCAAAACGAACAGGAATCGTTTGCCGCTTCCGCCGAAGCCACCAAGCAGCGCGAGATTACGGATCGCCAGAAAAAAGTGCAGGACGTGACCGACGCGATCGCGCAGAAGCAAAAAGAGATTGCGCAACTGCAGCAGCGGCTGGCAGATGTTACGACCGAACTGGTGGGCGCACAGGGAAAGATTCAGCGAGCGGAGTCGCAGTTCACCATCGCGGCCCAGCGGCGCGCGCTTGAGATCGATCAGGAAAAGGCGAAGTATGTCAGCCTTCTCCAGGGATAAGGATAAGGACAATGAGCATAACGCCTTCCACTCCTACAAATCTTGGCGATGAATTGAAGTCTTTCTGGTCGCGGCCGGAAGGCAAGACCGGAATGATTTTCATCGCGCTGGCCGCGGCGGCTCTGGTTTACGGCTGGGCGCAGATCGTTCCGTTCATCGTTTCGATGCTGGCCGATACCCTGCACATGGTTTATCTCGCGGCGATTCTGGCGGCGGTGTTATTCGTCGTCTTCAGCAGCCGCACGCATCTGTTGTTCCGTCTGCTGATGCGCTGGATTACCGGGATGATCATTAATATCGATCCGATCGGCATCCTGAAGGATCATCTGTCGCAGATGCGCAAGCGCCGCGACGTGATGTCGCAGCAGATCAGCAACGTCAGCGGGCAGATTCAGTATTTGAAAAACGTGATCGACAAGAACCAGGCCATGGCTAACGAGAACATGCGCCTGGCGGCCCATGCCAAGAAACTGGCAACGACGTCTTCCGACCAGAATGAGCAGCTCCGCATGGCGTTGCAGATGAAGGCCAAGGCGAATCAAGCTGGACGGCTGCAGAAGTCGAATCTCAGCTACCAGCAACTGCTCAGCAAGCTGCAAAACATCTACGACCTGCTCAGTAAGTGGGCGGTCCACATCGATTTCTACATCGAAGACACGGACAACGAAGTCCGGCAGGCTGAAATCGAATACAAAACGATCAACGCCGCCTATCGCGCTTATCGCACGGCACTCGCTGTCATCAAGGGCACGGGCGACGAAAAAGAACTCTACAACCAAACCATGGAGCACCTCGCGGAAGAAGCGGGCCGCAAGTTGGGCGAGATGGAAGACTTCCAACGGCTGGCGCAGAACTTCATGGACACGATCGATCTGGAAAACGGCGCAGTAGAAACCGAAGCACTCGAGAAGCTCGACGCTTACGAACAAAAGCTGCTGACTTCAGGCGCTCAGGACACGGCGTTTCTGCTGCCGGGTGCAACTGCCGCGCCGGTGCCAGTTCCGGTGCAGAAAACAACCGACGGTCCGCCGCCGGCAAAGAGTACGGGCGATTACGGGGACATGTTCAAGTAAAAAAGATTCCAAGCGAATGATGCACATGGGGAGGAAACACAAGGCATGGCACATCTAAAGACCGGCCCAAAGATCATCCTTATTATTTTGCTCGTCGTTGCCTTTGTATTCGGACTCCGCAAGGCGGCGGAGCTTGGCTGGATTCCCACTCCCGGCGTGATGAAAGCGCTCGTGCCGGAGAAGGCGGCCTTGCCGGATGTCAAAGAGGCGCTGGTGCAGAACGTGGACCCTGTGGCGCTTCCCGGCGCGACCGCCGCCAGTGTGCCCGCGACTTTGATCCGCGGCGAGATCTGGGAATGGAATGCGCAGATCAACATGATCTACGCCAATGGCGGAGCGAACACGACCAAAGGCTCGCTCATGGAAAAACACGGCGTGAACCTCGCGCTGATCCGTCAGGACGACACCGGCAAGATGCAGGAAGACCTGATCGCCTGCGCGCGTGAAATTTCCAGTGGTTCGTCGCAGTGTTCGAACGGCGCGAACTTCGTCGTGATCATGGGCGATGGCTCGGGCCAATTTCTGGCAGCCATCAATCCACAGTTGAAGAAGCTTGGGAACGAATATCAGGCAAAAGTGATTGGTGCGACCGGCTACAGCCGCGGCGAGGATTCGCTGATGGCGCCGCCCGAGGTGAAGAGCAATCCGCAGGCGGCGAAGGGCCTGCTGGTCGAGGGAGTTCTCCGCGACGGCGACTGGAACATCGCACAGAAATGGGAAGGCGATAATGGCATCAAGAATAATCCCGACGAGAAAACGTGGGATCCGGATGCCGTCAATTGGCTGAATGCCTCGGACTACAACGTGGCCGCTGCCGACTATGTTGCGGGAAAGTGCGACGATCGCAAAGTCGTAAAAGACGGACATCTAACCGGCGAAACGAAACACGTTTGCGTGAATGGGGTTGTGACCTGGACGCCGGGCGACGTAACCATCGCCAAGGGCAAGGGCGGCCTGATCAAAGTGGTCAGCTCCAAGCAATATCGTTCGCAGATGCCGGCCGTGGTTCTCGGCCCGAAGAATTTCTTTGAGCGCAATCGCGCCGAGATCGAAGGCATGCTGGCAGCTACATTCGAGGCTGGCGACCAGGTCAAGGCGTTCGATCAGGTACTGCACAAAGCTTCGGCCATCAGCGCCAAGGTCTACGCTGATCAGGATGAAGCTTACTGGTACAAGTACTACAAAGGCGTGACCGAGTCCGACGCGCAAGGATTGAAAGTTGACCTGGGCGGATCGACGGTCAACAACCTGGCTGACAACTTAATTCTGTTCGGCCTGGAGCCGGGGACGAACGATAACTTCCGCTCGACCTATACCGTATTCGCGAACATCGCGACGCAGCAATATCCCGCGCTGTTTAAAGACACGCCGATTCCCGATGTGAAAGACATCGAGGACAAGTCTTTCATCACCGGCGCGCAGGCTCGCATGAGTAGTGGCGGCGCCGAGGGTGAGACGCCGCAATATGCCGCCAATGAATCTGGGCCGGTGGTTTCGAAGCGGTCGTACTCCATCAACTTCGATACCGGTAAGGCGACTTTTACTCCGGAGGGCGTGCGGACGATGTCGGAACTTAAGGACTCGCTTGCCATCACTGGGCTGTTTATTCAGGTTGACGGCTACACTGACAATACCGGCAGTGAAGGAGTAAACCAGGCTCTTTCGGATGCGCGCGCCGCTGCGGTGAAAGACTGGCTGCAGAAGCATGCGCCGCGGAATTTCCCGGACAATCGTTTCAAGATTGCGGGCCACGGTTCGCAGAACCCGGTCGCGACCAATGACACGGCCGCAGGGAAAGCCGCAAACCGCCGCGTGGAAATCACATTGTCAGGCAGCTAGCGTGAACGGAATGTGTCCGCCAGGCAGGCTGCGTTCGAAACGACGAAGGCAAAACGCGGATGAATCAGGCGATTGATGTTCTGTCACCCAACCGGGTGATCTCGAAGCAGACGGTTCGGTGGCTGGTTGGATTCCAGCTGCTGACGCTGTTTTTCATCTGGGTTTTCTCGCCGACCGTCTTCCTGCCCAAGCCGAAGGAAGTCCTGAACGCGCTCGGCGAAATGTGGATGGAGGGCCTGGGCGGCGAACTCATCACCAGTTTCTATTTGAATCTGGAAGCGATCGCGATAGCGACGGTGCTCTCGCTCGGGATGGCGTACCTCACGGTCATCCCGTTCTTTCGTCCGATCGTCACGCTACTCAGCAAGCTCCGCTTTCTCTCGATGGTGGGCCTGACGTTTTTCTTCACCCTGATGGCGACCACCGGACATGAACTGAAATTATTTCTTCTGGTCTTTTCGGTGTCAGTGTTTTTCGTCACCGGCATGGCCGAGGTGGTGGCGAGCATTCCGAAAGAGAGGTACGACCTGGCCCGTACCCTGCGTATGGGCGAATGGCGTGTCGTTTATGAAGTTGTGATCGTCGGTCAGGCGGATAAGGCTTTCGAAGTACTACGCCAAAACGCCGCCATGGGCTGGATGATGTTGACCATGGTCGAGGGCATTTCGCGTTCGGAAGGCGGAGTGGGCGCGATGCTGCTGAACCAAAATAAGCATTTCCATTTGAGCGCTGTATTCGCGATTCAGCTGACGATTCTTGTCCTTGGATTGGCGCAGGATTACGGGATTGGACTGTTACGCGAAGTTTTCTGTCCTTACGCGGATCTGACCCTGGAACGGAAATAAATAGACCGCATCATGCTCTCGTACAGTTACGGAAAAACGCTGCTGAAAGTGGACGACGTCTCGCTCGAATACGACGGGCGGCCGATCCTGAAACATGTCAGCGCGGAAATTAAGGACATCATCTGTCCCGGCAAAGTGACAGGCCAGGTCGTCGGATTCCTTGGGCCCAGCGGAATCGGCAAGACGCAACTTTTTCGCATCATCGCCGGACTCAACAAACCTACCTCGGGCCGCGTAACCATCAACGGCATGGATCGGCCGGTGCAGGCGGGCGAAGTTGGGGTGGTCGCCCAGGACTATCCTCTATTCGAGCACCGCACGGTCATGTCGAACCTGATGCTAGGGGCACGACAAAAAGAAAAAGACGACAAGACCGCTCGCGACAAGGTCATCCAGTACCTGACCGATTTCGACCTGATCGACAAGGCGCGCCTGTATCCAGTGCAGCTATCCGGTGGCCAGCGCCAGCGTTGTGCGATCATTCAGCAGATTCTGTGCTCCGAACATTTCCTCTTGATGGACGAACCCTTCAGCGGCCTTGACCTGCTCATGCTGGAAAAAACCAGCGAGCTCATTCAGAAGGTCGCGAACATGGACGAGCTCAACACCATCATCGTCGTCACGCACGACATAACCGCCGCGGCGGCAGTCGCTGATCACCTCTGGCTGATGGGGCGGGATCACGATGCGAAAGGCAATCCGCTGCCAGGTTCGCATATCGTTGAAACCTACGACCTGATTGAACGCGACCTTTGTTGGAATCCGCAGATTATTACGCAGCCGCACTTCATGGATTTCGTGCGTGAAGTTAAGGAGCGCTTCCGCACTCTGTAGTCCTCTCTTAGTTCTCAGCGCGAGACCGGCGGCGAATCCGCGCGACGGTAGACCCGAACATAGTCCACCAACATCTCCTGCGGAAAAACCGACGATGCGTCCGGACTACCCGGCCAGTCGCCACCCACTGCTACGTTGAGCAACAAGAAAAAAGGATGGTCGTAGACCCACTTCGTTCCCTTGGGTAGATCGGCCGGAGTGCGCGTCTCGTACAGGTGTTCGTCGACGTAGAAGCGAATCGCGTTCGATTCCCACTCCACGGCAAAGACGTGAAAGTCGTCGGCAACTTTTTCTCCGCCGGGCAGGCTGTAAGGAGCGCCGATGCCCTTCCCACCGGAATACCCCGGCCCGTGAATCGTGCCGTGAACCATCGCGGGTTCCTTTCCTATGTTCTCCATGATGTCGATCTCGCCACACTTCGGCCAACCGGGGTCCCGGATGTCGTCTCCCAGCATCCAAAACGCGGGCCAGATTCCCTGACCGCGAGGAATCTTGATGCGGGCCTCGAATCGTCCGTGAGTCTGAGTGAACCTACCCAGAGTTTTCAAACGCGCCGAGGTGTAATTTTTGGTGACACCGTCGGCGCCTGTATATTTTTCCTCCAGTACCTTGATGACAAGATTGCCATCCTGTTGGTAAGCATTCAGCGGGCGGTTGGTGTAGTACTCCAGCTCTTGGTTGCCCCAGCCATTGCCGCCGGTTTCAGAAATCCATTTCGAGGGATCGACGACCGAGCCATTCGCTCCGTTGAACTCGTCGCTCCAGACCAGAGTCCATTGCGAGGTGGCGGGCGCTGCAGCACCGGGTTGTGCCGACAGCGACACACTAGCCAAAAGAACTATTAACAAAACGACAACGTGTAATTTCAGTCTCATGGTTGTTCCCTCGAAGGCGACTCTTCGCACTATACTCACAGCGAACCAATTTTTGCCAGGAGAGCTCCATGTCGAGCGAACAAACGAGAAGGTCTTTTCTGAAATTATCCGCAGCGGGACTTGCGGCTCCAGCTACGGCAAAATTCGCCAACGGCTTGACCAACTCTTCCGCCCCGGAGCCATCCGGCAACATTGCAGTTCATGTGACCGGTGGAACCCAGCGCTACGCGGCCGCTCCGGCCTTAGCCTGGCGAGCGGGCGGACCTCAAGAAAACGCAATCTCGGTCGATCCCGGAAAGAAATTTCAGGAAATGCTTGGATTCGGCGCGGCCTTCACCGATGCCGCTTGTTACACCTTCAACCGGCTCTCACCAGCGGTGCGTGAACAGTTGTTTCACGAACTCTTTCATCCATCGGAGATGGGAATCAACGTTTGCCGCACTTGCATCGGAGCGAGCGACTATTCGACCGAAGTCTTCAGCTACGACGAAGGCGAGCCGGATCCTGAGATGAAACGATTTTCCATCGCTCACGACCAGGCCTACGTTCTTCCCATGCTGCGGCAAGCGCGGAGGGCGAATCCAGATTTGTTTTTGTTTTCGTCGCCTTGGAGTCCTCCGGGATGGATGAAGGCCGGCGGGTCGATGCTGGGGGGATCGATGCGCCAGCATTATTTCGCTCCGTACGCGCAATATTTTCTGAAGTTTCTACAGGCATACGCGGCGGAAGGAGTGCCAGTACAGGCGGTCACGGTGCAGAACGAAGTGGATACGGACCAGGATGGCCGCATGCCCGCGTGCTCCTGGCCGCAGGAGTACGAAATCGGATTCGTTAAGAATCATCTCGGCCCGGTGCTCAAGCAAAATGGCATCGCTACAAACATTTGGATACTCGATCACAACTACAATCTCTGGGGCCGGGCGATTTGCGAACTCGACGACGACGAATTGCGAAAGTACTGCAACGCCATCGCCTTTCACGGTTACGTGGGCACGCCGGATATGATGAGCAAAGTGCACGAAGCCCATCCCGACGCACCGCTGTATTGGACTGAGGGCGGGCCGGCCTACGACGCCCCCGACTACACTACCGATTGGAATACTTGGTCCCAAACTTTCACCGCGACGATTC
>Ga0210387_10002573_pt1 | contig 13884 bp, 9 predicted proteins | sample IncBWC7OmetaG_FD_160108 | JGI IMG/M metagenome (GOLD analysis project Ga0210387, IMG submission 160108) | Forest soil microbial communities from Barre Woods Harvard Forest LTER site, Petersham, Massachusetts, United States - Inc-BW-C-7-O ...
GGACTCATCTGCGCCGGAATTGGATTGCGCCTTCGTGAGCAGCCAGATTCCCGCCAACACCAGCACGGTCCCTGCCGCCACCCACGCCGTAAACGGCTCGCCCAGCAGAATTACCGCCATCAAGATGGTCGACAGCGGGCCAATGGTGCCGGCTTGCGCGGTCAGCGAGGCGCCGATCCTCTCGATGGCCATCATGACCATCAGCACGGGCGCAAAGGTACAGAGGGTCGCGTTCAGCACGGAGAGCCATAAGACGGCGGCGGGCACGGCCATGCTGCTGAGCGGCCTCAGCAACAAAAACTGTGCGATACAAATGAGACAGGCCACGGTGGTTGCCAGCCCCGTCAGCCGCAGCGCGCCAAGTCGCTTTACTTCCTCGCCGCTGTACGACAGGTAAATGGCATAGCTCACGGCGCTGCCGAAGACCAGCGTCGCGCCCAGCGGCACGTCAGCTCCTTGCAAGGACATCTCGCGACCGAAGACGCACAACACTCCGCAATAGCTGACGGCCAGGGCGAGAATTTGCGTGCGCGTCACTTTTTTGTGGAACAAGAAGGCGCCCAAGGCCAGTACCAGCGTCGGATTGAGATACAAAATCAGCCGCTCCAAACTCGCACTGACATAGCGCAACCCGGCGAAATCGAGAAAGCTCGCCAGATAGTAGCCGCAAAATCCCAGCCCAAGGACGGTGCGCGCGTCGCGCCACGTGAGCGCAGGCTTGCCTCGTCCTGCCCACCACGCCAGCAATAGGAACAAGGGCAGCGCGAACAGCATCCTGTACATGATGAGCGTCACGGCGTCGACGCCGTAGCGATAGGCCAATTTGACGATAATGGCCTTGCCGGAAAAGCCGACGGCGCCAAGCCCTGCCAGGATTAGACCCCGCCGTCGGGTATGTGCCAGGATTTCGGCAGTGGGGGAAAACGCGCTCACGCCGCCGATTCTACGGTCTCCCCGGCGTGCGGTCTTCGCTTTATCAGGCTTCGCGCAGCCGAAACAACTTGCTCTGCGTGCGATCGATGTCCGCTTCGCCTTGATTCTTCAGGCGCTCGTTATCCTCGCGCACGAATTTTTCGATCTCGGCGGCCGGCACCGCGGCGCTGCGAAAGAAGCCTTGATACTGATCGCAGCCCATGCGCCGCAGTATGCCGAGCTGTTCCTCCGACTCCACACCCTCCGCGATCACCTTCAACCGCAATCCATGCGCCAGCGAGATGATCGCGCGCACAATCGAGGCATCGCCGGCGTTTGTTGCGACATCGCTGATGAAACTGCGATCGATCTTGAGCTTGTCGATCGGGAATCGCTGTAGGTAGCTCATGCTCGAATAACCGGTGCCGAAATCGTCGATGGCAACCACCACGCCGAGCTCGCTCAGTTCCTCGAGCAATGCCACCGAGGTCTCGGCGTTGCTCATCAATGTGGCTTCGGTCAATTCAATTTCCAAGTAAGTCGCATCCAGGGAGTGCTCCTGAAGCGCCGCGTGGATCTTCTTGACGAAATTGGCCTGCCGAAATTGCAGCGGCGAGACATTGACCGCGACCCGCAGAAACGGCATCTGCCGCCGCTGCCATTCGCGGGCCTGCCGGCAGGCCTCGCGTATGACCCAGTCGCCGATTTCAAGAATGAGGCCGCTTTCCTCGGCGATGGGTATGAATTCACCGGGCAAAATCGCGCCCCGTACCGGGTGTTGCCAGCGGATCAGTGCTTCAACGCTGCGCATCTCGCCGGTCGCAATGTCGATCTTCGGTTGGTAGTGCAGGGAGAGCTGACCCAGCGCCAGCGCGCCGCGAAGCTCCGCCTCGATTTCCAAACGCTCGCGGGAGAAGCCCATGACGTTTGCGTCGAAGAATCGAAACGTCTTTCGGCCGCTGCGCTTGGCGAAATACATCGCTTCATCGGCGCGCGCCAGTAGCTCCTCGGCGCCGCTGCCGTCGTTTGGGTAGCGGGCAATTCCAATGCTGGGACTGACGTGCAGCTCCAGGCCGGTGAGTTGATAAGGCTTCGACAGAGCCGACATCCAGCGGGAGATGAGCCCTTCGATTTCCTCCACCGCGCTCAAGTTTCGCAGCAGCAGCAGAAATTCATCGCCGCCGGCCCGGGCGACCGTGTCGGTCGAGCGCACGATTGACAGCAGCCGGTCGGTGACATGCTTGAGCAGCGCATCGCCCGCGCCATGACCCAGCGAATCATTGATGATTTTGAAGCGGTCCAAATCGAACACGCACACCGCGAAAGGCTGGCGATCATACACGGCATGATTCAGGCGCTCGACGAACAGCACCCGATTGGCAATTCCGGTCAGCGCATCGTGAGTTGCCTGGCGCTTGAGTTCGAGATTCGCGTTGGCCAGCGACTTGTCGCGTTCCTTGAGCAGGTGAACCGAGTCGCGCAGCTGCTGGCGCCTGTCATGCAGTCGAAGCCGCAGCGCCCGGCCGAATACTCCCAGCAGTATGCATCGGCCCAACGTGGCGACGAAGCACAACCAGACCAGGCCTCGGATCAGGGAAGTGTCCTGAGGGATCGATATTCTTGCGTCGATCGACGACATCACGAGCGCGGCGGCGAGCGCCACGCCAATCCAGGCAATCGCGGATTGTTTCTTGGACAGCCCGAGGCTCGCGCAGCCAAACACGACGAACAGCACGGTGAAGAAATAAAACGCCATTTGCGGCACCAGCGCGGCGAAGGCGAGCAAAATGGAACTCGAGGCGACGACCTGCGCCAGCGCAAAGTCGCTCGTGTCGCGCCGATACTTGATGCTCCAAACCCGAAGCAGAAGGAATAGGGAACTGTCGAGCAGGCCGATGGCGGTATAGGCCAGAGGCACGGCGGGGCTGACGGTGCCTGAGATCGCGAATCCGGTAAGCAGAATACCGTCGAGGACATAGCTGAACGCGACGGCCAAAATCATTCTAGTGCCGAGGCTGCTTTCCGACACTAGCTTGGCGGGTCTCATGGCCCGCGATAATCTCTTGCCCCACGGCGATTTACCGCGACATGGGTCAACAAATTCAGGCCTTAAGGCTCAATTTGGGTTGGAAAATTCAGGATTCTCGACGAACTCGCGGTCAGTGAGGCTTGCCAGAAACTCCAGCAGATCGACGCGCTCCGTTTCAGAGAGGATGAACGGCCGGACCCGACGGTCCTGCAACGCATTCTTATGACCCCCGCGGACGTAGTGATCCAACACCGCGTCGAGGTTAGGCAGACTTCCGTCATGCATGTAGGGCGCCGTCAGCGCGACATTGCGCAAGGTGGGAACCTTGAACTTGCCCATGTCGGCGGCGCGATGCGTGACCTCGATCAGCCCGCGATCGCTCGACGGGTAAGCGCCGCGCCCGTCCAGATCGTAAAGGCCCGTGTTGGCGAACAGTGCACGCGCTTCGGTATGGCCCTCGTAGACAATTGCCCCGGTGAAATTGATTCCCGAGTGGCACTGGGCGCAGCCGACTCGAGTCGAATAAAAAAGCGCCATGCCGCGCTTGGCCGACTCCGAGAGAGCCGCGCGGTCATCATTAAAGACGTAGCGATCGAACGGCGAGCGGCCGGAGATGAGGGTGCGCTCGAATGAAGCGATCGCCTCGATAATGTGCTGCATGGAGAACGGTTCGGCGTCGCCCGGAAACGCCGCGGCGAATTGCGCGCCGTAGCTTGGGTCGGCCGTCAGGGCATTGACGGCCGCGGTTCCATTTTTTTCAAGGCCCATCTCTACCGGATGCTCGTTGAACAGCGGTTGTCGCATTTGCGCTTCGAGTGAGCGCACTTTGTCGCTGCCCCAAGTGAAGGCGGGATTGTAGGCGACGTTCGTGAGACTCATGGCGCCGCGTCTCACGAGCTCACCCGTCGCCCCCTGCGCGTGCGCCCGGCCGTCCGTGAAGGCGATCTGCGGCCGATGACAACTTGCGCATGAGTATCGACCGGACGATGACAGGCGGGTTTCGAAGAACAGCCGCCGGCCCAACGCGACCTTCAAGGACGACATCGGATTATCGAGCGGGACCGCAGGCCGCGGAAATCCCGGGGGTAGGCGCCACTCGTAGTCGGCGCCTGAAATGTCATCGGCGGCGTGTGCGGCATTCAGCGCCGCGCACGCCGCGAGAACAATGAGGAGGAACTCGCGAATTTAACGCAGTCCCGGTCTCCAGGGCTGTGCCGCGCCGATGGCCAGCGACGCGGTTTGCGCGGCGACACTCGCGCGTTCGTCCATCCACTTGGTGAATGCCTCGACGTCCGCCGATGGCAAGCCTTGAGAGTCCTGCCGGCGCGCGTCGGCCCAGTGGTGCATCGCCACCATCAATTCGTCGGCGAGCGGCCTCGATACGCTGAACAGCGCCATGTAGGCTCCCTTGGCGTCTTCGATCTGGTTCAAGCCCAAATAAGCCTCGCCGCGGTACTCGATGGCATTGGGATAATTGGGATTGATTTCGAGCGCTTTGGCGTAGGAGGACAGGGCATCCTCATAATTTCCCAAGTGACGGTTGGCGAAGCCTAGGTAGTTCCATGCGTCATACATCTTCGGATCAGCGCCGACGGCGTCGATGAATGATCCCAAGGAATCGTGGTAAGCCTTCTGCGCCTTGTCATGCGCCTTCGCGGCTTTTTCCGGGGTCGATGCCTTGGCTGATTCGGCATCGTATTCTTGGGCTCTTTTGATGCTGCGGACACCGGCGTTGTAGGCGCTCTTTGCTGCATCCGAGCCGCTGCGCGGCGTGGCCGTCACCATTCCTGTGGGACCCGATGAGGACCCGCCGCCGTGCGCAAGCGCTGCGCCTGTGGGCGCCGAAATCATGGTGATGATGAACGCTAAAATACCGAGCAAGCTTCGCATAACAACCTCCCGAAGTTCCATGGCCCAATTCCCAATTGTCCTCTGCCGGTTGTGAGTACCTATTGTGGCCCAATAAGTTCAGCCGCTGGATGAGGCAGGGACGAGATCTGTTCGGCGGTGACTTCAGCCTTGTATTCATTGCCAAAATGGCCACGCACATAATTGACCACATCCGCGATTTGCGCATCGCTCAAGTGTGCGGGCCCGGAATTTATCCGACTGCCGGTCGGGAATCCGAATGGCGGCATGCCATTGCGCCCATCCAACACGGTGAGGGCTACAAATCGCCACGAGACAAAGTTTTTATCCGCGGCGAGTTTAGGGTATGAGCCGGCGCCCACCGCACCTTGTCCGCCCGGCATATGACATCCCTGACAGATGTGATCGTAAATTTGCTCGCCGTTGAGCGACCCCAAGGTAGCTCGCGAAGTGAACAAAGGACTGTCCGCATAGGCACTGAACATGAACAGCAGCGAAGCGATGGTCAGCGCAACAGGCAGCGCAGGGGTGGGCGCAGGGGAGGGCGCAGGTTTTATCACGCTTTTTCTCCCTGGGCGACCGCACGTTGGTGGAGTCGGCCGATGGCGTCGAGCGCCGAGGTGACCGCTCCTTCCTGCCACCCGCCAAGAAACGATGCGTGCTCACCCGCGAGGGCGATTCGGCCGTCGATCTGACACAGATTGTCGTAGTGCTTGGCCCGCGTCGCCGAGGTCCACATGCCAAAACACCCCATTGTGAATGGCGCACGATGCCACGCCACGGCAACGCCATTCTCGAATTCCTTGTTGTATTGGGGATGGATTTGGCTGCCGTAGTCGACCACCTTGCGCACGCGCTCCGGCGGCGTCATTGCCGTAAATTCCATTGCCCGCATGCCCCAGATGTAGGCGCCCAGCAGCACGCCTTTGCCGCCGCTTTGAAAACCGGTGTTGGGGTAGCCGATATTCATGATCGGCAAGTCCGTGTAGGTAATGCCGCCAAAGATCTTTTCGTCCTCCTCCCAGAAACGGCGCTTGAATTGCAATCCTGCCTTGACCGCCGCGGCATAGGGAACCGCGGAAATCGCCGATGCCATGCTTTGGCCCACATTCATGGAGATTTGCGCCAGGATGGGGAGGGGAATGGTGCACAGGCACCAGTCGGCCCGAACAGATTGCGGCGTGCCCGGACTGTGCGAATCGGTGAAACTGACCGTCACGCCGTGATCATCCTGATGAATGTCCGTTACTTTGGCGTTGTAGCGGATCAGGGGTCCAAGTTCCCGGCCGAACGCCTCGCCGATGCGACCCATGCCGCCGGCGGGTTGAAACAGCGCCGTCTGCATGTCGAACGTGTCGCCATTGGCCACTCCCGACCAAAGACCCGAATCGAGGATGTCGTGAAGCGCGATCGGCTTTGAAGGGATGGGCCGGCCGCTCAAGCCGCCGCCGGGACTCTTTTCATAGCCGCGCCGATCGCCGCTCGCCTCGCTCGCCGTGTAGCTGTAGTTGCTGTCGAGCGCGCCCCATTGGCGCAGCGACTCGAGCAACATTTCCCGATCTTCCTTGGTCACCTTGGCATCGAGCGCATTCTGTTGCGTAGCCTTGGCCAAGAGTTCGGCGATATGTCCCTGGTAATCCGCTTTGACCTCACGGAAGCGCTGCGGCTTGCCGCCAAATGCGCTGCTGCTGTGCAGGTAGGCGTTGTAATTGACCTGAAAAAACGGCTCCAGCGGAATCCCTAAGAGCTTTGTGTAATGCATCATGCCGTGATGGTGATACGGAATTCGCCACGGCCCTGGATTGATGTAGAAATCCTTGTCGAATTCACACTGCTGCGTGTGACCACCCAGTTCCGTGTAGCGGTCGCCGCCGCGCAGTGTCCAGTTTCGTCCGCCCGCTCTGGCGTTGTACTCGAGCATTTGAACTTTGTAGCCGGCGTTGCGCAACTCGTACGCGGCAGTCATGCCCGCCATGCCGGCGCCGAGAACCACCACCGAGGCGCCGCGCGGTGCGCCCTGCAGATCGATCGGGCCTTGGTAGGGTGATTCGGCGGCGAATCCTAAGCTGCTCATCGCCTGGTACATCGCGGAAGCGCCCGCAGTGGCGCCGATCATGCCGAGCAGTTGGCGCCGGCTTAATGAACTCGAACCTTCCCCATTTTCCATAGCGTCCCCGTGTCAAGGCGCCGTTTCCCTTGCATTCAATACTACATGAGCCCGGAGGCCGCGCATCAAATCGTAATGCCCCCAATCGTGACGCTCGTCTTAAATGCAGGTTGAACTGCCGCCGACTTTGCAGGTCTTATATAATGGTGATGTAACTTTATTCGGCCTGGAAACCACGGGTGCTCTGATGCAAATGCTCAACAAGATCCGTTCATTCTCCCTCGCACTGGGTGCGTGTGTTGTGATGGCTACGAGCGCTCCGGTATACGCTCAGCATGCCGGCCACTTTGGCGGCGGCTACGGCGGAGGATGGCACGGCGGCTACGGCGGATGGCATGGTGGCTATGGCTGGCGCGGCGGTTACGGTTGGCGCGGTGGTTTTTGGGGCCCCTGGGGCTGGGGTTTGGGCGGCTTAGGGCTCGGCCTCTATTTCGCGACGCTTCCTTATTACTACTCCACATACTGGTGGGGCGGCGTTCCTTATTACTACGCCGACAACACCTACTACCGCTGGAATGGCGATGTGGGACAGTATGAAACGGTCGCGCCGCCCGCCGGGCTTCAGAATCAGGGCGGGGTTGCTGCGCAAGGGGCGGCGCCCTCATCGGAACTCATTGCCTACCCTAAGAATGGTCAATCCCAGGAGCAGTTGGGTAAGGACAAATTCGAGTGTCACCGCTGGGCGGTAGGCCAAACAGGCTTTGATCCGACTCAGCCCGGGGGCGGTTCAGCGCCCGGCAATCGATCCAATTACACCCGGGCTCAAGCCGCGTGCCTTGAAGGGCGCGGATACAGCGTCAAATAACCCATCCCTCACGCCACCTTGGGGCCCTTTCCGGGCCCTAAGGAGCTATGGCGTGGTTTTTTCGACAGGCGCCCCAATGTCGTGGCAAAATACCCGGCTTTTGACCCGGCCCTTGAGGCCCCCTTTAAGCAACTTTTTACGGAATTCGCTATGGCCCGCACTACCCCCCTTTCCGATATCCGCAATATCGGCATCATTGCCCACGTCGACGCCGGCAAGACCACGACGACGGAGCGCATCCTGTATTACACGGGGCGTAAGCACACCATCATCGACATTCACGATACGAAGGATCTGAAGACTTCGACCACGACTGATTATTTGGAGCAGGAACAGAAGCGCGGCATCACCATTCAGAGCGCCGCCGTGTCCGCTTTCTGGCGTGACAAAAAAATTAATTTGATCGACACCCCGGGACACGTCGATTTCACCATCGAAGTGAATCGATCGCTGCGCGTGCTCGACGGCGCGGTCGTGGTGTTCGACGGCGTCGCGGGGGTCGAACCGCAATCCGAAACCAATTGGCGCCTCGCCGACAACTACGACGTCCCGCGTATTTGCTACGTGAACAAAATGGATCGCAGCGGCGCCAACTTTTTGCGCTGCGTCGACATGATCAAGAAGCGTCTAAACGCAAGGCCGCTACCCGTGCAGATTCCGATCGGATCGGAGGATAACTTCAAGGGCATGGTGGACCTGGTTGAAATGAAGGCGCTGGTCTGGGATTCCGATGACAAGGATGCCGAGTGGCAGGTGCTCCCAGTAACTGCGGATCTGGCGGACAAATTGCACATCACCGTTCCCAGCGACCGCAAGCTGCTCGCGGATGTGAACAAATTCCGCACCGAATTGGTCGATACCTGCCTCGAGCAAGACGATGAGGCGATGGAAGCGTTTCTCACGCACGGCACCGTGCCGTCCGGCGACATTTTGCGCGCCTGTTTGCGCAAAGGAACCTTGAATTCGGCCTTCACGCCGGTGCTCTGCGGCTCGTCATACAAGAATAAGGGTGTGCAGCAGGTGCTGGACGCCGTTGTGGATTACCTGCCGGCGCCGACCGACGTGGCTTCGATCAAGACCGTCGACGCCGACGGCAATCCGATCGGCGAGCGCAAGACCTCGGACGATGAGCCGTTTTCGGCGCTCGCTTTTAAAGTCATCAACGATATCTACGGCGCACTGACCTTTATACGCGTCTACTCGGGCGTTTTGACCAAGGGCGCCTCGGTCATGAACTCGACCCGCGGCAAACGCGAGAAAATCGGACGCATGGTCGAAATGTTCGCCAAGGAAGCCAATCCGGTCGAAGAAGCGCGGGCCGGCGACATCATCGCCTTGGTCTCGTTGGCGGATACGGAAACCGGCGACACGCTATGCGACGCGGCGAATGAAGTGGTGCTCGAGCGCATGCGGTTCCCGGAACCGGTCATCAGCGTATCGGTCAAGGCCAAGGTAAAGGCCGAACAGGAGAAGTTCGGCAGCGCGTTGGGCAAGATGGTCCGCGCCGATCCTTCGCTGCATTTGGAAACCGACCGCGAAACCGGCCAAACGATTCTGCGCGGCATGGGTGAGTTGCACCTGGAGGTGACGCTCGATCGCATGCGCACCGAGTTTGGCGTCGAGGGCGTCATGGGCGAGCCGCAGGTCGCCTACCGCGAGACCATCACCAAGAAAATCACCGAACAATACATACACAAAAAACAGACTGGCGGTTCCGGGCAATTCGCCGAAGTGTGGATCGTGTTCGAGCCGCAGGAACGCAGCGCAGGCTTCGAATTCGTCGACGAAACCGTCGGCGGTTCGGTGCCGCGCGAGTTCGTGCCGTCAGTGGAGAAGGGCCTCAAAGTACAGAAGGAAGATGGCGTCCTGGCGCACTATCCGACCGTGGACTTCAAGGCGACCCTGATCGACGGCAGCTTCCATGACGTCGACTCCAATGCGATGACCTTTGAAATCGCCGCCAAGGCTGCATTTCGCGAGGGAATCCGCAAAGCAGCGCCGATATTGCTCGAGCCCGTCATGAAGGTCGAAACCGTCACGCCAGGAGACTATCTGGGCGATGTCATCGGCGACATCAATCGCCGGCGCGGGTCGGTGCAGGACCAGCTGGAGCGCGGCACCAATATCGCGGTGGTCGCGATCGTGCCGCTCTCGGAGATGTTTGGCTACATCGGACAGTTGCGGGGCATGACCAGCGGCCGCGCTTCGTACACGATGGAGTTCTCGCATTACGAGCCGGTGCCTCGCAACGTGGCGGACGAAGTCATTGCGGAAGTGGCGAAGGCCAAGGCGGCCTTGACGGCATAAAACGCGGCGGAGCGGTAAATTTGTGCTTTACAGCAGTAGAGTCACAGTTTATCTTCCGCGACGTTATAGGCAACAAGGTAGAGCTTGTGAGTTGTTGTTCGAGTGGCAATCAGCGCCGTACCGGGCGCGCTCTGGCTCGATAACGCTTAAGGCCTGCCGATAGCGTCGTCCTGCCTAGAAGGCGCAGGACGATTTCCACGCACATCCGATCGGATCGATTGGGGGTTCGCATCTGCTGAATCCCCTTTAATCCGCTTGTGGGTTCGCATCAGCCGCAAGTCGTGCCTCTTTGGAGAGCGACGATGGTTAAATTGCTGAAAAGCTTCACGGACGACCCCCGAGTCAAGCAATTGGGGCCGGGCCTCATTACGGGTGCGGCCGACGACGATCCGAGCGGCATCGCCACCTACAGCCAAGCCGGCGCACAGTTTGGCTACAACATGCTATGGACGGTGCTGCTCACCTATCCTTTGATGGTCGGCATCCAAATGGTCAGCGCGCGCCTCGGCTTCATCACCGGCAAAGGCCTGGCAGCGAACGTCAAAGCGGTTTTTCCGCGGCCGGTGCTGTATGCCATCGTCGGTCTTCTGCTGGTTGCCAACACCATCAACATCGCCGCAGACATCGCGGCCATGGGCGAAGCGCTGCGCCTGCTGCTGGGCGGCTACGCGCACCTATATACGGTGTGTTTCGGGGTCCTGTGCTTGGTTTTGCAGGTCTATCTGCGCTACGAAACCTATGTTCGCTACCTGAAGTGGCTTACCTTGGCGCTGCTGTCCTATGTAGCCGTGATTTTCACCATTCACGTGCAGTGGGGGACGGTATTGCGCGAAATGGTGTTGCCGCAGCTGGTCCTCAATCACGACACCATTACGATGATCGTGGCGGTGTTCGGCACCACCATCAGTCCGTATCTCTTCTTCTGGCAGGCCGCGCAGGAGATGGAGGATCTGCGGGTGGCGGGTACTAAAAATGGCGGCGTCACGACGCTTCCGCATACCTCGGATGTCGCGCGCCGGCATATGCGCCGCATTCGCTGGGACACCTATGTGGGCATGGGCTTTTCAAATCTCATCGCCTTTTTCATCATTTTGAGCACCGCGGCCACGCTGCATCTCGCGGGCACCGTCGACATTCAGACATCCGCGCAGGCGGCCGAAGCGCTGCGTCCGTTGGGAGGCCCGACGGCGTTCTTGTTGTTCAGCTTGGGGATCATCGGCACGGGCATGTTGGCCGTTCCGGTGTTGGCCGGCTCGGCTGCTTACGCCGTGGCCGAGAGCTTCGATTGGCAGGCCGGCATGGACAGAAAGCTGCCCGAGGCCTTGGGCTTTTACGGCATCATCGGGATCGCCACCATCGGCGGCGTCGCCTTGACCTTTACGCACTTGGATCCGGTGCGCGCGCTGGTCTGGAGTGCGGAGATCAACGGCATCATCGCCGTGCCGATCATGGCGGTCATGATGATTCTTGCTTCGCGCGTGGATGTCATGGGCGACTTCGTCATCCGCCCGCGGCTGCGCCGTTTGGGGTGGGCGGCGACGGGCGTCATGGCCGTGACCGTCGTCGCCATGATGAGCACCAGTTAGATGGCCGGAGCTTAAGACCCTGTAGACTAGAATTCCGTGACCGGCCGTAAAGCGACATCTACTTCAGGTTCAAGCACCGCTGCGGCGATTGCAACCGACGAACGCAACAACCGCCTGAATACCAAGGCGGCGGGCATCATTGGCCTCGCGGTAATGTGCAGCCGGCTGCTGGGGCTTTTGCGCGAGCAAATTTTCGCGGCGCTGTTTGGCGGCGGCATGGCGATGGACGCCTTCACGGCGGCATTCCGTATTCCAAATCTGCTGCGTGATTTGTTTGCCGAGGGCGCGCTGTCCACCGCCTTCGTGACGACCTTCAGCAAGACCATCGCACGGGGCGGCGATGAGGACGCATGGCGGCTCGCGAACAAGGTGGCCACCATGAGCGCCTTGGTGCTGGGTCTGCTGTGCATTCTGGGCATGGTGTTTGCCGCTCAATTGGTGGCTCTGCTTGCACCGGGATTCGATCCAGACAAGGCCGCGCTGACCGCGCACCTCACGCGCATCATGTTTCCCTTCATTCTGCTGGTGTCGATCGCCGCTTTGGTGATGGGGATGCTGAATGCCAAGAATCACTTTGGCGTGCCGGCCATGGCGTCGAGCTTTTTCAATATCGGGTCGATCGTCGGCGGCGTGGGCTTGGGATTTTGGATCGATCCGCACTTCGGTACCCGCGCGCTGATCGGGCTGGCGTTTGCCACGGTCATCGGCGGCGCCCTGCAGCTGGCCGTGCAGTTGCCCTCGCTTGCGCGTCTGGGTTATCGCTTTCGTCCCGACTTTCACTGGCGCGATCCGGGAGTAAAAGCCATCCTGTTGCTGATGGGGCCTGCGGTGATTGCGGCCAGCACCACACAAGTCAACGTGCTGGTCAATTCGATGTTCGCCTCGACGTTGGGCGATGGCGCCATTTTTTGGTTGGCGATCGCGTTTCGCTTGATGCAGCTGCCGTTGGGCCTGTTTGGCGTCGCCTTGGGAACGGTGACGCTGCCGCTGCTTTCGCGCTTGGTGGTCGCAGGAAAAACGCAGGAATTTCGCAGTGAATTGGCGCGTGCGATCCGCTGGGCGCTTCTGCTCACGCTGCCCTCAATGGTGGGCCTCATGATGTTGGCGGAGCCGATCATTTCAGTGCTGTATCAGCACGGGAAATTCGATGCTGTCCAGGCTGCGCAAGCGGCCGGTGCGCTGCGGTTCTACGCCATTGGCCTCGGCGGCTATGCGGCCTTGAAGGTATTGGTCAATGCTTTCTACGCGCTCGACCGACGCAAGACGCCGATGCTGGTGAGCTTCCTGGCCGTGGGCTTGAATCTGCTGTTCAATTGGATATTCACGTTTCGCTTGGGCTGGGGCCATCGCGGCCTGGCCTTTTCCACCGGCTGCGTTGCGACATTCAACTTCCTGCTGTTGTACTTCATGATGCAGGCTCAATTGAAAGGGCTCGAGTCGCGCCGTCTGCTTTGGTTGCTGGCAAAGGTTGTGCTCGCAAGCGTCCCGTTGGTTGCGGCGTGCATGGCGGCATCTCACTGGCTGCTGGCCGACTGGCAGCACCAAGCGCTATTGCCCAAAATCGCCGCGCTGCTCGTCACGGTGACCGCGGGTGCGGGCTTGTTTGCAGCAAGCGGCATAATGCTGCATATCGAAGAGCTCAAAGAGCTGCGCGACGCATTCATGCGGCGCCTCAGGCGCCGGGGAGGGTAAGAGGCTCAAGGCAACGAAAAGGCACCAGTGCCTTGAGCCTCTTATCCTCCCCGGCGAGTAGTCGACCCGATTGATGTCACATGCGGACGCGACAGCACTTGTGAGATTGAGCGTCCACCTCGAACCGCCCATGCGCGCGGCCGCTCAAATTCACAGTGCCGAGATACGTGGAATGTCACTGCCGCGAATGACTGCGGGACGCTGCGAGAATGAATTCAGCGCACGCGCGACATGTGTGAATTCGGCAAAGCCCACAAGTTCGCCGGCATTGTAGAAGCCGATGAGATTGCTGACCCAGGGAAAGGTGCTGATGTCGGCGATTCCGTAGTCATCGCCCATGATCCAGGTGCCCTCGCTCAGACGCCGATCGAGCACGGCGAGCAGACGCTTCGACTCCGCGATGTAGCGCTGCAACGGGCGTTTGTCCTCATAATCCTTGCCCGCGAATTTATTGAAGAAGCCCACCTGGCCGAACATTGGGCCGATGGCGGACATCTGAAACAGCAGCCATTGAATC
>Ga0210387_10002574_pt1 | contig 13883 bp, 13 predicted proteins | sample IncBWC7OmetaG_FD_160108 | JGI IMG/M metagenome (GOLD analysis project Ga0210387, IMG submission 160108) | Forest soil microbial communities from Barre Woods Harvard Forest LTER site, Petersham, Massachusetts, United States - Inc-BW-C-7-O ...
CGGCGATCGCCAGCGCAGGAGCAGCGCCATACAATTTGCCCCATTTGACCAGGCGCTCATCGCTAGAGGGAAGGATTGGTTCGAGTAGGGACATCGCACTGAAAAAAAATAAAAAACGCCCGCCGCGAACTTTAAGTCGCGGTGGGTCCTTTAGGATCGACTAGATGATGTTACGCGAACCCTAGGTGCGGTGACGCGTTATTACTTTTAAGAATTTACAACTACGCTATGAATGACGTGCTCGTGCTCGAAATACACGATGAACCCCGGATATTCCCAGCGGGAAATCGGCGGCTTTCCAATGGCGGGAACCTTGGTGGCGGGGGCGCCGAATTTGCCCGCGACCTGCTCCATGGTCATGCCACGGGTGGGCGTGGGAACGTCGGATTGCTTGACGGCAATGCCGTTGTCGACGGCAATGGTTTCGGCTCCCGCGAGGCCGCTCGCGAGCACCGCGGCTAGCAGCAGAATTCGATACCTCATGGCGTACCTCATATGTTACCGATATCCTATGATCACTTACTGGGACCCTACAGGTGCCCCCTGAAACTATACCACTGCCTTTATGGACCAATACTTGACTCAATTAACATTCTGATTGCATTGCCAATTAACCGGTCCGTTTAAGGGTTAGTCGCCGCGCATGTTCCAACCTCTCCCTGTCTTCGTGGGTCTGCGCTATTCGCTGGCTCGGGAGCATAGCTTTTTCGTGTCTTTTATCACCTGGGTGTCGCTGCTTGGCGTCGCCGTGGGTGTTGCGGCGCTCATTACCGTGCTTTCAGTCATGAACGGCTTTGAGGCGGAGCTGCGCGGCCGCTTGCTGAGCCTTTCCGCACACGCGACGCTGACCTCAGGCGGCTTGGGGATCCCTGACTGGCAAGCCCGAATGGAGCAGCTTCAGGGCTCCTTGGGGCTCGAGGGCGCGGCGCCGTTCATCGATACCGACGCCATGCTCAGCCGGCAGTCCTCGATGAGCGGGGCCATTGTGCGCGGCATCGATCCTGAGTGGGAGCCGAAAGTCTCCTCCATCGCCGATGCCATGCGCGAGGGCAAGCTCAGCGATCTTAAGCCGGGATTGAACCGAATCATCTTGGGAAGAATGCTGGCATACCAGCTGCAGGTCGGAGCCGGCGACACGGTGGTCGTCATGATCCCGGGCAGCGACCCTTCCGGCGGCGGCGGCTTCGCACCCCGTCTGCAGGAATTCCAGGTCGTCGGCATTTTTGAAGTCGGCCTGCAGGAGCACGACAGCGTTCTGGCATTGATCCATTTGAGCGACGCCGAGGCGCTGCGCGGCCTGAAAGGGCCTACCGGTATCCGTCTCAGATTCGATGATGTGCTCAAGGCGCCGGATCTGGCGCGTGTGGCAGCCGCGCGGTTGAACCCGAAACTCAACGTTCGTGATTGGACCGAGGAGAACGAAGCCTATTTTCGCGCGATCCACATCGAGAAGACGACGACGGGATTGATGCTCATGCTGATTGTCGCAGTTGCGGTCTTCAATATCGTGGCAACGCTGGTGATGGTCGTGACCGACAAACGCACCGACATCGCAATTCTGCGCACCCTGGGATTGAGTCCGCGGGGCGTGGTTGCGGTATTCATGACCCAGGGCGCGCTCATCGGATGGATCGGCACGGCGCTAGGGGTGGGCCTCGGCCTCCTGCTGGCGCTGAATGTGGACGTGATCGTGCCTTTCCTTGAAACGAATCTAGGCTTTCACATCATGGACCCGGATGTCTTCTACATGTCCGGTATCCCGAGCGAACTGCACCCTCCGGATGTCGTCAGGATCGCTGTGGCCGCGTTGATTCTCACGTTCGTTGCCACCATCTATCCAGCGTACCAGGCGTCGCGCACCCAGCCGGCCGAGGCATTGCGATACGAATGAGGCGCTATTGGTACGAAGGGTTCCTAGGGTTTCGCTATCTGCGCGCGTCGCCGCACAGCGGCTTCGTGTCGTTGATCGCCGGCATCGCGATCGTCGGCCTGGCCTTGGGTGTGGCGGTCTTGATTGTCGTGCTCTCCGTCATGAATGGTTTCGAAGAGGTTCTGCGCGCGCGGATCCTGAGCCTGACCGCGCACGCCACCATTTCCGGCCTCGAAGGACGCATCACGAATTGGCGCGCGGACATCACCAAGCTCGAGGGTTTTCCGGGCATCAACGGCGCCGCACCCTATATCGAGGAACAAGGCCTGATGACCCATGGTGACAAGTCCTCGGGCGTGCTGTTGCGCGGCATCGTGCCCGAATCGGAAGCGCGCGTGGTTGACTTGAGTCCGCATCTCCTGAGCGGCCGGCTGGCCGATCTTCGCCCAGGCAGCTATCGGGTCATACTGGGCAACGCCTTGGCCCAGGAACTGGGCGTCAAGCTCGGTGATCGCGTGGTGCTGATCGTCGCGCTCGGCGATGTCACGCCGCTCGGCGTGATCCCGCGAATGCGCGCGTTCGAGGTCGCGGGAATTCTCAGCGTCGGCATGTATGAATACGATCGGCGCATCGCCGTGGTCGCGATGCAGGACGCGTCGAAACTGCTGCGCATGGGCGATGATGTCACCGGAATCCGGTTGAACCTCGCCGACATGTATGCCGCGCCGCGCGTCTCGCGGGCAGCCGCCATCGCCATCGGGGGCGGTGTGCAGATCCAGGATTGGACCAATGAGCATGTCAATTTCTTCCGCTCCATTGCGATCACGAAACGCATTTTGTTCGTGATTTTATCCTTGATGGTTGCGGTTGCTGCCTTCAACATCGTCTCGACCATGGTGATGGTGGTCAAGGACAAGCGGCGCGACATTGCAATCCTGCGCACTTTCGGCTCCTCGCCCGGCAGCATCCTGTCCGTGTTCGTCGTGCAGGGCAGTCTCATCGGCATGCTCGGCATTGTCGTCGGCGTTTTGCTCGGCGTGCTGATCGCGGTGAATCTGCAGGATCTGGTGCATGCGCTGGAAAGCGTCGTCGGGTTCAAATTCCTAGACGCGCGCGTGTACTTCATGAGCGACTTGCCGGCGCACGTGCGCGCCACCGACGTGCTTCGCATCTGCGGATTCGCATTCGTTCTGGCGTGCGTCTCCACGGTGTATCCGGCGGTGCGAGCTGCGCGTCTGCTGCCGGCTGAATCTTTGCGCAACGATTGAGGGTAAGACATGTCGAGTTCGAACGATACGGTGCTCGAGGGCGTGGATCTGGTCAAAGAGTTCGTCCAGGGCGGCGTGACACTGCAAGTGCTGCGCGGGGCGAGCATTCGCGTCCAAAGCGGCGAGCGCATCGCCATCGTCGGTGCATCCGGCTCAGGGAAGACGACGCTGTTGCAATTGCTGGGCGGCTTGGATCTGCCGACCCGCGGCACGGTTGGCATCGCGGGATCCGCCATGAATCAGCTGAGCGACACCGAGCGCGGCCGGTTGCGTAATCATGCCGTGGGCTTCGTATATCAATTCCACCACTTGTTGCCCGAGTTCACCGCGCTGGAAAATGTGGCGATGCCCTTGCTGGTCCGGCGAATGCCTCCCCGCGATGCGAAACTTCAGGCAGGTGCCTTGCTGTCGCGTGTCGGCTTGGGAGAGCGCTTGCAGCATCGTCCATCGCAGCTCTCCGGCGGGGAGCGCCAGCGCGCAGCCGTGGCCCGTGCATTGGTGACGCGACCGAAATTGGTATTGGCGGATGAGCCTACGGGAAATCTAGACGGCAAGAACGCCGCACAGGTGTTCGAGTTGATGCTGGAGCTCAATCGGGAGCTCGGCACCAGTTTGGTCATCGTGACTCACGATGAAAGATTGGCTTCGCGCCTGGATCGGGTATTGACGCTCGCGGATGGAATCCTAATTGAGCGCAGCGCTGCGGCCGCTTGAGCGCGTTCGACGGCGCCGCAGCTGGTAGATGACTCGCGCGCGCCATACAGCCTGCGCCAGTACATATCCCGTCGCGGCGGCAATCAGCCCCAGAACGAGGGCGCCGAGCAGCAGCGGCGGCCACAGCACGCTCATGTCGGCCCAGAAAGTCTGGTGGCTGATGGCGCGCAAGAACGGCATCAAATCCAACCCCAACAGCTTCGCACCCACCCAGATGGAGCCGGCCACCTGCGGCAGCCAGGTGAAGGGATTGCTGACGAAAACGGTCGCAATCAGGACGGGCAGATTCAACCGGAAATATACGCCCAGCAGGGCGCAGGTGACGAGATGTACGGGAAGCAGCGGGGTGGGGGGGATAAAAGCGATAAACAGGCCCAATGCGAACGAGCGGGTGACGCTTGAGCGATTAAACGTCCAGCAGCGGCGGTCGAGCATCACCGCGGTGAAATGTTTCAGGCACCAGTGATTCTCCAGGGTGAGCCGGTTGGGTGTGATGCGTTTGAGCCAGCGTCTCATGGTTTTAGTTTTACGCCTCGCCGGGAGGGATTATGCCGTTTTCGTGACGGCTGCACTGGACTCCTTGACTATTCGGTAAATCAAGGGCTTGAAGCGAGTGCCAAAAGCGCTGTCTGAACAGTCGGCGCTCAAGTATCATGCCCGCAGCCTTTTATTTGACTTAAACGAGGACGCAATGTGGGAGATCATCCGCGCCGGCGGCGGCTTCATGTGGCCGATCATCTTATGTTCCATCGCGGCGGTGGCCATTATTTTGGAGAGGCTTTGGACTCTACAGAGCAATCGGGTCATCCCGCGTGACTTGGCTCAAAAAGTCTGGAACTGGATCGAAGCGGATCAACTAAGCGATAAGCTAGTCTTGGCGTTGGAGCAAAATTCGCCTCTCGGCAAGCTATTGGCCATCGGCATTGCCAATCGCAACAAGCCGCGGTCCCTGATGTTGGAGCGCCTGGAAGACGGCGGCCGCCACGTCATCCACGATTTGGAGCGCTTCCTGAACACGCTCGGCACGATTGCGGCGATCGCGCCGCTGCTCGGATTGCTGGGAACGGTTGCCGGCATCATCCATGCCTTCAATGCGATCACGGCCAGCGGGCTCGGCGACCCGAGAACACTGTCGGGCGGGATCGGCGAAGCGCTGATCACCACAGCCGCGGGCTTGACGGTGGCCATCCCCTCCCTCATTGCCTATCGATTCTTGCGAGGCAAGGTTGAACGCCTGGTGATTCGCATGGAAAAAGAAGCCATGAAACTCGTCGACGCCTTGGACGAGCGCAGCGGTGTCGTGCAGCGATGAACTTGCGGCCGCGCCACCGCGAAGATCCGGAGATCAATCTGATTTCGATGATCGATGTGCTGTTGGTGCTGTTGATTTTCTTCATGGTGTCCACCACGTTCAACCAGGAAGGGCGGGTCAAGGTACAACTTCCGCAATCGAGCGATACCCCGATACCTCGGGGTGCGCACGAGCCACTGGTGATCACGGTCACGGCGGAAGGCAACTACCGGGTCAATGAGCGCACCCTGATCAATTCCAGTCCGGATACGTTGCGTGCGGCCTTGCTGAAGGAAGCCGGCGCGGATCGCGGTCCCATCACGATACGCGCCGATGCTCGAACCACACACCAGGCGGTGGTGACCGCGATGGATGTGGCGGGACGCTTGGGCTTCGCCCAACTCAACATCGCGACCGTGCATGAGGACAAGGCCCCTTGAGCACCGCAGCGGGTGCGGGCGTAAAACCTGCGGCCGATTCGTGGTTGATTTACCGCCGTCTGTTGAAATACGCCAGGCCGTATACAGGCATGTTCTTGATCGGCGTTCTCGGGGCAGTATTGTTCGCCACGTCGAACGCCTCGCTGGTGTATCTGGTCAAGAAGTTCCTGAATGGCGCATTCGTCAATCAAAACCCAGCGATCGTGTGGCAGGTACCCATCGGGGTGGTGCTGTTATTCACCTTGCGTGGCATTGGCGACTTCGTACAGACCTACTTTCCCAGCTGGGTCGGCAGGCAAGTCATCAAGGGTTTGAGGCGCGATGTGTTCTCGCACTACCTGCGCCTGCCAACCGCCTATCTGGATCAGCAGCAATCCGGGCATCTGCTTTCCAAACTCACCAATAATATCGAGCTGGTGGCGGCTGCTGCGACCAGCGCGGCCATCTCGCTCATCAGCGACAGCCTGACCATCCTGGCGTTGCTCATCTACCTGTTCTATATGAATTGGTTTCTCGCGCTGTTCTGCATCGTCCTTGCGCCCGTTATCGCTTGGCTGATGAAAATCGCCAACCGCACATTCCGGCGCTACAGCGAGCGCATCCAAAACTCCATGGGCGACATCACACGTGTCGCCAAAGAGGCTATCGATGCACATCGTCTGATTAAAATTTTCAATGCCGAGGATCATCAGACCGAGCGCTTCGAGCTGGTCAACGAGCACAATCGCGCATCGAACATGAAATTGGTGCGCGCGCGAGCCATCAGTAACCCCGTCGTGCAGTGCATCGCCGCGATCGCGCTGGGCAGCGTGCTTTTCGTGGCGATACGCCTGGTGTTCTCCAATGGTATGCGGGTCGACGAATTCTTTGCGTTTCTGACCGCCTTGATGCTCATTCCTGCGCCGTTGCGAAGCTTGGTCAATATGAGCGGCCCTCTTCAGCAGGGCATCGCCGCAGGGCAAAGCGTCTTCGAAATCCTCGATCATCCGACCGAAGGCAGCGGCGGCGCACGGACCATCACGCGCGCCCGCGGCGAGATCGAGTTTCGCAATGTGTCCTTTACGTATGGCGGCGACAAGGGCGGTGTGCTGCACGATGTGAGTTTTCACGTCAGTCCCGGCGAGACCGTCGCGATCGTCGGCCGGTCCGGCAGCGGCAAGACCACGCTGGTCGGTCTCGTGCCGCGTTTCTATGACGTGCAGCAAGGCTCGGTGCTGCTCGACGGCGTCGATGTGCGCGAGTATCGCTTGACCGACCTGCGTTCGCAGGTGAGCCTGGTCAGCCAGGACGTGGTGCTGTTCAACGATACCATCCGCAATAACATCGCCTTCAATGCCGTCGGCAAATCAGATGCGGAAGTGGAGGCGGCGGCGAATGCCGCGAATGTCATGGAGTTCGTCAATCAGCAGCCGCAGGGATTCGATACCTTGCTCACCGATCGGGGCCAGAATTTCTCCGGCGGTCAGCGGCAGCGAATTTCCATTGCACGCGCCCTGCTCAAGGATTCGCCGGTATTGATTCTGGACGAAGCGACCGCGGCGCTCGACAACGAATCGGAGCGGCGCGTGCAGCATGAGCTTGCCGTGCTCATGCAGGGGCGAACCACACTGGTCATCGCGCATCGGTTGTCGACGGTCGAAAACGCGGACCGAATCATCGTGCTCGATCAAGGCCGGATCGTGGAGATCGGCAACCATCAAGAATTGCTGGCGCGCGGCGGGCTTTACGCGGCACTGCACGGGATGCAGTTCAATGCCTGAACGGCGCCGGCATGTCGGTACAATCCAGGCTCAATGAAATTTGGTATGGGGGCGCACCGCCGCCGTGGTGGTTGCTGCCGCTGTCCGCAATATACTCGGCCGCGTCTCGACTGCGTCGCTTGGGCTACGCGAAACAGTGGCGCCATGCGACGCCTCTCGCGCGCCCGGTGATCGTCATTGGGAACTTAAGTGTCGGCGGAACCGGCAAGACACCGCTGGTTTGCTGGCTGGCCGTTCGATTCACCGGTCTGGGATTCAGGCCCGGCATCGTGACACGCGGCTACGGTGGTTCATCTCGGCGCGCGCGATTGGTTCAGGCCTCTGATGATCCGAATACCGTCGGCGATGAAGCGATCATGCTGGCACGCAGGACGGGCGTGCCGATAGCGATCGGCCGCGATCGCCCGGCAGCGGCGCAGCTGCTGATCAATGCAGGCTGCGACGTCATCGTGAGTGACGACGGCTTGCAGCACTATGCCTTGGCGCGGGACTGTGAAATTATCGTCGTGGACGGCGAGCGCCGTTTCGGCAATGGACGCTTGTTGCCGGCGGGACCCCTGCGCGAAGTGCCGCGGCGCTTGAAGGAGGCGGACGCGGTGGTGGTGAATGGCGGTCCCGCCGTCATCGCCGATCATGCATCCCTTGCCGGCGCGTTGCGCGTGCGGCTCGAAGCCATGCATGCCGTTGCGCTGCGCTACGGCACGGCCAAACCCTTGAGCGAATTTTCGGGTAAATCCGTGCACGCCATCGCTGCCATCGGCAATCCGCAGCGATTTTTCAAGATGCTGGAGTCGTTGGGCATCCAAGTCATTGCGCACGCGTTGCCGGACCATGCGCGATTGCGGGTCGACGATATTTCCTTCGCGGATGATCTTCCGGTGCTCATGACCGAGAAGGATGCCGTAAAATGTACGGAAATAGCGGGTCCGAACCATTGGTACGTTCCCGTCAGCGTAGTCTTTGACGACGGTGACGCCGAGGCGCTCCAAAGCGTCGTGGCCAAGTCGATTGAAAAGCGCGCCGCGGGCGCCTGAAGGAAGTATGGATAAGCGATTGCTCGAATTGTTGGTTTGCCCAATCTGCAAGGGACCGCTGCGAAGTGCCGTGGCGGACGGCAACTCCTTGGAACTCATATGCCGCCCGGATCGACTCGCCTACGCCGTGCGCGACGGCATCCCGCTGATGCTGCCGGAAGAAGCGCGCGCACTCAATCCCGACGATCCGCTGCTGGAGACCTAGGAGCACGGGCTCCTGACACCGTGTTCCACGTCATCATACCGGCGCGCTTTGGATCGGCGCGGCTGCCCGGCAAACCCCTGGCGATGATTGGCGAACGGCCATTGATTCAATGGGTATGGCAGCGCGCGGTCGCCAGCGGCGCAGCTTCGGTGCTCATCGCCACGGACGATGAACGAATTCAAGCTGCCGTTTCGAGATTCGGCGCCGATTGCCTCATGACATCGCCGCATCACGCATCGGGTACCGACCGGATCGCGGAAGTTGTTCGTGTCAAAGGGTTCGCTGCCGACGATATCATCGTCAACCTGCAGGGAGATGAACCCGCGATGCCCTCGGAAGTCGTCGCAAAAACGGCGCAGGCGCTGCGCGATGTCGCGTCCCGCGATATGGCCACCGCCGTGGCGCCCATCGCGTCTCTGCGGGAATTTCTCGATCCGAACTGCGTCAAGGCGCTGCGTGCCAACGACGGGCGGGCGCTGTATTTCAGCCGCGCGCCGGTGCCGTGGCCACGCGACAGCGTCGTGGATCACCAAGCCACTGCGTTCTCCGGCGCGTGGCGCCACATCGGTATCTACGCCTATCGGATTCGCAGTCTGCTGCAATTTGCGGCATGGCCGCCGACGCCGCTCGAGACGACGGAGAAGCTCGAGCAGCTGCGCGCTTTGGAGCACGGCATGCACATCCATTTGGTGACCTTGGCGCACTCGCCGCCCGCCGGCGTGGATACGCCAGAGGATCTCGAGCGTGTAAGAGGCGCGCTTACAGCGCCATAGCCTTGCGCAGAAAGGCATCGCTCTTGCGCAACATTTCCGCGCGCGCAGCCGAATCTTCGAGGTAATGATCCAGATCGGGCCAGGTAACGAGCTCGTGCGGCACGCCGGCGCTGGCAAGATGATCGTTCATTTCGCGTGACTGTCGAATTAGGACATTGCGGTCCATTTCGCCGTGAAACAACAGCACGGGTACTTTGATCTTCGCCGCGTTCAGCGCCGGCGAACCCTCGCGCACATGCGGGCCATCGCCGATTTCCCGGCTTACAACCAGGAAATCGGACCACTGGCGGTGTTCTTCCTTCAGCGCCGGTAAGTCCGTCACGGGAGCGACGGCGATGACCGCTTTGAAGAGGCCCGGGTCGACCACCGCCGACTGCAGCGCCGCATAGCCGCCATAGGACCAGCCGACGACTGCCAGCTTGTCGGGGTTCGCGATGCCCTGCGCAATGAGCCACTTGCCGGCGTCGAGCACATCGCCGATCGCTGTCGGCCAAGAACGAAAGCCATTTTGTCTAAACCAGTCGTCGCCGTAGCCGGTCGAGCCCCTAAAATTGGGCTGCAGCACCGCATATCCGCGCGAGGCATAGAATTGCGCCAAATAATCGAAACCCCAGTAGTCGCGTGCGCCCGGGCCGCCATGCGGCATGACTATGGCAGGCAAATCTTTGGGAGCATCGACGCCCGGCGGCAGAGTCAGGTAGCCGGGAATCAATGTGCCGTCGGTCGCGGGATAGCGGATCGCCTTGACGTTCGCGAGCTTGACGCCCTCAAGCTCTCCTCGGACCACCAAAAATGTTTCCAGTTGCCGCAATTTTTTGTCGAATAGATAGTACACGCCCGGATCGTGATCGCTCCCGGCGCGTATCAACAACTTGCTTTCGTCGATGTTCGAATCGGCGATGTGAAGCATCGGCTGAGCCGGCAGCGCTTTTGCCAGTGATCTGACGAGTTTTTCAAAATCAGGATCCAAGAAATGGTAGTGCGCGAAGTCATCGTAATACGACGCAGCCACTACACGATCGCGGCGGCCAATGCGATTCAAGCCGCCGATGTCCACATCGGGCCGCGAGTAGATGAGTTCTTCTTTCAATGATCCGTCGAGCGCGATCGAGTACAGGGCACGCCGACCGTCGAGTTTTTTGTAGCCGTAGGCGATGTTGAGGTCGTGATCCACGGCGACGGGGTCGAAGCCGTTATGCTCCTCGCCGACGACTTCGCCGAAGGGCTGCCAGTCGCGCGAACCTTGCAGCCGGTAGAAATAGGCAATGTTTCCCGATTCGTATCCGCCGAGGGCGCCGCGCCTCGATCTGACCCCTATGATGCGAATCGTGCCGCGTCCGTCGCTGATGTACTGGACCGCATCATCGCGCGGCTGCTCGACGGTTCGAGTTGCCAGAGATTGCGTGTCGATCCAATCGACCGCGAGTCCGCTTTTGGAGGAACCGGTTCGGCTGCCCAGGTGTTCGTCCGGCAAATACACGCGGGTCATCAGCACTGCGCCATCCTCATCCGGCAGCCAGTCAACGACATTGCCGCCGCCCAGCTGCAGGCCGCGGGTGTATGCATTGTTCCGGGTACTCAGCATTTTCTGGTGAGTGCCGTCGGTATTCACGGCGATCAGCCTGGTAAAAGGCAGTGGTTCGAGCAGGCTGCTGGCGACTACGCCGTAAATGACGCAAACCAAGCGCTGATTGGACACCCAGTTACATCCACCGAGGCGTTCGGGTTTGCCGCTTGCAGCAATGACGGGCCGAGAGGACCTGGATGCTCCTTTCGCAAGACTTTGAACATACAGAACCGATCCTTGGCCGGCTGCCGGAGCGACGTACGCAACACTCATCCCATCGGGCGACAGGCTCAAATCCGAAACGCTTTCGCGGGCGCCAAAGGCCTTCGCCGCATCAAAGACCGGCTCGGCCGGCGCGAGAATCGGAAGCGAGGCAAGCGCCAAACTCCACAACAGATCGGCTCGTAACGACATCCCGCCTCCCTGGCTTATTTTTCTTGAGCATGCCGATCATGGCGAACTTGCTGGCTGGACGCAATGATCGGCGACTCGCCTCTCGGCTAGAATGAGTGAATGGTCATAATCTGTTTGGTTTGAAGCCGCTGTCCTGCCGCGTGCTTTTCGTCTGCCTTGGGAATATCTGCCGAAGCCCAACCGCAGAGGGCGTTCTGCGGCACTTGGTTGCGCAAACCGCGCCCCATCTGAAAATCGAAATTGATTCCGCGGGAACGGCCGATTATCACATCGGCGCGCCGCCGGATTCGCGCAGCCAGCGCGCGGCCCTGCGCCGCGGCATCGACCTCAGCGGCTTGCGCGCGCGGCAGGTGACTGCGGACGATTTTGCGCGCTTCGACCTGATTCTGGCGATGGATCGGGACAATTTGCGCGAGCTTCAGGCCATGCAGCCTCCTGCCTCGCACGCCTCGCTAAAACTCTTTCTGGAGTACGCGCCGGAATTGAAATTGCGCGACGTGCCGGATCCGTACTACCGCGACGCCGCCGCTTTCGAGGAGGTTCTAGATCTGGCCGGCGCCGCGTCCCGTGGACTGCTGGCGAGCCTACGACAGCGTGCGTAGCAGCCAATACAGGCCGCCGGCCAGTGCAATGGACACCGGCAGCGTGAGCACCCAGGCCATCAGCAAGTTGCGCACGGTTGCCCATTGCAATCCGGAGTGATTGGCCACCATGGTGCCGGCCACTCCCGAGGAGAGAACATGCGTGGTGCTGACCGGTAAACCGTACATCTCGGCGGCACCGATGGTCGCCATGGCGACGATTTCCGCCGACGCGCCTTGCGCATAGGTCATATGCGTCTTGCCGATCCGTTCGCCGACCGTCACGACGATCCGCTTCCATCCGATCATTGTCCCCAATCCCAGTGCTATCGCGACGGCGACCTTGACCCAGGTCGGAATAAACTTCGTAGAGCGATCCAGCTGCTTCTTGTAGGCATCAAACGAGGTCTGATCCGCCGCGGATACAGCCAGCGATTTTGCTTTACTGATGAAGCGCAGGCCCTCGCTGGCCAGGTACATATCGTTGCGGATGTTGACCATGGAGCCGGGCGGGACCTTGTCCATGGAGTGATACCGCCCCACTTCCGTCGCGATCGTTCCAGTCAGTGCCGCGATGGCAGCCACGCCTTGCGGAGTCACCTTTCTGTCGCGAACCACTTCGAGGGTCGCGGCGTGTGGATCGGCCGGCGCGCCACCGACGGCATAGTGCGACAGCGCGGTTTGTGCCTGCGCAGAGGCCGCCAAGAAGGTATTCACGTCTTGTTCGTGCATGGTGCGATTGAGCGCATACGCGGTCGGCACCGTGCCGATCAGGATCAGCATGATGAGCCCCATGCCTTTTTGACCATCGTTGCCGCCGTGGAAGAAACTCACGCCGGTGCAAGTCAGGATGAGTAATCCGCGAATCCAAATGGGTGGCGGCTTCTGACCCTCCGGCTCCTTGTAAAGAGCCGGGATTCTGATCGTTGCCTTCAGGATGGTCAGCAGCAAGTACGCCGCGCTGAAACCAATCAACGGTGAAATCAGCAGGGTTTGGCCGATCTTGGTCGCTTGAGCCCAATCCACGCCGCTGGTGCCCGAGCCGCTCGCCGCCATCAGCTGATTCATGAGCCCGACCCCGATGATGGAGCCGATGAGGGTATGCGAGCTCGATGAAGGCAGCCCGAAATACCAAGTTCCCAAATTCCACAGAATCGCGGCCAGGAGCAATGCAAAAACCATGGCAAATCCGGCGCCGCTGCTTACTTGCAGAATCAATTCCACAGGCAGCAGGGAAACGATGCCGAACGCCACGGCTCCGGTGGAGACTAAAACGCCCAGGAAATTAAAAGTGCCGGACCAGATGACTGCCAGGTTCGGCGACAAAGAATTGGTATAGATCACCGTGGCGACGGCGTTCGCCGTATCGTGAAATCCGTTGACGAATTCGAAGCCCAGCGCGATCACCAAGGCAATGCCGAGCAGGATGTAAGGATAGGCGCGCGTATCCTGGACCACCGATAAGTCGGCCGCGAGATGAAAGCCGGCGTAGATGATTCCGGAAATGACCACGACGATGGCAAGGACGTTGAACCAGGGACTGGGTTTATGCGCGAGGAGCTTCGAGGAGGCAGGCGCCTGCATCGATAATGAGTTCTGGTCGATCGCGGAGGTGTTGGCCATTCTTGTATCCTGTCATTCGTGAGGCACAGCCTGCAACTTATAGATACGCCATGTGACGTTTCGATGACACACTAGGCTTGCATGCCCTTCACCATTTCCCACACTGCTGTCGTTTTGCCGTTCTCGCGCCTGCTGGCACGCTGGCGGCTGCTCTCAGCCACGGTCATTGGCGCCATGGTCCCGGATTTTCGGATATTTTTCCCGGGGGTACCGCGAGTGGAAACGCACAGCGCCATCTCCCTTGTGACGTTTTGCCTGCCTGTAGGCTTGATCACGTATTGGGTGTTCGAGCGTTTGATCAAGACGCCCATCGTGCAAGTGCTGCCCGAGGGAGCCTACGCGC
>Ga0210387_10002575_pt1 | contig 13878 bp, 13 predicted proteins | sample IncBWC7OmetaG_FD_160108 | JGI IMG/M metagenome (GOLD analysis project Ga0210387, IMG submission 160108) | Forest soil microbial communities from Barre Woods Harvard Forest LTER site, Petersham, Massachusetts, United States - Inc-BW-C-7-O ...
GCAAAATCACCGATAGTCTGGGCCGGAAGATCGACTTTCGTAATACGATTATCATCATGACCTCGAACGTGGGCGCCGAACTGATCAAACGCCAGACCTCTCTGGGCTTTGGTGCAGTCTCCGGACATGAGTCGTACGAACAGATGCGCGACAAGATTCTTGAAGAATCGAAGCGCACCTTTAAGCCGGAGTTTTTGAACCGGTTGGACGATATGATCGTCTTCCATACGCTTGGGCGGCCCGATTTGGCTAAGATTGTTAACCTCGAAGTGGCGAAGGTTGTCGATCGAATCGGAACCAAGGCGATCAAGGTGCTTCTGGATCCATCCGCGGTTGAGTTCCTGATCGACAAGGGATACGACCCGACCTACGGTGCGCGGCCAATGCGCCGAGCCGTCGAAAAATTCCTTGAGGACCCGCTGGCGGAAGAACTCCTTCGGGGCAACATCAAGGCGGGAAACACGCTCAACGTGTACGCCGCCGCGGAAAAGCTGGAGTTTAACGTGATCCAGCCAGAGCATAGCCAACCGGCAAACGCCTAGCGCAAAAAGTCACCGTTAGGGTTTTGGTAAAGCGAGGTTTCCGATACTCCGGCTCGGACGGGGCCTCGCCCTGCTGGCTTGCGCGACCAGCGCAAAACTACTTGCAAATCGGTAGCTTACGTAGCGAGTGTGCTACATGATCTGGAAGCTCCGAAAGCGTTCCGTTAATCTGAGCCGTTCCGGTCTAATAATGGGTGTCTTGAATGTGACGCCTGACTCCTTTTCAGACGGCGGCCAATTCGTGAACGAGGAAGCCGCGTTTCGGCATGCCGAACGGATGGCTTCGGAAGGAGCGGCGATTTTAGACGTCGGTGGAGAATCGTCACGGCCGGGGTCGGAGCCTGTAATCCTCGCGGAAGAACTTCGGCGCGTCGTTCCGGTCATCAAACGGATTCGCAACCGGTTTCCCGATCTTTTCTTGTCGATCGATACGTACAAGGCGGAGACTGCCCGCCAAGCACTGGCGGCGGGCGCAGATATCATCAATGACATCTCAGCGCTGAGAGCCGACCGGGAGATGATCGAAGTTTTGCAACACTCAGACGCCGGCGTAATCCTGATGCATATGCGCGGGACGCCGAAGACGATGCAAATCGATCCACAGTATGGAGATGTCGTCAGCGAGGTGCTCGAATTTCTCCGTCGGCAGCGAGACGAACTTGTCCGCTGCGGCGTTGATCGAGCCCGAATCGCGATCGATCCGGGATACGGTTTCGGCAAGCGGGTTCAGGACAACGTAGAGCTCGTTCGGCAGCTCAGCCGCTTGGCCGAACTTGGGCAACCCATCGTTGTCGGCGTCTCCAGAAAATCGATCATTGCTCACTTGCTTGGGGATCCGAAATTGCCATCGAACGATCGAGTATGGCCAACTGTCGCCTTGACTGGTTTACTCCGGGAAAAGGGCGCGCACATCTTCCGAGTGCATGATGTGCGCCCGAATTTTGAAGCGCTGCGGATGACGGAAGCCATCCTATCCGATGATTAACGCGATCTTAGAACTCTTCCTGAATTATTGGAACGCCGCGATCGAGATTCTACTGCTGGCGGTGGCGATCTACTATGGCTACCTGTATTTTCGCGGAACGCGGGGCGCCAAGGTCCTGACGGGTCTCGCTATTCTTTTCATCACCCTGACACTGGTTTCGCAGATTCTGAACCTGACAGTCATCAGCTGGCTGCTACGCAGCTTGACGGCGTTCCTGGCGATCGCTCTGGTCGTAATATTTCAGCCGGAGCTGCGCCGGGCACTGGCAGAACTTGGCAGCAGCCAGTTTTTCTCATCCGCGACCCAAAAGAAGGAAACGATCGACGTCATTACCGAAGCGGTCTTCGAACTTGCAAGCAGGCAGATCGGTGCGCTGCTGGCGATCGAACGGGATACCGCGATCCGAACATTCGCGGAGAGCGGCGTAAATATTGACTGCGACATGTCGCAGGAACTTTTGATCACGATATTTTTTCCGAAGACACCCCTACATGATGGCGGCGTGATTGTTCGAAACGATCGGATCATCGCCGCGGCTTGCGTCTTCCCGGTCAGTCAACGGGAGGATCTCGATCGCACCTTGGGCCTCCGGCATCGTGCGGCGCTCGGAGTCACGGAAGAATCGGATGCCATCGCGATTGTCGTCTCAGAAGAGACCGGGAACATTTCAATATGTTACCGGGGAAAAATCGAACGCGGATTTAAGTCGGGACAGTTCGAGAAACGCTTGTCCGAATTGCTCCTGCGCGAAAGCGATCAATCAGAAAACAGCGAGGACAACACCTTGCCGGAACCGGATACAACGCCTTGAGACAACGCCTTGAGACAATGAAACGACTGTTGCTCAACAACTGGCGCGCCAAATTGATGGCCTTAACAGTGGCGACTGCGGTTTGGTACCTGATCAAGAAGAATGTCGACGTGGCGCCTGACCGTTGGGGACTCGAGCATCGACCCGTAGCCTTGGCGCCGGGACATCAGTGAACCGTATTTCCAAGTTGATCTTCGAGATCACCCTCGCGAAACTGGCCCGTGTCACAGAAGCTCTTTGGTACGGACGGCGTCCGCGGAATTGCGAATAGCGAACCCATTACCGCCAGGTCGGCTCTGAGTCTTGCTCAAGCGGCAGCACGCGTGTTGGTCAAAGAGGAGAACTGCCCTACGGTCGTTGTCGGCAGGGACACCCGCGCATCCGGAGAGATGCTGGAGTCAGCTATGGCGGCTGGTCTGGCATCGAACGGGATCCATGTCCTGCTGGCCGGTATCGTACCTACTCCGGCCGTCGCCTACCTTACGACCAGGTATTGCGCATCGTTTGGCATCGTGATCTCAGCATCGCACAATCCTTTCCAGGACAACGGCATCAAATTCTTTGGCCCGACCGGCTACAAGCTGAGCGACGAATGCGAACGCGCCATTGAGTCGGAATACTATCGACCCGGGACGTACCAACTCCCGACCGGAAAGTCAGTCGGCCGTATCCGCCGGCTACAGGAGGCGACCGAAGAATATGCCGCGTTCGCGGCTTCCACGGTGCCGAAAGAGTTTACGTTGTCGGGGGTCAAAGTCACCGTCGACATGGCAAACGGTGCGGCCTACCAGACGACCCCAATGGTGCTGGCGATGCTCGGAGCCGACATCGATCTGCACTCAGGTGTTCCTGACGGATTCAACATCAATCTCGACTGCGGAAGTATGCACCCGGCGACACTCTCTCGATTTGTTCGAGAATCGGGGGCCGCATTCGGGATCGCTCACGACGGAGATGCTGACCGGCTTTTATTCTGTGACGATCACGGATCCGCACTGGATGGCGACGAGCTGTTGGCAATCGGTGCGGTTGATTTATTGCGGCGAGATCAGCTGCAAAAAAACACGGTCGTGGCAACGGTCATGAGCAATTTCGGCTTGGACGAGGTCCTGCACCGGAATGGCGGCCAGGTGTTCCGCACAGAGGTGGGCGATCGATATGTGATAGACGCTTTGGTTCAGCAAGAGTTGAACCTGGGAGGCGAACAGAGCGGCCATCTAATCTTCCGGGATTTTTCGACCACTGGAGACGGGCTGATCTCCGCACTTCAGATCATCGCCATCATGTTACGCACCGGCAAACCGTTGAGCGAACTTCGTCGGGTTTTGAGAAAATATCCGCAGATTCTGCGCAACGTCACGGTCCGCGAGAAAGCCCCGTTCGAACAATTTGATCGTCTGATTGAGCGGTTGCGGGAGGCCGAATCCAGGCTGCACGGAAAAGGGCGAGTGATGCTCCGGTATTCCGGCACCGAACCAAAAGCGCGCCTGCTTCTCGAGGGCCCGGACACCGATGAACTCCATAAGCTGGCCGAAGCGATCGTTGAAGAGCTGGCAAAAAGCCTCGGCGTGTGAACTATTTTGTGACAGGTACAGACACAGGCGTTGGCAAGACTTTCATCACCAGCGGGCTGGTCCGGTTCTGGCGATCCAAAGGGATCGATGCCGTCGGGATGAAACCGATCTGTACGGGTGACAACGGCGATGTGCGGCAACTCCTCGACGCGTGTGGCTCCTGCGAGCCCGAACACCTGATCAACCCAGTCTGGTACCGGACGCCGGTCGCGCCATATACCGCGTCGATTATCGAGGACCGTCTGATCGATCTCGACGGAATTCGCGAAGCGTTCGAGCGTCTGGCAACGCAACATTCGAGCGTGCTGGTCGAAGGCGCTGGTGGCATCGCGGTCCCGATTTTCGCCCATTACGACTTTCGCGATCTGGCTCGAGATCTGCGCCTGGGTGTGATCATCGTCGCCGCCAATCGCCTTGGAGTTCTAAATCACGCCCGGCTTACGGTTGAAGCCGTCCGGGCGGCAGGTCTGAAATGTTCTTTGATTGCCTTGAATTCGGCGCACCCGGACTCCGATATTTCTCAGCAGACAAACCTGAGCATCCTGGAGACCCTCGTGGATGTGCCGATTCTGGCCGTCGAACACAACCAGCAGGAGTTCGACGATCTCGCCAGGCATTTGTGGTAATTGCCCTACCGCCTCCAGTCTGATTTCACGCTAACGTACCGCGCGTTCGGCAGAATGAATTTTCTCAACTCAATCTCGAGCCGCTGGATAGGAAAGCGCGCCATCAAGGCGTCACCGATGTCTGACACCAGTTTTTCGATCAGGTGCGCTTCGCTTGTTTCGACGACCTTCACGACTTCAGCGGCGACGTCTGCGTAATCAACGGTTTTCTCCAACTGATCATCGAGCGCTGCAAAAGTTGTCTCGATCTGGAATCGCAAGGAAACTAGCAGTCCTTGGGGATTTTCGCGCTCAGTTTCGGGTACTCCAATTCTGCCTTTTACCTCCAGGCCGTTAATCTCAATCCATTCGCCGGAGCGCATTTGTCTGTTCAAAATTTGCCACGGAGCGGCGGAGGAGTTTACCCCACTCGAAAACGGAGTTCCCTGATCACCTTGCCCCCGAATCGCTGTTTCAATTTCGTCAAAATCAGCGATTTCCACTGCCTGTCGAGCTCGTACAAAACAGTGGGCTGCAGGACATGCACCACCAACAGCCCTTGATGGAGTCTTACCGGTCTGGAATGCTGGGCAAAAAAGTCACCAACGATTTCGACCCAGGCAGAAATGATTTCTTCCTCGCGCAGGCGAGATTCCAGCCCAAGTTTTGGCGCGAGTTGAACAAGCACCTCGCGGATCGAGAGCGTTCGGTCCGGTTTTTCATCGGGCTCAGGTAACCCGCGCCACTCTTCGATAACGCGTTTACGCAGCGATTGCGGCATCATGAAAAACGACAGATCGGCGACAACTTGTCTCCTGTCCAAAGCAAATCCACCGCCGCGCGTGTCAGAGCTCCGCTAACTATCGCCGCCGTCGCTGCCGATCGCTTCCACGGGACATCCCTCCATCGCCTCTTTGCACAGCGCTTCTTCGTCTGGATTTCCCGGCTGCTTATAGACGTAGGAGTGACCACCGTCATCGTTGCGCGTAAAATTTGCAGGCGCGGTTTCACGACAAAGATCGCAATCAATGCATTGATCATCCACGTAAAATTGCCCGGCCACATTCTGCGGATACTTATTTGCAACGTCAGCCATAACTTACTTTATAATCTCCTTAGCGATTCCCAAACGTAGTCTCCTGCGTCTTGTTCAAAGGCCCGCCAATCTAACGAATCGAATCGAGACTGCAAGTCACAGATCAATTCGCGAGTTTCGAGTCCCTGGCTTTGAGATTTGTACGTTCCCAAGCATCGCTCGGTCCCCCACAAAACGCAAAGGTCAAAACGCCGATCGAGAGAGACGACGCGGGGAGACACGTGTAAACCTTGGACAGTCGTCAGAGTGCAAGTAAGATTTCGTATGACCGACAGGCCTGCGCTACGTCCCAAAGAAGGTTGGCACGTTCTGCATCTTTTTTACCGAGTGGAATTTGGCCAGTGGCAGGTGTTGACTTCCGAGGAAAGACTGGCAGCGAAAACGAAACTGTCCGCACTGGTGCAGGAGATCAGATCTCTCCCTTTAACCCAGATTTTGACTTTCAGCATGGTCTCTCCGAAAGCGGACGTCGGGTTTATGCTCTTGACCGACGATCTCCATACCGCGAACAGCATCGAAAAAAAGCTTACCTTATCGCTCGGGGCTGATGTTCTGACCCCAGTCTTCAGTTTCTATTCCCTCACAGAACGTAGCGAGTACACGACCAGCGAAGAGGATTACGGTGCCTCTTTGACAGGCGAAAAGGGGCTATCGCACGGATCACCCGAGTTCGCTCAGGCTATCACCGAATTTCAGCAGCGGATGCAGAAATATCTCCAGGACCGTCTTTACCCCAACATGCCGGATTGGCCTGTTTTTTGTTTTTATCCCATGACAAAACGGAGGAACGCGGTCCAGAACTGGTACCTTCTCCCCTTCGAAAAACGAAAAGAACTGATGCTTGGCCACGGCCGTATCGGACGACAGTATGCAGGGCGGGTTCGCCAGCTCATCACCGGCTCGACCGGTTTGGATGACGCCGAATGGGGGGTCACTCTTTTTGCGCACGACGTTTTCGAAATCAAATCGATTGTCTACGAGATGAGATTCGATCCGGTGAGCGCTCAATACGCGGATTTTGGTGAGTTCTATGTCGGTCTGCAGTTGCCCCTCGATGATTTATTTCGAAGGATCCAGTTATAAATGGATGACGCAACGAACAATGAAACCGCGGCCGGGGAGAAATTGCGCGAACTTCGGGCGCTCCTGCAAGGAATTGGTCCGCTCCTTATCGCCTATTCCGGCGGAGTCGATAGCACGTTTCTTCTGGCTGAAGCGGTCGGGATCCTGGGTGACAACGCTCTGGGTGTCATTGCCGATAGCCCGAGTTTGCCGCGCTCTGCGCTGACCGGTGCCCTTGCGGCTGCCAAAGGCTTCGGCGCCAACGTGGAGGTCATTTCCACAACTGAACTGGACGATCCGCGGTACGCCAGCAATCCCGTCAACCGCTGTTATTTTTGTAAGCTCGAACTTTTCACAAGAATGCAGGGCGTAGCAATCGAACGCGGTTTCCGCGTATTGGCCTACGGAGAAAATGCGGATGACGCCCTCCAGGTCCGGCCCGGTGCTGGTGCCGCCCGCGAGTTTCGCGTCCTGGCGCCGCTTCGAATGACCGGGCTGACAAAGGCGGAGATTCGTCTGCTCTCGCGGGAAAAGGGTCTGCCGACCGCAGACATCCCGGCGCAACCTTGCCTGAGCTCAAGGATACCGTACGGCACCGTCGTGACTACCGATGCCCTGCGGATGATCGAGCAGGCTGAGGAATACGTCCGATCCTGTGGGTTCGGGATCTTTCGCGTTCGTTACCTCGCGCAGCCCGATCGCCCCCCAGTCGCAAAACTCCAAATCGACCCAGTTGAAATGGGCAAGCTGCGCCCGCTGGAAACGCAGATCCGGGAAGCGCTGCGCGCCATCGGGTTTGGCGGTTTGGTCGTGGATCCGGATGGATATAAGGCACCGGGCCAGGTTGCGAACCGGATTCAGGGGCCCAATAATATTCCCCTTGACCATTGATCGCTCAAAAGGCCGAGTAATATTTGTTTTGATCCAGCCGCGTCTTTGAGCTATTGACTCACTTCCCCTGGTCCAAAGGCAAGACCTTCGTCAAGGGCTTAGTATGCATTCGATATTTTCAACTATCTTTTTCCTAGCGCAACAAACAGCCGCACCCGGCGCCGCTTCCCAACCTGATCTGTTGCAGACCTTGCTGCCTTTTCTCTTCATGGGAGTTATCTTCTATTTTCTGTTGATTCGTCCACAACAGAAACGGCAGAAGCAGCATCAACAGTTGATGGCCAACCTGAAAACGGGGGATCGCGTCGTCACCAGCAGCGGAATTCACGGTTTGATTGCAAATGTCAAAGAGACCACTTTTCTTCTTAAAGTCGCCGATAACGTGAAAATCGAGGTAGACAAAAGCGCGGTCGCGGGAGTCGAAAAGACGTCCGAGCCCAAGCCGGCCACCTCTGAAGCAAAACCAGCCGCCTGACAGTTCGCCATGAACGCGACGTTGACCTTCTTTTTCGGGCTCTTCGTTCTGCTTCTTTTCGGATGGTACTTTTTGACCGATACGGAGAAGACAAAACGGTGGCTGGGCACGACTTTGACCCTGCTGCTTTGCGCTTTCTCGATCGACGCGTTCTTACCCTTCGAGCAGAAGATTCATCTCGGACTCGATTTGCAGGGCGGTACCTCGTTTCTGGTCCGGTTGGTGCCGCCGGTCCCTGAAGAGGGAGGGGCACCGCGCCCGATCACACCCGAGATGCAGGAGCAGGCGGTGGAGGTCATCCGAAAACGGGTGGACGAATTCGGGGTGAGCGAGCCGGTCATCACCAAGCAAGGCACCGACCATATCCTGGTCCAGATCCCGGGACTGAATACAGCACAAGTCGAGACGGCACGGCAGCAACTGCAGCGGGTGGCGAAACTGGAGTTCCGACTGGTCCATCCGAACAGCGATCAACTGGTGCGGCAGATTGCGGCGGGCACAGCTTTTACGCCCCCCGGCTACGTGGTTCTCACCTCCATTGAGCGCCGAAACGGACAACCCGAAAAACTACTGGTTAAACGACGGCCTGAACTCACCGGCCAGGACGTGGCAAGCGCCCGGCCTGTTTTCGAACAGCGAGGTTACGAAGTTTCGCTGAGACTGACGCGAACCGGCGCAGAAGCGTTCCGTCGGGTCACACGAGATAACATCAACAATCGGCTCGCCATTGTTCTCGACAATGAAGTGGTTTCGGCGCCGAATATCCAGAGCGAAATTCCGAACGGCGAAGCGGTAATCACGGGGAATTTTACCGCGGACGAGGCTAAGAACCTCGCCAGCGTCATGGAGAACCCGCTCCAGACGCCGGTGGCGATCGATGAAACCCGGACGGTTTCCGCGACGTTGGGACAAGATTCGATCTTCCGCGGGATCGCGGCGGGACTAGCGGGCCTGGCGGCGACCCTGGTGTTCGTTCTCGTTTATTATCGGGCGGCGGGCTTGGTCGCTTTCGTCGGCCTCGCGGTCAATGGCATCCTTTTATTCGGCGCCATGTCGCTCTTTGGATTCGTGCTCACGCTGCCGGGAATCGCGGGTATCATCTTGACGATTGGCATGGCGATCGACGCTAACGTTCTCATCTATGAACGATTGAGGGAAGAACTCGAACACGGGAAGAGCCTCAAACCGGCAATCGATACTGCCTATCGCAAGGCCTTCAGCGCGATCGTTGACTCTAACCTGACGACGCTCCTGAAAGTGGCGATTCTTTTCTGGCTCGGTTCCGGGCCGGTGAAAGGGTTCGCGATCACGCTGACTATCGGCATCATTGCGTCCATGTTCTCAGCGCTGCTGGTCACGCGCAACGTCTTCGGCTGGGCGCTTAAGCTCGGTTTGGTGAAACGCATTTCCATGCTGCATTTGATCAAGTCAAAGAGCTTCGATTTTCTCGGTAAATGGCGCGCCGCTTTGATCGCGTCGGTCATTTTTCTCGTCGCCTCGATTGCCGCATTCGGGTTACGCGGTAACAAGATGTTCAACATCGACTTCACGGGCGGCGATTTTCTGCTCGTCAAATCGGCGACGGAACTCCCGGAGGCGGACATTCGGGCAGCACTTGCTAAGATCGGCTTGGGAAGCGCGGTCATCCAACAGGAAGCGAGCGAGCAACAGAAACAGGTCTCGCATTTTATTTCGGTTCGATCGCCGTTTGGCACCTCGGACAAGATCGTGCACCAATTGGAGCAAACCTTTCCGAAATCCAACCTGACCGTGGAACGCTCGGAAGGTGTCGGCCCGATCATGGGAACGCAGTTGGCAACGACTTCTTTGTTTGCCCTTGGAATCGCCATCATCGGCATTCTGCTCTACGTAACGGTACGATTCGAATTCTCGTTCGCGATCGGGACGATCGTGGCGATGCTCCACGATCTGGTGATCACACTCGGCATTTTTGTCATGACCGGGCGTGAATTTTCGCTCGTGATGGTTGGCGCGATTCTGACCGTCGCCGGCTACTCGATTAACGACAAGATCGTTGTCTTCGACCGGATCCGTGAAGGCCTGCGGTCAGGCCGCAAGGGCTCGATTCAGTATTTGATGAATGCGAGCATCAACGAGACGCTGAGTCGAACTATTCTGACGAGCGGTGTGACATTGCTTTGCATGCTTTCCCTTCTGATCTTCGGCGGTCCGGTGTTGGCCGATTTCGCCTTCACCAATGTCGTGGGGGTGATTGTTGGCACCTATTCTTCGATCTTTATCGCGGCGCCGATCGTTCTCTGGTGGTCGAATTTGCGAAAAGGAAATCTGAGGCGCGAAGTCTCCAAGCCGCAAGACTCGGGCACCAAAGGAAAACAGGTCGCGGCAAAGTAACGATTGACAAAAGAGCGCTCCAGAGCGCAGTCTTATGCAAACGTTTGCGCCGAGTTCCTCCACGGTTCCCGGCCCATATTCCCCTACCGCTCCGTGCGCTAATGTCCGGTCCTACTGCATGAGAATGAAAAGATGCGTTAACCGATCAATCGCGCCATATTCCTCTTCGCCATGTCGACGATCAAGGATGTAGCTGCCTTGGCGGGAGTCTCGTATACGACCGTCTCGCACGTGATCAATAAGACACGTCCGGTGAGCGATAAAGTGCGAGGCGAAGTCGAAGCGGCCATTCGGCGACTGAACTACGTTCCAAGCGCTGTTGCCAGATCGCTGAAACAGCAGTCCACCTCCACGATCGGTCTCCTCGTTTCCAATATATCCAATCCTTTTTTCGCGGAGTTGGCGCAGGGAATTGAAGACACCTGTTATCGCGCCGGATATACCGTGATCCTGTGTAACTCAGACGATCAACCCGAACGGCAGCAAACTTATCTCCGGGTGCTTCTCGAAAAACGCATCGACGGGCTGATCATTTGTTCCGCCGGCGATGACCTGGGATTGGCCGAACATGTGCGGGAAGCCCAAGTGCCGGTCATCATCGTCGACCGGGCAGTCAAAGGGGTAACCTCCGACCTTGTCCAGATCGACCACTTCAAAGGAGGTTATCTCGCCACCAGGCACCTGCTCGACCACAAGCACAAATCAATTGGGTGCATCGCCGGGCCGGATACGACCTCCGTCAGTATGGACCGCTTGAACGGGTATCGAAAAGCTCTCGCCGAAGCTGGCGCACCGTTTCGACCCGAATGGGTTGTCAGGGGAGACTTCACTGCGGAAGGCGGATATAAGGCCGCGCGAATCTTGCTGAAGAGGGCGGAAATCAGCGCCGTCTTTGCGAGCAACGATCTCATGGGGATCGGTTTGCTGCGATTCGCCGCCGAGCACGGCATTCGCGTCCCGCATCAACTCTCGGTGATCGGCTTTGACGGCATCGACCTCGGCCGCTACAACTACCCGGCGCTGACCACCGTTGGCCAATCGATTCGCCGGCAAGGTGAGATCGCCGCCGGAGCGCTCCTTGAGCGCATCCGCAAAGGGGGTGAGGGCCGACTGCGCAAGATTATGATGAACCCGGAACTGACGGTGCGCGAATCGACCCGAGTGGCGGTGCCGTTTGTTCTGAGCAGGCACGAATAAAAAACCAGCACGATTGACGAGTCAGCCCCAGGGTCGAAAGGCGCGAAGTTAGGACTGTTTGGGATGGTTCTTTGTCCCGAGGTGACAGGAGGATCCAGCCCAGGATTGGACCCATGGAGCTCTAAGATAAGGCAGGCTCTTCGAAGGCGATTGGTTTTGTCCCGGAGGGACAGCACGATAGTAGCCAGGCACGAAGTGCCTGGAATCACGAGGAAAATGGCCCCGTCCCCCTATGGGACGATTGAACCGATTCTGCTGACACTGGGACTGACAATGACTTCGACCGTCCCTCCGGGACGGAGCCGCTTTACGTCGATACCCAGGCACTTCGTGCCTGGCTACTATCAGCCTGTCCCTCCGGGACAAAAGCCATTCAGTTCCTAACTTCGCGCCATTCGCCCCAGGGTCTTTCAACCTGAGGCTGGCTCTAGTGTACTCCCGTAGTGGCGCTCCCGACTCCGGATCTCCGCATCCGGCACCTCAAATCGCCTTTTCTCCTACCTCTTCCGTTCGAATGCGAATCGCTTCCTCGATGCTAGAGACGAATATCTTGCCGTCTCCGACCGCACCCGTTTTCGCGGCTTTGATAATTGCGCTCACCGCGGCACCAACGAGGTTATCGGCAACAATGGCCAAGACTAGAATCTTCGGGACAAAATCGACCGTGTATTCACTTCCCCGATAGATCTCCGTATGACCCTTCTGCCTTCCAAAGCCCTTCACGTCGAACGTGGTCATCCCTTGGAGACCCAGTTCGGTCAGTGCATCTTTGACTTCTTCAACTTTGAAAGGTTTGATGATCGCTTCAATTTTTTTCATACCTTGTTTTTGGTCGGCATTGGTCCGGTTAGATGATGTACGCTTCTTCACCGTGTTCGGAGATATCCAGGCCCGTCGATTCCACTTCAGGGCTTGCGCGCAGACCGAGCACTCCTTTGATCGCCAAAGCGATCACAGCCGTTGCCACGCACGCCAGAACGATTGTCAAACCCACTGCAGACAATTGAGATCGAAACAGAGAAGCCAGCAGATCGTCTTTCAAGTTGCCGTTCACCTCTTTGGTGGCCAGCAGTCCGGTTAAGAGGGCTCCCATCGTTCCGCCGACCGCGTGAACCCCAAACGTATCCAGGGCATCATCGTATTTCAGTTTCGGCTTCAGAATTGAAACGGAAAGATAGGGAATTGCTCCGGCAAGAACACCAATAATAACCGCTCCGGTCGCATTAACGAAGCCGCAGGCGGGGGTGATAACGACCAACCCGGCAACCGCGCCGCTGCAGTAACCGAGCACACTCGCCTTGCCACGAGAGATCTTTTCGATCAGGGCCCAGGTGAGTGAGCCAATAGCTGTGGCCAATGTTGTCGCCATGAATGCATTCGACGAAATGACGTCGGCTGCGACAGCGCTTCCGGCGTTGAACCCATACCAGCCCACCCAGAGCATTCCTGTCCCGATCATGCAGAGCACCATGCTGTGAGGCGGCATCGGTTCTTTATTAAATCCGAGGCGCGGACCCAGAATCAGACAGAGAATCAAAGCGCTCCAACCGGATGTCATATGGACGACCGTCCCACCGGCGAAATCGATCGCTTTAATGCCGGAGGTGGGATTCCAAATTCCGTTCATGAAGCCCGTAATTCCCCACACCATATGGGCCATTGGGAAGTAAACCAGGAACATCCAAACACCAATGAAGGTCATGATTGCCCAATACTTCATCCGCTCGGCGATCGCGCCAACGATCAGGGCGGGAGTAATAATTGCGAACATCAGCTGATACATTGCATAGACATTTTGCGAGACCCAATATCCGTAATCGCCATTCGGGACGGAATTGACCCCCTGCAGGAAGAAGTATTCGGAACCTCCAAAAAATGGGTTGTTAAAATTTTTTCCGAAAACAAGGCTATAACCAAAAGCCCACCACAACACCGTGACAAGACCGGTAGTTCCCAAACACTGGGCGAGCACCGAGAGTACATTTTTTTTGCGGACGAGCCCGCCGTAAAAGAGCGCCAATCCCGGCAAGGTCATAAACAGGACGAGCGCCGAGCTCGTCATCATCCACCCGTTATGCCCTGGCCCGGGCGTACCGACCGTTGCCATGGTAAGGTCCTTGGGAATATTGCCATCCTTGTCCTTGAGCGGCGCCGTGGGATCACCGTTAGTCACATAGGCTTCGAGTCCTGCCACCCGCTGTTCTAAAGTCGGCGTCGGCGCGCTGGGAGTCGGCGACGGCGCCGGCGTAGCGCTCTGCGCAAACAGT
>Ga0210387_10002577_pt1 | contig 13876 bp, 14 predicted proteins | sample IncBWC7OmetaG_FD_160108 | JGI IMG/M metagenome (GOLD analysis project Ga0210387, IMG submission 160108) | Forest soil microbial communities from Barre Woods Harvard Forest LTER site, Petersham, Massachusetts, United States - Inc-BW-C-7-O ...
CGCGGGATCCCGCGACTTCAATGGGCTACGAGCCGATGCTCCAGGGGTTATGTTGCCTTCAAGGAGCTTCCGCGTCGTGGACGAAAATGCGTTAAAACCGATCGACGAGACGTTGAGTCTCAAGCCGTGCGCCTTGCACTATGCCGATTCCTTGCCCGATGCAAGGATGGCTTTCCGGCTGGCCGGCAATGAGGAAGGACCTGTCGTCGCGGTTCTCGGCGGAATCTCCGCGCATAAAATCGTCACTGGTTTACCGGGAGAGGGCTGGTGGCCGGAGATGGTGGGTCCTGGACTCGGCGTCGACACCCGGCAGTATCGGGTTCTCGGCATCGACTACATCGGCGGGCGGGGAGACAGTTCGACACCCAGCGTGGGCGGCCGATTTCCGCCCATCAGTTCATACGATCAAGCCAAGGCTTTGAGTCAGATCGTGAGGCACCTGGGCCCGAGGCCTCTGCACGCCATCGTCGGTGCGTCTTATGGCGGCATGGTCGCATTGTGCTTTGCCGAACGCTACGCGGCTCAGGTGAATCACATCGTGGTGTTGAGCGCCGCTGACAAGGGCCAGGTACTGTCGACGGCGTGGCGCAGTGTGCAGCGGCAAATCGTGCGCGAGGCGATAGCGCGCGGTGACGGCGGGGCGGGACTGAAGCTTGCTCGCGCGCTGGCGATGGCCACGTATCGCAGTCCCATCGAGTTTGCCTTGAGGTTCGGCGGCGCGCCGACGCGCACCGCCGATCGCTTCCGCTTCCCGATCGAGGATTACCTGTTTGCGCGCGGCGACGACTATGTACTGAAATATCGCGCCGAATCGTTCTTGACCTTGAGCGAATCGATCGATCTGCACGCGATGGATGCGACTCAGGTGCATACGCCCGCAACGCTGATCGCCGTGCGTGAAGACCAGCTGGTGCCGTTCAACGACATGCAGGCCCTGTCGGCTCGCTTGAACGGCCCTCGCCAGCTCATCGAGATCAATTCTATTTTCGGTCATGACGCCTTCTTGAAGGAAGGCGCCGCCCTGACGCCCATTATCAAGCATGCCCTTGCGGAGCAGACATGAGCAGCAAAACCCCACCCCAGCACATCGCCACCCGATCCGTTCGAGCCGGGCTCGAGTCGGACTCGCACCACGGCTCCGTGGTGCCGCCGATTTATCTGTCGACGAATTTTGCTTTCGAAGGCTATCGTCAGCCCCGCAAGTACGATTACACGCGTTCCGGAAATCCGACCCGCGATCAACTTGCGCTGGCGTTGGCGGACCTCGAAGGGGGCGCCGGTGCCATCGTGACCTGCACCGGCCTGGCCGCCATCACCTTGATCTTGGCGGCCCTGCCTGCCGGGGCGCGAGTGGTCGCCCCGTACGACTGCTACGGCGGCACCTATCGGCTGCTCAATGCGCTGCACGCCAAGGGAAATCTCGTGGTTGATTTCGTCGATCAAAGCAACTTAAGTGAGCTGCGCGCGGCGCTTGCGCTGAATCCGAAATTGGTGTGGATCGAGACCCCCAGCAATCCCTTGCTGCGGGTGGTCGATATTCGAGCGGTCTGCGACGCGGCCCATGCGGTCGGTGCGCTGGCGGCAGTCGACAATACATTCCTGTCGCCCATCTGGCAGCAGCCTTTGTCCCTGGGCGCCGATTTCGTGATGCACTCGACCACCAAGTACCTCAATGGCCACAGCGATGTGGTGGGCGGTGCGGTGATCGCGGCGACCGGGGAGCTGCACGAGAGTCTCTCATGGTGGGCCAACGCCATTGGCGTGACCGGAGCGCCATTCGACAGCTTTCTGACCCTGCGCGGTGTGCGCAGTTTGCACGCCAGGATGCGCGTTCACGCCGAGAACACGGCCTTTGTCGTGCAGTTTCTGACGCAGCAGCCGCAAGTGCAGCGCGTCTACTATCCGGGTCTTAGCAGCAATCCGGGCTACGAGATTGCGCGCCGCCAACAAAGCGGCTTCGGTGCGATGTTGAGTTTCGAACTCGCCGGCGGCGAACCGGCCATCGGTGCGTTTCTCACCGGGCTCAAGTGCTTCACCCTGGCCGAATCCTTGGGCGGCGTCGAGAGTCTCATCGCCCACCCGGCGAGCATGACGCACGCCGGTATGGAAGAATCGGCAAGGCTGCGGGCGGGAATCAGCGCTGCGCTGTTGCGGGTCTCGGTAGGCATTGAAGATCACGCGGACCTGGTTGCCGATCTCTCCGCAGGCCTCGAACGCGCTGCTAAAGTGCAGCCAACACCGCATCTGCAGCGGCGCGTGTCGTAATCGATTTGCCCGGAACCGCCAGGTCGGCGGTGAGCGCGCCGCCGCTGATGGCGCGATACACCGCGCCTTCCAGCGCCTTCGCTTCTGCGTCCAATCCCAGGGAATAGCGCAGCAACATGGCCGCACTCGAAATCGCCGCGTACGGGTTGGCCATGCCGCGCCCGGCAATGTCCGGCGCAGAGCCATGAATCGGTTCGAACAATCCGCCGCGAGAATTTGCGCCGAGAGACGCGGAAGGCAGAAGCCCCATGGATCCGGCCAGCATCGACGCCTCATCGGTGAGAATATCGCCGAACATATTCTCGGTGACGATCACGTCGAAGTCGCGCGGCCGCTGCAACAGATGCATGGCCGCCGAATCGACCAACATGTGTTCGACCGCCACATCGGGAAATTCGGCGGGCATGATCAGATTCACCGTCGAACGCCACAGGCGCGACGTTTCGAGCACATTGGCCTTGTCCACGGAGGTCAATTTTTTGCGGCGCGCGCGCGCCAAATGGGCGGCGAGCCGCACCACGCGCTCGATCTCCATGACGCTGTAGCGGCATACATCGACCGCTTCGGTCGCGGTGCGGGTCTTCTCGCCGAAATAAATGCCCCCGGTGAGTTCGCGCACCACCATGATGTCCACGCCGCGCAACAGTTCGCCTTTGATCGGCGAGGCATCGAGCACCGCCGGGTGCGGCACCACGGGCCGCAGATTGGCGAACAGCCCCAAAGCCTTGCGCAGCTGCAATAATCCCTGCTCCGGGCGAACGGCGGCGTTTGGGTCGGACCACTGAGGACCGCCGACCGCACCCAGCAATGTCGCATCCGCCCGCGCTGCCAGCGCCAGGGTCGCCGGCGGCAGCGGCGAACCGGTTGCATCGATGGCGGCACCGCCGATGAGTGCAGATTCGAAATCGAAGCGATGATCGAATCGGGACGCCACTCTCCGAAGAGCGCGAACTGCTTCGGCAGTGACTTCGGCGCCGATGCCATCGCCGGCAAGAACTGCAATGGTCGCTTGCATCGTAAGAACCTAGACCCTTGCCGCCTCGAAGCGCTCGATGTCGTTCAGCTGAGCGCGCAGGTAGCCGAGTTCGTCCAAGCCGTTCAACAGGCAGTGGCGGGCGAAGGGCTCGATGGGAAATGCGACCGAAGTGCCGGTCGGCAGCGTCAGACGCATGGACTCAAGATCGATATCGACCTGCGCGCCCGGATGATCCAGCAACCATTGCGATGTCCGCTCATCCACGACGATGGGCAGCAAACCGTTCTTCAGGGAATTGCCGCGGAAGATATCGGCAATGGCGGTGCTGACGACCGCGCGAAATCCGAAATCGAAGAGAGCCCACGGCGCATGCTCGCGCGAAGACCCGCAGCCGAAATTCCGGCCCGTCACCAGAATTTCGGCGCCGCGCGCTTCCGGCCGATTGAGAATGAATTCCGCCTTTGGCGAGCCGTCGCTCTGGTAGCGCCAGTCTGCGAATAACTGTTTGCCCAAACCTTCCTTGGTCGTCGTCGTTAGAAATCGTGCGGGAATGATCTGATCTGTGTCGATGTCGCTGGATGCAATGACAATGGTTTTCGAGGCAATTCGCTTGATGGGTTGCATTACAGCAGCTCACGCGGATCCGAAATGCGGCCGGTGACGGCGCTGGCGGCGGCGGTCAGGGGGCTGACCAGAAGCGTCCGGGCGCCCTTTCCTTGGCGACCCTCGAAATTTCGATTGCTGGTGCTGATCGAATACTGGCCGGCGGCAACCGTATCCCCGTTCATGCCGAGGCACATGGAGCAGCCGGATTCGCGCCAGTCCGCGCCCGCCGCCTTGAAGATATCGGCCAGACCCGCGGCCTCGGCTTCTTGCTTGATCCGTTGCGAGCCCGGCACGATGAGCAGGTGCACGCCTGGCGCAACTTTACGCCCTTTGAGAATTTGGGCCGCGGCCTGCAAATCCTCCAGCCGTCCGTTGGTGCAGCTGCCGATAAAGACCACGTTCACCGGTTTGCCGAGCATGCCTTCGCCGCCGTGAAACCCCATGTAGTGCATTGCCTGGTCGAAAACCGCGTCGCCCTTCCTGTCCGGGATGGCCGATCCGATCGGCAACACCATGCCCGGATTCGTGCCGTAGGTAATCATGGGTTCAACGGTGGTGGCATCGATATCCACCGACGCATCGAAGCGCGCGCCGGGATCCGTCACGAGCGTGCGCCAGCGCGCCACCGCGACGTCCCACGCCTTGCCCTGAGGAGCTCGCGGCTTACCCTTCAGGTATTCGAATGTCACCTCATCCGGACCGATCATGCCTGCGCGCGCGCCGGCTTCGATCGACATATTGCACACGGTCATGCGCTCTTCCATGGACAAGGACCGCACTGTCGATCCGCGATATTCCAACACGTGGCCCGTGCCCCCTGAGACGCCGATCTTACCGATGATGCTCAAGATCAAATCCTTGGCGCTGACGCCGGGAGACAGTTGACCTTCGATGTTGACGGCGAAGCTTTTCGGTTTGCGCTGCAGTAATGCCTGCGTGGCAAAGACGTGTCCGACTTCGGTGGTGCCGATGCCGAAGGCGAGGGCGCCGAAGGCACCGTGGGTGCTGGTGTGGCTGTCTCCGCAGACGATGGTCATGCCCGGCTGGGTACATCCCAGCTCGGGACTGATGATGTGCACGATGCCGCGCCGCGCATCGCGCATGCCGAAAAGCTCGATCCCGAATTCAGCGGCGTTTTGTTCTAGCTGCCGCACCTGCCGGGCGGCGGCGTCGACCTTGATCGGCACCGACCCAAACACCTGCTCGGTTTGGGTGGGCGTTGAATGGTCCATGGTCGCCAGCGTGCGATCCGGACGGCGCACCGGAAGCCCAAGGGATCGCAACATGCTGAACGCCTGCGGCGTGGTGACCTCATGAACCAGGTGTAAATCGACGTATAGCACCGCGGGCGTGTCGCGCGTCTCGGCGACCACTTCATGGGCCGCCCATACCTTGTCGAACAACGTGCGCGCGGGCATGGTGCTCTAGCTTCCGGCGCCTTCCAGCCAGGGCATTCTGGCGCGCAGTTGAGCGCCGACCTTTTCGATTGAGTGCGCCAAATCCGCTTTCAGCAGTTTTGAATACTTGCGGCGTCCTCCCTTGTTCTCCGCGATCCATTGGCGCGCAAATTTGCCCTGCTGAATTTCCTTCAGGATTTTTCGCATTTCCTTTTTCGTCGCCTTGTTCACGATGCGCGGTCCACGGGTCAAATCACCGTATTTTGCCGTCTCGCTGATGAAGCGATGCATTTTGGTGATGCCCCCTTCATGCAAGAGATCGACGATCAGTTTCAGTTCGTGCAGGCACTCGTAGTAGGCCACCGCGGGCTGATAGCCGGCTTCCACCAGGGTCTCATAGCCCTTCACCACGAGTTCCGTTGCGCCGCCGCACAGCACCGCCTGCTCGCCGAACAGGTCGGTTTCCGTTTCCTCGGCAAAACTCGTCTCCAGCACCCCGCCGCGCGTGCCGCCGATGCCGTCAGCATAAGCCAGCGCCTTGGCCTTCGCCCGCTTGGAGGGATTTTGCGCCACCGCGATGAGGCAGGGCACACCTCGGCCTTGCTGATACTGACGTCTCACCAGATCGCCGGGACCTTTCGGCGCAATCAAAACCACATCGAGATCCTTGCGCGGCTTGATCTGCTTGAAGTGGATGTTGAAGCCATGGGCGAACAGCAGCGTGGCGCCTTTCTCGAATAGCGTCTTGAGTTCGGCATACAGAGGCTTTTGCGTGAGGTCGGGCACCAACATGGCGACCAATTGCGCGCCTATTACCGCCGCTTGCGGTTCCGTCACCTGCAGCCCGTCCTTCTTGGCTTTGGTCCAACTATCGCCTTTTCGCACGCCGACGACCACGTCATAGCCGCTGTCGCGCAAGTTCAGCGCGTGCGCGCGTCCCTGACTGCCGTACCCCAGGACGGCGATACGAGCGCCGCGCAGCGCTTTCTTGTCGACGTCTTTTTGCGAATACAAACGCATGCAAATCTCCTGAACGAAATCAAACCCTAAAAACTAAGAGACCCCGCCTAAAGACTGTCGCGGCCTTAAGCAGGGTCTGAAAGAGAAAATTGCGCTCAAACGCTTTGTTAACTAGCATCTGCCGCATAACTGCGAAACACAGCAAGGTTCTATTGTTTCCTTTCCCAACCACCAATGCAAGGAGCGGCGTTTCCTGCCCGGCCTAAAGCCCGGGGTATCCACGTCGAATATCTGATGAATCCCGGCAGCAATGTTTCCGTCCCGCTATGGCTGTTGTACGAGGATGAAATTGAAGCGTGGCGCGCTGCCCAGCCGCCGCCGGCGCGGCAGTGGCTCATCGAACAAAACTTCAGAGCGGAAAAGCATCGCGTCGTGCTGCTGCCGGATACAAGCTGCGGGCTCGCGGCCGCCGTCGGCGGCCTGGGCAAGCGTCAAGGTGAACTGTCGCTGTGGCACGCGGCGGGAGTGATGGAGCGCCTGCCCCCGCGCCGGTTCCGTCTTGCGCAGCAATTTCGTGCATCGGAGGCAACGCAGTTGGCGCTGGGGTTTTCATATGGTGCGTATCGTTTCGAACGCTACCGCTCTGCAAAGAACGAGGCTGCGAGCCTGGATCCTCCGCCGAACGCCGACATGACCTACGTGGAGCATGCCGCCGAGTCGCTGCGCATGGCACGCGACTGGATCAATACGCCCGCCGGCGATTTCGGTCCGGCTGAACTGGCTGCTGCGGCGCGTCAGCTTGGGGCCAGTCACCAGGCTGATTTCAAAGAATGGGTCGGCCAGGATTTGCTGGCGGCGAACTTTCCGGCAATTCACGCAGTGGGGCGCGCGAGCAGTGAGGCGCCGCGGCTGGTTGAGTTGCGTTGGACGCCGCAGGGCGGCGCAGCCCTCCCGACGGTGACACTGGTGGGCAAGGGCGTGTGTTTCGACAGCGGGGGTTTGGACATCAAGCCGGGCGCGGGTATGGCGCTGATGAAAAAAGACATGGGCGGCGCGGCCGTCGCGCTGTCGCTCGCGCACCTGCTCATGAGCGCCAAGATTCGCGCGCAGCTGCGGGTGTTGGTGCCGGCGGTCGAGAACGCGATCAGCGGCAACGCGTACCGGCCGGGCGATGTGCTCGCAACCCGCAAAGGTCTGACAGTCGAAGTCGGCAACACGGATGCCGAAGGCCGCCTGGTGCTGTGCGACGCCTTGGCGTATGCCGACGCCGAGCGTCCTGATCTGATCATCGACTTTGCGACGCTGACCGGGGCGGCGAGAGTCGCACTGGGACCTGAGCTTCCGGCCCTGTTTGGCAACGATGAGCATGTGGTACAGGAACTCGCTCGCATCTCCGCGGCGGAACATGACCCACTATGGCCCATGCCGTTGTGGCCAGGCTACGAGGATGAACTCGCCAGCAAAATCGCCGATCTGAACAATGTCGCCTCCTCGACATTTGCCGGTGCGATTTTCGGCGCGCTGTTCTTGAAGCGCTTCGTGACCGAATCGCCGTGGGTGCATATCGACCTATACGCCTGGAATCCTAAAGATCGCCCTGGGCGGGGCGTCGGCGCCGAGGCTCAGGCGCTGCGCGGCACGTACCGTTACTTGGTTGAACGCTACGGCATTGCGTAAACTGAAGGGCATGCCGAAAAAATCGCCCGCCATCGATACGCGCCGTTATTCACGCCTGGTGGTCGATGGCGTAAAGCAGGCGCCCAGCCGATCTATGCTGCGCGCCGTCGGCTTCGTGGATGCCGACTTCGACAAGCCCCAAGTAGGCGTTGCCTCGACGTGGAGCAACTTGACGCCGTGCAATACGCACATCGATGAGCTGGCGCGTCTGGTCGCGGCCGGCGCTGATCGAGCGGGTGCCAAAGCCATCACCTTTAACACCATCACCGTGTCCGACGGGATCTCCATGGGCACGCCCGGCATGCGCTACTCCATGGTGTCTCGTGAAGTGATCGCGGACTCGATCGAGACAGTCGTGGGAGCGCAAGGCTTTGACGGCGTGGTGGCCATCGGCGGCTGCGACAAGAACATGCCGGGATGCGTGATGGCGCTCGCTCGACTCGACCGTCCCGCTGTATTTGTATACGGCGGCACCATCCGTCCGGGAACCGACAAGCGCGATATTGTATCCGTGTTCGAGGCCGTCGGCGGTGTAGCACAGGGGACGGTGTCGGAGCAGCAGCTAAAATTCGTCGAGCGCACCGCCATCCCCGGACCCGGCGCTTGTGCGGGAATGTATACCGCCAACACCATGGCCTCTGCCATCGAGGCGATGGGAATGAGCTTGCCCAACAGCTCCGCTCAAGACGCCATCTCAGGGCAGAAGCGCGACGATTGCGAACGGGCAGGCGCTGCGGTGGTTAACCTGATCAAACGCGGCATCACGCCGCGACAGATTATGTCTCGCGAGTCCATGGAGAACGCGATTACGGTGGTCATTGCCCTCGGTGGTTCGACCAATGCGGTATTGCACCTGCTGGCGATCGCGTCGTCGGCCGGCATCAAACTGAAGCTGGATGACTTCACGCGCATCGGCAAACGCGTTCCGGTGTTGGCCGATTTGCGTCCCAGCGGACGCTATTCAATGTCGGAACTGGTCGCTGTCGGCGGTATCCAGCCGTTGATGAAAACGCTGCTGGATGCAGGTTTGCTGCACGGCAACTGCTTGACCGTAACGGGTGCCACGCTGGCCGAAAATCTTCTGGACGTGGCCGCATACCCCGCCGGCCAACAGATCGTGCGCTCATTGACAGATCCGATTAAAAAAGACAGCCACTTGGTGGTCTTGTACGGCAACCTCGCCCCGGAGGGCGCGGTTGCAAAAATTACAGGAAAAGAGGGGCTCAGCTTCAAGGGCAAGGCGCGCGTATTTAATTCCGAAGAAGACTCCCTGCGAGGAATCTTGAGCGGCAAAGTCAAGCCGGGCGATGTCGTGGTGATCCGCTACGAAGGTCCGAAGGGTGGCCCGGGGATGCGCGAGATGTTAAGTCCCACCAGCGCCATCATGGGAAAAGGCCTGGGCAAGGACGTGGCACTGATCACCGATGGCCGGTTTTCCGGCGGCAGCCATGGCTTCGTCGTCGGGCATTTATCGCCGGAAGCGGCTCTCGGCGGCCCGCTGGCGTTGGTAAGGACCGGCGATGACATTACAATCGATGCGCTACGCCGCGAAATCACGCTGCATGTCGCTGTGCGGGAACTGAAGCGCCGTCGTCAATCGTGGGTTGCGCCCAAACCCTATGCGCGCCGCGGCGCCTTGGCCAAATATTCCCGGCAGGTCAGCAGCGCCTCCCTGGGGGCCGTTACCGATCTGGAGCAAACCTCATCAAACGCAGCCAAGTCCTCATGATGTCTGACGATCATACAAGTCATTCGGGAGTTACATCGCGCTTGCAGTTCGGGCTGGATATGTGTCAGGCTTCTTTACTCGCCGAAGGGAACTTGCTGGGACGCTGCTGGGAAACTAGCCGCAAGTTTGAGGCGTGCGCGATGCGCAAGAAATGAGAGAGGGGTAGGGTCGCACAGACTTATGTATTACGAACAGCCATCGTTATTTTCCGGCAGAAGGGGCGCAGCCCTCATTGCCGTCATCCTGTTGCATGTCGTGATTGTGTGGGGATTTTATACCGGGCTAGCCGGTCAGCTCGTACAAAAGATAATCCCTCCCGTCGAAATTGCGCAGATTGAAAAACCCAAAGACGTCGACAAGCCGCCACCGCCACCGCCGAAGCTCGAAGAGATCAAACCCTATGTGCCTCCACCGGAGTTTGTAGACATCCAGGCGGCACCACCCGAGACCACCGCGATTTCAGTGGTTACGCAAGAAAAGGCGCCGCCGCCTGCGCCGGTCGTGGCAGCGCCTGTGCAGCACACCGTTTCAAGTCCGAAGATGGATCCGAGGCATCCGTTCAAAATCGGCGAGGAGTACTATCCTGACGCTTCCAAGCGAGCCAATGAAGAAGGTAGCTGCATTCTTCTGATGAAAGTGGCGGCCAGCGGTCAGATCCTGGACGCGACGGTACAGACATCTTCGGGCTTTCCGCGCCTGGATGACGCTTGTTTGAAGGGCGTCAAGGGTCAGAAGATGATGCCGGCGATGGAAGACGGCAAGGCCGTAGAAGGTACTTTCCCATTCAAGATCACCTGGAAGCTGACGGGCAAGTAGCCGTTGCTTGGTTACGACTTAAGGTTTCGCTCATTCCAATTATTAAGCTTTTATAAGTAGAGGGAATCGGTCAATGCAAGAGACAGTTATTGATAATCCTTATGGCCTTGGTGCACTGATTGCCAACGGCAATATCGTTAGCAGATCGATCCTCGCTGTTTTGCTGATCATGTCGCTGATGACCTGGTTCATCATGATCACCAAGTTCTTCGATCAGCGCCGGTTGCGCCTCCAGGCCATAGAGGCCGAGAAGGAATTCTGGACTTCGTCGAGCCTGACCGATGCCATCGGCAAATTGAAGGGCGGCTCCAATCCGTTTCGCGCCCTGGCCGAAACCGGCAAGCAGGCGTACGAATACCACGAGTCCAATAAGACCCGTCTCTCCGGTGCGATCGGCACCAGCGAGTGGATCACCGAGTCGCTGCAGCGCACCGCGGATGCCATTATCAGTCGTCTACAAACCGGCCTGCCGGTCCTCGCATCGGTCGGCGCCACGGCACCCTTCGTCGGCTTGCTCGGTACCGTGATCGGCATCTACAACGCGCTGATCGCCATCGGCGTCTCCGGACAGGGTTCCATTGAAAAAGTGGCCGGCCCCGTCGGTGAAGCCTTGATCATGACCGCCATCGGCTTGGTCGTCGCCGTGCCGGCCGTGCTCGGCTACAACGTTCTATTGCGCCGCAATAAAACGGTGCAGGAACGGGTCAGCCACTTCACGCACGAATTGCATGCTTACCTGATCTCCGGCGTCAAGATGGGCTTGGGGATGGATAAGCCCCCGCCGTCAGCCGGCGTTAAGCCCTCCGCTGCCGCGATCGCCCGCTAGGGATTAGACGACATGGCGCTGCATGTGGGTGGACCGGAGGAAGAAGGCACGGCGATGTCGGATATCAACGTCACGCCTCTGGTGGACGTGATGTTGGTGCTGCTGATCATTTTCATCATCACCATTCGGGTCATCCTGCAGCAGGTGAACGTGCAGCTGCCAAAGGCAACGAATTTGGTGACACAGACCCGTCCCGAAAACATCACCATTGCGGTCGATAAGCAGGGTGCCATCTATTGGAATACCAAGCTGTTGTCGGGCCAGGATGAGCTGCAGGCGCTGTTGCGCGGCATCGTGCGTCAGGAACCGCAGCCGGAAGTGCACATCCGCGGCGATTCCAATGTTCGGTATCAATTTGTGGGCCAGGTGCTGGTAGCGACGCAGAGGATCGGAATCCGCAAAGTGGCGTTTATTACCGAACCCGATCGCCCCACTTCACGGTAGGAGATTAGTACATGGCCATGAGTGTAGGCGGGAGCGGCGAGGGCCAATCCTATTCCGAAATCAACATGACACCGTTGATCGACGTGATGTTGGTATTGCTGATTATTTTCATCATCACGCTTCCCAACCAGACGCATGCCGTAAAAATCGACAATCCTCTGCCGCCGCCGCCCAATTTTGTGCCGCCGCCGCCGCCGGAGGTCATCGACCTGACCATCGATTTCGACGGCACGTTGTTGTGGAACAAGAGCCCGGTGGACCGCAAGACACTGCAATCCTACATCGAGTCGGAAGCGCAGAAGCAGCCGCAGCCTGAAGTGCATATCACGGTCGATAAGTTCGCCAAGTACGAAATTGTGGCGCAGACATTGGCCGATCTACAGCACCGCGGGTTGAAGAAGATAGGTTTCGTCAATAACGATTTCTTCTAAGTCGGTACCTCTGAGTGGTATTACGGCGCGTCATGCCCTTCAACAGGTGTACGCGCCGTTTGTTTGACCCGCCAGAGATACCGGGCACGAATCTTAAATGCCGTGCACAATAATTTCGGTACATAACGAGGTCTCCTAATGAGTCATTCGATACACAATATCCGACGCCATCCTGCGGTGTTTTGCCTGCTTGCCGTCGTTTCCTGCGCGGCAATCTCGCCGGCGGCGTGGTCGGCCGACAAGCCGAAGGGTCAGGAAATCAGCCGCGTTATCGCCAAGGAGATCACCGCGACACAAAAGGCCATGCAAGCGCAGCAATGGTCCGAGGCACTGAAGAATTTGGACGCCGCGGAGACGAAGAGCGGGCTGTCCACGTACGATAAAAAGACCATCGCCGAGTTCAAAGGCATCTGCTACGTTCGCTTGAACAATCTCAAGGCGGCGCAAACCGCCTACGAGCAAGCGCTGGCAACAGGAGGCTACTCCGCGGACGAGCTGCCAAAGACATATCGTCTATTGTTCCAATTGGCCGCGAACAACAAGCAAGAGACCAAGGCCATCGAGTACGGCAAGCAGGCTGCCGAATCCGGGTCCGCGACCGACGAAGACCTGCTGATCATGGCTCAGCTCTATTACCAGCAGAAGGACTGCAAGAGTTCGGGCGTGTGGGGCGACAAGGCAATTGCCGCGTTCAAGAAGGCCGGCCAACCGCCCAAAGAAGTGCTGTACCAGATAAAATTGCAATGCGCCAACGATGCCAACGAAACTGCCGGCATGATTTCAGCGCTGTACGATTTGGTGCGTCTCACCAACAAGCCCTCGTATTGGAACAATCTGATACGCCTGGAGCGCCAGGATGAACGAGACGACAACAATCTGCGGATGATCTACCGCCTCATGTACGACACCAACTCCATGCAAGCGGACACCGACTATATTGAAATGGCGCAATTGCTTGGCGATGCGGCGTTGCCCGGCGAGGCGCAGATGGTGTTGGAGAAGCTGATGAGTTCCCCGGGTGTCCTGAAGGATGATCACAAGGAGCGCACCACCCGCTTGTTGAACTCGATGAAGACCCGTGCCGACGCGGACAAGAAGGGGTTGCCGGCACTGGACGCCGAGGCCACCAAGAATCCGGCGGGCCAACTCGATGTGAAGCTGGGCGAAGTGTACTTCGGCGCCGGAGATTATCAGGCCGCTTCGACGGCCATCACGCGTGGCATCGGGAAGAAGCAGATCAAGCAGCTGGACGAGGCATACGTGTACCTCGGCCGATCACAGGCTGCGCTCAAGAATTACCCCGAGGCGAAGAAGGCGTTTGTCGAACTCAAGTCAGTACCGAACATCAGCCAGCGCGTCCTCAAGCTGTGGGAGCTGTACGCGGACAAACTCGGCTCGTAATTTTAGAACGAGGAAGCAACCATGACGATCAAGGCCGGCGACAAGATGCCTGAGGGCGCGTTCACTCGCATGACCAAGGACGGCCCGCAAAAGATGACCACGGAGCAGCTGTTCGCCGGCAAGACGGTGGTGCTGTTCTCGGTGCCCGGCGCATTTACGCCGACCTGCGATGCCAAGCATTTGCCCGGTTTCGTGGAACTGGCGGATCAGATCAAGGCAAAAGGCGTCGATACGATTGCTTGCACCGCCGTGAATGACGTGTTCGTGATGAACGCCTGGGGCAAGCATGGCGGAGTCGGCGATAAGATTCTGATGCTGGCAGACGGCAACGGCGCTTACGTCAAGGCC
>Ga0210387_10002578_pt1 | contig 13876 bp, 9 predicted proteins | sample IncBWC7OmetaG_FD_160108 | JGI IMG/M metagenome (GOLD analysis project Ga0210387, IMG submission 160108) | Forest soil microbial communities from Barre Woods Harvard Forest LTER site, Petersham, Massachusetts, United States - Inc-BW-C-7-O ...
CGGCATCAATTGCCTCGATGACGACTCTGGGCGATTGCTTGAGCAAGTAACGCGAGGCCGCACGCAATGCCTTGTCGGAATTCAGCGGTGCAGCGCCGCTGCGGCTCGGCAGTTCGTGAAAATCGAAGCGCGTTGCCACGAGTCTAGCCTCCTCATAATGTCCCGCACGTGCGAGACTACGGCACTCTTCGGCGGCCAATGACAGGGTCACGCGGCGCCAGCCGCGCTGTTCACCAAGTTTCTGTCCCTCCCGCAGCATCGCCAGTGCGCCGCTCTCATCCTGTCGCAGATGCTGGATGCGGGCCTGGGTCAAATAGGCGATGATCACCGCGTCGGCATGGGCGTATTCGTTCACGCTGCTGGATGCCAGCTCAAGATGCGCCAGAGCCTGATCGATCTCGTCGAACTCGTAAGAGATGCCCGCGAGAAGCGTGTGAAGCAGGCTGATCTGCCCGGCATGTCCATGTAATTTTCGCTCGACGAGCTCGATCCCACGCGTGCAGGCTAGCCGCGAGTCGAAGTAACTTCCGCGTTTGAGGTGCAGCACGGCCTCGAGGTAAGCCGTCCAACTCAACGCGTAGTAGCCTTCGCTTTGCTCGAGCCATTGGCGCGTCTCGACAATCATCTTGAGTCCCTCATCGATATGGCCCCGTGTCATGTGTCCAAAGCTCAAGACATTGCCCATTACACCTTTGCGCCGTAAGGACGCCTCCGGCCAACGTGTAAGCCATGCTGCTGCCAATTCGCCGCCACGCATTCCCTCATCGCGCAAGCCGGCCGACATGGCGAGCTGCATTTCGACCGCACAACGCAACTCGTCGATTCTGCTGGTATCGTGATGGGCTTGCCCCTCGAGACTCTGCAACAGCTGCTGTAGGCGGTAGATCTGCGCTTCATATTCCTGATCCAGGGGGTAGAACGAGAGCGCAAAGGCGTATTGAATACGGATGACCGGGTAGCGGTCGACGTAATCCCCAGGCAGAGCGTGCATCCAGCGCAGGATTGTCTGATGGTATCCGCGGCGAAAGACGAGTTCCTCGACGCTGTCGGCGACCCAACGCGTGGCCCGCTCCCATTCCTCGGCCCGGATCAGGCAATTCACGGCTTCTTCAATGTGGCCGTTGGCGTGCAGCCACTGTGCTCCCCGCACCAGACACTCCTTGGCCTTTTCCGGCGCGGTTCGGTGATATGTGTCGCGGAAGAATTCACCGACCAGGTGATGAAATCGTACCCACTCCCAGGATCGATCCAACGGAATCAGAAAGAGGTTGCGCGCGCGCAACCCCAGCAACGCCTGGTCGGCGTCATCGGCATCCGTGACGGCTCGAGCCAGCTGCGCGCAGACGCGATCGAAAAGCGAGATGCGGAACACCATGTCACGAGTTCGCGGGTCCATCTGTGTCAGCACCATGTCGCACAGATAGTCAACCACACTCGTATCGGTGCCGGCGAACTGCTGAATGAATACATTCGGTTCATTTGACCCCGCGAGCACCAGCGCCGCGAGTTCAAGCGCAGCGGGCCAGCCTTCGGTTTTGGTCAGCAAGGTCTGAACGTCCAGCGCCGCCAAGTCTCGCCCAAGGCGGTTTCTGTAGAACTGCACGACCTCCGCGGCGTCAAATTGCAGTTGCTCGGCGCCCAGATCGAGCAACTGGCACCTCACTCGAAGGCCGCTTAGGCGCAAGCCCGTATCCCGGCGAGTGCCAATGACGTACTGCAGGGTTCGGGGCGCGTAGTTGATCAACCAATCGAGAACTCCGCGAACCTCAGGCGACTCGACCAGTTGTAGGTCATCCAGGAACAGCACGATGCGATGTTCGACCTGCGCGAGGTCGCGCGCGAGCGCTTCGAGCATGGCCCTCGAACCGCTCGCGAAGTCGGCGATGAGGTCTTCCGCGACGTCTCTGCCGATGCGCGCGTTGGCCTTTTGTAGGGCGGCGATCAAATGACGCAAGAAGCGCGCCGCGTCGTTGTCGTCTTCATCCAGCGACAGCCATGCGCAAGCAACTCCGCGCTCCAGGAGCCGTGCGTGCCACCGGGCCATGAGAGTGGACTTGCCGTAGCCGGCAGGCGCGGCCACGAGTACGACCGGAAAGATGCCATCCAGCACGTCGCTGGACGAATCAAGTCGCGGCCGCGGCAATGGCTTCCTCGTCCCGGTGGCGGGAAAGAGCTTGCCTTGGATTATTGCGGGCTCGTGTCGTTTGTCGATCATAGGCATCGTAGCAATCTGGACCTATCCAATCCCTAACTTTAGATAGGGGCAACTCGAACCGCTGCGGGGCAAGGTTGACCTACGTCAGCTTGAGAAGTCAAAAGATGGTTCACGGCAACCAAATTACCTCAAATCCGCCGGTGCAGGCGGCAAGTCGCGTCTTCGATGCGAATTCTCCGCCGGTATGAACGTGCCCACGGAATCCTCCCGATCTCCGTCCCGTGAGCTTGCCGTGAGCCGCGGCGGTCCATGCTCCCTGCGAACCAACCACGCGGTAATTCAAGCTGTGAATCGATCATCCCTCGCCGTTGTCCGGCAGCGCGATTCCGCCGGCCTGAACCAGGACCCTCGCCCGCGACGAACCCTGCCCCATGGTCCACGCGCGGATCTCAGCGCGCCGGAGTCACGAAGCGCGCGATTTTCCCCAAACGTGCTGCTGGTGCGCGCTTGGCGCAACCTCATCGAGCTGCGTATCGATGATGCCTTGGACAGCGTTGCACAGTGCGAAGATCAGATTGCCCGTGCCGATGTCCCGGTTGCGTCCCAATCGCGGGAGATTGCCGCGGTCTTAAGAGCGGTGCTGCTCGTGCTGAAGAGCCAGGATGGTGCCGCGGTGCGCGCAGCGCTTGCCGTACTCGAGAGCCGTCAACGCTCAAGTGCAAAGAGCCCGGCGCTGGCGGCGGCGCTACGCATCGGGTACTGGAAGGTGCGAGACTTTGATCGATACTACGCGGTGCCCACTCATCGTGGTACACATGGGCTTGCGAACATCATCGAGCCGACGTTCGAAGCGGTTGTGGAGGCTGAACAGCTGCGGCTGGCTGTCGCAACGAGACTCGCAAGGAGCGCGCACGAACGTGCAATGAGCCGTTTCGGTAAGCGATCACCGGTGACAGCCCGAGCCATCGTCGTGCTCGCAGAGCTGCTCTACGAGGAAGGGCAATGCAGCGGTTTGGACTCCCTGGTGATGGAGAGTCTCTCGGCGGTCCGAACCTGCGGGGACGAGGATAGCGCCTTGCGAGGATATCGGGTTCTCGCTCGTCTCGCCGCTCGTCGGAGAGACACGGAGTTCGCCTTCCTGATCCTCAAGGAGGCGGAGGATCTGGCGGCGGCGCGCGATTGGGCGCGGATGATGGCGCAGAGCTTGGTGCTTCGCATCGAGCTCCTTCTAAAAGAAGGTCGTGCGCGCGACGCAGCGCGCTGCACCGAGCGCATCGAGGCGCTCGCACGCGACCTCTCCTCGGACGATACATTGCACGTGAGCCACGCCTTGGCCCGTGCGCAGGTACTCATCGCCACCGGGGACGCGCGCCGGGCAGCGACGATTCTGCGGGAGCTTCAGGCGGCAAGCGGCGGCAAGCGCAACAACTACTGGGCACTGCGATTGTCGGTTCAGCTGGCTGACACTCTGCTCGGGTGCGGAGACCAAGCCGAAGGCCGGGCGATGCTCCTTCAAGCGCTTCAAGTGGGCGCGCGCACCGGCGTGTATCAGACATTCGTCGATGCCGGAGCGCACGTGGCCGAGCTGCTGTTCTCCTTTCACCACGCCAAACCGCACGACAGCCGTGTGCCTCCGGAACTCAGACCCTACATCGGAAGCATTCTCGCGGACCGTGCGCAACAGCGTGCATACGCGCCGCTGCCTCGCGCTTCGCGCATCACGGAGTCGCTGAGTCCGCGCGAGTACAGCGTCCTGCGCTCGATGAGCTGCGGGCTTTCCAATAAACGGATCGCGCAAGAGCTGCAGATTGCCCCCGAGACTGTAAAGTCCCACGTCAAAGGCATCTTCATCAAGCTCGCCGTACAGACGCGTGCGCACGCCGTGTCCACGGCGAGCGCTCTGGGGCTGATCTGAGCCTAGGATTGGAAGCTCAACGCCCGTGATGACGCGGGATGCCTCAGATTCACTGCCAGTAAGCCATCGTCTGATTGGTCTGGTCGCTCCAGGTCTCCGCCTTGTGCCTTTTTCGCCCGTCGCCAGGCGGCTGGAGTTTCCCCCGTGATCGCGCGAAAGTGCTTGCACAGATGCGCCTGATCCACAAATCCACATCCAAGCGCAATGTCGCTCAAAGACATCTCAGTCTGAAGCATGTACTTGGCGGCCAATTCGACGCGACGCCGGATCACGAAGGCGTGAGGGGAGTACCCGAATGTGCCCCTAAAGGAGCGCGAAAAGTGCGCTTCGCTGCGCCATACCTGAGCACATAGATCCGCGACCAGTACGCGACTGGTGATGTGCCTCTCGATATAGTCGAGCACCTTCCGAACCTGCCATGGAAGCAAACGTTCTTTTCCATCGTCCGCGACTCCCGCCGTAGGTGGTGGATCGACCTGCCTTCGCAACAGCGAGGTTGCCTTGAGTATCGCGCCGTGCGCGGCCTGTTCCTGGTGAAGCTGCGCGATTGCCGCATTCAGCAGCGCCAAGACATCGTGCATCCAATCACCCGATCGGCTCTCACGAGCCTTGGGACCGGCTTGCGTTTCGCAGGCTTGAGTTTGCATTTGACGCGGCCTCCTATTGAGGAACGGTATCAGCGTCAGAAAAAGATGTGGATCGCGCATTGCAGTGGACAAAATCTCCCCCAATCGAGGGACATCGCAACAAACGTCGTAGGAATACTCTACTGAAGGGATATTCCATTCAGGATGCGTACCCTGCAGCTATTCTGCGTAAATGCAAGACTCTTCCCTTGCCGACGAAAAGGGTGCTGGCTTGCAATCGTAGCGCTCCTCTGGTGCGGCGGTGCCGCCGCGCTCAGTCCTGATCTGGCCATCAAGGAGCTGCACCATACCGCCTGGGGCCCGGGCCAGGGCGCGCCTTTAGGTGGCGCCGTCGCCCTGGCGCAGACGAACGACGGCTATCTGTGGATCGCGGGCCCGAGTGGGTTGTTTCGATTCGACGGAATTGCTTTCGAGCGCATTGAATTGCCACACGACTCCAAGCTCTCGTCGTTGAGTCTGTACTCGGCTTTTGCTGCGCGCGGCGGGGGCTTGTGGGTCGGTTTCACGTTTGGAGGCGTGGCGCTCCTCAAGGACGGGCATTGGCAGGTATTCAGCGTCCCTGACGGACTCCCGTCGGGAACACCGTGGCAGTTTGCAGAGACGCCGGATGGCACGCTGTGGGTCGCGACCGACAGTGACGTCGCCCGCTTCGACGGTGCTCGTTGGAAGGCGGTCGGCTCCCAGATGGGTCTTCCCACGAGCAGCGGTCTCATCCTGTTCGTCGATAGTCAAGGCACGATCTGGGCCGGCGGGGGCGAGAACTCATTGTTGTATTTCCTGCGACCGGGCGAGCATCAGTTTCGCAACCTGCCGGTCGCCGCGCCGACGCCGTGGGTCGGCGACAGCATGGCGGAATCGAGTACCGGGACCGTTTGGCTGGACGTCGGGTATAAGTTAGTGCCCGTCGCCCAGAACCCACCACCGGGAAAGCCAGACAGGTCCTCTCGTGGCGGGCTCATTTTTGATCACGACGGCACGCTTTGGTACCAGGCTGATGGTCTGCGCCGCATCGCCCATCCCGAACACCCGACCACGGGGACGGCTCTTCGCCTTGAGGACATCGCGGATTCCTACACCGACGCGGACGGACTGAGCGCGCGAACGGTGTTTGCCATGCTCGCCGATCGCGAAGGCAACGTCTGGGTCGCGACGACTCAGGGTCTCGATCGTTTTTCCGAGCCAAGCCTGAAAGCCCCGCTACAGTCGGCTGAGAACGTGAAAGTTGTTCCCCGAATTGTCGTTGCAGGTGTAGCTCCTGCCGATGACGTGGGCGGCTTGTGGGTCACCAACAGCATCGATGCGGTCGTGCGCTACCAGGACGGGAAAATGAGCCAGCCCATCATCGGGCAGAAGGTTGAGAGTCTGTTCCGTGCCGCGGACGGCACGGTATGGTTCGGAGGCCGCAAGGCCTTGTGGCGTGTGCGGCAAGGGCACGTGCAGTCGGTCGCGCCGCCGGGACCGGATCAAAGCACGCAGGCATTGGCTGAAGACAAGTCCGGTGGCCTCTGGGCGTCGATCCTGGGCGGGGTCTTTAGGCTAAAGGACGGTGTGTGGACACCATACGGCGGCATCGCCGCACTGCCGCGGCGCGCCGCGATCACCATCGTGCGCGATCGGAGCGATCGCCTATGGTTCTCCTATTCCGACGGCAGCGTCGCGGTGCTCAATGACGAGCAGGTGCGCACCTACGGCGCCGCGGAGGGACTGCAAATCGGCAATGTGATGGCGAATTATCCGGGTCGGATCAATCATTGGTTCGGCGGGGAGTTCGGGCTGGCGCGGCTGGATGGGGAGCACTTTTATAACGTCCAGTCGGTGCCAGAGCTGCCTCTCGACGGCATCACGGGCATCGTTGAGACAGCTGACGGCGACCTCTGGCTCAACGGGCGCCCCGGCATTGTTCATATCGCGGCGGCCGAGCTTCAACTCAGCCGCTTTGACCCCGCTTATCGTGTGCGCGGCGAGACGCTCGGCGCTTTCGACGGCATCATCGGCACCGCTTCGACCCTGCGACCGCTGCCGACCGCGATCGAGGCCGCAGATGGGAGGCTGTGGTTCGCCACCACCGGTGGCATTTATGGCATCTACCCGGCGCAGAGAATGCGCAACCGTGTGCCGCCGCCCGTATTGATTCGCGCCTTAACGGTGGCGGGCCAGACGATCGAGCCTGCCGCCGGGTTGACGCTGCCGGCGTACACTACCTCGGTGCGATGTGATTACATCGGCCTCAGCCTGACGGCAGCCGAGAAGGTGCGCTATCGCTATCGGCTGGACGGCGTCGACGCCGACTGGCGCGAGCCGACCGCGGGACGCCAGGCGCTCTACACCAACCTGCGACCGGGGCACTATACCTTCCGCGTGATCGCGGCCAATAACGATGGCGTGTGGAACGAGGCGGGCGCCTCGCTTGCGTTCGTAATCCCACCGGCGTTTGTTCAGACCGGATGGTTCATCGCGCTGTGCGCATTAGGTGGCGCGGCCGTCGTGTGGGCTCTGGTCCGCCTGCGCGTCCGCCAGGTACGCCGGCGCCTTGAGCAACGTATGCAAGACCGCCTCAACGAACGAAGCCGCATCGCGCGGGTGCTCCACGACTCTCTGCTGCAGGGCTTCCAGGGTTTGATGTTTCGACTGCAGGCCGCTCGTCAACTGCTCCCCGAAAGGCCTGGCGATGCGGCGAAGTCGTTAGACTCCGCGATGCAGGCAGGTGACCAGGCGATCGGCGAGGGACGCGATGCCGTCCAGAATCTGCGCTCCTCGTCCTTTGACGACCGTGATCTCGCGACTTCGTTAAGCACACTCGGGAGCGAACTCGAGGCGGGGAATGACCAGCAGTTGACGCCGGAGTACTGCGTAATTGTGGAGGGCAGACCCCGCGAGTTGACCGCCGTTGTTCGCAACGAGGCTTACCGCATCGCACGCGAAGCGGTCAGTAATGCATACCGACATGCAAAGGCCGGCCACATCGAGACCGAGGTGACTTTTGGCGATGCCGATCTGACTATCCGCGTGCGCGATGATGGAATAGGTATGGATCCTCAAATCCTCGCACGCGGTCAACGGCCCGGCCACTGGGGACTACCTGGAATGCGCGAGCGCAGTGAGAGCTTCGGAGGTAATCTCCACGTGTGGAGTGACGGAAGCGCAGGTACCGAGGTTGAGCTTCGCATACCAGCCGACGTAGCCTACTCACTGCCTCGCAGGTCCTCATTCGCCGGGCTCAGAAATCTGCTCAGCGCCTCCCCTTGACGAGCGTCAACCGCGATCTGTGGTTAGGCATCTATACAATGCGTTTGCGCCCGAACAAGCGGGCATCGAAGGACCAAGCTCCAGGCCCCAAGGTGGCGAGCGACAAACCCATGGCAGCGAAGACTACCAACGACAAATTGAATTGGTGTCCGAACGCGATGACCAAGATCTGAATCGCCGCTCCGGCGACCGCCGCAAGCGGCGTCCAAAGTCCTATCCAAATTAATACCGCGACGCCGCCCACCACGCAGCGGGCAAGCAAGCCTGCCGTGTCTGCAAGATCGCCCACCACATGCGCGACGGCGGCCAGCGAGAGTCCGGTGGCAAATCGAAGAAGCAGCAGCCCAAGTCCAGGCCACGAATTGGGGAACGTGGAAAAGAGCCTCTGCACACCACCAGTATGAGATGGGAGTCGAACGTCGCGATAACCCTCAAAAGGGTGAGGCCTGCATCACCCCAGGGCCGACTATAAAACGATGATCCCGCGCTTCAGGCCCAGGGATACTGCGTGGGTTCGGTCTCTGGCACCGAGTTTCGCCAGCACGTTCTTGATGTGGGTTTTGGTCGTTTCCTCATTGATGTCCAGATGCGCAGAAATCGCCTTGTTGGCATACCCGGAGGCAACCAGTTTGAGGACCTCGAGTTCCCGGGCGGTCAGTAGAGCATGCGCCGTGTGCTTTGCGATCTCGGCGGCGACTTCAGCCTGAACCTGCTTTTCGCCCGCGTACACAACCCGAATGGTATTCAGTATCTCGGTACGAACCAGGCTTTTCAGCACGTAGGCCTGCGCGCCGGCCTTCAAAGCCCGTTGCGCCAGCGCATCGCCGGCGTACGTCGTGAGAACGATGATGCGTGCAGAGGGTTGCTCCGTTCTGATTGAGATGATGGCATCCAGTCCACTCATATGAGGCATCTGAAGGTCCATCAACGTCACGTCAGGGTTGAGTTGCCGATAAAGTTGCACCGCCTCGTTTCCGTTTGAGGCTTCCCCTACCATCCGCATGTCGGGCTGCGTGTCAATGAGCGCCGCAATTCCCGAGCGCAACAACGGGTGGTCATCTACTGAAAGAATGCGGATGAGGCGGGTGTCGTTCGTCATAGCAAGCGTCGGCCGGGCAAACCCAGCATCAATGCTACGCCTGCTTGTGCAGGCCTGCACCTTCCGCCGTCCGCAGGATTCCACAAGCCGGCCTTCTCTACGTACAAGCGCACCTTGTCCCCGTGGTCTTAAGCTTTGAGACATGTCATCGCTCGATGCGACTCGGTGTCTCAAGAGGGGTTTATATGTCCGGTCGTGAACGTTTCAGGGTCTACGTGTTGGGGCGCTTTCGCTTACTCGCGGGGGATAGCCCAATGATCATTCCTTCACGCTTGCGCAAACCGCAGGAGCTGTTGCAGGTTCTGATCGCATCAGGAGGAACGGAAGTGAGCTCGGGCGCGCTAATCGATACGCTATGGCCCGATTCCGACGGCGACGCCGCCTACCACGCACTCGAGATGGGACTTTATAGGCTGCGCCAGCTGCTTGGCGCACGGGACGCGGTGCGCATGGAGGGCGGCAAGGTCAGCCTGAACCGAGAGCAGTTGTGGGTCGACATGTGGGAGTTCGAGGAGGAGCTGCAGCATCCTCATGATCCCCAGGCGAGTTGCATCGAAAGGATCGACCGTCTCCGACGCCTCTATCAGGGGCATTTTCTGCAACACGAGCCCGAGGAGCCCTGGGTCTTGAGGAGGCGCCAAGACTTGTGTGATCGTCTGCTGCGTGCCATCCACGATGCGGCGCGTGAGTGCGAACACGCGCGCCGTTGGGAGGATGCCGCAAACTTGTATCGATCCGGCATCGAGCTCGACTCGCTTAACGAGGGTCTGTATCGCGGCCTGATGTTCTGCCACCAACAGCTCGGCGATCACAGCGAGGCGCTGCAAGCCTACAGGCGCTGCCGCGAGTTGTTGACGCGCTTCCTCGGCATACCGCCGAATGCCAAGACGCAGGCGCTCTATCACAGCGTGCGCGAGCGCGCATTCTACGCCACGGCCGGGAGCGCGCTCTAAGTACGCGCGTATCTCCTAGACGATTGACCTCGTTGTGCCGGGATAGTCACGTTCGGTGACTCGTTCCTGAATGGCGCCATGTCGTGTCTGTCGCCAGGAAGAGGGCGACTCGCCGACGATGCGCCGGAAAGAACGGGTGAAATGCGACTGATCGCTCATGCCGCAGTTCAAAGCAATCTCGCTTAAGGACGCTGCTGTCGTGAGCATGAGGCCTTGAGCGAGCTCGATGCGCCGGTGTCTGATCCAGATGCGCGCAGGCACGCCGAAGGTCCGCTTGAACGCGCGGCAGAAGTGCCCGATGCTGATGTCGAGTGACGCCGCAAGGTCTTTGATGACGATCTTGCCGGCGATATTGGCATCGACATGCGCCGCGAGCCGCCGCGATTGCCACGCCGCGAATCCGCCGCGCGGGATTTGTTTGGGGCTTCGGTTGCCCCCTTGGCCCGCGGCCCTCGATCCCGGATGTTGGTCGAGCAACGCGACGGCGCGGGCAATTTGCGTTCGGGTGCCGGCGCAGTCGCCGTCCCTTGCGAAGCAGACCGCCTCGATGAGGTGAGCCGTCACCGCCAACAGATCGTGCGAGCTTTGCCACGCATGGTGATGCAGGTGAACGCCGGCGTCAGCCGCCGGAATCCGCGCAGAATTCCGCGCTGTAATGGGTGCAGCTTCGCATTCGAACGTAGTCACGCCAGTAGTGTGTGCGACCGCGGGGACGTCGTGGAGTCCCCCGTCCGGGGGGTGAGCGTCGGTAAGCCCCCCATTGGGGGGATTGGGAAGGGCGCAGGACTTCCACAGAATTCCTCAACATGTCCAACCGCGTCAGCCAATGCCGATGGAGTCCATGATGCACGCCGCCAGCCCCGATTGCGTGTCTGCAGAGGCCCCTAAATCACCTCGCGCAACGGCAATGTGGCTGCGGACAATTTCCGTGACGTGCGCCGCGATGTTGATGGCGTCATGCCACGAGGGGGTGCTCGATCCGCACGGTCCGGTGGGCAAAGCCGAGCGCGTCATTCTGTACGATTCGACCGCGATCATGCTGGCCGTCGTCATTCCGGTGATCGTGCTCACACTGGTATTCGCATGGTGGTTTCGCGCCAAAAATAAACACGCACGGTATCGGCCCGATTGGGAATATTCCGGTCGGATCGAGATGATTATCTGGTCCATTCCAGCCCTCATTGTCTTATTTCTCGGCGGCATCGCGTGGACCGGGTCACATGACCTCGATCCCCCGGTGCCGCTGGAATCCTCAACGGCACCCCTCGACATCGAAGTCATCTCCCTCGACTGGCGCTGGCTCTTTATTTATCCGCGCGAGGGGATCGCGAGCTTGAACCGCTTGGTTGTTCCGGCGGGCGTGCCGCTGCGATTTCGCCTGACCTCGACGACCGTCATGAACAGCTTCTTCGTACCGCAGTTGGGCAGCCAGATCTATGCCATGCCGAACATGGTCACTCGGCTCAATTTGCAGGCCGATGAACCGGGCACGTTCGAGGGTCTCTCGGCGATGTTCAGCGGCGATGGCTTCTCCGACATGCGCTTCGATGTCGTGTCGACTGAGAAAGAGGCCTTCAAGGCTTGGGTCAACACGACCAAGACGCAGGGTGGCGTCCTGGATGCGAATTCATTCGAGGAGCTGTCGAAGCCCGCCAAGGTCGATGGGGCGCATACCTACGCGCAAGTCAGCGAGGGTCTGTTCGATAGGATTTCGTCAAAGTCTAGCGCGGCAGTGTCGCCGCAACGAGGGCAGTAAAATGTTCGGCAGGCTCAGCTGGGCGGCAATTCCATTCGATGTACCGGTTGTGATGATCGCCGCCGGGAGTGTGGGCTTTATCATCTTTTGCGTGTTGGCGCTGGTCACGGTCAAGGGCTGGTGGCCCTACTTGTGGCGCGAATGGATTACCAGTGTGGATCACAAGCGCCTCGGCGTGATGTACATAGGCTTGGCGCTTCTCATGCTGGTGCGCGGTTTCTCGGACGCCATGTTGATGCGCAGTCAACTGGCCCTGGCAGCCGGTCACGCACAAGGATATCTGCCGCCCGAACACTACGATCAGATCTTCTCGGCGCACGGCACCATCATGATCTTTTTCGTGGCCATGCCGTTTGTCATCGGACTCATGAACTTTGTGTTGCCGTTACAGCTTGGCGTGCGCGATGTTGCCTTTCCCGTGCTCAACTCCATCGGCTTCTGGTTGACTGCGGCGGGAGTGCTTTTGGTCAACGTGTCACTCGTGGTCGGGGAGTTTTCCCGCACCGGTTGGCTCGCCTATCCGCCGTTGAGCGAGGTCGCGTACTCCCCGGGGGTCGGCGTCGACTACTACCTGTGGTCCTTGCAGATTTCGGGTTTGGGCACCTTGTTATCAGGCATCAATCTCACGACCACTATCTTGAAATTGCGGGCGCCGGGTGTGGGTTACCGCCAAATGCCGATCTTTTGTTGGACCGCGCTCGCCTCGAATCTGCTCATCGTCGCGGCTTTTCCGATCTTGACCGCGACGTTTGCGATGCTGCTGCTCGATCGCTACTGCGGTTTTCACTTCTTTACCAACGAGCTCGGCGGCAATCCGATGATGTACGTCAATCTCATCTGGAGCTGGGGCCACCCGGAGGTGTACATATTGATACTGCCCGCGTTCGGCGTGTTCTCGGAGGTGGTCGCGACCTTCTCGGGCAAGCCGTTATTCGGCCGCCGCTCGATGGTGATGGCGACGATGGTGATCTGCGTGCTGTCCTTCTTGGTATGGCTGCATCACTTTTTCACCATGGGAGCCGGCGCGGACGTGAACGCCTTCTTCGGCGTCATGACGATGCTCATCGCCGTGCCGACGGGTGTGAAGGTTTTCAATTGGCTGTTCACGCTGTACGGCGGCCGCATCCGCTTCACCACGCCCGTCTATTGGGCGTTGGGGTTCATGGTGACCTTCGTGATCGGCGGTATGACCGGGGTCCTGATGGCGATCCCCCCGGCCGACTTTGTTCTACACAACAGCCTGTTTTTGATCGCGCACTTTCACAATGTGATCATCGGTGGCGTGGTCTTCGGCGTCATGGCGGGCATCACCTACTGGTTTCCGAAGGCCTTTGGTTTCACACTGAATGAGCGGCTTGGTAAAGCGGTATTTTGGTGCTGGTTTTTCGGCTTCTACCTCGCCTTCATGCCGCTCTACGTGTTGGGCCTCATGGGCGCGACGCGCCGCATGCAGCACTATTCGAACTTGCATTGGCAGCCACTCATGCTCGTTGCCTTGGCGGGCGCGTTGCTGATCCTCTTGGGTATCGCACTGACCGGCGTGCAGCTCGCCGTGAGTATTCGCCAGCGCGAGCGCAATCGAGATTTGACCGGGGATCCGTGGAACGGCCGTACACTCGAGTGGTCGACTCCGTCCCCGCCGCCGGTGTGGAACTTCTCGCAGCTACCGCAAGTGGACCGCGCAGATGCGTTCTGGGCCATGAAGCAGCAGCGTGGAACCGCGCAGGGCCCGAATCTCAAGCGGACCTATCAAACGATTCACGTTCCCCGCAACAATCCGACGGGCTTCTTTCTGGCGTTCTGTGCGGTATTGCTGGGATTTTCCCTCATCTGGCACATCTGGTGGAGCGCGGGATTAGGTCTTGTCGGCGCGATCGTGGTTTGTCTCAGGCAGGCGTGGCGCACCGATGGCGAAATCGAGATACCCGCGGAAAAGGTCGCCGCCTTTGAGCGGCTCCACGGGCTGAAGGAGGCCGCAGTATGAGTGCCACGGAACAAGCGCTGGTGAGCGGCGATGCAGTGCCGCTCTCGCTGCGGGGTCCGGCGCCCACGCGTGTGGTCGCAGGCTACGGCTTTTGGCTGTTCCTGCTCTCCGACATCATCAT
>Ga0210387_10002580_pt1 | contig 13873 bp, 10 predicted proteins | sample IncBWC7OmetaG_FD_160108 | JGI IMG/M metagenome (GOLD analysis project Ga0210387, IMG submission 160108) | Forest soil microbial communities from Barre Woods Harvard Forest LTER site, Petersham, Massachusetts, United States - Inc-BW-C-7-O ...
GGTACCCACAAGAAGGGGTCAATTCCTCCGGTGAATACCCAGGGATAGACCGGGGCCACGCCGGCCGGTTGCCCGTCCACACTGATCTCCGCTTCGCGGAAAGCAGTGCCTCCACAACTCTGCAATTCGGTGGTCAAAGTATCCGGCACGCAGGTGTACCAGAATTCGTCGCTCTGCTGTCCCTGGGTAACGACATCAAGATATGCCTGCTCGACATTCGTCGGCAGGGTAAAGGTGGTCGTTAGCTGGTCGGTTGGAGAGTACACGAAACCCGGCAGGTTCACTCCGCCATTGCCGTTCGACTGTACCAGGGGCAAAACCGCGTCGGGCCTGACTGGGCCCGTACCTTGCAGGGGATAGAACTCGAGGTCGGCACTCACCGTGAACACTCCGTTTAAAGTGTTGTATGGCGGGGGGCAGTCCGTGGTGCAGTTCGGGAGGACCATGGTGCCGGGCTGGGGCGCCGTCAGCAGCGCACTGTAATCGGTTACATCGCGCTCCACGTGCCAGGTGTTGGTGTCCGTGAACAAAGGTTCTGGAGTGGTTCCGAAATACAGATTGGTGTTTGCCAGATAGAGGCTCGCCGTCCGGTCGAATTGCGATCCCGCGTTCTCGCTGAAGTCCGCCTCGAAGACGACCGCTGCCCATGGGCCGGGACAATTTGCGGGCGGCGCGTATTGAAAGATCTGATTGGATTCTGAAAAAAAGGCGAACTGATAGTCGGTAAACAATTGGACTTTGCAGGGCTGCTCCGACGGCCGCGGAACCAGAGGTTCAGCGGTCACCGTGAACTGCGTACCCACCTGCCGATTCATGCTCTGTGCCAGGGAGTGTCCTCCCAGCGCCAACAGGACCACGAGCGTAGCTGCTGCAAACTGCGTTCGCAACGAATGCATATAAAACTCCTTTCAAGTTCAAGAAATAGATTTGAGAGAAAACTGCGTACAGACTGGTGTGGGCCACGTCTCGTCGTACCGAACACGTCAGGGGCAGCCGAAGCCGCTCCAGGCAAGGATATCGCCGTCCTCGTCAGTTGTCATTGGGGAAGAAAGTCCTAAAAGCTGGCAGTCAAACCGCGGAGCTCGGTGGAACCGCTTCCTGACCTTCTGTTGTGGGTTGCAGAGCTGACGGTCCCACCCTATCGGAAACAGAGGCTGGAAAAAGCGGCTGTTCCAAGTGTGGCAATAGACATCACCTCATGTGGCCGTTGATTTCACTCAAAACGATGGTACCCTGCAATCGTCATCCAATGCCGGTCTACGGATTCGTGTGACATGTGATGTCCATGGAAGGGAGGAACGTAATGAAAGTAACGGCAACGCTTTCAACGCCCAACATTCCACCGCGACCCTCGTGCCGCCGTTCATGTTCGCACTTTTGCCTGATGTCGGTCGTCGTTCTCGGACTGTGTGGTCTCCTTGCTGAGGCGCAGGAAACGGTTGTCCTCGTGGGTTCCGGATCGAGTGTTCCCGCGCCACTTTACGCCCGATGGACGCAGGAATACAGCAAACGCAACCCCCATATTCAGATGCGATACGTCCCCTTGGGTACGAGCGAAGGGATCAAGCAAATTTCCCATGGCAGCGGAGATTTCGGCGCCGGAGAAGTTTTGCTTTCCGCCAAGGAGAGGGCGGACGATGGGCTAATTGAATTGCCGGCTGTACTCATCGCCATTGCTCCCGTTTATAACCTGCCCGGCGTACACGATCTTCGACTTTCTGGGGAAGTGTTAGCCAGCATCTTCCTGGGCGAAGCGAAAAACTGGAATGCGCCGCAGATCGTCAAGCTTAATCCAGGTATAACCCTGCCGAATATGCCAATTCAGGTAGTCAATCGTCCCCCCGGCAAGGGCTCGAATTACGTGTTCACTGATTTTCTTTCCAAGACCAGTGCCAAATTTCGCGCTCAAATCGGCGTCACCCCTTCGCCTAATTGGCCGGTCGGAGCGGCCGCGGAACGCAGTTCCGATATGGCGGACAAAGTAAAGAGTCAACCCGGCAGCATCGGCTTCGTGGAGCTCCAATACGCGGCAAAGAACAATATTTCTCAAGTCGCAGTGTTGAATCCAGAGGGTAAGTTTGTTAAAGCGACTAACCAGAATATAGCTGCAGCATGTGAGGCGTCGGAGGCGCCACGGTGGAATAGTTTCTCGGCCTCCTTAACTAACACGAGTGGAGTAGATTCCTTTCCCATCACCAGTTTTACCTGGATTTACCTGCGGGCCAAAACTTCGAATTCTGCTCGTGCAGCCGAGTTAGGCGATTTCCTGGAGTGGGTATACGGGGACGGCCAGCAATTCGCCACCCAGGAAGGCTACACCGAACTGCCTTCACCTCTGCTTACGGCACTGAGACAAAAGATCAAAACCCTGCGCCAATAACTTGGCGGTCACAAAGCTTGGAAAGGTTTGTTGCCTTTGCCGAGAGGAAAAATGCACCCTCGATTCGTCTATGTTTGTGTTGCTTGGCTCACAGCTTTTGGGTTGGCGCAGCAACCGGCGACGCCGCCGCCCAAACATGGTGACAGCCCGCCAATCGGAACCTCCGCCGAGATGAATTTGAAAGACATGTTCGAATCCAAGATTAGAGCGGAATGGGATGCCCTGAAGAATAAAGACAAAAAGGCCTATGGGGCGCTGCTGGCGGATGACTATCAGGGAGTGGAAGTCGATAGCCGGGGTGAGCGAAACAAGATCCAGGCCATTGACGAAGTGGCGGAGACGAATGTCTACAACTACACGATGTGGGGCTACAAATTGATTCCGCTAGGACCCGACGCCGCCTTCGTTATCTACGAAGTTACTCTGCAATTCCCGCCCAAGTCGGTTGTTCATTATTCGCGGGTCTATATCACAGAGCTTTGGGTCAAGCGCGGAGGAGAGTGGAAGGAGTTGCACTATCAGGAAACACACGTCCGGTAGGTGCCAGCATCGGTGTGATGACGCCGACGTGACTCAGTAAGTAACGTTCGATACAAGTACTTGATTACGCCAAGTAGCTTCGTCCCACGCAGTGCGACGCAATCATTGACAATCGACGATCGGAGAGAATACGGACTCCGAGTCGCACGGTGGCAGCGATCGTTTCTTGCTCTCCTGGTTAGGGTTGTGGCGCAGGATCCACAGCCCTTCGCCATTTGTAATGTAGATCAAGTTGCGTACGTCTTCTGCCACGACCTTCGTGACACCGTCGAACGTCTGCAGGGTTCGAGGATTCTTAGGATCACTCAGGTCCAACACCCTTATGGACTCGGTGCGGGGCGCAGTGGCGCCGCTCCTGGATTGGGATTTCTCAAGGGAAAGTGCATGTTGCGTGCCTCCGGCGGCGGAGCTGTCCGGAGTTTCGGCCAGAGCCAGCCCGTTTCCAAGCATCTCCAGCTTCTCGTCGCTGCCTTTCCCCGGCAAAGTCACGTCCTTGACCACATTCGGACGGTCTGGCTGGGTGACGTCGACAACCGTGAAACCATCTTTCTCCGTCTGTTGAATGTACAGGTACTCCTTGGAGCCCTGCTGACGCAACAACAATTGACTAACCGGAGTTCCCGGCAGAGGCAAGTGGGCGATGACGCTGGCCTTCTGAGTCGGAGGCTCACTCTTCGTCTTAGCCAGAGCGTTCGATGCAATCAGAGTTGACAGGACGAGAAGAGTAAGCACGCGGTCAACGCGGATGTTCAATAGTCTGCGAGAAATTGTCTTCATAACTACCCCCTTTATGTTTGTCAATCGTGACGTGCGAGGGTCACTGCAAAACCGGCAACCCGAATGCAGGGAAGCAATATCACGCGCAGGGTGGAGGACGATTGTAGACGCAGCTGTCAGTTCTGGTGCCGGGCAGATCCTCTTCCGCGGAAGCAACCCTTGCAACGAATGCCGGCGGGGAGGGCAAGTGGACTGCCTTAACCGGCACAGACCAGTGCTGCGCAAGGCGGTCACGGTGCTGAATCTTGGCAGTATCTGCTTTGGAGCGAGCGCTGGATCCATGAGCGCTGGATTGATGAAAGACGCGCCCAGCCAGGGTAATCGAAAGAGACGCAACCGCCAAACACACAATCAGCTTGCGCCTGGTGAACCGGCCCAAACCAGCCCCCCGGGATACACACGAACGTGATGCGCCACGGTCCGTCATGGGTAGCTGTATACAGTATAAGGCAACTGCCCACCCCGTGGATGGATGATCTCGGTCCCCTGGGGAGAACGCTGATCCTACAAAGCAGCGTTCTCCTGGAGTCATCTCCTACTGTTGCGCATAGACGACGACACAACCGTTAGCACTCTGTGTTGTACACCCCGCGCCTGCCTGAAGAGGCACAAACGCATGGTTGTTGCTCGGGTCTACCGAAATGCTGTGCGAGTTGCTGTTCGTTACAACGTTCTGTAGCCACAGGTTGGTCTTGGCGTCGATCACGCCCAGCACCGGACCAGTCGGCATATCTCTTGCCGCCAGGTAGTATCGATTGTCGCCAGAGTTGTACCAGACTTCGTCAACCCCACCCACCTGAGTGATGGTGGCGAGTATCGCCCCCGAGGTACCGTTGATCACATACTCGTTGGGCGGGAAAGCCTCGCCATCGTGGTCCGCGCAACCGACTAGGAAGTTATTGCCGGGTCCCTGAACAATGCTGGTGGGCATGCAATTGGGCATGACGAAGCTGTTACTCACTATCGGTCCATTTGGATTCCCCAACCTCAGATCGACTTCATCCACAGTCCCAACTGTCAAATCGGCCGTAGCATTCGAATTCGTAATTAAGAAACGACCGGTGTTGGGGTTATACGCCTGCCCGCCCAACCCTGCGGGAGACAAAGCTCCTGTGCAACCCGCGGCTGGAGCGGTCTGATTGCAGAACTGCCCGGTGGGCGTCAGGATAGGACCGTGATGGCAAGGGATAGACTTAGTGCCCGTGATATAGGGGGGAGTGCCTGATACTCCGGAATTGACCTGAGGATTGGAGGGATCTGGACAAATGAAACCGCCAGCCACCGTATCAACCGGTACGTTCGGATTGAGTCCGAATCCTGCCCCCTCTCCGCCGGACGCGGCCCCGCCGGCGTTGTCGTAGTAGATTTGTCCAATGATGCACGAAGGGGCGTTAATGGGGCCCAAAGCATTGCCCAAGGGAGGTCCGTAGGGATTAGCTGGTTGAATCGGCAGGCAATTCGAAGTGCGGGCATTGATCCCGGAAACATCGATGAAGGTGATGAAGGGAAATCCTGGATCGCCATTGATCACAGCCAGAACTTGATCCTTCGGGTCATATGACATCTCGTCCGCCCGAAGGTCCCCGCAGCTTGGATCGGAAAACGCTCGTCCATTGGCGGAAGCAATGCAACCGGAAATACCAGTCGTATTGCCAAAGGGAGGATTGGAATTTCCGATCTGCCCGTCATAGTCGGGAGACAGGCCCGTCGGGATGGTGGCAATGACGTTGGGCGCTGTGGGCGGGTTGCTCTTGAGGCTCATCGAAGTCAGATCAAAGACCATTACCAAGCTACTGCCATTCGCGGTGTAGAGGGTCTTGCCGTCAGGAGTCACAAATTCTCCGTTCGGCCCTGACAGGGGATTCACTCCGTTGGCGCGCGCGGCACAGCATTGCGCTCCGGGAAAGCCCCCGAAAAAGCCGTTGGCGCCGAACCCCGGGATATGGAAAGCCCCAGTTCTACATCCGTACCTGACCCAATTGCCCTCCGCTGAGACGACGGGAGGAATGTTCGCCGCGGGCAGGCATTTACTGGCAAAATCCCCAGCCCCCGCCACGCCATTGAACCCCGTGATGATGTTGACGGCGACATCATTCACCGTATCAATCACCGCGACGTCCAAGCCGATACGGTCCGATACGTAGTCCAGATGATTGATCGGGTCGATCCAGCTTATGTCGAATGAATTGAAAGGTCCGCCGGGTTCGCCGGTGGGATTATGCTCCGGCACCGGGATGATGTCGATGCCGGCGTAGCCGTCGTTGGTCGTGGTGCCGCATACCGGGCAGTTCTTGGCTGTTCCGCAGCCGCTCGCCAGCACAAACAGCACGGTGAGAAGAATGGTAAGTAGAATTCGCGATCTCATCGAATCTCCTCCTGCGATTTCCCTTGTCGCTCTCTTGGAGCGGCGTTAGTCACAAAACTGGCAACCCAAAAACTGAGCATGCCCAAACCGTTTAGAACCTGAACTGAATGCGCTGCAGCATCACGGTGAAATTCTGCGGTTCTTGCCCCGTTGTACTCGGTTCCTTCAGCCGATCAACAGACACGTTCACCTGGTACTTCACCCAATAGTTGAGATACCAGTTGAGTCCAAAAGTGAACTGATCGGTGTGGTCGGAGAAGGTGGTCACAAATCCCGGCGTAAGCGGATTGTTCAAGAGATCAATGCCGGGTTCGTGCGCCTGAATACTGTCGTAGCGAAACGCAAGTTCGAAAGCTCCCCATCCGCTGCCCCCTCCTGCGCCCGGAGATTCCGGTCCCATGAATGGACGCTTCACCTTGGGCGTTCCGTTTTCCGGCCGGGTTTCGCCAGTGAGCAGATAAGTAACCTGGCCATAGCCAGCTTTGGCGACGATTCCCGGGAGCGTCAGGAAGCCCAGAGAGTCGGATTGCTCCGAACCCACATTTCGCCTGTATTGGTTGAGTTGGTCGAATTCCGCACGCACTCCCCAAGGGCCGTGTACCCAGGTGATTTCACCGTTGTACCGCTGGGTAGGGCCGTTGATCCGGAACTGCGGGAAGAAGGTGTAAGCGGCGTCGGGCAATGTGCCACTGAAGCTCAACTCGTTGGAAAGACCTCTGGTGCGTCCGAAGCCCATGGATCCGCCAAAGGCAAAGTTCTGGAACAGACTATCTGTCTTCTTCCGGAATGGATAAAAGCGCAGACGGCCCAGAAATTCCGGCTGATTGGTCGTGTTATTTGCCAGGACTCCTTTGCCGTTAAACGCCCCTGCCCACCACTGCATGACACCGCCAGAAACATCTCCGTGAAGGGTAACGCCGGGGCTGCGGTAAGAGGTCGCGGCAGACGGATACAGCATGGACGCCAGCGATCGTTCCACAAAATCAAGGTTGGTGGCGCCGGTGAGAGTCTCTTGAGCAAAAGGCTCCTTGAATTGACCAACCTGAACCTGGAATTCAGGCTTGACGCGGGCGTTCACGTAGAGATCGCGGAGAATCAGACCGTTGCTAGCGGCTGCATCCGCCAGAAAAGCGAAGTCGTAGCGTTTGCCATAGTTACCCTGGAAACCGAAACGGGCCCGGCGAATCAGGAATGTGTCAGGCGGGGCGCCATCGCCGCTGTAAGCCCGATAGTCGCTCTGGAAATAGCCGTACGGCTGCAATACGAACTTACCATCGGGGCTGCGGATGAAAAAGTGCTCTCCGTTCCAGCCTGCGACTGGAACGTCCTTCTTGTCAGCGGGTTTCGCCGCCGGAGCCTGCTCCACAAGGTTGGCGTTCATAAGCCGGACGCCATCGCCAGCCGGGAGATTCGTCTGGTCCGAATCGGTTTGCGCGACTTGGCCTTTGCTTTCGGCCAACTTCTGCACTATCGCCTTCAGCTCCTCAATTGTCTTCCGTTGCGCTGCCACCTCGCTGCGCAGTTCGTTGACTTCCTGCTTGCTCGCACCCGCCGATGCGCCGGTTTTGTCGACAGCTTCCTGAGTTTGAGCCAGCGACTGTGAGGTTGCGAAGAACATCAGCAAAACGATGTAGGTTGTCAGCCAGCGCATGTTGTCCTCTCCGATGATAATTTGCAAAACCGGCCTGTCCTCAAAGCACGCGGAGACGCAGACCGCACGCTGCCTTGTTCGCTCAGGCCACGAACCGAAAGATGTCTAAAATTGCGTATGAGTTCTGTCCGGTATGAAAAGCGGACCAGTTGGGCGGTTTACCACATTGAAATCAGATATGTCAAGGAAACTTTTTAACACCGTCCTTGGAAGATGACTCTGACAGTAACCGCTGCGGTCTAACAAAGTTAGTCGGGAGTCAACGTCCGCAGGGTGCTGCGTCGCGGAGGAGATGGTCGCGCAGCGGGGTGTTTGAACGCACTCGCCTCATGGGCATTCGCGCCAAGCCATCCCCAATTTCGGCGGGTCTGGAGATTATTTTTTCCGTGCCGTAGTATCTACCTGTATCTTTGCCAGAAACGAGGGCTATGAGCGCCACGAAAGAGGACGTTTCCGCACTGCACTCGATTCCTCCCTTGCAGCCGCCTCGCCGTTACTTGTTCGGACCCGGACCTAGCATGGTCCACACGCGGGTCTACGAGGCCCTGTCGAAACCTATCGTTGGACACCTCGACCCATATTTCATCCAGCTGATGGCAGACAATCAACAATTGTTGAGGATGGCTTTCGGTACGCACAGTTCCACCCTGGTGATTTCGGGCACGGGCAGCGCGGGCATGGAAGCCGCCGTAGCCAACTTCGTGGAACCCGATGCAAAGTTCGCGGTGTTCGCCAATGGTTATTTTTCCGATCGCATCACGGAGATGGCGAAGCGCCACAGCGCTCAGGTCGTCCGCTTTGAAAAGCCCTGGGGCGAGACCTTCGGAGATGACGAAGCCGCAAAGTTCATCCGTCGAGAAAAGCCCAAGGTTGTGGCCTATGTGCATGCCGAGACATCGACCGGCGCCTTACAGCCGGGCACCGCGATCTGTGCCGCTGCTCACGACGTCAGTGCCATGGTGATCGCCGATTGTGTTACCTCGCTCGGGGGAATACCGGTAGATTTCGACCGGACTGGGATCGACGTCGCATACAGTTGCACGCAGAAAGGCCTGAGTTGCCCGCCAGGCTTGTCTCCGATGGCTATTTCGCCCCGCGCCATGGACTGGCTGCGAGGTCGAACCACGCCGGTACGCAGTTGGTATCTGGATCTCAAGCTGATTCATGACTACTCCACGGTGTCACACCGCTATCATCACACTGCGCCGATTTCAATGTTTTACGCACTACGCGAGGCGTTGCGGGTCGTCACCGAGGAAGGAATTGAAAACCGTTGGGAGCGGCATCGCCGTTGCCATCAGTCTTTTGTCAAGGGCGTGGAGGCGATGGGGCTGCGTCTGCATGTTCCCGTGGGACACCGAATTGCGACCCTGAACACAGTCTGCGTTCCGAAAGATGTTGACGAGACGAAAGTGCGAAAACGTTTATTGGACGAGGCTGGCATTGAGATCGCCGGCGGTTTCGGTCCACTCGCGGGTAAAGTCTTCCGCATCGGTATTATGGGACCGTTGGCAACCGAAGAGAATGTTCAATTCTTTCTGAATGAGTTTGGCAAAGCGCCGAACGCCGAAGGCTACTCGATTTGATTTCGGTAGATTCTTAGCTAGTTGGGGATGACACGCATGAAGAGTGCGGTCATAATGCTCTCGTTTCGTGAACTGCAGCCTAGAACGGTTCGTCCTCCAATGACCCGCGCCAGAGGCGAAAACGAATGACTCTGAAGTCGGTCGAAACCCTTCTTGACGTTTTACATTTCGCAGACAGTCACACAGCAATCATCGTTCCCGAACTTGGAATCCGGGTCACGTACGATTCACTCCGGCAGCAGGTCTTGGCCATGGCGAACGCCTTGGCTTGCGCCGGCATTCGCCGTGGCGACGCGGTAGCGATTGCATTGCCGAATGGGTTGCCCGCCATCGTGAGCTTCCTGGCTGCTTCCATCGCCGGGACAGCCGCCCCTTTGAATCCGGCCTACCCCTACGAGGAGTTTCTTTTTTTCCTCGGGGACACCAATGCCAAGGTTTTGCTGGGTCCCCCGGTCGGCGCGGAGTTCGCGCGCAGCGCAGCGGCGGACCGCAAGATTCCAGTGGTCGCGGTGGAAATGAGCGATCAGGGTAACGTTCACCTAGCGAATGCCGCCAGCGGAGTTTCGGCAACCGAGCCCACGGCTGACGACATTGCGCTGGTCCTGCACACCAGCGGAAGCACGGGGCGACCCAAACGTGTGCCCTTGCGGCATTTCAACCTCGCGGTCTCATCCGCGAATGTCGCCAACACCTACGCTCTTTCTGACGAAGACGTTTCGTTGTGCATCATGCCGCTGTTCCACATTCACGGGCTGATTGGCTCGGTCATGTCAACTCTGCTTTCCGGTGGCACCCTGGTCGGTCCCAGCAACGTCAACGAGCTTTCTTTCTGGCGGACGGTTCGCGAACATCGCGTCACCTGGTATTCGGGGGTTCCCACCATGCATCAGCTGCTGCTGGCCCGGACTCACCAGAAACCGGCGGAAGCTGAATCTCTGCGCTTCATACGTTCCTGCAGCGCTCCCTTCTCGCCAGAGCTCATTCACAAGATCGAGGATCTCTTTGGCGTCCCCTTCGTTGAAGCTTATGGAATGACTGAGGCTGCTCACCAGATGACCTCGAATCCCCTGCCCCCGCGGCATCGCAAGCCCGGCTCTGTCGGCGTGGGCGCTGGGCTGCGCATCAGCATCATGGATAAGCAGGGCAATCATCTTGGGACAAATCAGCGGGGCGAAGTCGCCATTCAGGGAGCGAGTGTATTTCGCGGGTATGAGAACAATCCTGAAGCCAATACGCGCTCTTTTGTGAATGGATGGTTTCGTACCGGCGATGAAGGATACCTTGACACAGACTGCTATTTGTATTTGACGGGTCGAATCAAGGACATCATCATCCGCGGCGGCGAGAACATAGCGCCTCACGAAGTTGATGAGGTTTTGCTCAGGCATCCGGCAGTCGCGGCGGCGGTCACCTTTGGCTGCTCGCATCCCACGCTGGGTGAGGAAGTCGCTGCGGCCGTGGTTTTGCACCAATCCCAGGGTACGACCGAATCAGCACTCATCAGCCACTGCCGCGAGTCGTTGGCCGAGTACAAGTGTCCAACCAAGATTTACCTGGTGGAAAGTATTCCCACCACCGCGACCGGGAAGATTCGGCGGCGCGCAGTCGCAGCTGCGCTCGGGGATGACCGGCAATGAGATTCCTGATCGCGGGGGCCGGAGCCATCGGAGCCTATATCGGGGCGCGCATGGCACAGGCCGGATTCGATGTCACCCTTTTCGCGCGGGGTCCGCACCTTCACGCCATGCAGGAGCATGGCGTACGGGTGAAGAGTACCGAGGGAGATTTCGTGGCGCGACCCACCATCGCCGGTTCTCTCGAAGAAGTGGGGCCGGTGGACGTTGTCTTTCTTGGAGTGAAAGCGCACGGCCTGCCACAACTTGCGCCTCAGTTGAAGCCGGCGTTAGGACCGGAGACCACAGTCGTCAGCACGCAGAATGGAATTCCGTGGTGGTACTTCCAGGGCTTCGGCGGTGAATGGGAGGGAATGCGTCTCGAGCGCGTCGATCCCGGCGGCGTGATTTCATCGGCCATCGGCGCGCATCGCGTGGTCGGGTCGATTGTTTACTTCGCGACAGAGATTACCGCGCCAGGAGTGATTCAACACAACGCGGGAGACCGCATCACTCTCGGCGAACCGGATGGCGCGCGCTCCGATCGCTGCCGCCGCATTGCAGAAACGCTCATCGCCTCCGGCTTGCGCTGCCCGGTCACCGCGCATATCCGTCAGGAGATTTGGGTAAAGATTCTGGGCAACGCTTCTTTGAATCCGGTCAGCGCCCTGACCCGCGCCACGCTGGGTGAGATGCTCCGCGATCCGGAAGTCCGCTCACTGATCCGAAACATCATGCAGGAAGTGGAAGCGGTCTCCCGCAAATTGGGCATGGAGTTGCCGGTTTCCGTCGATCAGCGCATCGCAGGCGCGGAAAAAGTTGGGGAGCATAAAACCTCGATGATGCAGGATCTCGAGGCCGGCCGGCCCATAGAGCTGGAACCACTGGTGGGTGCAGTTGTAGAACTGGGCGAGCGTGTGGGGCTCCCCATGTCCTGCACTCGAACCATATACAGTTGCACTAAGCTGTTGGCGGAGCATGCCGCCCAGCAACGAAAATGAGCGACCCACCAGTGGCCGGGGTTGATTCCCGAATTCTGGGCGGCTTTTTCGTCGCCTAACAAAAATACTTGCTAGGATCTTGCCGACGGAGCTATACTCCGTGGATTGGCTGGTCCACTTATCAGACCACTTGGAGAAAGACGTTGCCAGCAGCGACCAAGTCCGACTTTGAAGTAATCCGCAGGAACAAGGTTTACGAAGAAGTTGCGCAGCAGATCGAGCGTCTGATTCTGAAAAAGCTTCGGCCGGGCGACAAGCTGCCCTCCGAGCGCGAGCTCGCAGAGATGCTGGGAGTCAGTCGCAGTTCGATTCGAGACGCCATTCGCGGCCTGGAACTGATGGGCATCGTTGAGCCGCGTCAAGGTGCCGGAACCATCGTTCGCGAGATCTCGAGCGATTCAGCGATCAACCCGTTTGGCAATGCCCTGAAGCGCCGGCGGGAATCGGTGAGTGAGCTTCTGGATTTTCGCAAGATGCTCGAACCGCCGCTGGCCGCGAGAGCCGCCACCCATGCGTCTGCCGACGAAATTTCCGAGATGGAAGAAATTCTACAGCGGCAAGAGGCAAAGCACACTCGGGGAGAGTCCGCTGTCGCTGAGGACTCGGAATTCCATTACAGCGTTGCGCTGGCCTCCGGCAACAGTGTCGTGCTCAAGGTGCTCGACATTCTCATGGACCTGCTGCGCGACACGCGTGAGCGCTCCTTGCAGGTGGAAGGGCGTCCGCAAAAGTCGATTGCCGGCCACCGCCGAATATTGGCCGCGATCAAGCGCCATGATGCCGAAGCCGCGAAGGCGGCGATGCGGCGGCACATTGAAGACGTCGAAGAGATCGTACTTGACGGAGTTTGATCGACACCGCTTTTTCGTTGTGAGTTCTTCGCTGTGAGTTGGGGGAATCAAATTGCCTGACCTGGGAAGTGGAGAGGGCCGAGTGATCCTGTCGCAAGGACCAGATCATGCGGAAGAGCAGAAGCAGAAGAGGGTAAAACTCTTCGACGGAATCGCCCGCCCAGAGCCGGTTGCAATTCACTCTACATCGGAAGTGTCCCCATCGTCCGCTGCACCCCTGACATTGCGCGTCGCGGAGGCGCGCGTCGAGGACGTCGGCCACGCCATCGCGCGATTGGCGCCCGCCGACCTTCTGCGCATGGGGGCCCGGGCGGGTGATGTCTTGAAGATCACTGGCGGCACCATCGGTGTCGCACGTGCCGAACTCTCCGACGATGGACATGAAGGCATGATCCAGATTGACGGCACCTGCCGCAGTAACTCCAGCGCGGGGTTGCAGGAGCAGGTGACGGTGACGCCCGTCGAACGCGAGCAGGCAGTTGCCGTTCGCTTTTCGCCGCTATGGGTAGGGGCTGCACCGGCAACTATCGCACCCGAGCGGATGCTTGAGGATCTGGACGGCGTTCCGGTTATCGCGGGTTGCGTGGTGCGAGTGCCCACCTTTGCCAAGGCGGTGAACTTCCAGGTGGTGCGCACCATTCCCTCCGGACCTGTCGTGATCGGGAAGCGCACCGACATCCGGGTGGTGGAAGGCGAGCAGACGGCGGCCCGTGCCCCGGCGGTCTCGTACGAAGACATCGGCGGGCTGGAGCGGGAAGTAGCGCGGGTGCGGGAAATTGTCGAGTTGCCGCTGAAGTACCCGCGCATCTTCGAGCGGTTGGGAATTCTCGCCCCTAAGGGCGTGCTTTTGTACGGTCCGCCGGGCACGGGCAAGACTCTGCTTGCTCGCGCCGTCGCGGCCGAAAGCCGGGTGCACTTCATCCATCTAAACGGCCCCGAGATCATGCGGAAGTTCTACGGCGAGAGCGAAGCCAAACTTCGCGAGGTCTTCGAGGAAGCAGCGCGACATGCTCCGGCGATTCTCTTTATCGACGAGATCGACGCCGTGGCTCCCAAACGCACCGAAGTGGTCGGCGAGGTAGAGAAGCGGGTGGTGGCTCAGCTTCTGA
>Ga0210387_10002581_pt1 | contig 13869 bp, 12 predicted proteins | sample IncBWC7OmetaG_FD_160108 | JGI IMG/M metagenome (GOLD analysis project Ga0210387, IMG submission 160108) | Forest soil microbial communities from Barre Woods Harvard Forest LTER site, Petersham, Massachusetts, United States - Inc-BW-C-7-O ...
CGAGAGGCGCTGAGGTGCGAGGTGTTGGTGACGACCACCTTCATGTCGACGGCAATCAGCGGTGTGCGGTAGACGCCGGAGAGATTCTTGGTGGTGTTGGCTGACAGCGGTCCCGGCCCGACGCCGGCGATGAAGGCGCCGATATTGCCGTAGCCGGAAAGGCGCACCGCGAGGAATTTGCCGTCGGCCTCGAGTGCAAGCTCGGCGTGAATGAGCTGGGCACGGCCCTGGCTGTCGGACAGGAAGCTGGTCGAACGTTCATCTGTCCATTTCACCGGCCGGCCCAGCGCCTTCGCCGCATGCAGGATGCAGGCATATTCGGGATAATTCACGTTCTTCATCCCGAACGAGCCGCCGACATTGGCGGTCAGCAAGTGGATCTTCTCCGGCGGCACGTTCAGGATGCGCGCCATCATGGCGCGGTTGCCGGAGACGCCTTGCGTCGGGGCCTGCAGCGTATAGCGCTCGGTCTTCTTGTCGTAATGCCCGAGTGCGACGCGCGGCTCCATCGACACCACGGCGACGCGATTGTTGACGATGTCGAGCCTGGTCACATGCGCCGCGCTGGCGAAGGCCGCTTCGACCTTGGCGGTGTCGCCATAGTGATAGTCGAGGGCGACGTTGTTGGGGATGTGATCGTAGAGTTGCGGCGCGCCGGGCTTTGTCGCCTCGGCGGCGTCGGTCACGGCGGGCAGGGCCTCGATATCGAGCTCGACGGCTTCCGCGGCGTCGCGCGCCTGCGCCGCCGTCTCCGCCACGACGAAGGCAACGGCATCGCCGACATAACGCACCTTGTCGGTGACGAGCGGCGGACGATTGGTCTGCAGGATCGGCGAGCCGTCGCGGCTCTTCAGCGGCAGCCCGCAGACAAACGGCTTGTAGCCCGCCGCCTCCAGGTCCGCGCCGGTCCAGATTCCGAGCACGCCCGGCATTGTCCGGGCCGTGGAAGTGTCGATCCCCTTGAGGATGCCGTGGGCGTGGCTGGACCGGACGACCCAGCCATAGGCTTGGCCCGGCAGGTTGAAATCGTCGGTATATTTGCCCTTGCCGCGGACCAGCGTGTCGTCTTCCTTGCGCCGGACCGGTTGGCCGACGCCGTATTTTTGCATCGCAATAGCGTTTTCGACATGGATGGACGAAGTGTAATCTTGCATCAGAAGTGCCTAATTCCGCGCGTTTTCGGGGCTGTTTCGTTGAAATAACGTCTCGCTCAGCGAGCCACAATGGCAGATTAGGCATAGTCCTATGTGGGGCTTGTTGCACACCCCTTGGGCGCTGCTAATGTTTGCCCCGAAAAAGACATTCCAAGCTGGGTCGACCACGGCCCGCGGAAAGACAGTTTGAATGAACGATGACACGCGGCTTCGTAACGGCCCGATGCCGTGCGAGGACCTGCAGGGTAATGGCGCGAGTGTGGCGCCGGCCCAGCCCTCGCAGGCGAACGGAACCGAGGTGTATGCGGCGCTCGACCTCGGCACCAATAATTGCCGGCTCCTGATCGCCTGTCCGGCCGGCGACGGCTTTCGCGTGGTCGATTCCTTCTCCCGCATCATCCGCCTCGGCGAGGGCATTTCGGCGACCGGCTGCATCAGCGATGCCGCCATCGACCGGGCGATTGCCGCGCTCTCGATCTGCCGCGACAAGATCCAGACCCGCAAGGCGCGGCGGCTGCGGCTGATCGCAACGGAGGCCTGCCGTGCGGCCTCGAACGCCGACGGCTTCCGCGATCGGGTCGCGACCGAGACCGGCATTCACCTGGAAGTGATCGACCGCGAGACAGAGGCGGCGCTGGCGGTGATCGGCTGCTCGCCGCTGCTCGACCCCAGGGGCCGCGGTGCGATCCTGTTCGACATCGGCGGCGGCTCGACGGAACTGGTGCGGATCGAGCGCGATCCGGCCGAGAAGCACTGCGAGCCACTGACCAAGGCGTGGATGTCGATCCCGCTCGGCGTGGTGACGCTGGCCGAGCACTTTGGCGGCCGCGACGTGACGCGAGAACTGTACGCGCGGATGGTCTCCGAAGTTGCCGGCCATATCGCGCCGTTTGCGGCCGAGCATGGCCGCGATATCGACGGCATGCATCTGCTTGGCACCTCCGGCACGGTGACGACGCTCGCCGGCATTCATCTCAATCTCGCCCGCTACGACCGCCGCCGGATCGACGGCATCTGGATGGACGATTCCGAGGTGACGCTCACCATCGAGCGGCTGCTCGCCATGAGCTACCAGCAGCGCGCCAACAACAACTGCATCAGCGTCGACCGCGCCGATCTCGTGCTCGCCGGCTGCGCCATTCTCGACGCGATCCGGCAGGCATTTCCACTCCCGCGCCTGCGGGTCGCCGACCGCGGCTTGCGCGAGGGCATGCTGGTCGAGATGATGCGCGAGGACGGCGCGCTCGGCGCCTGGTGATTCCAATGGCGAAAGACACGACCGGCCGGCTCCATGTCCAGGTGAAGACCGGCGGCAAGCGCAAGCTGTCGTCGAAACTCTGGCTGGAGCGGCAGCTCAACGATCCCTATGTCGCGCAGGCCAAGCGCGACGGCTATCGCTCGCGCGCCGCCTACAAGCTGATCGAGATCGACGACAAGCATCGCCTGCTGAAGCCGGGCATGACCGTGGTCGACCTCGGCGCCGCGCCCGGCGGCTGGAGCCAGATCGCAGCCAAGCGCGTCGGCGCGGCCGACGGCAAGGGCAGGGTGATCGCGATCGATCTCCTGGACATGCCCGAAATCCCCGGCGTGCAATTCGCGCAGCTCGATTTCCACGCGGGCGACGCACCGGAAAAACTGACCGCGATGATGGGCGGCCGCGCCGACGTCGTCATGTCAGACATGGCCGCCAATACGACGGGCCATCGCAAGACTGACCAGTTGCGGATCGTGGGCCTGGTGGAGATCGCCGTGGCATTCGCCACCGAAGTGCTCAATCCCGGCGGCGCGTTCCTGGCCAAGGTGTTTCAGAGCGGCGCCGATACCGAATTGCTCGCGCAATTGAAGCGCGATTTTGCCGCCGTCAAGCACGTGAAGCCGGCCGCGAGCCGGCAGGATTCCTCCGAACGCTACGTGCTGGCGACGGGGTTTCGCGGGAGCGGGTCGAACGCCGAGCCCTAACCAGCTGTCATTGCGAGCGAAGCGAAGCAATCCATGCCTCGGCATGCGGACAGGTGGATTGCTTCGTCGCGGAGCCTGTCATCGGGCCGCGCTTTGTGCGGACCCGTTGGCTCCTCGCAATGACGACGAAGCGTTACCCCAGCCTTTGATCCCGCGCGTCCTGCGTCCCTTCGGTCGCAGCTACCCTGGCTTCCTGCGCAGCACCGCGGGCCGCACCCTTGCGGCTCGAAATCGCGATCGCCTTGCGGCCCGAGATTTCGTGACCGGCATCATCGGGCATCTGCCAGAAGAAATAGCATGACGCGGCCGAAATCAGCGACACCACCAGGAACGCCGGCGCGAATACACCGGCGCTGAGCTCGGTCTGGTGATGCAGCCATAGTGTGGTCTCAACCGTGGCGGCGCCGACCGCGACGCCGGCCGAGACGGCCAGTTGCTGGTTGACGCTCACAAGCGTGGTGGCGCGGCTCATCTGGCCCGGCTCGACCTCGGCATAGGCCACCGTGTTGATCGCGGTGAATTCCAGCGAACGGAAGAAACCGCCGACCACCAGAATGATGAAGATCAGGGTCAGCGGTGTGCTCACCGTGAACAGCGCGCAAGCCCCAAGGAAGATGGCGCTGATGACGGCGTTGGCCGTCATCATGTTGCGGAAGCCGAAGGTGCGGATGATGCGCGAGGCGAGCGTCTTCATGCCCATGGCGCCGACCGCGGAGGCGAATGTGACGAGGCCCGATTGGAACGGCGAGAGGCCGAATCCGACCTGCATCAACAGCGGCAGCAGGAACGGCAGCGCGCCGATGCCGAGCCGGAACATGAAGCCGCCGATGATCGCGGCCCGCATCGTCGGCAGCCGCAACAGCGAGAAATCCAGCACCGGGGATCCCGTCTTCCGCGCATGTATCACGTAGAGCGTCATCGAGATCGCGCCGACGCCTACCAGCGCGGCAACCACGCTCCAGGGCAAGAGGTTGAGGCCTGCGACCGAGAGGCCGAACGCGATGCCGGCAAGGCCGATGCCCGCCAGCAGGAGGCCGTAGAGGTCGAAGCGCTCGGGATCCACGCTCTTGATGGGGTCGATGAACTTCATCGCCATGAAGATGCCGAGCAGGCCGATCGGGATGTTGATCAGGAAGATCCAGTGCCAGGAGAAATAGGTTGTAATGAAACCGCCAAGCGGCGGGCCGAGCACCGGCCCGACCAGCGCCGGAACCGTGACCCAGGCCATGGCACTGACCAGCGCGCTCTTGTCGACGGTGCGCAGCAGCACCAAGCGCCCGACCGGCGTCATCATCGCCCCGCCCATGCCCTGCAGGATGCGGGCGAACACGAAATTGGTCACGGAATGCGACAGCGCGCAGCCGATCGAGCCGACCATGAATACGGCGACCGCGAGCGCAAATACCATGCGCGCGCCGAAGCGGTCCGCGGTCCAGCCGCTCGCCGGGATGAATACCGCCAGCGACAACAGATAGGACGTGATCGCGAGCTTCAGCGTCAGCGGGCTCGTCCCGATATCGGCGGCAATCGCCGGCAGCGAGGTCGCGATCACCGTCGAGTCCATGTTTTCCATGAACAGGGCGGTGGCGACGATAAGCGGGATGACGCGCTGTTTGTTCATCTATCCAGGGGAAAGGCCAAAAGGCGGGTAAAGAGGCTACGGGCGCTGTATCACCCTCCCGTCTGACTTACTATTGCGGAAGGCGCTACAAAACCTACATCCTGCTGGACGCTTTTCGCATTGGTCGGGGAGTTCGCAAGATGATTTACCTCCTCGCTGCGCTGGTGCCGCCGCTCGGCCTGCTGCTGAACGGGCAGCCCTTTTCGGCGATTTTCAACGTGGTGCTGCTGGTAATTTGCCTCGTTTTGGGCCTGTTTTTTCACTTTCTGCTGCTGGTGCCCTCGGCCCATGCCGTGATCGCGGTCCATATGAAGCGGGAAGAGCGCAGGCACCGCGAGATGGTGGAGGCGATCCGCCGGCACGGCCCGCCACCGGGCTATCCGCGCTGAATTCGACGCTCACGGCCCTGTAATGAAAAGGCTGTGTATGGTGCTTTGATTCGTCACAGCACCATGCTATCGACCAGCGTCAACCCCACCGATGGGCCTCGATTCGACGGCGGAACAGCTATTCTGCCGAGGGCGATGCTCATCCCAAAACGAATCAAGGCGGCCCAAAGGGCTGCCGGAAAAGGAGTTGGCGATGGCGCAGGGACTTCAAGGCTTTCGCGAAGCCTACACGTTCGACGATGTGCTGCTGAAACCCGGCCATTCGGATGTGCTGCCTTCTGAGGTCGACATCCGCTCTCGCGTTACCCGCGCCATTGCCCTCAATATCCCGATCATCGCGTCCGCAATGGACACCGTCACCGAGGCGCGCATGGCGATTGCCATGGCGCAGGCGGGCGGCGTCGGCGTCATCCATCGCAACTTTGATCCCGAAGCACAGGCCGCCCAGGTGCGGCAGGTGAAGAAGTTCGAGTCCGGCATGGTCGTCAATCCGCTCACCATCGGACCCGACGCAACGCTCGCCGATGCGCTGACCTTGATGAAGGATAACGGTTTCTCCGGCATTCCCGTCGTCACCGGCGGCGGTGGTGGCAAGCCCGGCAAGCTCGTCGGCATTCTCACCAACCGCGACGTCCGCTTTGCGACCGATCCGCGCCAGAAGGTGTCGGAGCTGATGACGCACGAAAAGCTCGTCACGGTGCGCGAGGGCGTCAGCCAGGACGAAGCCAAGCGGATGCTGCATCAGCACCGCATCGAAAAGCTGCTGGTGGTCGACGACCAATATCGCTGCGTCGGTCTGATCACCGTGAAGGACATGGAAAAGGCCGTCACCCATCCGCTCGCCTGCAAGGACGCGCAGGGGCGGCTTCGCGTCGCGGCCGCGACCACGGTCGGCGAGGGCGGCTATGAGCGTACCGAGCGGCTGATCGATGCCGGGGTCGACGTCATCGTGGTCGACACAGCGCACGGCCACTCCGCGCGCGTGCTCGACGCGGTCAACCGCATCAAGCGCCTCTCCAACGCGGTGCAGGTGATCGCGGGCAACATCGCGACCACCGAAGGCGCGCAGGCGCTGATCGATTCCGGCGCGGATGCCATCAAGGTCGGCATCGGCCCCGGTTCGATCTGTACCACGCGCATCGTCGCCGGCGTCGGCGTGCCGCAGCTCACCGCGATCATGGATTCGGTGGAAGCGGCGAAGAAAGCCAACGTCCCCGTGATCGCCGATGGCGGCATCAAATATTCCGGCGATCTGGCGAAAGCGCTCGCCGCCGGCGCCGACATTGCCATGGTCGGCTCGCTGCTCGCCGGCACCGACGAGACGCCGGGCGAAGTGTTCCTCTGGCAGGGCCGCTCCTACAAGGCCTATCGCGGCATGGGCTCGGTCGGCGCGATGGCGCGGGGCTCGGCCGACCGCTATTTCCAGCAGGACATCAAGGACACGCTGAAGCTCGTGCCCGAGGGCATCGAGGGCCAGGTGCCTTACAAGGGCCCGGTCGGCAATGTCATGCACCAGCTCGCCGGCGGCCTGCGCGCCGCCATGGGCTATGTCGGCGCCAAGAATATCGCGGAATTCCACGAGAAGGCGCAGTTCGTCCGCATCACCGGCGCCGGCCTGCGTGAAAGCCACGTCCACGACGTGACGATTACGCGCGAGGCGCCGAACTATCCGGGCGCGGTGTAGGCCAACACCGCTGTCATTCCGGGTTCGGCCCTGCGGACCGCCCCGGAATGACGGCTGCGTCGCTATCTTCCGCTCTGCCTACTTCCTCGCTACATGTCGGTCATCAGACAATGACAAAAAGCGGAGGAAGCATCATGGCCCAGGCCCAGCGTATCGTTCTGGCATCCCGACCTGTCGGTGAACCCAAGCCGTCCGATTTCCGGATGGAGGAAGCGCCGATCCCGACGCCCGGTGACGGGCAGGTGCTGCTGCGCACGATCTGGCTCTCGCTCGATCCCTATATGCGCGGGCGCATGAGCGATGGTCCGTCTTATGCGACGCCGGTGCCGATCGGCGGCGTGATGGAAGCGGGCACCGTCAACGAGGTGATCGCCTCCAACAATCCGAACTTTGCCAAGGGCGACATCGTGCTGGCGCGCGCCGGCTGGCAGACCCATGCGCTCTCCGACGGCAAGGGGCTTGCCAAGATCGACCCGAAGCTCGCGCCGATCTCGACCGCGATTGGTGTGCTCGGCATGCCAGGGATGACCGCCTATATGGGGTTGCTCGATATCGGCAAGCCGCAGGCGGGCGAGACCGTGGTGGTGGCTGCCGCGTCAGGCGCGGTGGGATCGGCGGTCGGCCAGATCGCGCGGATCAAGGGCGCGCGGGCGATCGGCATCGCCGGCGGCAAGGACAAATGCGAGTTCGTGAAAAAGGAGCTCGGCTTCGACGAATGCCTCGACCATCGCGATGCCGATCTCGCGGCCAAGCTGAAGGAAGCCTGCCCGAAGGGCATTGACGTCTATTTCGAGAATGTCGGCGGCGCGGTGTTCGAGGCAGTATTTCCGCTGCTCAACGCTTTCGCCCGCGTGCCGGTATGCGGGTTGATCGCCCATTACAACGACACCGAGGCCAAGCCGCCGAAATGGGCCGCCTCGATGATGCGCGCGGTGCTGACCAAGCGCCTCACCATCCGCGGTTTCATCGTCAGCGACTTTGCGGCGCGTCATGCCGACTTCCTGCGTGACATGTCGGCCTGGGTCCGCGAGGGCAAGGTGAAGTACAGGGAGTTCGTGACCGAAGGGCTCGACAGCGCGCCTGATGCCTTCATGGGACTTCTGAAGGGCGCCAATTTCGGCAAGCAACTGGTGCGGGTTGGGCCGGATAAAATCTAGCTCCGGCTGTCATGACCAGTGTTTCTCAAAAGCAACAATAGTGCGAAAATGACACAGTGTGAGGCCTCCCGTCGCTTGACGGGAGGGTCAAGACATTGAAACATTGCAGTAATTTCTGGTTCTGCGATGTTAGAGATCAGTATTTTTTGCGTCATCCTGTTTGCAATTGCCTATTGGGCGACCCTGTTCATCATGGGCCGTCGTGAAGACGTATTGCATGGCGAGTTCGTCGAGGCGGAGCCTGAATTGGCCGATGCGGCGATGCCGGCATCCGCTCCCATGCCGATCTTCCCGCCCAAACCCGTCAGCAAGCCTGTGACTGCGCCAAGGCCTGCGCCCGTAGCGGTAACTGCACCGCAGCCGGCGCCGCCGCCAGTGGTCGCAACCGCGCCGGAAAAACCGGCCAACGCGGAAGCGCTGCAATCGCTGCTGGTGTCGGTCAAGCAAGAGCTGAAGAATGCCGCGCAGATCTAGAGCGTTTTCGAGCGAAGTGGGCACCGGTTCGCGTGAAGAAAACGCGTCAAAACAAGAATCTAGAGCTTCGGTTCTGATTCAATCAGAACCGAAAATGCTCTAGGCCGGCGCCTTCTCCGGCGCGGGCTTGGCGAGCAGCTCGTCCAGATCGACGTTGACCTGGCCCGGTGCGCGGACGTGGCGCACCTCAAAACTGTCGGGCTGGAAGCGGTATTCGACGAGCCCGGTTTCCTTGATGCCGATCCGTTCCTGCCGTGCATCCGAGATCATGAAGCCGGCCGACGGCGCCCAGACGTGCCTGGTATGCTGATAAGTGAAATCACGGCGTTGGTGCACATGGCCGCTGGCAACCAGCCGCACGTCGGCGGTACGCAGCATTTCGACCAGCCGCCGCCGCGTCGGCATCGGCACGTAGCGGAAGGAGGTCACCGCAAGCTCGGGATCGTCGGGCGCGTTGAGGAAGATCGGCTTGTGCAGGAACAGCGCGACCGGCCGGCCGCCGGTATTGGCGAGCTCGCCCGCCAGCCAGTCGAACTGTTCGGTTTCGCTGACAAGACCCGAGTTCATGACCAGCGAATTGAGGCCGATGAAGCACCAGCCCGCGGCGTCAAAGCGCCAGCGGTCGTCGCCGAACACGGAGATGTAAGCCTGCCGCGACTTCTCACTCACCAGCTGTGACGGCGTCGCTCCAACCTGGGTCGGATTGTCGCCGATGTCGTGATTGCCCGGCAAATAGCGGCAGGGAACCGGCAGGCCGTCGTGCAACGCGCGAGCGAATTCCATGTCATCAGGGGCGTTCGGGCCGTCAAAACCGATGTCGCCGGTGTTGAGGACGAGGTCGGGACGGGTGGCGTCGATGTGTCCGGCGACGCGCTCGAAATTGACAGTCAGCTTGGTCAGGCGGCGCGCGAGGTGCGTGTCCGATATTTGCGTCAGGCGAAATTCGGCCATGGATGGTTCCTTCCAGGGCCGCGAGCATATTACGCGCAGGCATCGGAATCATGACGAGCACGTCACACTTTGGCTGCGGCAAAATGATTCAGAGCACGCGATAGCGGATCGCAAATAGCTCTAATGCTTACCTATTCATAGCGGTCAATAGCCATACTGGTAAGCAATAAAAACCTTTGTTTATAGATATTTCATGGTACTATCCGCGATACTTGAACGTGCTTTGCCATTTCTTTTATCGCTTACCGGATGCTTACCCGTGCGCAGCAAGCTCACCCCTTCGTTCGAGCTAAATGCCACCGCTAAACCGGGCGCCGAACGCACCTTGTTTTGGGATGAAACGTTGCCTGGCTTCGGCTTGATGGTGACGAAGGTCGGGCACCGCTCCTTCGTCTTCCAATATCGCGCTGGTGGTCGCTCGCGACGCATGAGCTTCCCAGTTGAGCTTGGGCTCGAGAAGGCACGCAGAGAGGCCAAGAAGGCTCTTGGCGGCGTTGCTGCCGGCGGTGATCCGCTCCAGGAACGTCGTCGGGCTGCCGCTGAGGCCGAGAACACCCTTCAGTCAATCTGCGAAGAATATCTCAGGCGAGAAGGCAAACGGCTGCGGAGCAAGGACGCGATTGAATCCGCACTGAAGCGATTGGTCTATCCTAAATTGGGTACCCGCCAGATCGACAGCATCAAGCGATCGGAAATCAACAGGCTGCTCGACAAGATCGAGGATGAACGCGGACCGGTCATGCCCGATCGGGTTCTTTCCTATCTTCGCGCCATTATGAATTGGCACGCGACTCGGAGCGATGATTTCCGCACTCCGATAGTCCGCGGCATGGCACGCACTAAGCCCAAGGAGCGGGCGAGGGAGCGCATCCTCAGCGACGACGAGCTGCGAGCCGTCTGGAAGGCCGCAGAGAACTTTCCAGGGCCATTGGGGTATTTGCTCCGGTTTATCCTTCTGACGGCCACGCGCCGCTCTGAGGCGGCCGATATGCCGGATACGGAGTTGCAATTCTTCGATCGCATGGGGATTCCGCTCAAGGTCTGCTCGGATGAGGTGATTGCGGCCGACTGGACCATTCCGGGCTCTCGGTACAAGACCAAGCTGGACCACGTCGTTCCGCTTTCCCAAGCGGCTAAGGATTTGCTGCAGTCAGTACCGCGTATCAAGGGTGTGCAATGGATCTTCACATACGGCACGACGCCGATACGCGGCTTTTCAAAGTCAAAGGAGCTTTTTGACAAAGCCTGTGGCGTCACCGGATGGACAATCCACGACCTGCGCAGGACCAGCCGATCATTAATGAGCCGCGCGGGCGTTCCTACCGACCATGCCGAGCGATGTCTTGGGCATGTCATAGGTGGGGTGAGGGGCACCTACGATCGCCGTGCTTATCACACGGAAAAGAAGGCGGCCTTTGAGGCGCTGGCCGGTCAGATAGATCGAATCCTGAATCCTCAGGACAATGTAGTCCCGATCAGGAGCGAAGAGATTCCGGCCTAGAGCCGGATAAAAAGCGGCCCGTCAACGGACAAGGCGCGATATCGTCGCCACCGCGGATTCCGGGGCGTTAAAATCAGAACCGACTCGGCCTAGGGCGACGGCCCGAAACGCTGGTACCGCACCAGCCGGCCGAGTCGACCTTTGCGGAAAGCTCCGAGCGGAGGGGCGATGAAAGAAAAACTGCTTCCGGTCACGGCTGGGGTTGGGCCGCCCACTTTCGAGATTGGGTCTTGGCCTAAGCTCGCCATGATCTTCAAGGGAGAGAAATTCTCTGCAGATCTTAAGAGCAGGATCGAGGAAGCGACCCGAAACTACCTTTGGTTAGCCGCAATGGAGAGCGGCGCACCTCCCTTAACTGAAGCCCTATCAGCTCTCGATCGATTGGCCGAAAGCGCCTCAAATCTTCACGCAGACATTACACAGCTAACGCGCGGGCAAGCCGCCACGGGAAAAGCTGAGAACGTCAACTACCTCATCCTTCACAAACTGAGCCTCTATTTGCGAATCCCGGGCGCGCGGCCCCTTGGCGATCAAGTCAGAGTCTTCCTTGAGGGTCTGACGGACACCCGCAAACAGCTCGATAAACTGCAGTCCTCCCTACGGCAAGCAAAGCTTGACGTTTGCAATGATGACGAAAATTCTCAACGCGAAGGAGAAGCTTGGGTCTCTTGGGTACGCAACATCGAAGCCATATTGCACGCGCCGGCCACCGGACGGGCGTCAGCAAAGCAGGCAACAAGCCATCCCCGTTCGTGCGGTTCATTCGCGCGTTAGAAGACGAGCTTCGAAGACAAATTCCAGAATATGTTGGTCGCAAGGGAGAAGACGGGGCCTATACCCAAGCAATCTCTCGCGCAAAGCGTAGAGCGCGTGCTTAAGTTTGGGGACACATTCAGTCCTCCAAATCTGCGTGGTGGCCCATTTTGCCATCGATAATGGTCTAAGTGGATAGCCGTTCAATTCCACTGGAGAACGGCAATGTCCGACAATGAACCTACCGCCTGCGATAATCCGCAGCGGCTCATGACCCGGAAGCAGGCACGGGAATTTCTTCGCGCGCGCGGCTTCCCAATTTCTGAAACCTATTTTTCAAAGCTTTGCTTGCCTAGCCGCAATTCGGGTCCGCCTGTGGCGCGCTGGTTTGGGGGGCGCCCCCTTTATGAGGCCGAGTCGACGATGGCTTGGGCCGAATCGCGGTGTGGCGACAAACGCGGCACTTTGGCCGCCTAATTTCCCCAAAAGAAAACCCGGCTAAGCGCTTGCGACGCCGCCGGGCAAAAGACTTGAAGGTTTTTCAACACAATGAATATACGAAATTCGCGCTCAAAGCGCAACGCTTTCCGACGCACCAAGCAAATCTCAGAGCTGGTGGCCGAACTATCAGCAGCTCCGCTGCCGACGACAGATGCCGGTAAATTTCTTTGCCGCCGTCACATGATCCATCCGCAAATCGCTGATCTGCTCGCCCAACTCGCCGGCCTCGGTCTCGAGGAGGCTCGGCAATCATGAACACGATGTATCCCGATTTTCCCGGCCACAGGCGGCGAGACCTCGCGAGAGGCGGCTGAGGCGATCGCTCCCGTTGGACCCGGATGGCGCGGAAAGGTGCTGAAATTTCTCTGCGACCATTCCTCACAATCCTGGCTGCCGGATGAGGCGGCCCGGCAGTTGGGTGTTTCCCCGTTTCTGATCCGGCCGCGCTTCACCGAATTGCAGGCCGCTGGATTGATTGCCCGCACGGGAGAACGTCGCCGCAATATCGGATCGACGCTCAACGCCGCTGCCTACAAGCCGACGCCGTTAGCGTTTAGCGCCGGCAAGCCTTCCGCTTCGGAGGGCAAGTAAATGAGCAGCACAGCGCTTGTCCCAATTCCCGCTCCAGCCCCGAAAATCCTTTGCGCCCAGCAAGGGGAAATCCGGATCGAATTTGACGACGACGGTAACGCCTCAATCATTCAAAAGAACTGGCCCGATGCGGACAGCGAAATTCATATTTCGCGAGACAATCTCCAAACATTTTTGGACGGAGTTTGCGACGCACTTGGGGTTCAAACGGTTGGGGGCTCGCGATGACGTTGGTCAGCAAATTCCCAGTCGGCCGCTTCACCTGCGAAATGTCATGGTCGCCTGGCGGCAGGATGAAGTGCGAATGGTCGCCGGACGTCCCGCCGCCAAGGTCTCTAGGGGAAGCGCGCGAATACCGAGCCGGGCGTGATGCCTTCCTGCAGGAAATAGCCTCGTCCATCGGCGGCAACATTCTGGTGGTCGAAGCATGAGCAACGTGACCCCGCTTCGCCCCCTCGAGCCAGATCCGCGCAACGGCTTCGTCTACGCCAGCGAAAGCTACGAAACCCAATATGGCAACGACATTGAAACAGAGGCCAGCCGACGCCCGCAAGTCGTCGAAGGCGTCTTGGTCGATACTCTCGAAATCTGCCCACCGCTTTCGCTCCGAGAGATTGCCGAGATAGGCAAACTTCGCGCCATCGCTGAACAGCGCCTTGCACCGGCCGCGGCGGAAGCGCGAGAAGCATTCATCGACGAACAGACGGAGAAGCTTGTTAAGCGCACCGGCATGTCAAAGCGTGATGCCGGCCGCGTAATCGAATGCCAGATTGGTGGCAGGCTGTTGCCGGAGCTGGAATTGCCGTTCGATGACGAAGGGTTGGCAGGCAAGACGGTTGCCGACGTGCTGAAGGATCCGGCCAAATTTGTGGGCGCAACTCTCGCCGATCCTCTGGAGGGCGTCGGGTATGGCACCTGCAAAGCCAAGATCATGCGGCGGGCAGACGGAACGCTATGGATCAACAGCTTTGCCCATGGCCGAACCACGTATGATCTTAAATTGGACGCTCGCACTGCGGATTCCGATGATCTCGCCCGGGTGTACCGATTTGATCTCGCCCAGGATTCCGAGATGATCTCGCCCACCATTCCGATTTGATGTCGCCCGGGGCGCGAGGCGTTCTGGCTGCTTGG
>Ga0210387_10002583_pt1 | contig 13866 bp, 20 predicted proteins | sample IncBWC7OmetaG_FD_160108 | JGI IMG/M metagenome (GOLD analysis project Ga0210387, IMG submission 160108) | Forest soil microbial communities from Barre Woods Harvard Forest LTER site, Petersham, Massachusetts, United States - Inc-BW-C-7-O ...
TGTATCCAAGGGCTTTCGGCAGTACGTCTTGATTGGCGCGGGCTTCGACAGTTTCTCCCTACGGCGTCCTGCCTTTGCCGCGAATCTGCAGATTTTCGAGATCGACTTTCCTGCGACGCAGAGGCTGAAGATCGAACGAATTGATGCCTGTGGAATAGCATTGCCCGACAGCGTGCACTTCATCGAAGCCGATCTTTCCAAGGAGAGCGTCGCCGCCGCGCTTGCGCGTTCGTCGTTCGAATCAACTCGATTGACGTTTTTCTCGTGGCTCGGCGTAACCATGTATCTGACGCGGGAGGCCAATCTTTCGACTCTAAGGTCCATCGCCTCCTGCAGCCCCACAGCAAGCGAGGTGGTTTTTACCTACCTTGATGAACGGCTCTTTCAAGCACAGTCGGATTCATTTCGAGAAATGCAACAACGCGTGGCTGCCATGGGCGAACCGTTCTTGTCGGGCTTTAATCCCGCTGAACTTGCGGCAGATCTTGCAACCTGCGGTCTTGATCTGGTCGAAGACCTGAACGGCAGCGAGGCCGCGGCAAGATATGATCGAGGCGGCGAGCATGATCTCGGACAGTCCGTGTTTTCGCACATGGCGCTGGCGCGCGTAACTTAGAGGGCTCGAGCGTGTCCCCGGCCGCGCACCGCTAGGGCGTTTCGTACACTTGCCGTATGATTCGTTCATGTCCAGCTCGACGCAAGACACCCTGCTCGATGAAAACGCGCGCTACAAGCGCGTGATGCGCACGGCCGAGGAACTGTTCAAAAAGGTGGGATTTCGCGCAGTCACGATGGAATTGGTCGCTCGTGAAGCCAACGTGGCCAAGGCGACGCTGTACAGCTATTTCAAGAACAAGGATGAGCTTTACATGGAGGTGTGCGCGCGCATGGCGCGCATCTTGCGCGGTTCCGTCGAACAGGCATTGTCGAAACCTGACACACCCTTGGATGAGCGCTTGGCCGACGCGGTGGTCGCGAAACATCGGCCTGTGTTTACGCTGGTGCGCGCGTCGCCGCATGCCGCGGAATTGCTGACTTACACGCACAGCATGGCCGGCGAGATTTTTGCCAATCTGGACTTGGAGATGCTGGACATGCTCCGAGCAGCCATGGCGAATGATCCAGAGCTTGGCGCCAACGCGCAGCAATTGGCTCGCGCGCTGTATTTCGGCAGTGCACCACTCGCCAGCCGCAGCGAGACGACCGCTCAAATGGAACAGGAAGTCGGCGGGTTTGCCCGTGCCTATTTGGCCGGGATACGCGTTCTCGCCAAGGCAAATTAGTCCCTGCGAATCCAGTTAAGGGTGCGCCCCGGCGCGCATTTGACTTATTTCTATGTTGACAAACTATACGATAAGGGTACGATTCGTTCATATCGTATAGTTGTAGGGACACAGCCATGGACCTCGCCCGCATCGCCTTGATCGTCGCCGTGTGTTTCGCCGACGGAGTTCTGCTGCTCCGAGCCGCTCCCGCGATGGCAGCCGAAATTATCACTGACGCGGCACCGCCTCCGCCGCGCATTGAAAATATGGGCCATCCGCGTGACGGCTATGTCTGGGCCGCAGGACACTGGGAATGGAACGGACAGGCTTATCGATGGATATCGGGCGGCTGGATCGTCGAGCATGGCAAGGCACACTGGATAGCAGATCAGTGGGAGCCGATGGGCTCGCAATGGCGCTATGTTCCGGGTCATTGGGAACGCTAGCCATGAGCATCAAAACGGATACGCCGCGAAAACGCCTGGAATTCGTCTTCAGCGAAACTGCCAGGGGTGATTGGCAAGCTTTCGTGGACGTGCTCTCGGAGGACGCCGAGTGGACCGTCATCGGCAGCACCGGTTGGTCGAAGACCTATCGGGGCAAGCCGCAGATCCTCAGCGACTTGTTTGCGCCCTTGCGGCGCGTGTTGGCGCCCCCGCGCACAAGCCATGCGCTCTACATGATTGCCGAAGGCAATATGGTCGCGGTGCAGGGACAGGGTAGGAACATGACCCGCGACGGGCGCAGATACGACAACACTTATTGCTGGATTTTTGCTTTTCGCAATGGCCGGGTCCGGGCAGTGACCGAGTACGCCGATACGGAGCTGATGAGATCGGTGCTGGGAGAGCCGCCCCAGCATGCGGCTGCGGCGCGACTGGAGTCGCCCGGCGTAGCTGGGTATGCAACTCGTTGAATTCAGCGCATTATTCAGCTCCGGCTATTGCCGCGAAGTACCGACCCTGGTATAAAGCGCGGCTCTCTCAAAGCTTCCATTTCAAAGGTTTAGCCATGTCGCGAGTTTGCCAAGTCACGGGCAAAGGCCCCAAAACGGGTAATACGGTTTCGCATGCGAACAATCGCAAGCGCCGCCGCTTTCTGCCCAATTTGCATAGCCACCGATTTTGGTCGGAATCCGAGAAGCGTTTCATCAGCCTGCGGGTATCCACCCGTGGATTGCGCACCATTGAAAAGCGCGGCGTGGACGTCGTGGTTGCGGATCTGCGGTCCAAGGGCATCAAGGTTTAAAGGGGCCGCACATGCGCGACAAGATCAAATTGGTTTCTTCCGCCGGCACCGGTCACTACTACACGACCACCAAGAACAAGCGCTTGCATCCTGACAAGCTCGAGACCAAGAAATTCGATCCCGTGGTGCGCAAGCACGTCGCTTACAAAGAATCGAAAATCAAATAATCGGCTTGGCCGCTGCCCGAGCTTCCTGAAGTAGAAACGACGAGACGCGGCATCGCGCCCGCGCTCGTGGGCCATCGTATCGTCAAGATGATCGTGCGCGATCGCCGCCTGCGCTGGCCGATCGTGGCGAATCTCGAAGCAGCCGTTCGCGGACAGCTCGTCCTCAGAGTCGAGCGCCGCGCAAAATACTTGATCATCCGACTCGAAACCGGCTCGCTCATCGTGCACCTGGGAATGTCGGGAAGCTTGCGTCTGGTCAGCGGCAAGACGCCGCCCAAACCGCATGAACACTGGGATCTGGTACTCGATAGCGGACAGGTCCTGCGCTTTCACGATCCGCGGCGCTTCGGCAGCCTGTTTTGGACCCAAGAGGACCCGGGGGATCATCCGCTCCTCAAGAAATTGGCGCCGGAACCCTTGAGTGCGGCGTTCAACGGCGCGTATCTGTTTCGCGTCACACGCAAGCGCGCGGTCGCCATCAAGCAGCTCATCATGAATTCGCAGCTGGTCGTCGGCGTCGGCAACATTTACGCCAGCGAGGCCCTGTTCCGCGCGGGAATTTCGCCGCGGCGCGCGGCCCGCCGGCTCACCAATGCGGAGGCGCTGAAATTAGCGGGCGCCATCAAGGCGGTGCTCAAGGCCGCCATCAAAATCGGCGGCACGACGCTGCGCGACTATGTCAACGCCGACGGCGTGCCCGGTTATTTTCGGCAGAAATTATTCGTCTACGAGCGCAATGGAGAACAATGCCGCGTGTGCAACGCGATCGTCAAGCAATTCACGCAAGGGCAGCGATCGACGTACTGGTGTGCAACCTGTCAGCGCTGAGCGCTGGTTAGGAGCTGCAAAAACTTGCGGCTAGTAAACGAGTCCCTCGCCCTCGCCGCGCGGATCTGAAGCTGCTTCGACTTTTCCGCTGGCGAAATCCCAGGTGATGACCTGCATGTTGCCCCACTGACGGTTGGAGAGCCGCAGCTTGTGGCCCATCGATTGCAGCTTTGCAATTTCATCTTCGCTCAGCGCACCTTGTTCGTAACCGATTTCGTCAGGTAGGTATTGGTGATGGTAGTGCGGATACTTCACGATGTCAGCGGCGTTCATGCCGTCCACGTAGTTCAAGACTCCCAAAAGCACCTGGCTGATGATGGTGCTTCCGCCGGGCGAGCCGATGACCATCATGCCCTTGGACGTCTCGACGAACGTCGGGGACATGCTCGACAAACTTCGTTTGTTGGGTGCGATCGCGTTGGCCGTGTTCCCGATGAGTCCGAAGACGTTGGGTGTGCCCGGCTTGACGGAAAAATCATCCATTTCGTTGTTGAGCAGCACGCCGGTCCCGGCCGGCATGTAGCCGTTGCCGAAGAACAGATTCACGGTGATGGTGACGGCCGCACGGTTTCCATCGGCGTCGAGCACGGAAAAATGCGTCGTGTTCATGCCCTTTGGCTCCGACTCGATGCCCGGCAACAAGTCGGAGGGCATGGCCTTGTCGGCTCGAATGCTGCTGCGCTGGCCGGCTGCGTAGTCGATGCTCATCAATTGCTGCAGCGGCATCTTGATGAAATCCGGATCTCCCAGGAAAATCGCGCGGTCCCGATACGCGCGGCGCATTGCTTCGACGATGAAATGCTTGCGCGTGGCGGAATCCACATCGTGCAAATCGAAGCCGGCCAGGATATTGAGGGAATCCAGCACCGCGATGCCGCCCGATGACGGCGGCGGCGCCGTTACGATGCGTGCGCCATGAAATTCGCCGATGAGCGGTTTGCGTTCGACGACGCGGTAATTTTTGAGATCCTCGAGCGTCCAGATGCCGCCGCCGGCGCGCACGCCGGCGACGAGATTCTGGGCTACGCGGCCCTCGTAAAATCCCTTCGCGCCTTGGGCTGCGATTGCCTCGAGGGTGTTGGCCAGCTCCGGCTGCTTGATGATCGCGCCGATCTCAGGCACGTTGCCGTCGGCGGTCAAAAACGCCTTCGCGGCGTCCGGCGAGCGCGTCAAAATGTCGCGCTTCGCCTTGATCCCGTATTGCAACCGCAGATACAGCGGGAATCCTTCCCGCGCCAGGCGAATCGCGGGCTGCAAGCTCTGTTTGAGAGGCAGCTTGCCGTATTTGCGCGCCAGATATTCGAATGCCGCAGGCTCTCCAGGAATCGCCGCCGATATCGGACCGTCGGTCGAACCCCTGGTTACGTTGCCCGCTTTATCCAGATACATGTCCCGCGTTGCGGCGCCCGGCGCCTTCTCCCGCGCATCGAGCATGGTTTCGAAGCCATCGGACTGCCGATGCAGCAAAAAGAATCCGCCGCCGCCCAAACCTGAGCTGCTGGGCTCCACCACGGCCAGTGCCGCGGCCACTGCCACGGCAGCATCGAAGGCATTGCCGCCTTCCTTGAGAATTTCCTGGCCCGCCTCGCTCGCAAGCGGATAGGCGCTGGCGATGGCGCCCTTGTGCGCGACCGCCGGACGGGCCGCGACAGCCGGACGAGCCGCATCGGCTCTCGCGGCCGGCGAGACGCTGATGATGATCGCGATCGCGAGGATCGACGACAGGAGGCGGGTAACTCGCGCTGTGCGAGGTGTCCGGGCGATCAAAGCTTGCGATGCCGCTTCAGTTCGATCTCCACAATGGGATGCACGAACTCGGAGACATTGCCCCCGAGCACCGCGATTTCTCGCACCAATGTCGATGATATGAATGTGTATTGCTCTTGCGGGGTCATGAATACCGATTCGATTTCGGGCGTAAGGTGTCGGCTCATATTAGCCAATTGAAATTCAAATTCGAAGTCGGAGACGGCGCGCAGGCCGCGCACAATGACCGACAGGCCATTTTGCCGGGCAAAATCCGTGGTCAGGCCGACATAGCCCTTCACCTCCACATTGTGCACATCGGCTAGCACGCGACTCGCCATCTCGACCCGCTGCTCGAGCGTGAACATCGGGGCTTTGTTCGGGTTGGCGGCGATCGCCACCACAACTCGATCGAAGATCGAGGCGGCGCGCCGCACCAGGTCCGTATGGCCGTTGGTGATCGGGTCGAAAGTCCCTGGATAGACCGCATTTCTTTTGTGCATTTGCTATTTTCGCCCGTTGACGCGGACCAAATGATACCCCACCTCGCCCGCCGACTTCGATTTGAGCAATTCCCAGTGCTCAGGCAGTGCGGGGACACCTGCGGCCCGCTCATTCTCCAGGTAAACCAAGCTTCCGACTTTGAGCCAGCCGCCGGCATCGAGCAGCGGAATGTACTCAGCCAGGGCATTCGTTCCAAAGGGTGGATCGAGAAACGCGATGTCAAATGGCTCGCCGAATGGCTCGCCGAACGGCTCGCCGAACGGCTCGCTGGGCGTGCGCAAATACCGGGCGGCGCCCATCTGCAGGATGCGGCCCTTGGCGGCTCCGCCGAAGCGGATCAGCTGCTCCTGTAAAGCGCGCGCGGCAGCCGGAAATTGCTCGACGAACACCGCGTGCCGCGCGCCCCGCGACAGCGCCTCGAGACCCAATGCGCCGGAGCCTGCGAACAGATCCAACACCCTGGCGTCGGTTATGGAGTGCTGCAACCAATTGAACAGTGTTTCGCGAACTCGATCCGGCGTTGGCCGCAAAGCAGGCATGTCGGGAAAGTGAATTCGGCGTCCGCGCCACGCGCCCGCGATGATGCGTACCGAATTGCGGCCGGCCGGCGCCGGTAAATCGCTCTTGGAGTTAGCCACTGACGGTATCATACCGCCCCATGACGAATGAAGCTGACAAGCCGGGTGTGCGCGGATTTTTCAAGCGTTTGCGCGCCAAGTTGAATCAAGGTCCCGCGTGGCTGACCACCGACATTGTGGAGTTGCTTCCCGGGCGCAAGATCGACGCCGAGATCTTGGACGATCTGGAAACGCGGCTGATCATGGCCGATGTCGGCGTCGAGGCCTCCTCGAGAATCCTCGAGGATCTGCGCAGGCGCGTGGCGCGCAAAGAACTCAACGATGTCGATGCGCTGCTCAAGGCACTGCAGGAAGCGATGTCGCAGATATTGACACCCGTGGAGCAGGCGCTGGTGATTGATCCCGCCGTCAAGCCCTTCGTGATCTTGGTGGTGGGAATCAATGGCGCGGGCAAGACCACCACCATCGGCAAGCTCAGCGCCCGGCTCCTCGCCGAGGGCAAGAGCGTCATGCTGGCGGCCGGGGACACCTTTCGCGCGGCAGCGCGCGAACAATTGGAAGTCTGGGCGGAGCGCAACAATGTGCCGATCGTGGCTCACCAATCCGGATCCGAACCCGCCGCGGTGATCTTTGACGCCCTGAACGCAGCGCGCGCGAGGAACATCGATGTCCTCATTGCCGACACCGCCGGCCGCCTGCACACGCAGACCCACTTGATGGATGAACTTAAGAAGGTCAAGCGCGTGCTTGCGCGCTTGGACCCCACCGCACCCCACGAGGTGCTGTTGGTGCTCGACGGCACGATCGGTCAAAACGCCGTGGCGCAGGCCGAGGAATTCAACAAGGGGCTGGGGGTCACTGGTTTGGTGATCACCAAATTGGACGGCACCGCCAAGGGCGGCGTGGTTCTGGCCATCGCACAGCGCCTGAAAATCCCGATCCGCTTCATCGGCGTCGGGGAGCAGTCCGAGGATTTCGGCGTCTTCAACGCGTCGGAATTCGTGTCCGCGCTGTTGAAAACCGAACCGCGCGACGCGGCCGCATGATTCGCTTCGACCAGGTTTTCAAGCGTTATCCGAACGGACGTGAGGCTCTGGCGGGTGTGTCATTCAACATTGAGAGCGGCGCCCTGACATTCTTGACGGGGCATTCGGGGGCCGGCAAGAGCAGCATCCTCAAGCTGATTGCTTTGATTGAGCGGCCCACCCGCGGCCAGGTCATCGTCAACAGCCAGAACACCTCAGGCGTGAAGGCGCGCGGCATACCGCATTTCCGTCGTCAGATCGGCGTGGTCTTTCAGGATCACAAATTGCTGCACGACCGGCCGGTGGCCGACAACGTCGCGTTGCCTCTCGTGATCGCCGGCGTTCCCAAGCGCGAGATCGATAAGCGCGTGCGGGCGGCGCTGGATCAGGTCGGCTTGCTGGGCAGGGAGAAGTCGCTGCCCTTGGAACTTTCGACCGGCGAGCAGCAGCGCGTGGGCATCGCAAGGGCCGTGGTGGCGAAACCGACCCTGCTCATTGCGGACGAGCCGACCGGCAATTTGGATCCGGAACTCGCGCTCGAAGTCATGAAGCTGTTCAAACGCTTCAGCGAAGTCGGTGTGACCGTGGTCGTCGCCAGCCACGATGTGCATCTCATCGACCAAGTCGGGGCGAGGCGCATCGTGTTGAGCGCCGGGCGTGTCGTCGGCGAGGAAGCCGCATGAGGATTGGCGCCTATTTTTCGCGCCACGCACAGGTGCTGATCGGCTCGCTGGGCCGTATCGTGCATCAGCCCTTTGCGACTTTGATGACGATGGGCGTCATCGCGGTGGCGCTCGCCCTGCCGCTTTTCTTGAGCCTGCTGCTGCAGAATGCGCGCAGCGCCACCGGAAATTGGAACGAAGCCTACGACTTGTCGGTCTATATGGATAAGAAGGCCGGCGCCGTGCGCGTGCAGTCGCTCGCGAAGCAGCTGCGGCAACGCGGCGATGTCGCGACACTGCGCATCATCACCGCCGAACAGGCGCTCGCGGAGTTTCGCAGCGATTCTGGATTCGGCAGTGCACTCGATGCCTTGGCGGACAATCCGCTGCCCGATACCTTGGTCGTGACCCCGACTCTGGCCGCGAGCACGCCGCAAGGAACGGAGACGCTCAAAGCCGCGATTGCGGCCATGAGCGATGTGCAAAGCGTGCAGATCGACACGGAATGGGTGAAGCGGCTGCACGCCATGCTGGACCTGCTGCGGCGGGTGGTTCTGCTCACCGGAGGTCTTTTAGGTCTGGGCATTGTGCTCATCGTCAGCAACACCATTCGGCTCGATATATTGAACCGGCGCGCCGAAATCGAGGTCATGAAACTGGTGGGCGCCTCGGACGGCTTTACCCGCCGACCCTTTCTCTACACCGGGGTCTGGTACGGATTGGGCGGCGGTCTGCTGGCTTTGCTTCTGGTGGTCATCGCCTCGATGGTGCTGGCCCGACCGGTCGCACACCTGGCCTTTTTGTACGGCAGTGGCTTCGGCCTGGAAGGGCTGAAATTCCTCACCGGACTGGCAGTTTTGGGGCTCTCGGTGGGCCTGTCCTGGATCGGTTCCTGGCTTGCTGCAACGCGCCATATCCGAGCGATCGAACCGGCATAAGTATATGTTTTTAAATACTTTGCTGGCACGCAGAACTCTGCGCGGCTTTAGCACTCTAATCCCTAGAGTGCTATAATTGGCCCCATAGATTAAGGGGAAGATTTGTTTGGGAGGTAGGTATCAATGTCTGCTGCTCTAGTCGCTAAACAAACTGGAATGGTGTTCGCGGGCCCTGTCGGGAGCCTGGACTCTTATATAGACCGCGTTTCCCAGATTCCGGTTCTGTCGAAGGAAGATGAAGTCGCACTGGCGGTGAAATTCCGTTCCGAGGCTGATTTGGACGCGGCCCGCCAGCTGGTGCTGTCGCACCTAAGATTCGTCGTGCACATTGCGCGCGGGTACTTGGGTTATGGCTTGCCCATGGGCGATTTGGTTCAAGAAGGCAATGTCGGTCTCATGAAGGCGGTGAAGCGCTTCGATCCCACCGTGGGCGTTCGCTTGGTGTCGTTCGCCGTGCATTGGATCCGGGCCGAGATCCACGAATATGTGCTGCGCAACTGGCGCTTGGTCAAGGTTGCTACCACGAAGTCGCAGCGCAAGCTGTTCTTCAATCTGCGCAAGATGAAGAAGAATTTGGCGTGGCTGTCGGAAGCAGAAACCGCGGCCGTTGCGCGCGATCTGGGCGTCGATGTCGCCGATGTGCGCGAGATGGAACAGCGGCTATCGGCGCGCGACATGTCGTTCGATCCGACGCCGGAGAGCGACGAAGAAGAAGCGTACTCGCCGGCCATGTATCTGCCGGCCAGCAATGCCGATCCCGCGGTCGAAGTGGAGCGCGCGGAGTGGGAAGAGGACTCGACCGATCGCTTGGAAGTGGCGCTCGAGAAGCTCGATGAGCGCAGCCGCAGCATATTGAAGCGGCGCTGGATGACGGACGATAAGGCGACGTTGCATGAATTGGCGGACGAGTACGGCATCTCCGCGGAGCGCGTGCGCCAGGTCGAATCGAATGCCATCAACAAGCTGAAAGGCTTGATGGCGGCTGCTTAAACGCCTCGCATTTTCAGCCACGCACGGGTGATGTATATTTGAGCCGCCGAGCAATCGGCGGCTCATTTGTTTTTCGACCAAAGGGATGAACGGCATGCGTGCATTATCGCTATTGGCGGCGATTCTCGCGGTCGGCTGCGCCAGCCAGCCCGCCGACCAACATGCCGCCTCGAGTTCCGGCCCGGTCGCCACCACCGATGCCGGCCGATTGGCGCTCGCGAAAAATCTCAACCTCAAATTGATCAACAAGGACGGCCAGCAGCTTTACTGCCGATCGGATTACGAAACAGGTTCCCATATCCAGCGCGACATGACCTGTTATACGGCTGACCAGCTCGATCGGTTGCACGCGCAGACGCAGCGCGACTGGGATCAACTTACTCTCAGGAACACGGCTGCCGGGGGCAAACCCTTCTCGCCGTAAGGCGATTTGAACTGGCCGCCGCGATGGCGTACGGTCCGGTAATGCGCACCGCCAACCAATGGCTGGACGAGTATGGCTCGAGTCACCGAAACCCGACCAATGAGGCACTGCATTGGATTTGCGTGCCGGTGATTCTGTGGTGCGTGCTGGGGCTCTTGTGGATCACTCCCTTTCCCAGCAGTATCCGCGCAGCTATTCCACTCACGAACTGGGCCACCCTAATCGCGCTATGTGCGGTCATCTACTACGCGTTTCTCTCCGTCCCGCTGGCGCTCGGCATCCTGCCGCTGCTGATGCTCATGTTGTGGTCCATCGATGCTGTAAATCACAACAGTCTCGCGCCGCTTTGGCTGATCTCCGTGACGCTCTTCGTCCTGGCGTGGATCGGCCAGTTCATCGGCCATGCTATCGAGAAGAAACGCCCATCCTTTTTCAAGGATCTACAGTTTCTTCTGATCGGGCCGCTCTGGCTCCTGGCTAATGTTTACCGGCGCCTCGGTATCCGCTTCTCCCCTCAGCCTTAAGCCGCGTCGTTGGTTTCATCGGGAAGGACGGCCTGGCAGACATTTGCTCTTCGAGCGCATCGCGCAGCGCCTCGAATTCCGCAAGTTGGACGCAGGCGCGTCGCCACGCGATGTCTGCCAATTTCGATGCCTCGAGCAGAATCCCGCACTCACCTTGCAGGGTTCTGATGGCGGACAGCAGTGCGAACCAGCGGCGCTCGATCAACTCGCCAGTCGCGTCGGCGCCCAACTCGCGATCGACCATGCCGAGTCCCACGGGCCTAACTCAAACCGAGCATGCTGTCTTCGAGCGATTCGATCTTTGCAAATATGCGCGATTTCATCGCTTCGGCGCGCCGCAGGCGCTCACCGGCGCCTTTGAGGGCGTCGGCATTGACCTCGGGATAGGCTCCGAGGGCCAGGTATTCTGCGCGCGCGATGATGCTGGCTTCATGCGCTTCACGCCATTCGAGTTGCAAGTCGTCGAGTACGCCGTCGAGTTCCAGGTCGAGACTGCTCATGGGTAATTCCTCCCAATGGGTTGAGTCACGATCCTGCCTCGTCAATGTGACGATTAATGGACAGCCGCGAGCTGTTCTAGTGATCCGTCGCTTGATCCGGCCTCATGCGGGTTGTTTCTGCCGCCGGGCGTGCTCGCCTCAGCCAAGAACCGGCGCCAGGCGCCGGGTCCTGTTTCCATTCCGTACGCGGCGCATTTGCCGCCAGGCCTTTGTGAAAAGCCCGCCACGGTGAACTCCAGGTGTCGAGGACATCGTTCATTTCAAAAAGACCCTCAAGCTGCCTGGCCAATCGGCAACGGCGCAGGCATGGCTTGAACTTGAGCGCGCAGCTTGGGCCAGTCGATCAGCCGTAATTGACCATTCATGTCCTCGACCAGCGATGTGCAGCTCTCCACCCAGTCGCCGTCGTTGCAGTACAGAACGCCGTTGATGTCGCGCATCTCGGCGCGATGGATGTGGCCGCACACCACGGTATCGACTCCGCGCTTGCGCGCCGCCTGCGCTACCGCGTCCTCGAAGCTGCCGATGTATTGAACAGCCGTTTTAGCCTTGTTCTTGAGATAGGAGGACAGCGACCAGTGCGGAAGGTCAAGTTTGCGTCGCACCCAGTTAATATAGGGATTTGCCGCCAACAACACGTCATAAATGTTGCTGCCCAACTTCGCCAGCCAGGGGCTGCATTTCACGACGCTATCGAATTCATCGCCGTGCAGCACGAGCATCCGTTTGCCGTCTGCGCCGCGATGTACGTACTCGCTGTGAATCTCCAAGTTGCCGAACACCGCGCCGTCGAATTCACGAAACACCTCGTCGTGATTGCCGGGCACGAAGATTACCTTGGTGCCGCGCTTGGCCTTCCCCAAGATCGTCCGCAGCACATTGTTGTGCGACTGCGGCCAAAACATCGATCTTTGCATGCTCCACACATCGATGATGTCGCCGACCAGAAAGAGCGTATCCATTTCGACGTGATGCAAGAAGTCGAGCAGCAGGTCGGCGCTGCATCCCTTGAAACCCAGATGAATGTCCGAAATGAAGACTGTGCGCAATCGCAGCGTCGGGGGGTTGCGTTCCATCATGTCTTCCTCCCAGTGAACAGATTCGTTACCCGTCACAATCGCGGCTTGTTGTTACGAATCCGTTACTCGAAGGAGAATATTTGCTTACAAAAAAGGAGGTTAGGCGTGGAACGTCGCGTGAAACAATAGAAGTGTGATTTATCTCTCAATGAATCGGTAGCCAAAGCCCCGCACGGTTTGTATGCAGGCTTCATATCCGGGCTTCGCGAGAATTTTTCGCAGGCGCTGTACGTTGACATCGACGGTGCGCTCGTCGATCTCGTTATCGCCTGCCCAAACATGCGCGAGTAATTGCGTCCGGTTGAATGTGCGTCCCGGATGCGACATCAGAAATTCGAGCAATCGATATTCCGCGCCGCGCACGTTCAAGGGCGTCCCTTGAGCGGTGACGCGATTGGTCACGGTGTTGAGCGTCAATCGCTCAAAACTTAGCGCGGCTTGATTGGAGTCTTGGCTGCGCATGCGCAACACCGCGTTAATCCTGGCGACGGCCACGCGCACCGAGAAAGGCTTCGTAATGTAGTCGTCGGCCCCCATGTTCAGGCCCGACACGACATCATGTTCGGCCGTTAGATTCGACAGGATGATGAGCCGCATTGGTTGCAGGCGGCGTGCCACTCGCACGCGGTCTAACAACTCGAGTGCGGCAAGCCCGGGCATGTTCCAGTCCACGATGATGAGTTGCGGCGGGCGTTGCGCGATCGCGGCGGCGGCCGCGGATCCATCGGTAATCGCCAGCACGACGAAACCGGCCTGACTCAGTTGTTCGCGCAGCGGCTCGACTGTGGCGATATCCCGATCGACAATCAAGATCTGCTTTTGACGTTCGGCGGCCAGCATGCGCCTCTGCATTAGAGGCGTCACGGATGACAATACTATGACGATTCCTTGAATGCGCCCTCAGCGTTCGACGGACGCGATCCGCTGCGCCGCCCGTACCGAGACGTAAGAATAGCCGCGCAGCGCTTCGGGTCTCGGGCGCAAAGTTTCCGGTGTGGCGCGCACGCCTGCCGGCGCGTCATTATCCGAAGCATTCCAGGCCGCGAGCAGCAGACCGAGCGCCAACCAATTCAGCGAAGCTTCGCGACGCGCCGACCAGAAGGATCCGGCGGGATATTTTGGGCCTACAGTGGTGATGGACATGGGCTGATCTCCTGGTTCGCTGGAGTTCAGTTTCTGCGGAAAAACGCCATTTCCTGAAGACGCGAATCGGGCGATCCGCAGGCCGATTCTGACCAATCATGGCAACGGTCCTCAGGCATCGAAACTGAGGCCCGTTCAGCTATCATTCAGCCATGAAAAAGCAGATTGCGATCGTCGAGGACGAGCCGGCTTTGCGCGAAAATTACGCCGCCGCCCTCGCTCGCCACGGCTATTCGATCAAGACC